>WNGK01004619.1_pt1 | contig 14695 bp, 8 predicted proteins | sample 5400601 | NCBI WGS metagenome assembly WNGK01 (sample SAMN13153376, study PRJNA577476) | soil metagenome | isolation source: 60 cm soil or saprolite under Garry oak tree replicate 1 | place: USA:California | collected 2016-06-15 | reverse complement strand
GTCAAGCGTTTTGGCCGCCTGACGGTACTGGATGGCGTTGACCTTTCGGTGAAACGGAAGCAGGTAGTCGTGGTTATCGGGCCGAGCGGTTCCGGTAAAACGACGCTGCTGCGCTGCATCAATCACCTGGAGAAGATCGATAGCGGGCGCATTTATATTGATGGGCAACTGGTTGGCTATCGCGAAGTGAACGGACGGCTGGTGGAAGACAGAGAGGCTGCCATTGCTCATATGCGCTCTCAGGTTGGCTTCGTGTTTCAACGCTTTAATCTGTTTCCACATCTGACTGCCCTGGAAAACGTGATTGAAGCTCCTATTCACGTGCTGCACCAGCCCAAAGAAGAGGTGAAGGAGCGAGCAATGGCTTTACTTACCAAGGTGGGCCTCGCTGAGAAAGCTGACGCCTATCCACACAAGCTCTCCGGCGGTCAACAGCAGCGTGTTGCCATCGCGCGCGCCCTCGCTATGAATCCCAAGTTGATGCTTTTCGACGAAGCGACATCCGCACTCGACCCTGAACTGGTCGGTGAGGTACTCAAAGTCATGCGCCAGCTTGCCGAAGAAGGCATGACTATGGTAGTGGTCACGCACGAAATGGGCTTCGCGCGCGACGTGGCCGACCATGTCATCTTTATGGATAAGGCGGTAATCGTTGAACAGGGGACACCAGAACAGGTCTTTGACTACAGCGAAAACGAACGTACCCGTACTTTCTTAGGAATGATTCGCTAACCGTGCGCCTCTCAACCGCCACCATCATGGCCAATACCGAGATACGGGCAGGCGTTCATCTGATCGAACTGCACGCGCCGTACCTGGTCCAGGCTGCGCAGCCTGGGCAATATGGCATGGTGCGCTGCTGCGATGCGCTGGCAAGCGATCCGTTGCTGCGGCGTCCATTCTTTATACATACCATGCAGCGAGCCCGCGAGCAGTGTACCTTACTGGTAGCAGCGCGCGGGCGTGGCTCCTCGTGGCTGGTCAAACAACCGCCAGGGGCTACGCTGGATTTGCTGGGGCCATTTGGGCACGGTTGGGAGGTGCGGCCCAACGTGCGCAACCTGCTCCTTGTAAGTGCAGGAGAAATGATCGGTGCGCTGACCTTTCTTGCTCAATGGGCTATCGAACAGGAACTGGCTGTAACGCTGCTCGCTCAATATGCAAACATTGAAGATATCTATCCTCCCGCTCTGCTTTCACCTGAGATCGAATATCACGTTACGCTATCTGATAACGGCGCGGATAAGATAGTGGAAGTGGCAGGGAATTATCTTGCCTGGGCAGACGCTGTTTGTTGTGCTGTTTCACATGAAACATTGGAGACGCTCTACTCTCGCTATGAACGCCTGCGCCAGAAGCACATCGCGCAAGGCCTGGTTGTGCGTCCATTGGTCTGCGCCAGCGGCGTTTGTCTGACCTGCGCTATGGAGACCCGCTCCGGCCCAAAATTGACCTGCCGTGACGGTCCCGTATTTGAAATTGGGGAAATTGTGTAGCGCGAGATTGGTTAAAGGCAGCGGGCATGGCCCCTGCCCTGGATCGCCTGTGTGGTGGTGTGCAGAGAAGATGCCGCGCCCTTCCCAAAGATTTTATTGCGTGCGCAATGCGCCTACCAGTGATAACCCGGCCGCCCGTTTCTCCCGAAATGTAGGTACAATGCACATGCGCTGCGGAATGGTAAAGTTCGGATAAGAATCTACCAGGCTCAGGAATGCGCGCACAATCATCGGGTCAAAGCTGGCGGCTGAACCCAGCATGAGTCGTTCGCGGGCAGCATCCATCGAAAGCGCGGCTTTGTAGGGGCGCTGCGAGGTCAGGACATCGAAGACATCGGCCACCGTCAGAATGCGCGCGCTCAACGGGATCTCTTCACCCTTTAAGCCGGTAGGGTAGCCGCGCCCGTCCCAGGCCTCGTGATGATAGAGCACCGTTTCCACAAAAAATGGGTGAACATCGCAGCCGATCAGAATACGCGCACCGATAATAGGATGCCGCTCCATTTTGCGGCGTTCTTCTTCCGAAAGTTTATCCGATTTGAGCAGGATATCATTCTCTATCCACGTTTTTCCCAGGTCATGTACCAGCCCTGCCAGGGCCAGGTCGCGCGCATCACGCCTGCTCCAGCCCAGGTAACGTGCCAGGCGCTGTGCGTAAGTCGCGACTCGACGTGAGTGATCATAGGTAACAACATCCCGTTCCTGAATACTTTTCGCGAGTCCCAACAGCACTTGCCTGGATTCGCGTTCTCTCTCGTTATACATCATGCCCATCACTTTACTCCCCTCCCGCGGTATATTGTAGGGACCAGATTTATCGCGTCCCCTATTGCTTGTGTCTATTTGAAACATAACAGAATAGCGCCTTTGCTTTTCTTGATCTCAACAATAACTTGATGATGCCCATGCTCAGCAGGGGATCAATGTCCTGTAAGTTGGTATGTAGAGGCCAGCTTGAGCGCCTATGTACCTTGATAGCCATCACTGCAACGCTGCCGCACAGCAGTGATGGCTATCAAGGTAGTGCCTGTGATCTGCCCTCTCATGCGAGCACGCTCAAGCTGGCCCCTGCGTGTGGTTAAACTCGTGTCACTCCGAAGAATCTAGAACCTGATCTTATAGTTAAAGTATACATAATTCTGATTTTCCGGTCAAATAGTAGGACTTCTGGTTTGGTGTGTAGGGACGCGATGAATCGCGTCCTCAGGGTGATTGTTCCCCCTGCGCATGAGGCGATGAATCGCGTCCTCAGGGTGATTGTTCCCCTGTGCAGGACGCGATTCATCGCGTCCCTACACCTGATGTCTGCCCTCTATTTGTCATATTAAAAGTAATACTGCTGAGAAAGGCTTTTGTTCTCAGGTTCCTGTTAAACTGGTACTTTTGTATGAGATGCTTCTATCAAGGGAAACGGGCCGTTTTTTTATGAAAGAACACCTGCTCTATTCACCAAATAGTCCTTGTTTCTTAGTCACACGCGTCGTTTGTGTTAGACTCCTGTAATAGATGTGGATACTCCAGAACATAGTACGTGGAATAGGAAATGGAACAGCAAACTACCAATCATCAGCAAGAACAGACAGATAACATCATCACGATTGTGCTGACCGCCGATAACCATCTTGGCTATTCCATCTCGAGCCAACACCCGCGGAAGCGTGAGGAACTGCGGCAGCGTTTGCGTCACGCTTTTCAGCAGGCGGCAGATTTCGCGGTAGGCCAGGGTGTTGATTTGTTTGTGCAGGCAGGTGATCTGTTTGATACAGTGCATCCCGACGAGCAAGACCGGAGTTTTGTAGCGGCGCGCCTGGCGCAGTTGAGGCAGGCGGGCATTCGCGTGTTCGCCCTGGGTGGAGTGCATGATACTCCACGCCTTAGCGACCTTCTGAATACTGAAGAAGATACGATTCCCGCGCCTCAAATGAGCTATGCGCGTCTGGGCGCGCTGCATTACTTCCCTCCAGGGAGAGTCACAGGTCATACCTCAGCCGCCGACCCGAACCATACAGAGCAATCCGGAAGCGAAACGCATACCGTGCAGCCCGTCATGCTCGATGTTCGAGGAACCCTGGTAGGCATCTGCGGAGTTGGTGTGCTGGCCGGCCAGCAGGGAGATCCACTGGCTCACATACGTATAGACAGCGACATCGAGCGCGCGGCACTTTCACTGCTGCTCCTGCACGCGCCAATCGAGGGCATGACGACAGGCGCATCGGGCCTGGATACCCAGGCACAGGTGAGCCAGGCCAGTATTATGGCCCAGCCAGCTTTTCAGGCGGTGCTGGCAGGATATCATCACGGCTTCAAACGCCAGTCAATCGGTCGTTCCGAAGTAATTGTGGCGGGGGCGACACAACACATTGACTTTAGTGATCCCGATGACGAGCCAGGTTTCGTTTTCCTGGGCATAGCGGCAGATGGTGTACGCTGGTGCAGGCATATTAGTGCCGATAGCATACAACTGCGGCGCCTGGTAATAGACGTTGCCGAACTATCATCCGACCAATCTCCTACCTCGCTTGTGCTTGAACGATTGCGCCCCTTATGTACAGAAGATACAATGGTGCAGCTCCGACTCGAAGGAGAGCTTACACGCCAGCATTATCACGAACTCAATCTTAATCAACTGCGGCTCTACGGTGAAGAACATGCCTTCGCGCTTGCTATTGACGATAACGGGCTGACATTCTTGCCCGATGAGCGCGAGGGGGATAAATCGGGCCAAGACGCCTCCCAGGTCTCCGAGGTCGAAGAGCGTCTCTCCCCTCGCGAAGAACTTATCAGGCTCGCGGACGAATGGATTGCTGCGGCTGAAGACGAACAGGAGCAGAAAGCACTAGTGGCTACTAAAGAGGAACTCCTGGCAGCCCTTTGGGGTACTACCTTGCATCCTGCCTGAGCGAAGCGCACTCCTTGCAGTGTGCCTGACACGCAGTCTCGTTGGCAAGCTGGATAAGGAACCTGCACGTAGTGTGTCTGGTTGTTGGGCAGTCGGAATAAGGACCCAGTTGGCAAACTGTCTAAGCTCAGCACGCAGTGCGTTGGCAGGATGGCTTTCAAGAATCTGTGGAGGACAATGTATGATAATCTTGAAACATTTGAAGGTTAAACAATTTCGGCTCTTACGCGATGTAGACCTGTATTTTCCGCAGCGTGGAAGTATATTCATTTCAGGTCCAAACGAAGCTGGAAAGTCCACCATATTTGAAAGCATCTATTTCGTCCTCTATGGCGAACCCCTGACCATTGGATATGGGAAGCGTGCTGCCCCTTCTCTCAACGAACTGATACACTATGGCGAGAAACAGGCCATCATCACGCTCACACTGGCCATTGGCGCAACCGACATGACCATCACCCGCACCATAAACCGTGAAGAAGAGCAAACCGCCGCGTTGGATGTACGCAAGCTCGGTATGCCCGTAGAAAAAACCATCACCGACCTCAAAACCGCCAACGAGCGCATTATCAGCGAGCTGGGACGCATCGACGGCAAGACCCTGCGCAACTCCTGCTTTGTCGAGCAGAAAGGCTTGAGCCGCCTGGAAAACTTGAGCGGGCGTGAGCGTGAAGCTACCCTGCATAACCTGCTTGGCTTAGAAAAACTGTCGCGCCTGGCTGATCATTTTCGCCTGACAGACGAAGACGAACGCTTGATGACTGAATGTGCCGAGCGTCTCAAACTCGCTGAAGTGCAGGCGCGCATTCCCGTATTGAGCCAAAAACTCGGCGAGTTAGAAGCGGCGCTCGATGCTGTAGCAATCTCTGAAGACCTGGCAGAGATCAGCCGGCAAGAGGTCGAGATACATGAGCAGCAAGAGGTGTTCGCAGACATCGAGGCCAAACGACTTGAACTCAAAAGCCGCCAGAATCGCATTGTGCAGCTCAAGAAAGCCGATGCCATTCTGAACAACATCATCGTCGCCTACGACGTCATCGCCGATGCGCAGCGCGAACTACCAGAACTTGAGCACCAGGTGGCCGAGCTGGAACGCCGCGAAAAAGAAGAACTGCCCGCCCTGGAGCAGCGTGTGCGCAGCCTCACCGAACTCACCCGCTCTTTTGGCACGCTTGAACGCATGGCCACCGACTTGTTACAGGCCGTCAACACCATTAAAGAGTTGGAGCTGGGGCTTAAACAGCAAGAACACCTGCAGGAGACACTGGCCGATCTTGAAGAGCAGATTGCGCATACGCGCCTGCTTGTGGAAGACGCGCAGCAATCCCAACATCAGCTAGAAGAGCAGCACCGCTCCACACGGCCCCAGTTAGAAGCCCGACTCAAGCGATTGCAAAGCCTGGCTCATAAACTCACCGCGCTGCGCGAGGCCGAAGGAGCTTATAGCAGGCGTGTAGCCCAAAGGCAACAGGCGGAAGAAAACGCCGCCCAGATTGAGAAACTGCGCAAAGAGTTACAGGATAACGAACGGGAATTGGCCCTCGTCGAAAAAGAGGCTCGGCAGGTACAGGAAAAGGCCGATGCCACTGAAACGCGCTGGCGGCAACTCAGCATTCATCGCCAGCTTCAGGAATGGCAGCGCTTGAAAGGCTTATCCCAGGGGCTCGTCGAGGCCGAAGAGCATGTTCGAGCCGCGCATCAACAGCAGGAACAACTCACCCTCGCCGCGCTTTCCGCCAGACGCGCTGCCGCCATGCAAATGGGCATATTTATCGCCTGCCCCATCATTGCCGTTCTTTGCGGCGGTGGCGCTCTCTTTGAAGCATTGCGGCATGCATATATCTTCGCGACTATTCTCGGCATGATAGCCATCGTATTGGGCGCGGTTGGCGGTGTCAACCTGCAAAGCTATGGCAAGACGCGCGAAAAGGAGCGCGATGCCGATCAGCGCATGCAGGAGGCCATCAATCGCGTCGGCATGATGGTCGCTGCCCGCGAAACGGCTATGCACATGGGCGGCAGCCAGGAAGCGCTGGCCAAAGTTGAGCATGAAATCCAGTCACTCGGCGGTAACATCCCCCGTTCTGTGGATGAAGCGCAATACTTGCTCCAGCAGATGCCCTCAGCCGAGGAAAGCCTCGCAGATGTCCAGCAGCAAATGACCGAGAGCCGCAACCAGGCCCTCGCCGCTCGTGACCAGCTCAATGTCACTATGGAGGCCGTCGCTGCTCTAAGCACGAGGAAAGCAAGCCTGCAAGAACAGCGCAAGCAAGAGGATTGGGACAACCTGGACGCAAAACTTCAGGTCGATACGCGCGCTATTGAACGACTCCAGAACGAATTGATCCTTGCAGCGGGCCAGGAAGGGCTGCCGATCCCCACCTTTGCAAAATCGTCCCCATCCTCACCGGGTGCTGCCGAGGCACGATCTATCGCGCCCGTATCTGAACTGCAAACCAAGCTCGATGAAACCATCAAGGCCACCGAGTACGAAATTGCCGCCCTGGACGGCAAAATGGGCACCATCTCCGACATTTCGGCGAAGGTCAGGATTCACCAGAATGCTCTCGATGCATTGCTGGCGCGCAAGCAGACCCTCACCGAACGATATGAACAGTTTCAGGCCCGCAATCCTATGCGCCAGATCGAACGCGCCCGTGAGCAACAAATCGCCCTGCGTGAGGCCCTGCGGAGTTTGCAGGACTCGCTGCGCCAGCGCGTCCTGCCCCTCGGCGTCTCCTTCGGACAGACTGCCATCAATACCGCCGACGCCACGTCGCGCAAGCAACTCGACTCCTTGCAAATCGCCCTTGGTCGTAAGGAAGAGCTTCAAAACCGTCATGCCGCGCAAGCCGCCTTGTTGAAAGAACACCAGGAATCGCTTTCTGAATACTATCGACAGCTCTCAAAATTCAGCAGCACTCTCGGCAGCTGGATCGTCCCTCCCAACCCATTCGCCGATGCCCTGCGTGCCCTGCGCCAGCGCTGTGAACGCGAAATGCAGGAAGCCAATGAAGCTGGTATCCTCAGCGAGATACAGAACTTGAACATCCAGGAAGGCGCGTCCAGGACCAAAATCGAACAATGCCAGCATGAGATCGAGCAAGCGCATGAAAGTATGGCTACGATGCTCGCCCAGCGCAATCGCCCGCCCGCAAAGAGCTACACGCTTCCCGACATTGCGGCGGTCTGGCCCCTCGTCAATGAATACTTACCACAGGATCGCGCCCGCCTGGAGTATGAGATCAGCACCGTTGCCCAGGAGTTGCGCCAACTGGAACAGCAGGACCTGGCTCTGAGCGAACGCCTGGAAACAGGCAGGGTAACGCTCAACCTGGAACAGGCCAACAGGCGCATGGCCCAGCAGGAACGCAGCTACCAGACCAAAGAGCGCGCCGGGCTACTCATCGCCGCTACCTGCGATCGCCTCATGCGTAAGATGCTCCCGCGCACAGAGTACTACATGCAGCAGCTTCTCCCCCTGCTCACGCGTGGACGCTATCACGACGCTCGCCTGACAACCGAACCGGAAGAACGCATCTCAAGCGGCGGCCCCCTCCAGGTCAGCGTCTGGGAACCCGCCGCCAGCGCCTACATCCCTCAACCTGCCATGTCCGGTGGCACCGCCGACCAGGTCTCCCTCGCCCTGCGCCTGGCCTTCGCCATCGCCGCGCTTCCACGCGAACTGGGCGCCGCCCCCGGCTTCCTCCTCCTGGACGAACCGTTGAGCGTCGCCAACAACGACCGCATGCAAAGCCTCGTCAATGTCGTCACCGGCGACACGCTAGGGCAGCATTTTGAGCAAATCTTCTTCGTCTCGCACAACACCTCCTTCGACTCTTCTCGCTTTCTCTATCACATCGATATCGATGGCGGCCTCGTCGTCGAAAGCAACCTCCCGGTTGATACCGCGGAGGCGCATTCTCTCTCCTCACAAGCTGAAGTTGATACAAACAATCACACCTCACCCCTTGACCGTTCAACCGATAAGGAGGCACTCTCACTCGAAACCGTGTCAAACATGCCGTAACCCGCGTCCGCCGAAACCATGTCAAACATGCCGTAGGGGCGGGAGTGGCGGATGATGTGGGGATGGGACGCTTGCGTCGCCCGCCGTCCGCCATCCCAAAACCGTGTCAAACATGCCGTCGCCCGCCGTCCGCCGAAATATATCAAACGGAGGATACTCATTGAACGACCATCACATTGATCCAAAACTCCCCATGCGACGATCACTCCGCCTACCTTCGTATGACTACTCATCAAATGGGGCCTACTTCGTAACTATCTGTCAACAAGACCGTCAACCTATTCTTAAACAGCCCGAACTATCTAAAATCCTGGAAGAAACCTGGAATGCTTTGCCACAACGTTTTTCTAGCGTTACCCTTGACCTTTTTATTACTATGCCCGACCATATACATTTCATTCTCTGGCTACATCCAAATAGAGAAAGTCATCCGGCATTGGGAAACGTGGTGGGTGCTTATAAATCCTTAACAGCGAGAGCAGCCCTTAAACACCTGAGAATGCAAGGGCAAATGTCTGCAAAGCATTTCTGGCAGCGAGATTACTATGAGCATGTCGTTCGCAACGAAGAGGATTTGAACCTGACACGCGAGTATATCATGAACAACCCGCTTAAAGCGCTATTGCTGCAAGAGCAGAGACATGAAGAAAGAAAACGTCATGGGAGATGATAGCAAGAAGCGGGCGACGCAAGCGTCCCCTCCCCACATCGTCCGCCGCCCCCGCCCCTACAGAAAATGCCGGTGAGTTAAGGTCGTAGCGAGAGCACGTGTTGCATGTACGTCAAACCATAGGGACTGGTAGGAGTGCCGCTTTTGTAATCGGTGATCAGGTCGTAGGGTTTCTGGTCGGTGTTCCATACCCAGGCCAGATAGTTCTGCGGGGGGACATTTTCACCGGGACGGTCCAGAAAGCTCATGGCGCGCAGAATGAAGGCGGCTCTCGCGTCATTTTCACCGATTTCCCCCGTAATCACGGGGTAGGATTTCATGACGGGTAGAGCTTGTGAAAGCCAGCAGGAGCTGGTGTTACACCAGCTGTAGTTATAAATGTGCCAGGCCGCGACCAGTTCCTGTGCCGGGTCGAGTGGAACGTAGTCCATCCAGTGATCCAGGGTGGCGGCATACTGGATGCCCCCCAGCATGATGACATTGGTGGCCCCCTCCTCGCGTACCTCGTTGACCAGTTCCTGCATGCCGGCCGCCTCGTACGGCAAGCCGGCGGTTCCCAGGGGGCAGGTGCCAGGGTTGGTGCCATCACGCCAGCACTTCCAGGCCGCGCGCGTATCGCGGTTGTTATCGGGAAAGGGCTCGTTGAACAGGTCGAAGATGACGGCGTTGTTGCCTCGGTAGGCTTTGGCTACCTCATCCCAGAACTTCAGGGAGTGCTCGCGGTCGGGCAAGGGCTGCAGCCTGGTAGTGGCCTGCTGGGTGCCGGGAGCGGTGGCGTGCAATTCCAGAATGGGCGTGATACCGTTGGCGATCAACAGGTGCACATAGTCCTCAATGCCGTCCTGGTAGATCTTGCCACCATAAGGACTCTTGCCCATGTTGATATTGAGCCAGCAATCCTCGTTGAGGGGAATGCGCACGACGTTGATGTGCCAGGCTAACATGGCCTGAATACTGTCCAGGTTGCTGGGTCCATCAAAGACGCCGTAGGTCAGGCACTGGTACTCGGTGCCTGAGCGGTTGGCTCCGATGAGGCGGATCGGCCTGTCGTGGGCATCAAACAACTGGTTGCCCTGCACATACAAATTTGGCGCGGGGGATGGTTCGGGAGTCTCGGTGGGCTTCTCTCGATGAATGAGAGAGCCGGATGAGGGCAAAATCACCAGCAAACGCCACACAATTACGGAGGCTGCCAGTAACAGGAAAGCCCCTGTTAAGAATACTCGTTTCTTCCTGCTAGAGGAACGCCATAGATTGCGTCCGCGCGAAAAGTATGGCAGCTTTCTCATTGGTTCCCCCCACCCACTCTCCTTGCGTCCTGCCTGAGTGCGCAGCATTTGTCGCCAGACAGTACTGCAATGAGGCAGTAGCGATGCAGGCCTCAGGGTCCTTATCCAGCACGCCAACGGACTGCGTCCTAGCTTCGCTCAGGCGTGCTGGAATGAAGACTGCTTCGTGGTCAGCAGTGCTGAAAGGCTTGCGCTACGCAGTAGCGCTGGCAGGACGGATAAGCGCCAGATGCGCTGGCTATCGAACAACGTCTCTTTCCTTAATTGTACATGGGCTTGATGCTTTCGGCAAGAGGTTGAGTGTCTCCTGGTCTCTTGTAATCCCCAATTTTCTAAGAAACCTGCAAAATTGTTTTTAATAGCTCACTTGATATCTCATAAGTAGAAAAGATGTGTTACACTATACTGTAGGATATCTTCGCGCATGAGCTTCTCCTTTCAATAGCAGGTTTTCTAGGAGGTACTTGGAATGGACGACAATAGAACGCTTGGAAACTATCGCTTACTTCGCCTCATAGGAGAGGGTGGTTTTGCCAGGGTCTATCTGGGCGAACACATATTCCTCAAAACCTATGCAGCGCTCAAAGTACCGAATATGGCGTTGCAGGGAGAAGATTTAGAGGGGTTTTTGAATGAGGCACGCACCAGCATTGGGCTGCATCATCCCCATATCGTGCGCACCCTGGAATGCGGCGTCGAAGGCGGAACCCAGCCCTACATTGTGATGGACTACGCCTCGGGCGGGTCGCTGCGCACTCGCTATCCCAAAGGCACTCCCCTGCCGCCTTCGTCCATCATTACCTACGTCAAGCAGGCTGGCTCGGCTTTACAATTCATTCATGATAAAGGACTGATCCACCAGGATATCAAACCGGGCAATTTGCTGCTGGGAGTAAACGATGACGTACTCCTGAGCGACTTTGGTTTAGCCATGATCGTTCATCGCACCATCAGCCAGTCACTTCAGGACATGTCGGGTACGGCTCGCTACATGGCCCCGGAGCAATTTCGGGGCAAAGCGCGGCCTGCCAGCGATCAGTATGCGCTGGCCGTCATGACTTATGAATGGATCTGTGGCAATGCGCCTTTTGAGGGGACGTTAACGGAATTGTTAACGCAGCATTTGTATACGTCTCCGCCTCCACTGCACCTGAAAGTGCCAAGTATCTCCCCCGCGGTGGAACAGATCATTCTCAAAGCTCTCGCTAAGGAGCCGCGCGATCGTTTTGCGCGGGTGCAGGATTTCGTCGATGCGCTCGAGCAGGCAGGACAGCCGCAGCGCCTTGCCTCCCCCTCTTCACCTGGTCTTCCTGCCTATCCCGTTTCCCCCGCCCCGATATCATCGCCCGGTCTTCCTGGAATACAGGCAGGGCAGCCGCCGTATACCCCTTTCCCTGTTCCTCCCGCCCCGATATCATCCCCAGGCCTTCCTGCCATGCAGAACGAGGAAGAAATTCTTACAATAGAGAGCGATCAAGTGCCACGCTTGCAGCGCACAGCACAGCCTATCCCCCCATCCGTCTATGTAGAGGAGCGCCGATCGAAGGAAGATGACATTCCAACCGTACGTACAGGTAGAGATTCGTCAGCCGCGCTTCCAGACTATCAGCCCACCAGGTTTGGACAGCCGCGCTTCCGGGTGCCAGAACCGCCGACGCCCCTGCCAGAGCCTTTGCCGATCCCACCCGCCAGCAAACGCCCTCGTTTGCGAAGAGGAATGGCCACATTGCTGATCGGATTAGTCGTCATCGTTGTTGCCGCCACGGTTGGCTTTTTCACCATCCCTCTCTTTCATGGTCCGGGTTCGCCGGGTATTACTCCCACCGTTCCTACACAAGGTACTCCATCACCCCCACCGCCTTACAGCGCTATGTTTGGCTTTAATCAGCAACACACGCGCTACAACCCGGCTGAAACCATCCTGAGCACTGCCAACGTCGCCCAACTCACCTCTTTCTGGAAGGCGCCTACCAGCAGTGCTAGCAGCGGCATTTACTCTTCACCGCTCGTCTCGAACGGGCTGGTCTACGTTACCTCCTCCGATAATAAGCTGTATGCCTTCAGTGCGCTCACGGGCAAGCAGCAGTGGGAGATGGCCACCGGAAATTATGTCAACAAAGGCAGCCCCATTTACTCCTCGCCCTCCATCTTGAATGGGGTGGTCTATGTGGGGTCAAATGATGGCCGCGTCTATGCCTTCAATGCCACTAAGGGGCAATCCGTGTGGGTCAGCTTGCCAACGGGCAGCTCCGTCTTTTCCTCGCCCACGGTCGTCAATGGCATCCTCTATATTGGCTCAACTGATCATAAGGTCTATGCTCTCGATGCCACCAACGGCAAACAGCTGTGGGCCATGCCGACAGGCGGGGAAGTCTATTCCTCCCCGGCGGTGATCAACAACGTCGTCTATATCGGCTCCGACGATAGTAAACTGTATGCCTTCAATGCTACAACGGGCAGCGTCTTATGGACGAGTCCTATTCTGAGCCACTTCGATTCCTCGCCGACCGTCGTCGATGGCGTGGTCTATATCGGGGGGAGCGATAGTAAAGTGTATGCCTTTGCTGCTACTGGCTGCGGGCATCCCACTTGCAACCCGCTCTGGACAGCAGCCACCGGCGGTTTCATTAACTCCTCCCCAGCTGTGGCCAATGGCATGCTCTATATCGGCTCGCATGATAACAACCTCTATGCCTACGATATTGTCAAGTGTCAGCATTCACCCACCACGTGTTCTCCTCTGTGGATGGGCATGACCGGTGGCGGGATCTCCTCCTCGCCAACCGTTGCCAACGGCGTGGTCTACATCGGTTCCTGGGATGGCAAACTCTACGCCTTCGATGCGAAAACGGGCGCACCCCTTTGGAATTTCCCGACCGGCCAGCCTATCTATTCCTCCCCCACGGTGTTGGATGGCATCCTCTATGTTGGCTCTAACAATAATTCCCTGTACGCCTTCCATATATAACAGGGAAAGGGAATTATTGCCAGAATGATCAAGAGGATCAGCTGAAAGGCAGCAACCAAAGAAAAGATCATCAAAAATCTGTAGGGCGGTCCTACCGCCCTACAGATTTTTGATGATCTCCTACTGCGAGGGACGCCCAATAGGCGCTGATTTGTTACGTTGTTTTGAGCGAGAACTCTGATGGTACCATCCCCTCTGCTTGCGCGGGGCCAGCACGCCTCTCTCCTTCAGCTGCAGGTAAATCCACAGCGTAATACCCAGCAGCACGCCACCGATAAGGTATGCTCCCAATACGTCGCTGGCCCAGTGATCACCAAGATAGATACGCGAAGGTCCCACCAGCACAACGAATAGCGCGGAGATAATCGTCAATGCGATACGCCACCAGCGCCTGCCCTGAAAGAGGATCACGCTAAAAGAGAACAGCAGCCCCCAAAAAGCAACATACGACATTACATGTCCACTGGGAAAACTTTTGCCTCCTGCTACCTGGAGGATCTCAACCAGGCTTGCATTCGGGCGGGGACGCCCCACAATCGTTTTGATCAGCCCATTTAGTAGAGAGCTTACCAGGGAAAGCACTACTATGGTAATCGCTTCCAGGCGTAAATCCAACGCCCAGAAGACCACGAATGCCAGCACAATCAGCCCCAAAGAAAGCGCGAACACATTGCCAATATAGCTCACAGCGACCATTATGAATTGCAGCCAGGGAGAGTGATTTTCTTGAAACTCACGTGTAATCGTGACATCGATACCCAGCACTGGATGGGTGGACACCCAAAAAGCCAGCAGTGCGAAAAGCGAAAGTTGAATCGCATAAGCGGTAAGCAGGATACGCCCCCATTTGACCGTTTGATACCAGGGGCGGCGCGCAGCAGCTACCTCCTGCCTGGCTTCTTGCACGACTTCCTGCGCTCCCTCCTGTATCTCGTTTCCTACAGGAGAGGCATTGCCCTCTTTCTTGAGCGGCTCTTTTTGTTCCGCGTCTTGCGGTCTATGTGGCATAGTGTATTCCTGCTTCTCTCTAGAACGTTACTGGCATGGATAAACCCAGCCGCATCTCTTATCTTATCGGATACTACTTAATACGTAATTATAAACCTGACCGTTTCTCTGTTTTATTTTACGCAATTCTGTAGGGGCGGGGGTTGGGCAATTTCATTCCAATATTTACACATGGGGGAAGCAAGTATTTCTCTACAGACCCTGGCGAAATCCTTCCTCAATCCACGTCATATGCACTGCCGCGTGCTGAGCGTTCGCGGCGAAAAGATCACCGGCAGTCCTGTCAGCCGCAAAGGATATAGACGCACGCGCGGCCAGTTGTTCATCTGTGAACT
>WNGK01012160.1_pt1 | contig 14709 bp, 11 predicted proteins | sample 5400601 | NCBI WGS metagenome assembly WNGK01 (sample SAMN13153376, study PRJNA577476) | soil metagenome | isolation source: 60 cm soil or saprolite under Garry oak tree replicate 1 | place: USA:California | collected 2016-06-15 | reverse complement strand
GTGACGAACACCTCGCCATGCTGGAACGGACTCATCGTTCCAGGATCGACATTGATGTAGGGATCGAGCTTGAGATTGGTGACGCGGATGCCGCGGGAGGCGAGGATCGCGGCCAGCGACGCGGCGGCGATGCCCTTCCCCAGGGAGGAAACGACGCCGCCGGTCACGAAAACGAACTTGGTCATGGGCGACCCGTTCTGCGAAATTCGCAGTTTACCGGAACGTGGCAGGCGGCACAAATCGCGCGAACCTATCCTCCGCAACGCGGATGCGAATTACGGCCTCTCAACTTGTCGCGCAAGCCGGAAGCCTGTCGTTGTCGGCCGTATATCGGTCCTACAATTCGAGGCCGGCGGCGATGCGCGCTCGCACCGTCTCCCGGCCGAGCAGCGCAAGCACGGCGTCGATTGCGGGCGTAGCGGGCGAGCCGGCAACGATCACGCGCAACGGCATCATGATCTGCGGCGGCTTGAGCCCGTGACGTGTGGCCGTCGACTTGATCGCAGCCGAGATCGCTTCGCGCTGCCACGGGATCGTTGCCAACTCCGCGTGCAATTCCACTAGCGCGCCTCGATTGCCGGCGCTGACGTGCTCGGCGATCTTCTCGGCGGGCGGATGTACGGTTGCGTAGAAGTAACGCGCAGCATCGGCCATTTCGGCGAGTGTCGCCGCGCGATCGCGCAGCAGCTCCGCCACCGCCGTCGCGTCCGGACCCGCCGACACTTCGAGCCCAGCGCGACGCAGATAAGGCATCAGGCGCGCCGCGAGCTCGGCGGCGGGCATGCGTTTGATGTGCTCGTGATTGATCCAGCGCAGCTTGTCGGCGTCGAATCTCGCCGGCGCCGGATGGACGTGGGCGACATCGAACCATTGCACGAACTGATCACGGTCGAAAATTTCGTCGTCACCGTGCGACCAACCCAGCCGTGCGAGAAAATTGATCATCGCCTCCGGCAGAAACCCGTCGTCGGCGTACTGCATCACGCTGACTGCGCCGTGCCGCTTGGAAAGCTTCGTTCCATCGGCGCCCAGCACGGTGGGCAGGTGGCCGTAGACGGGAGGCTCGGCGTCCAATGCTCGCATGAGATTGATTTGCCGCGGCGTATTGTTGACGTGGTCGTCGCCGCGTATGACGTGCGTGATGCGCATGTCGATATCGTCGACGACGACGCAGAAGTTGTACGTCGGCGTTCCGTCGCTGCGCGCAATCACCAGATCGTCGAGCTCCGCGTTGTCGACGGCAATGCGACCCTTGACCTGATCGTCCCAGGCAACGGTTCCGGAGACCGGATTCTTGAAGCGTATGACCGGATCGACGCCAGGAGGCGGCGTTTGCCCGGGCTTGAGATTTTCGGGCCGCCAGCGTCCGTCGTAGCGGGGCTTTTCCCCGCGTGCCATTTGCGCTGCCCGCAGTGCGTCGAGCTCCTGCGTCGACATGTAGCAGCGGTACGCGAGGCCGCGCTCGAGCATCTCCCGCAGCACGTCGCCGTAGCGCTCCATGCGCTGCATCTGATAGTAGGGCCCCTCGTCGTGGTCGAGCTCGAGCCAGCGCATGCCGTCGTGAATCGCTTGCACAGCTTCGGGCGTCGAACGCTCGATATCGGTGTCCTCGATGCGCAGGATGAACTTTCCGCGATGATGCCGCGCAAACGCCCATGCGAACAGCGCGGTGCGCGCGCTGCCGAGATGAAGGAGCCCGGTGGGGCTCGGCGCGAAACGCGTGCGGACTTCGCTCACGGCTGCCAGCGAAGATCGAGCGTGGTCGGCGTGGCGGGATTCAACGCCTCGGCGGACAGCGTCGCCGGCCCGGGCGTGTGGCCATGCGGCCAGAATCGCGCGACGCGCCTGGCCTCGGCCTCGTTGGCGTTGACCGGAAACGTCGCGTAGTTGCGGCCGCCCGGATGCGATACGTGATACGTGCAGCCTCCGATCGAGCGCCGCGTCCATGTATCGACGACATCGAAGACCAGCGGCGCGTGAACACCGATGGTGGGGTGCAGCGCCGACGGGGGACTCCAGGCGCGAAAACGAACGCCAGCCACGAATTCCCGGGCGACGTTGGTCGCGGTCAGTGGCAGCTTGCGCCTGTTGCACAACACCACGTGGCGGCCGTCCGTCATTCCGCTCACCTTGACCTGCAAGCGCTCGACCGACGAATCGACATAGCGAGCGGCGCCTGTCCCCGAGACTTCTTCGCCGAGCACATGCCACGGTTCAATCGCTTGCCGCAGCTCCACGGTCACTCCGTCGTAGCTCACCGTGCCGAAACGCGGAAAGCGGAATTCGAAGAACGGAGCGAACCATTCCTCGGCAAACGGGTAGCCGGCAAGATTCAGCTCGGCGACCACGTCGCGCATATCGCTCGCGACATAGTGGGGCAGCATCCATCGATCGTGCAGCGCGGTGCCCCAGCGTATCAGGGGTCCGCGATACGGATCCTTCCAGAAACGTGCCACGAGCGAGCGCAACAGGAGCATCTGAACCGCGCTCATCCGCGGGTGCGGGGGCATCTCGAAGGCGCGAAATTCCAGCAAGCCCAGCCTGCCGGTCGGCGTATCGGGCGAATAGAGCTTGTCGATCGAGAACTCGGCGCGATGCGTGTTTCCCGTGAGATCGGTGAGCAGGTGGCGCAGCGAGCGATCGATCAGCCAGGGCAGCGACTCGTCCTTCCCGAACTTGTGCTTGCGCGCGAGCTGCTGGAAGGCGATTTGCAGCTCGTACAGGCGATCGTCGCGCGCCTCGTCGACGCGGGGTGCCTGGCTCGTCGGCCCGACAAAAGCCCCCGAGAACAGATACGACAGCGCGGGATGGTTCTGCCAATAGGTGACGAGGCTTTGCAGCAGGTCGGGCCTGCGCAGCAAGGGGCTCTCCGCAGGCGTAGCGCCGCCCAGGGTGATGTGATTGCCGCCTCCCGTGCCGGTGTGCCGGCCGTCGAGCATGAACTTTTCGGTGCCCAGACGCGCTTGCCGCGCCTCCTCATAGAGCGTCATTGTCGTCGCCATCAATTCCCGCCACGACGCCGCGGGATGGACGTTGACTTCGATAACGCCGGGGTCCGGCGTCACGTTGAGGACTCGCACCCGCGGATCGCGCGGCGGAGCATAGCCTTCGATCACCACTGGCGTACGAACCGCGCGAGCGGTGTGCTCGACCGCTGAGATCAGCGCCGCATAATCCTCCATACGCGTGATCGGCGGCATGAACACGTGCAGGTGGCCGTTGCGCACCTGCAGGGTCAGCGCAGTTTTCACGACCTCCCGCGGCTTCGCGCCGCGGGCCCGGCCGGAGCGCGACGCCAGCGCGCCACGTTTGGGCAGGCCCGGCTTGGGCGAGAAGGGGTCGGTGGGGAACTCCTTTTCCTCTTCTTCGGGCAGAAGCTTAGGGAGCGACCCCAATGGAAGACGCAGGCCGAGCGGCGAATCGCCTTCGACCGCGTATAGCCGCTCGCGGCGCAACGGCCAGGGGCTCGATTCCCAGATCGCCACGCCGCTGCCATCGCGCTTTTCCGGCGTGGCCTTGAGCGGCAGGACGAAGCCCGCGGGACGGTCGACGCCGGCGAGCAACAGACGCGCCAAGCGCGAGCGCTCCTCGGGGTTGGAGAGATCGCCCTGCAGCGGATCGGCGTTGACCGGCAGGAGAGCCTCTTCCTTGAGCAGCCTGGGAACGTCCTCGTACGCCGTGAGCACGAGTTCGGGAGGAAGGCCCAGTGCGACCGCCAACGCACCGGCAAAATCCCGGGCGAGTGCCAAGTCGGCCTTGCCGGCGACGCGCGTGTCCGCAATGAGTTGCTCGTCGCGCCACAGCGGCTCGCCGTCACTGCGCCAGTACACGCCCAGCGCCCAGCGCGGCAGCGGCTCGCCCGGATACCACTTGCCCTGGCCGATGTGCACCATGCCGCCGTCGGCGAAGCGCGCCTTGAGACGGAGAAGCAAGGCCTCGGCAAGCTCCCGTTTTTTCTTGCCAAGCGCGGCGACCGTCCACTCCGCGCCTTCCATGTCATCGATGGAGACAAAGGTCGGTTCGCCGCCCTGCGTCAGGCGAACGTCGTGCGTCGAGAGATCGACGTCGACTTTTTCGCCCAGCGCATCGATAGCGGCCCACTGCTCCTCCGTATACGGGCGGGTGACGCGCGGGTCCTCGTGCACGCGCGTGACGCGCATCGCGACGCCGAAGTCGGTCCTGCAGACATCGGTGTAGCCCACGACAGGCGCCGCGTTGCCTGGATCGGCGGTGCTCGCGAGCGGGATATGGCCCTCGCCCGCAAGCAGACCTGACGTGGGGTCGAATCCGATCCAGCCGGCGCCAGGAAGGTAGACCTCGGCCCACGCGTGTAGGTCGGTGAAATCCTTGTCGGGTCCGGGCGGCCCGTCGAGCGATTTCACGTCCGCGACGAGCTGAATGAGATAGCCCGATGCGAATCGCGCCGCGAGCCCCAGCTGGCGCAGGATCTGCACCAGCAGCCAGCCGCTGTCGCGGCACGATCCACAAGCCTGCTCCAGCGTCTCCTCGGGGGTCTGCACGCCCGGCTGCATGCGCACGAGATAGCGGATTTCCTTTTGCAGCTGCTGATTGAGACGCACCAGCATGGTTACGGTGTTCTCGCCTGGATCGATCGTCGCGCGGAATGCGGCAAGCCAGCGTTCCAGACGTGCGCCCATGGGAGCGGTCTCGAGAAAGGGGATCAGCTCCTTGGCAAGCGCAGGCGCGTAGGCGAAGGGAAAGCTTTCCGCGTACGGCTCGACGAAGAAATCGAAGGGATTGATGACGGTCAGGTCGGCGACAAGGTCGACGGCAAACTCCAACCGCTGCGCGCGTTCCGGGAATACGACCCGCGCGACCCAGTTGCCGTACGGATCCTGCTGCCAGTTCAGGAAATGCTGCGCGGGTTCGACCTTGAGGGAATAAGCGAGGACAGGCGTGCGGCTATGCGGCGCGGGCCGCAGGCGGATCTCGTGCGGCGACATCGAGACGAAGCGGTCGAAATCGTACGAAGTGCGGTGCTCGAGTGCGACGCGGATTGCCATCCGGAGCACTAGCCCCAATTGGGATTCGGCAACTCGGCGAAGACCCTGCGCAGGCCCTCGCCCCATTGCGAATGCACCATCTGGAAATAAGGATCGGATTCCTCGATCCTTTTTTGCAGCGCGACCTTGAGGCTGTCGGTCTTGTACACGACGAGGTCGATCGGCAATCCCACGGAGATATTCGACCGCATCGTGGAGTCGAACGATACGATCGTGCACTTGGTCGCCTCGAGCAGCCCGGTCGAGCGCGTGATCACGCGGTCGATCACCGGCTTGCCGTACTTGGATTCCCCGATCTGAAAGTAACAGGTGTCGGGAGTCGCTTCGATGAAGTTACCCTCGCTGTAGATCTCGAACAAGCGAGGCGGCTCGCCGCGTACCTGGCCGCCGACGATGAAATGCGCGTTGGAATCGATGTTGTTCTGCAGCAGGTACGGGCCGTCGCGGGTCTTCACCTCGCGCAGCGAGTCGCCGACCAGGCGCGCCACGTCGAACATCGACGTCGCGTTCCAGATCTGCAGTTGAGCGTCCCCGGAACGGGAACGCTGGTCGATGATGTTGAGGGCGTTCTGTGTGATCGACAGGTTGCCCGACGAAAGCGTGACGATGACGCGGTCGCCCGGGCGGCTGAAGACGCGCATCTTCGAGAATTTGCCGACCTGATCGACGCCGGCGTTGGTGCGCGAGTCCGACGCGAAGATCATTCCCGCGTCGAGCGACATGGCAACGCAATAGGTCATTTCGGTGCTGGGATTCCTATTGAAAACAGTGGATTCTATCGGAACGGAGGTTCCGGGGCCTCAATAAGTCGGCACGAGGAAGTGCTTGTTGATCTCGGCACCGAGCTCCGAGATGCGGTCGAGGAAGTCCATGAGGTACTCGTGAAGACCGAGCTTGATGATGTCATCGGTGCACCCGTAATGCAGCTTTGTGTGCAGTGCGCTCGCCGCTCTCTCGATCTCCCTGGAATGCTCGTCACAAAGCACACCCAGCGTTTCATGGATGAAATTCATGCATGAGTGGAGCGAACGGGGCATGTCTTCGCGCAGGATAAGAAGCTCGGCGACGCGCCGCGGGGTGATGACATCGCTGTAGATCTTGCGGTACGACTCGAAGCTCGACACCGAGCGCAGCAAGGCGCTCCACTGATAATAGTCGACCGCGCCGCCGACGTCGGCCGCCGACGGTAGAAGGGTGTGATATTTGACGTCGAGAATGCGCGCCGTGTTGTCCCCCCGCTCGATGTGCGTTCCCAGCCGGATGAAGTGATACGCCTCGTCGCGGAGCATGGTCCCGAAAGTGACGCCGCGAAAGAGGTGCGAGCGCATCTTGACCCAGTCCAGGAACGCGGAGACCCCTGCCGCCTGGATGCGATCGTAATCGTGCATGCGCATCTCCAGCCACGCCGAGTTGAGGTCCTCATACATTTCCGAGGTAATCGCACCGCGTACCGAGCGCGCCGACTCGCGCGCCGCCCGCAGGCAGCAGAAAATCGAAGACGCATTCCCGGCATCGAGAATCATGAACCGCAGGACGTTCTCCGCGGAAAGCTCTCCAAAGCGCTCGTAGAAGGCGGTGGCCAGCCCGGACGTGATCAACGGCACCGCCCATGGCTCGGCCCAGGCGAGCCCGGGCTCGATCACTTCGTACGGGAGCAGCGCCATGCGGTACGTGACGTCGAGCAGGCGCGCGACGTTTTCCGCGCGCTCGATATGGCGCCCCATCCAGTAGAGTTCGTTTGCGGTGCGGCAAAGCATGTATTAGGCCGAATGTTCCTCAGCATCGCGGGCAGATGCGTCAGCCCGCCATGACCCAGGTATCCTTCGTGCCTCCTCCCTGCGACGAATTGACGACCAGCGAGCCTTCTCGCAATGCGACCCGGGTCAGCCCGCCCGGAACGAGGTTGACGCTCTTACCGGAAAGCACATAAGGGCGAAGGTCGATGTGCCTCGGTGCGAGCCCGGACTCGGTAAAAGTCGGACACGTCGACAGCGCCAGTGTCGGCTGGGCGATGTACTTATCGGGCTGGGCGAGAATTCGGGCGCGGAAGGCTTCCCGCTCCGCGCTGCTCGCGGCGGGTCCGACCAGCATTCCATAACCGCCGGCGCCGTGGACTTCCTTGATGACCAGCTCGCCCAGGCGTTCGAGACAGTAGCGCAGGTCGTCTTCCCTTCGAAGCTGGTAGGTAGGAACGTTATTGAGGACGGGCTCCTCGGCAAGATAGAAGCGGATCATCTCCGGCACGAAGGGGTAGATCGACTTGTCGTCCGCCACCCCGGTGCCGATCGCGTTCGCCAATGTCACGTTGCCGGCGCGGTACGCCGCGAACAGGCCGCGGACGCCGATCATCGAGTCCCCCCGAAATGCGAGCGGGTCGAGAAAATCGTCGTCGACCCTGCGATAGAGGACGTGCACGCGTTGCGGCCCGCGCGTCGTGCGCATATAGACGGCGTCGTTCTGCACGAACAGATCCTGGCCTTCGACCAGCTCGACACCCATCTGCTGGGCGAGAAAGGCATGCTCGAAGTAAGCGGAGTTGTGCGCACCCGGTGTGAGCACGGCCACCGTCGGCCTTTCCTCGTCCGCGGGCGCGACTCCGCGCAGGTTCTCCAGCAGCAGGTCCGGATAATGCTCGACCGGCTTGATCGACTGGGTCGCGAACAGCTCGGGGAAGAGCCGCATCATCATCCTGCGGTTCTCGAGCATGTAGGAGACGCCCGAGGGCACGCGCAGATTGTCTTCGAGCACGTAGTACTCACCCTCGCCTGCACGCACGACGTCGACGCCGGCGATATGCGCATAGATTCCGCCCGGGACGTCCATGCCTTGCATCTCGCGCCGGTACTGCGTGTTCCCCAGCACGCGATCCGCAGGAATCACGCCGGCCTTGAGGATGTGGTGGTCGTGATAGATGTCATGCAGAAACAAATTCAGCGCTTTGACGCGCTGCTTCATGCCCCGCTCAAGCGTGCGCCATTCTTCGGCGTGAATGATCCGCGGAACGATGTCGAACGGAATCAACCGCTCGTTACCCGAGTCCTCGCCGTACACGGCGAATGTGATCCCCACGCGATGAAACGCGCGCTCTGCTTCTTCGCGTTTCTGGGCGATTTTCTCCGGCGCGGTGCGCTCCAGCCAGGCAAAAAAACCCTGGTAGTGGGGCCGCAGCGAGCCGTCGGCCGCCCGCATTTCGTCGTAAGAGGGACGGGACACAACCCTGGAATCCACGATTTGAGCTGTTTTTAGCAAGACTTGAGCCGCGCAACTTTTTGCTTTGCGCCTAGAAGCTTATCCAAATTCGGTGGCGGGCATTGCGCCGCACCGGGACTTTCGTCACCGTTGCCGCACCTCGCTGGTGCATTTTTTGTTCAGGACAAGGTTAGACACTCGGATTCCTTGGTTTGACCCTCGTTCCGGCCGCGTGCTTAAATACTCGCTCCTGTCTGGGTTCGCGCGGGCGGTTAGCTCAGGGGTAGAGCACTGCCTTCACACGGCAGGGGCCACTGGTTCGACACCAGTACCGCCCACCATGGGACCAAGGGGTTGCACGCAAGTGTAACCCCTATTTTTTTGGCTGCGTTTGTCTTCGCGGCCACATCGATCCAATTTTTGCATAGGATGCGGTGAAAATCCGTGCGGAGGTGGCTCGATGATCGAATTGTCGCAGCTCTGGCGGGTCAAGCAGCTCGAGTACACCTGGCTGCAAAGCCTGATGCTGAGCGCGACCCGCCCACGCGAAGATTTTGCGGCGCTGACCGCGCATGCGCTCGACTACGCCACGGAGGCCCTCGGGTTGTCCGTATCGAGCGCGTCGCGGCATCGCCTGCTCGACTCCTATCTCGATCTGACTCCGTTTGCCGACGCCGCGCTCGCGCTGGCGATGCTCGCGCCGCTGCCGCGGCTGATATTGTCGAATGGAACGCGCGAAATGCTGGAGCCGCTGGCGGCGGGAACCGGCATCTCGCGCCATCTCGATGCCATCCTGTCCGTCGACGCCGCCGGCATTTACAAGCCCAGCCCACGCGTCTATCAGCTGGCAGTCGATCACCTCGGCCTGCCGCCTTCGCGGATTGGATTCGTTTCCTCGAACGGATGGGACGCCGTCGGCGCCAAAGCCTTCGGCCTCACGTCGTTCTGGGTCAACCGCTCAGGTGCACCGCTGGAGCGCCACGGCCCGAAACCCGAGGCGATCATCGCTTCACTGGCGGAGCTTCCCGCGATTCTGGGCAAGGCCTAGCTAAGGAACTATGCTGACAAGTTCCGAGCTGCACCGGCAGGTGCGATCGCTCTGCACCTGTCGCCGCGGACCACTTGGAGAAATCAATGCGTAAGAAGATGGTCGTTCCTCTTCTGGCTACTCTTGTTCTGGCTTCCGTTCATCCCGCGCAAGCACAGCAGACCAAGATGTATCGTGTAGGCGTTATTCACGAAGGGGGTTCCTTCTACGCTGTCGTTGATGGACTGAAAGACGGGCTCAGGGAGTTGGGGTTGGAAGAGGGGAAGAACTACGTCCTGGAAATCCGTGATCTGAAAGGCGATCGGAAGGCAGCCCAGGAAGCAGCAAGGAGTTTGGAGCGAGGGAAAATCAATCTGATCTACGTAGTATCCACGTCGCCGACGACCGTGGTGAAGCGAGCGACAGCGGAGGTGCCGATCGTTTTCGCCGTTGGGAGTGATCCGGTCGTCTCCGGACTCGTCGAGAGCTTCGCCAAACCGGGGGGACGCCTGACGGGCATTCACTTTCTGTCGGCTGATCTTACAGGCAAGCGTCTCGAGATCCTGAAGGAAATACTCCCGGGGCTCCGCAAGGTGGTGACCTTCTACGACCCCAGCAACGAAAGCGCCTTGAAGTCTGCGAATTCGGCGCGGGAAGCAGGGCGGCGGCTAAGGGTCGAGATTGTTGAGCGGCCCGCCGCGTCCGTGGAAGGACTCCGACGGGGGCTGATGGCGCTCAAGGCGCAGGAGGCGGAAGCCTATTTCTACACCAACGACGCGATGGTGGTGAGCCAGGCTCAATCGATCATTGACACCGCAAGGGCCAAGAAGCTACCGACGATGTTCAATGAGTCCGGTCTCGTGGCGCAAGGAGCCTTGGTCAGCTATGGCGTGAGTTACCACGAAATTGGTCGCCTGTCGGCAAAATACGTCCAGCGGGTTCTCGCGGGAACCAGCCCTCGGAATCTGCCGGTTGAGTCGCTCAGCAGGTTGGAGTTGGCCATAAACCTCAAGACCGCCCGAGAGCTTGGCCTAACCATTCCGCAGTCTGTCCTGTTTCGCGCCGACAAGGTCGTTGAATGAACATCGCTACGGCATGTACTGCCCGCCGTTCACCTCGATGATCTGCCCCGTCACGTAGCCGCTCATCTGGTCCGACGCGAGATACACGAACGTACCCGCGCATTCGTCGGGCGTCCCGAGGCGGTTCATGGGGACGGTTGCCTGCATCGCCTTCAGTTGCTCGGCGCTGGAGTAGCGCTCATGAAAAGGCGTCGTGATGACGCCGGGAGACACCGCATTGACGCGGATCTTGTCCGCCGCGACTTCCTTGGCCCAGCCGTGCGTCGCGGTCGAGATGAAGCCCTTCGCCCCGGCATAGATGATTGCGCCGCCTCCACCGCCATGGCGGGCGGCGATCGAGCTCACGTTGATGACATTGCCTCCGCCCTGCCTGCGCATGTGCGGTATGACCTCATGCATGAACATCGCCACGTGAACGACGTTGAGCGCAAGCACTTGTTGAAGATACTCATCGCTGTAGTCCTCGATCTTGGTGCGCCCGATCATTCCACCGGCGTTGTTGATAAGAACGTCGATCCGGCCGCAAGCCGCCAGCGACTCGGCGACGATTCGCTTCACGTTGCCGGACCGCGTGACATCGCCGCCGACGAGATGCGCTTCCGCGCCCAGCGCCTGGATTTCCGCGGCTACGCCCTCCGCCGCCTCACGGCTGGCGTTGTAATGAACGATAACCCTGCTGCCTAGCCTCGCGAATGCGCGCGCAGCGGCAGCGCCGATCCCGGTCGAGGCTCCGGTAATCAGAACGACTTTGCCCTTGAGATCCGAGGTCATGCCTTGCTCCGATGAGAAGAAACGTCGCGCTGCAATTTTACTTGAATTTGTCCGACGATTCGAGCATTATGTCAGACAAATAGCATGCCGCGCCCAAGCCGCACCGTTCGCAAGCGACCCGCCGCCGAGCACGATGGAGCGGGGGCCGCGCTCGCGGCGCCCGAACGTCGCATCAAGTCGCAAGACGTCGTCGATACGCTGGGACTCAAGATTGTCTCCGGCGAGCTCGAGTCGGGTGCCCTGCTTCCGACTGAAGCCGAGCTTTCGCTGCGAATGGGCCTCTCCCGGCCGTCGCTGCGCGAAGGCTTGCGAACGCTGGCGCTCAAGGGCCTCGTCGAGGCGCGGACTCGACGAGGAACCAAGGTTCACGACAGGGCGCACTGGAACGTGCTCGACGCCGACGTCTTGCGCTGGATCGCCGCATCGCCGCCCGATCCTGCGTTCTTCATGGACTTGCTCGACGCGCGCAACATTTTCGAGCCTGCCGCGGCCCGTCTTGCCGCCGCGCGCGCGACTCCCGAGCAGATTCTCTCTATCGAGCACGCCTTTGGCGAAATGGCGAACTCGCTGCCGGACGATGTCGACGGCTGCTGCCGTTACGATCTCGCCTTCCATGAATTGATTATCGCGGCCACCGGAAATCGCCTGCTGATCGGGTTCGCGGTGGCGATCCGCACCGCGCTGCTGGCGGCGTTTCGCCTGTCCAGCAACGCCCGCGAGTCCTACGAGAACTCGCTTTCCGAGCACTGGGCGGTTGCGGCGGCGATCCGGCGGCGCTCGCCCGACGAGGCTGATCAGGCCATGCGGATTCTGCTGGCCGGTACGGCGCGCGATCTCGCGCCTGCGTACGCGTCGCAAGGGCGTGGCAAACTCCTGCGCCGATCGGCCGCGACCGCGCGCCGCCGAAGCTCAAAACAGGGATAGTTCGCAACCAACGGAGGAGTGTCCATGAAGATTCAATCGGTCCTGCGCAATCTCGCGCTCTGCCTCGTCGCGGCATCGGCGACGCTCACCCTGCCCGACGCTGCGGCTCAGGCCAAAAAGCAGGTGAAGATTTCCCATGCCACGGCAGCGGACGTGGGTAACGATAACCACATGGTGTCGTGGATTATCGCCAATTACATCAACACCAACTCCGACACGCTCGAGGCCCGGATCTATCCTGCCAATCAGCTTGGCGAGGAGCGCGCGGTCGTCGAAGGCATGCAGCTGGGCGCCGGTGCGACCATCCACATAGGCGGCACGGCCATCCACAACAACTTCAACAAGCGCATGGGTGTGTGCGACCTGCCTTTCCTGTGGCGGAATTACGATCACTACCATCGCGTGATCGACGGCAAGGTCGGCGAAATTCTTGCCGCCGAGCACGAAAAGCTGGGGCTCAAGGTCTTGGGCTGGCAGGACAGCTGGGGCTACCGCAACGTCGTCACAACGAAGAAGGAAATCAAGAAGCCCGAGGACTTGAAGGGTCTCAAGATCCGCACCATCCAGACGCCTACGTATGTCGCCGCGCTGAACGCGATGGGCGCCAACGCCACGCCGATGGCGTTTGGCGAGGTGTACACCTCGCTGCAGACCGGTGTGCTCGACGGCTTCGAGCATGCCTCGGCGGTGATCTACACCGGCAAGTACTACGAGGTCGCCAAGTACATTACGCTCACCGAGCACCTTTTCGGACCTACCGTGACCGTGATCTCGAAAAAGGAGTGGGACGGCTATACCGACAAGGAAAAGCAGGTCGTCGCCGCTGCCGCGAAGCTCGGGCAGGACGTCAACCGCGGGCTTTCGGTCCAGCGCGACGCCGAGTCGATGGAAAAGCTCAAGGCCAAGGGCATGATCGTCAATCCGATCGACAAGAGCGGATTCATCAAGGCCGCGATTCCTCTGCAGGATCAGCTCGCCAAGACGTTGGGCGCCGAGGATTTGCTCAAGATCGTCCGCGAGACCAAATGACGCAGCCGTCGAAGAGCGCAAAACGCAGGCGCAGCGCGAGTCGAAGGATCTTGTCCGAGGCCGGTGGTTTCCAAGATCTAGTTGCTGTGGCGTCGCCTGCCTGAACTTGGGCCCCTGCCGGAGTTTATCCTGAGCGAAGTCGAAGGGCCGGGGCGACAAGCGTTAGGTGTCGCGTGATGGAATTGAATAGCGCCAATTTATGACGGTCCGGTTTTTTCGTGCGATCGATCGCACGGTTGAATACAGCCTGTTTCTGATCTTTCTGACCTTCACCGTCGTCGGCGGCCTGCAGGTCTTCAATCGCTTTGTCCTGGGACTTCCGCTTTCGTGGAGCGAGGAGTTCCAGAAGTTCGGCCACATCTGGATGGTGATGCTCGCGATCCCCGTGGCCTACCGCCGCGGTGCGCATCTGGGCATGGACATGCTGCTGCGCCTGCTGCCGACCGTCGCGCAACGGCTGGTCGGACTGCTGACCGAGCTGCTCTGGCTGATCCTCGCGCTCGCGATTGGACGCTACACCCTGGCGATCATGCAGGTCGCCAAGACGCAGGAAAGCCCTGGTCTCGGATTGCCCATGGACTGGGTGTATTCGGGCATGGTCATCGGCAGCGCGTATCTGGCGTTCGTCGCAGCGCGGCGCTTTGCCGCGCATTTCGGATGGCGCGAGCCGCCGCCCGAGAGTCTCGGGGGTCACTGATGCTCGCGGGACTCTTCGTTCTGCTGCTCGTACTGATCACGCTCGGTGTCCCGATCCTTCTGGTGATGGGTGCCGTCGGTCTCGCCGGGATTCTGCTCACGCCGAATCTCGTTCCGGCGCTTTTCCCGCAGAAGATGTTCGCGATGCTCGACAACTTCAGCCTGCTCGCGCTGCCCTACTTCATTCTCGCTGGCGAGCTCATCTCCGCCGGCGGCATTTCCAAGAAGCTCGTCGAGTTCGCCGAGACCGTCGTCGGTCACTGGCGTGGCGGATTGGGCCACGCCTCCGTTGTCGCCAGCATGGTCTTCGCCGGAGTATCGGGATCATCCGTAGCGGACACGTCCGCCATCGGCTCGATTCTGGTGCCGGCGATGAAAGACAACGGGTACAAGCCCGGCTTCGCCGCTTCGCTGGTGGCTTGCGCGGGCACCATCGGCGCGATCATCCCCCCGAGCATGACCATGATCGTATATGGCTCGATGGCCAACGTGTCGATCGGCGGCTTGTTTATGGGCGGAATCGTCCCCGGCATTCTGATCGGCATCGGGCTGATGATCGTCATCCGCATCTATTCGCTGGCGCCGGCGTTTCCGGAGCTGCGGCGCACCAGCGGAAAGTTCAACGTCCGCCGCGTCGGCCGCGCCCTGGTCAGCGTCTGGCCGGCGCTGCTCGCGCCCGTCCTGGTCGTGGGCGGTATCTTGAGCGGCGCATTCACCGCGACCGAGGCTGGCGTGGTCGCGTGCTTCTACGGCTTCATCGTGGGCTTCTTCATCTACCGCAAGCTCAAGCTCTCCGACCTTCCCCGCATTTTCATCCGCGCCGGCATCACCACCGCGATGGTCTCGGGGATCATCGGCATGGCCGGCGCGTTCGGGTGGCTGCTCTCATACCTCAACTTCAACGATATCGTGCTCGCGGGCATCACCCACGTCACGGGCGCGAAGCTCGGGGTGATGCTGCTGCTCA
>WNGK01014821.1_pt1 | contig 14710 bp, 9 predicted proteins | sample 5400601 | NCBI WGS metagenome assembly WNGK01 (sample SAMN13153376, study PRJNA577476) | soil metagenome | isolation source: 60 cm soil or saprolite under Garry oak tree replicate 1 | place: USA:California | collected 2016-06-15 | reverse complement strand
GTCCCGCACTTCAGATTTCCTCCGGCGAAAAGTTGCTGCAGGTCTACCTGCGCGAGGCGGCTGTCGAAGATCTTCCATCACCTGGGTCGGAGGTGAGTATCGCCGGGGTCTCGGCCGCCGATGTGGACAGAGGTAAGCATGTTCTTCCGAGCGCACATCTGTTAACTCCTTCGATGCAGTACGTGAAGGTCCTCAAAGCAGGACCGGGGGATCCGTTTTCATTGCCGCTTAAACGACTCTCAGAGCTGAAGGTTGTTCCTGCTGGCGTTCTGGTGCACGTCAACGGGCGCCTTCCACAGGGTCAAGAAGGACTCTCCATCACAGATGGGAAGCTGTCCTTGCCGGTCGGTTTTCAGGAATCCATGCACGGGACTTCTGAACCCTCTGACGTAGCCGGCTTCTGGAGCGGGCACAGTCTTGAAGGGGCGATTGTGCGATCGTTGAGCAACCATTAGGCGGGCAACGGCGACATTGTTCATATTTCCGAACTCAAGCGTCTCGGTGAGGCTGCTGCGGCGCGCCGGCGGGTCACGCTGCGGGCGGTGGTCACCTACTTCGATCCCGCATGGGGACTCCTGTTTGTGCAGGATGACACGGCGGCGGCCTATGTGGATTCGCACAACCTCAAAATCCGCTTGCAGCCCGGCGATGTCGTGGATGTCTCGGGCGTATCCGGGGCAGGTGGATATGCTCCAGTAATTAATGAGCCAAAGGTCGGATTTGTGCGAAGAGGGCATCTTCCGGCGCCAGTCAGGATTGATCTTCTTCTTGGGAACGTGGCTGCGGGCGACTCGAAATGGTGCAGCCTCCGCGGCGTTGTGCACACCAGCAGCGAGCAGGATGGTCACACCATTCTGAAAATTGGGAATGGCCAGACCGAGATGAACATACAGCTTCCGATGCTCATCAACGGCACTGACTTGGTTGACCAGGAGGTTCTTGCTACTGGCGTCTTCGGAGTGTTGTTCAATGAGCGCAAACAGGCGATTGGTCATCAAATCTTCGTCCCTTCACCCGCATTTCTTAGAGTAGTGGAGTCAACTGGACGACAGGGCGCTCCCGCCACCATCGAGTCTTTGCAACGCTACAGCCCCGATACGGATGGGCGTCACAGCGTCACGCTTTCAGGTACCGTCGCGCTGAAGAGTGATGCTAGCACCATCTTCATCCAGGACCGTACGGCGGGCATTCAGGTTCGCGGGATTGGTCCGCTGAACGTTTCTGATGGCGACCGCGTTTCCGCTCGAGGATTTGTACTCGCCGGCGAATATTCTCCAGTGTTGGAAGATGCCATGGTCAGCGTAACCGCCGCCTCCCGCTCCGCCCTCAAGCCAGAACTGATCTCAGCGAAGACCGCCCTCGAAGGCCGCCACGATTCTGGATACGTGTCAATGCGCGCGGCGCTTGCGGCGGTGCGTTCTTCTACTGATGGAACAATTCTTGTCCTGAGTGACAAAGGGACATTTTTCGAGGCGTTCGGGCCTGCCAGCTTTGAGCTGGATTCGTTGCGGCCTGGGAGTGAGATCGAAATACGTGGAGTTTGCAGAGTCTCCATGGATAGGGCTCGTTTCTCAGTCAGCGGTTTTGCGTTGGCGTTTGATTCGCCGCAGTCGGTTTCGGTCATCAAGCTCGGACCCTGGTGGGACAGTCACAAAATCACCTGGGCCCTCCTGCTGATCGTGCTTGCGGCCGTGTCAGCATTTCTTTGGGCTGCTCTGCTGCAGCGACAGGTGGAAACCAAGACACAGGAGTTGCAGTATTCGATTGAGGCCAAGCGCAAAGCTCAGAAATTCGATATGGCCAGAAATCAGGTGCTCGAAACCATTGCCCGCAATGCGCCGCCGCCTGAGAGCATGGAGCGCCTCGCTGTGGCGGTGCAGGAGCAGATTGAAGGTTCCCTTTGCGCTATCGCCATGTCTCCCGATGGAAAGTCATTTCTCAACGGCAAGCCTTCTCCGGTGATCATTGCGCCTGATTTCCCCGAAGAGTTGCAGCGCGAGATGTTGCCACTGCTTTCATCTGTTCTGGGCACTTCGCATGACAACCCGGACCAGAACAGTCTCAGCGGTGATCACGACGTAATGGCGAGTCTGCTGGAGGTTTCCCGCCGCGCGGGTCTTGATTTTAAGGATGGACGGTTGGAGATCACTTTTTCCGGAGGCGGCGAACTGGCGGGGCTGCTCATTATTCTTTTCAAGAACGCCCCTCCGACCCATGCGCGCAGCGCAGCACGCAGTGTCCTGGAGTCAGCTTCACGCCTGGTGTCACTCGCCAGAGATCACTGGCACATGCACGAGAGGCTGGTCTTCGACGCGCGCCACGACGCCCTCACCGGGTTGCCCAACCGTACTCTGGCCGAAGACCGCCTGGAACAGGCCCTGGCGCGGGCCCGGCGCCGCAAGCAATTCTTTGCCGTAGTTTGTATTGATCTTGACGGATTCAAAGCAATCAATGACAACCTGGGCCATCATGGCGGCGACGAACTCCTGCGCGCTGTCTCCGTCCGGCTTCGGGCGCGTATCCGGCATTCCGACACACTGGCCAGAATCGGCGGCGACGAGTTCCTCGCGATTATCGAGGATTGTTCCGGGAATTCCGCCGCCCAATCAGTCGCAGAAACTCTGATTACTGCTTTGCAGGAGCAGGTCACCCTCGAGGGCAGAACAGTTTCAGTCTCGGGAGCATTGGCGTTGCCATGTATCCTGCGGATGGCAAGAACGCCACCGAGCTCAAGCGCAACGCCGACCAAGCCATGTACCGCGCCAAGAACCGCGGCGGCAGCCAGATTTGCTTTTGGCATCAGGAACCAGCGGATGCTGAGAAGGTGGCGAAGCGAACTTCCTCGTCCAGCTAGTTTGATTGGGGAGTTTTTCTGCCAGATTTTCCTGCGATCAACTGAAACGCCGGTTCAGCTATTCACTGGACCAACCACTTGGGTCCTTGGTACTCCATAAGAATCAGACCGTCGCGATAGTCAATCTTGATATCCAGAAAACGAAGCGTAGTGAAGCCGATCATTCCTGACACTTCTGTTCCCACGTTATCGCTTACATGTTTGAGATCAAGCGCTGTTACGTCCTGGGTTGGCTGGAGCAAACGAGCAAACCTCAGGGTGGCCTTGTCAGCTATATACACTTTCTTGGCCTCGCCACTGATCCCTCGAACGCGAAGTCGAGGATCGTCGTGGACTCTCGTAGCTGCCTTAGCTGCATTCAGTGACAGTGCAGTAGTGAATGCGCCTGAGTCAATCAGGAAGAATTTTGCGGTCTTGTCGTCGTTGACCCACGTAGGTATCAGCAGCATGTGGCCGAATCTGATTACTTGTGAGTAATTCGTCATCTCCGGGGCAACGTATCGGTCAAATGGGCCTTTGTCAGCGACCTTCGCGGCGGGGGACGATGAGTCTGGCTTCTCCTGCGTCGCCGACGGATCGTGGTCGCCGCCGTTCGGCTCGTCTTCCTGGGAGCTCAGCGACAAATCTTGGGTACTCTGTTCCGGGCGTTTAGGCAATTCGGAGAGGCGAAGCTTCTGGTGAGCAACGGGCAATCCTGAAACTCCAGACCTCCGACTTTGATGGACGGGACGAGGGCGACATATCCTTTCGCTTCTCCCTTGTCACCCAAGCCGCCCCATAGTGGTTTGCGAAAGCTGTTTCAGACCTGCCTTTTCAGCCATTCGCCGGCTAATCAGAATTCCTCCTGCGCCCGTGTCCAACAGCAACTTCGATTTCTGCTCTCCGAGTACTACTTCCAAACCGTATCCGCGGAGGTGTCGGGGATCAGTCAGTAGATTAATCATCGGAGTTTCTGTCGATGTCGCTTTGCTCACCAAGTGGCACCCGCGTTTCGGTTCCAGGAGACGGGCCTTCAAATATTCGAGGTAATGGCCCATGTGGGCGCGAGTCTCCTCGTCATCGGCATTGGCGCGGGAAAGGTAATCCTCCAGATACTTTATCCGTCCTGATCGCGTCAGCATACCTTCGGGATGTCCCGAGTTGATGACATTGACCCACTCGCGCTCTGCTCCTGTGATTGATCCCTCTCTGAACTCGACCTCACCCAGGGCGACATGTACCGCGGGCGAATCAGCGTTCTGAATCGCTTTATCAATCGTCACGCGGGCTTCATCCGCGTTCTTGTTTTTTAGTAGGCTGCGGGTGAGTCCCACATACGCCTCGGAGTTCTTGGTATCAGCCGCTAAAACTTGACGGTATTTTTCGGCCGCCGCTTCAAACTTCCCACGCTGGTACAAAGCAAGCGCTTCAGCAGTTCCCGTGGAAAGAACGTTGGCCGCCGGAGGCTGCGCAGCAATTTTCACCGGCGCTGGAGTGGAAACCTGCGCAAAAGAAGATAGTAGAGGGGCAGCCACGAACAGGAGAAACCTCAAGATTGGCATAGTCCCATTACACACTTGGTTGCAGTTTGCCTGTCCGCCTTACTGGCGCACCTTTTCTCGATAAGCAACATCTGTCAGTTGGGCTTCAGAGCGACAGTCCATATCAGCCAACCGCAAGCTTCTACTTAGCCGTCGCCACATTTTGCGATAAGTTCACCAGCGCCGTTTGATCGTCGCCGGTCTTCACTGAGTCAAAGAAGTTTTTTACGTCTTTGTAGTTTGTTGCCGGAATGCCACCAGACGCCATAACCAGCTCTCGCCGCGAAAAAATCTTGTTCGGGGACTCCTGCTTTTGTTGGCTCTTGTATAATGCGTAGTCCAGCCGGAGCGAGGCGTCAGGCGCCAGGCTCTCCGTTTCCATTCCCGCAGGCAGGGTGATGTGAATTTCGTCCACCTCGTGCCAGGGATAGTCGAAGTAGATCGGCTGTAGCCGTTGCCCGGCGGAAAATCTCGGGGTCTCGCTGACCTGAAACAAATGTTGTGTGACCGTCCATCGTTTGCCGGCGCTCACCGCGAGTAGAACCTTGACCTTGAACTTTGCCACCAAAGGCGTTTCTGAATTTTCCCAATCAGGTTGACCAGTGAGAGAAATCTCACTGTTGCCAAGCAGAAGTTTCTTGAGCTCGCCTTCGAGCAGTTTTTTTCGGCCCTCGATGTCTGTCTTACCACCCTCTTGTCGGCGGCCCATGGCTTGCAGTCCCATAAAGGTGAGCGTCACATTGCCTTCAGCAGAGCCGTCGCTCGCCAATTCCAGATTAGCGCCACGAGTGACAATGGATTGGTTGTAATTGCTGGAGGGCGTGTCACCCAGTCCGGGTCCTTGGGCGGTTTGCCGCAGACCACGGGACCCCGAGTACCGCCAGTCAATCATCCCAAATGGGCAGAACTTGCTGCCGGGATCCAAGAAGAGTTCTTTCCCATCGAGCTGGACGATAGCAATCTCTGCTTCGAACTGTTGCGTGGAGAGGAAGTTGTCATCAAACAGATGTTGACTGCGGTCGGGGACCCAAATCACGTACCCCGGGAGACCGGCGGCGTGCACCATGGAGACAAAAAGGCGATTCAGATCGTCGTGTGTTCCGCCCTTGTGCTCCAGCACGTCGCCGGCGTTCTGATTGGGAGTGTGCTCTTCCTGCTGGGCTTGTCCGGAAGTGAAGCTCCAGTTATCCAGTTTAGTGACGTAGTTGTATAGCTTGTGAACTTTCTCTTGGGCAGTGTCCATAGAGCTGACGAGTTGAGATACAGCATCGCGCACGCCGTGATCGGAGCCTACAAAATCATTCGTCCTGTTATTCCAGGATTTTTCCTGGCTTTTCCAGAAGTCCTCTTTTTTATCCTCGGTGACGTAGTAGAACGTAACCCGCCAGCGGAGCAGATTCGCCGGCGGCATGTACGGCTCATTGGAAACGGGAGGGATATTCGTGAGCTGCAGGTCAATGTACTCGCTGGGTCTCTTCAGATCAGTCTCTATCTCCATTGAAGTAGCATGTGACAATATCTGATGCGCCTGCGGCTGGGGCTGATTGGAAGGAAGATAAGAGGACCACGCCGCACCCCTTAGTTGTTTGTCTTTCACGAAATATCCCTCGTACGTGTTGGTGCGCATAGGATAAAACTTGAACACCGCCTTCTTTTGAAACAGCTTGTCCTGAACAATCCACTCAGGAGGCGAGAAGAAGTATGTCCGATCGGACAGCATGTTGTGTTTTACAACGTAGTCCACATAGCGGACGTCATATTGATAGTCAATAATGCTGCCAACCTGCATATCGGGGAGAGTGAAGCCCGTGGTCCGCAGGAAAACACCTTGTCCGCGAGATACCAGCTTCTCAGATGAAGTCACCGCGAATGGAGTAATGGAGCCATCGGGATGCACAGTTCTGCCGTTGATGTCTCCGATGTGATAAAAGCCACTGTTGAAGGGCACTTGAACTTCGGCAAGTTCCGCGTCTCCTTCCCTAAGAATCTTCATTCTCACGTAGATGTGGTGATGGTGATTGATGTCATCATCAGTTTGCTCGCGATACAGAATCACCGCGGGCGCGCCAGGCACTTCCGGGACGCTGGTCATGGAAAGTTCTTTCGGACTGATCGGCGGCCAGTCAGCGGCCAGGGATCGCATCACCAGAGGGAGAGGGAAGAGAAGGAGAACTGCAGCCCAACGCATCAGTTTCATCGGAGGATCTCCGGGTAGAACGACCAAAAATGCAAAGCTTCTACCTTGAACATACATCCAGCTACTTTCGTGGGGAGATTGTAGAAGATATTACGGAGTTAGGCAGTAGTTAATATGAGGACCATGGCTGGGCTGGTGGGCCGATGCTTTGGTTGCCGGATTGCCTCCCTCGGCTTCAGCCTCAGGGGTTCGCCAGGATCAGTCCAAGCTCGCGCTCACATGCTTCGCGCAGGCCCGGACGTAATCGAGGCTTCGCGTAATCGAGGCTTCGTGCCGATTTGCCAGGTAACACTCTCTATTTTGAAGGCTTTAGGACCGCCGTGTTTCGCTCATCGCTGGCAATGATGCGATAGAACTTCTTCAGCTCATCGGCCTTGCCCACGGGTACGCTTAGTTCTTTCACCTCAAACGTGCGGGTGTAGCCGATCACATTGCCTTTTACCTCCGTCTTGGAGTGATAGCTGGCGAAGCTAAAATCCGCGTCGACGGGTGGAGGCAAGTCGTCCACTACATAGCCTGGTGGCAGGGTGATTTGAAAACTGTCCGTGTCCTGCACCGGGCCTGGGAATTCTATGGGGAACAGGCGCGGATTTTTTGTCTCCATGATCGCCTCGGCTTTAACCCCGATTACACGGGGCCGAACTAGTATCAAGTCGCCAGCGTTTTTTGCGTAATTCTGGGCCTCAAACGAGTAGTTGAATCCAAAAGGCTGGTTGGTTTGCTGAAGGTTGATGACCGAAGCCTTTGTGATCCGAAAATTCGAGAGTGAACCTGCCAGCAGCGTTTCGATTGGCTTGATCCTGTCCGTGTCTTTGGTGATGTTGCGCAGCCTCCATCGTTCGGACGAAGCCCGGTCCCCAAGGCGCAGTTCTTCAACTTCACCTTGCAGCTTGCCATTCGGATCCAGAGTCAGCTTGGCGGAGCGCCGGATGCTATTCATCGCCGCAGGCTGCTTTGGTAGTTCAACCAGTTCGCCGCCGTCGGGAGTCACCAGCAAACCGTAGTTGGCCTGCAGTGCCCCAGAAATTTGGCCAAACGGCGTCAACTCGTCGGTGGGGTCGAAGAATAAGATCTTTCCCAGTTTGGGGTGCTGCATGGTGGCGACAAGCGAAGGACTGGTCGCGCTGTCAGGCAACTGGATGGCTGTAATCTGGTGGTTAAATCCTAGGTATGCCGGTGTGTCAGATGTAATTGAGCCGCGCTCAGTATTGATCGCGACCTGAAAGGAATTCACGCCAATCTCGCGTAGCATCGTCCTCATCAGAGTCGCTTTGTCCTTGCAGTCTCCGTAGCGGTGCGCAAAGATGTCGGACGCCGGATGGGGTTGCCATCCTCCGATACCGAGCTCGATGGCCACGTAGCGAATGTCATCTTGGACGAAGTTTGCGAGCGCCTTCATCTTGTCCAGAGGGGTCGGCGCCAGCGCAGTCAAAGCAGCAACCTTCTGCTTGATCTCCGGTGATGCTGCGAAACGGCCGTTCTCGAGGTTCCAGTACCAGGTCCCCATCTCTCGCCAGTTGCTGAATCCCTTTGCGGTGGCTCCTCCTGATGGAAAGAACGAGAGGATCATCTGTCCCTGCAGGCCCTGCCTCGGAGGCATTTGTTCTTCGTACCGTACTCCCTTTACATCGCTGACGACCCACTGCCATTGGTTGCTTCCGGTCTGGGTTGGCGTGACCTCGGGGTGGTTCAACCATGAAGCTTTGTATTCCCAGCCCTGAGGGAGTTGCAGCGAGTAATGGCTTTCGCGCACAGGATTAATCTCTTGGAAATTCCAATCGTCCTGCAAGACCAGGGGTTGCTCTTCTAATTCGTACTCGTAGCCTATGATGTTTCCGACATCTGGTGCGGGAATGCGTAGAAGTTTGACCCTCAAGTCGTCGATCAATTCGCTGCCCTGGATGCCGGGAACGGAGACGTCCATTGCTTCCTTATCCTTCACCTCGTAATCTTTGCCCTGTGCCGGAATGCACCAGCCGCGCATGCCACTGATTTTTTGACCTGGGGACCTGAAAGAAGCGAATGCAGTGCCGTACTCGCGGCCGTCTGGGCGCAAAATCTTGTATGCCCGGCGGACAACTGTCTTGATCTTGTCGGCGGAGATCACGTTGACGTTCGTCTCCGAGTACAGCAGCACCGCATCGGTCTTCTCATCGTGCGCTGGCAGAGGCGCATTGACCAGCACGTGCATCCACTGGGGTGCGTCGCCCGCCATGCATCGAGGGATACCTAGCAGCAGGCAGGCCGCTCCAAGCAAGACAGCGGTTACTCTCAAGTTACTTGCTTGCCGTTGCGCCGATGGGTTGCAAAACAATCTGTTCTTCATCGCCCGTCCTCACTACTTGGAAGAAATTCCGTAACGCCGGGTAAGACTTCTGGTCCAGAAACAGGAGATCAAGGTTCAGCTTTCGGGAAAGGTGTAGCGTGCCTTTGTCGTTTTCCGCCTTCAACATGTACACGGCGGCTTTTGCATCCTGGTTGTGCGCCGGAGGAAGACTGCTTGCTTCCCATCCCAGAGGCAGGGAAATGGTTACGTCGTCCTCCTTTTGAGAAGGAAACTCGAAATAAATCGGGTGCACTCGTTCGGTATGTTCGAATACCCGTTTCTCGTTTGCGCTGAAAATGCCCACCGGGAGCAACTCTCTTCGTCCCGCCCCCGAAACCCATCCCGGAATCTTTAACTTGAATTCCGCAACCAGGGGTGGCGTGGAGCTACTCCAGTCTGGCTTATTCGTAAGCTCAACCTCGCTGGCAGCCGGGATGTACTCTTTGGCTTCTTCTTCCAGGGTTTTCTTGCGCTCGGCCTCATCCTCGTGCAGCTCTTCCCGCCGCCGGTGCATGGCTTCCAGGCCCGTAAACGTGACCGTGAGTTTTCCCTCAAGATCGCCAGTTTCCGAGAGCGTCAAATCTGCCCTGCGGACGATGCGTGAGGTTGAGCTTTCGGGCAGCATAGTTCGAATCCAGATGCCGCCGTCTTTGTCGAGACGCAATCCCGGAACGCCAGTTTCCGGCCACATCAGCAGTCCGAAAGGGGTGAACGCGGCCCCGGGATCACAGAAGACTTCCTTGCCGTTCACCTTAACCAAGACGAGGTCTGAGTCGAGCTTGTGTGCGTCCATCGTAACCGGATTGAAAAAGTAGTTGCGCCGGTCCGAGGTATATACCTCATAAGCTTCAAAACCGGCAGCACGCGCCAGGGCTAGAAAAAGCCAATTTATCTGTCTGCCATTTCCGTAGCCTCTTTTCCAAACGTCCTCGACATTGGAGTTTTCCTTTTCCTTCTCACGCTTCTGTTCCTGTTCGGTTTTACGAAGCTCGTACGATGTGTTGCGGATCTGCTGCACCCGCTCATAGATCTTCTGTAGTTTCACATCGGGGGAATCACTCGGAGAAACGATCTGCGCGACAGCCTGCTCCATTGCCTTGGGTTTACCGATAAAGCCATCCACAAAGCCGTTCAGCTTCTTTCCTCGGCTCTTCCAAAACTGAGTTGCGTCTTTTTCGAAATCCTCTGTGTAAGTGAAATCCACCCGTGACTTGAGCTCATTCTCAGGCGGCATGAAATCTTCGGTCTGGAAAGCTGGGATGTTTTGCACCTGCAAACGGATGATGTGGTCCGGCCCCTCTTTCGGTGCCTCGGTGCCAGAAGGCAAAAGCTGCCAGCTCCAACGCACGTGCATATTGCTGTAGTCGCTGACGTAAGGTTTTAGAGAGAATTTTGCGCTCTTGGTGAACAGCTCATCGCTCAAGATCCAATGCGAGTCGAAAACAAAATATTCGGCCAGGTCAAGTGTGTAGTAATACTCGAGAATGCTGCCCAGCTGAACATCCGGAAGAGTGAATGTCTTCGCCATGATCTTCAGCCCTTTTGCCTTCGCAATCGACTTGTCAAACGCCTTCCCTTCGAAATTGGCGATTGATCCATCAGGCCGTATGGTTCGCCCATGGATGTTCACAATGTTGTTGCCATTTTCCTTGTAGAACGGTATCTCTACGTTGGCGTATTTACGTCCCTCCTCGGTGAGAATCTTGATCCGAAAGTAGTCGTTCTCATGGGCGGTGCGGCCGCTATCGTCGCGGTCCACTTGGCGGTACAAAATAACGGCCGGTGCGCCTGGGGCTTGCTGCTCACTGGTCATCTTGAGCTCTTCAGGAGAGACGGGCTGGAATTCACTTGCTTTGACCGAAGTCGAGTAACGGGCGGCTACGCCCAGAACAAAAAAGAGCGCACAGGGGAAAATCACCAAAAATCGACGAAGAGGCAAATTAGACCTCCTTACAGGTTCACTTTAGACACAACTCCAGCTACTTCTGCGTGGGGAGACCACGAAGATAGTACGGGGTGAGTCCGCAGTCAATAGAACATTTCGCCGAATCGCAGGAAGGATGCAGGACAGCCAACGCTCAAGTTTTGATCAGATGAGGTGCGATCAGGAGTTTCTCGACACCAATTAATCGGCTGCGACCTGGCTCTTCGCGGTTTCCGGAGGTCTACGGACCCGGTTTGGAGGCAGGCCGGCGTCACGAATCTTGTACAGCAGCGCCCGGTAGCTGATGTTCAGTGTTTTTGCTGCTTCCTTGCGGTTCCAGTGATGGTTGTGCAGCACTTTCAGGATGATCTTCCGCTCCAAAGCCCGGGTCGCCTGGCGGGTCACCTTCTTGAGTGAGATCGGTCCGTCAAAATTGATTTCCGCAGCCAGCAGATCGGCATCGCGCGGCTGAAGGTCGCTGCTGATGACTTCCTCGCTGCCCAGAATTACGTACCGCTTGATCAGGTTTTCCAGTTCGCGGATGTTTCCGGGCCAGTGGTACTTTTGTAGAACTTCCACTAGTTCGGGAGAAAGCGGCCGCGCTTTGCAGTTGTATTTGCGGTTGTAGTAGTCGAGGAAATAGCTGGCCAAACCTACGATATCCGACCGCCGCTCACGAAGCGGCGGCATGAACAGATTGACAACGTTAATGCGGTAGAACAGGTCTTGGCGAAAGGTCCCGTTCTCGATCTCTTCTTCCAGTCTGCGGTTAGTCGCGCAGACGATCCGCACTTCCACCTTTTTGTCGGCTTGAGCGCCAATACGGCAAAACTGGCCATCTTGTAAGAGTTGGAGCAGTTTCGATTGCAGCGACATGTCCAGTTCCGAGATTTCGTCGAGGAATAGGGTGCCCCGATGAGCCATCTCAACGCGTCCAGGTTTCGTGCCGTAGGCCCCGGTGAATGCGCCACGCTCGTATCCAAAGAGTTCGCTCTCGAGCAAAGTACCGGGAATTGCCGGACAGTTCACTTTGACGAATGGACCCGATTTCCATGGGGACAGCGCATGGACCATCCTCGCAATGATGTCTTTGCCGGTACCGCTTTCGCCGTGGATTAGGACGGGGACGTTAGCTGCGGCCACCTTGTCGAGGCGCGTTCGAAGCGCCTGCATGGTGTCAGATTCACCGAAAACGACGGCCTCTGGCGGGATCTCACCCAGAGATTGGACAAGGGAACTGACAGTTGCGCTGGACATTTGGCGGTTGCGGCTCCTCTGCTAGAAGGTAGAGTGTGCACCCCAGAAGCCAAACCCGGGCCTGACTTGGCTATTACGGGAAACATGGTCTTAACTGGCGTGAGCACAGAGACTTACCTCAGTTTAAAGACGAAAGTCAAAGCTGGTAACTCTCAGGCGGAGTTACTCCAAAGCCGGGAATAACTATAGGAAAAAACTTTCACACTGAAGAAGCAACTTTCCTCTGTGCGGCTGCCCGGGTCATGACTCGGCTCAACAGAGGTTGGGAGAATTTCAGCCCCAACAGATGGTAACCGTCGGCGTGAGTTACCCTAACGATTTTCGCACGGAAATTACGCGAATTTTTCGGTACGGGCGCAGACGCGGCCAGGGGCGCACTCGGAATTTCCAGCGAAACCTGCGCCGCTGGCCGTAAAGCCCGATGCACAGCAACCAGCGCTCCGCCAGCCGAGATGTTCAGGGCAGTGGCAAACTCAAGGAAGTCTTTCCCGTTCTGGTCACGACTGCGAACAAACACGGGTACCGCGAGCGGCAACCGTACCCATTCGCGGCGTTCCAATTCCGGCTTGCGACGATCCAAAGCCCGAGCCCCTTTTTGCAAGATGACCTTACTACCGCACCTTAGGTGCCAAACAAATGGTGCTAAAATCGCCGAATTCTAGGGTTCCGATCGATGCCTTTCGTTATTTTGGAGCAAAGAGGCTGGTTTTGACATCGGATTTCAGGCTCTTGGGGGTGTTTTTTTTGCAGTTATACAGGAGCTTCGAACCCGTTCGATTGGAAAGGATTTACCGAAAGTGACCAATCTTTTGCATTTTTCGTTGACTTCCGCCACTCTTGTGCCCTAGCATCCTCCCAGCGGTATTCAGCCCCAGCCAGTCTGACTGCCGTCCCCTCCCCTTTAGCATCACCGAGTCCAATATGCCGGAAGTGTCCTCAATGTCTAAGGAAGCACCCGCGCCAGTGAAAGCCAGCCCATCTTCTACAGCGGAAGCGGCTTCCCCGAACGCGCCCGAGCTCCAGGAGTATTCCCAGCTACGTGAGCGCTACCTACGGACAACCAACGCGCTAGCGTCGGCTGCGCACGATCTGAAGACCCCGCTGGCGATTTTGAACGGGTACGTTGAGGTGTTGCAAAGCGAAAAACTGGGCGGACTGAATGAACGCCAGCGTGAAGTGCTGCGTGACATGCGTTCCAATGGCCAGCGCCTCCAGCGGTATATCCAGGATTTCCTGAGTTTCAGTGTGCTCGAGACCGGGGAACTCAGAATGAGATTTGAGGCAGGCAATATCAATGCCTGTCTTTCCGAAGTCTGCCGCCTGTGGTCTCCGCGGTTTCAGGAAAGAGGTCTGGCCCTTTATTTCCTGGCCAATGACAAAGTCACGGAGTTTCCTTTCGACGCGCCGAAGGTTGAGAGAATCGTTTCGAATCTACTGGAAAACGCATCGAAGTTTACTCCTGCCGGCGGGACCGTCTGGCTGCACGCGGAGCCGTACATGTGGGAGCGGCGCACGATCAGTAAGCCGGCACTCGGCCACGAGCGCCGCCGGCGTCCGGTATCACAACCGAATTCTGTGAAAATCAGTGTCTCCGATACCGGCCCCGGCGTCCCTCCCGAATATCATCTGGAAATCTTCGACGACTTTTTCCGCCTGCCGACAACCGAGAAATCAGAAGGCATGGGGCTGGGGCTGGCCATCGCCCGACGGTTAGTCCAAGGTATGGGCGGCAAGATCTGGGTGGAGAGCGAACTCGGAGCGGGCTGTAAGTTTTCTTTCATCATTCCAATGAAGCCTCCAGCAGGCGATTCTGAGGGCAAAAGGTAAAGGTAATGACCGACAAGGCCAAAATCTTATTAGTGGACGACGAACCCGGGATGTTGCGCTATATCCGGACGCTGCTCGAGGTAGATGATCACAACGTGGAGACCGCATCCACAGGCGAAGAGGCGCTCGATCTTGTACAGAAGGGTTTGGTCCCGAACCTCGTTCTGCTTGATCTCCTGATGCCCGGCATCGATGGACTGGAAACCCTCGAGGGGTTGCGCAAGCTGCAGCCCAACATCAAGGTAGTGATCCTGTCCTGCGTTAATGACACTAAGAAAGTTGTGCAGGCGATTCGCCTCGGGGCGGCCGATTACATTACCAAACCTTTCCAAAAAGCTGAACTTGATGCAGTCATAGACCAGTGCCTCGGCACGAATCAGCAAAATTATGCGGGTGAGGTCGAAGACATCGGTGACGAGACTTTCTTCGTCGCTGCCAGTCCCATCATGCGCAAGCTGCGGTCGCAAGCCGCGCTGGTTGCCAATGTTGACATTCCGGTGCTCATGCTGGGCGAGAGTGGTACCGGCAAGGAAGTGATGGCCCGGCTCATCCATAAGCTTTCGCCGCGCGCTCACCGCACATTCTTGAAAGTCAATTGCGCCGCTGTTCCAGCGGATTTGCTGGAGAGTGAACTGTTCGGTTATGAGGCCGGGGCCTTCACCGGCGCTAATCACGCCAAGCCGGGAAAGTTTGAACTCTGCAACAAAGGCACCATCCTGCTGGACGAAATCGGCGAGATGCCGCCATCACTGCAGGCGAAACTGTTGCACGTTCTACAGGACCAGCAGTTTTCGCGCCTGGGCAG
>WNGK01007022.1_pt1 | contig 14712 bp, 15 predicted proteins | sample 5400601 | NCBI WGS metagenome assembly WNGK01 (sample SAMN13153376, study PRJNA577476) | soil metagenome | isolation source: 60 cm soil or saprolite under Garry oak tree replicate 1 | place: USA:California | collected 2016-06-15 | reverse complement strand
CTACGAATTACCGCCGCACAATTATTTGAGTCAAACGCGGCCGGGTTCGGTAGAATGCCTGCCCTGGAACATTCTGAATGCTCGTTGCGGGTTTCATCAATAATTGATCGATCGATTTCGGATTCTCATTTCGGCAGGGACGCTTTTTTTAAGCGCGTTTCTCCTTTTCGTTTTCCAGCCCATGGCCGGCAAGATGCTTCTGCCTTACCTGGGCGGAGCGGCGGCCGTGTGGACCACCTGTGTGCTCTTCTTTCAATTCATTCTCTTGATAGGTTACGTGTACGCGCATCTACTGTCTAGGATCAGCGACACAAGAAAGCAGATGCTTGCGCACCTGTTAGTACTATTACTCCCGTTGGCGTTTCTGCCCATTCGGTTCGGCACCGTTTCGACCCAGTCGCTGTCGCTCCATCCTTCTGCCCAGTTACTGCTGATGCTGATGACATCGACAGCTGTTCCGTTTTTTGTTATCTCGTCGACAGCACCTCTCGTCCAGAAATGGTTTTCCCAAAGCCGGCACGAAGCTTCACACGATCCTTACTTTCTGTACTCGGCAAGCAATGCCGGCAGTTTGCTCGCGCTGATCGCGTATCCCTTCATCATCGAACCCCGCATTGGTGTGGCCGCTCAAACACGGCTGTGGGGTCTGGGCTATCGGATACTGTTCGTGCTGCTTGTCCTGACTGTAGCGGCGCTGTATCAGCGCCAGCGGGCGGTCATAAACGGCCCTTACACTGGGAATGCACGGCCAATGGATGGCAAAGCACGCCTCTTCTGGGTTGCCGCGGCATTCGTTCCATCTGCGCTGATGCTGGCCGTGACCAATCATATTGCGGCCAATGTGGGATCTATACCCTTTCTCTGGATTGTTCCATTGGCCTTGTATCTCCTCACCTTCATCCTCGCCTTTGCGCGGCGGATTCGCGCGACGTCGGCGCGAATATCGGGTTTCCTACCTCTGATCCTGCTTGCCGTTTTTCCGCTTGTTGCTGCAGCCGTTGTCGCTCCGCCAGGTCTGAACTGGATCATGATCGGTCTTCACCTTTTCCTTCTCTACTGTGGGGCTCTGCTCTGTCATACGCGGCTGGCGGAGAGCAGACCTGATCCTCAACATCTGACGGAGTTCTATTTCTGGGTTGCATTGGGAGGCGTATTGGGCGGGGCCTTTACCGCGGCTCTCTCGCCACTTTTCTTCAAAACCGTTCTCGAATATCCATTGCTCGTTGCGTTGTTGCCCTTCTTTCGTACGGGGCGCACCGAAAGGCCGAGCTTCACGATTCCAGCCCTCCTCGCCGCCGCGTTGCTTCTGATCTGGTTGATCTTTCGTATCACCCGTCTCGATTCGGATACGGAAGCCATCGCATTGGTACACACCGCCCTGCTCTTTATCGGCTATAGGCTGAAGGCCCATGCGCAGCGTTTTGCCTGGTCGTTCGCCGTTCTGATCGGAGCATACGCGCTCATTTTGCCGGGCTATATCGAAGGCGCGAATCGGATTTATGTGACGCGAAATTTTTTTGGCGTGAAAAAAATTCTGGACGATCCGGATGCTCGCCTGAGGACGCTCTTGCATGGCGATACGATTCACGGAACGGAAAGTACGGATCCGGTGCTCGCCGGCCAACCGTTGTCCTATTACTATCCCGGCGGCTCGGTGAGCGACGTTATCGAAATGATGCGGCAGCGTAACAAGCCCCAGCATTTCGGAGTGCTCGGACTTGGCTCGGGAACAATGGCAGCGTATGCTGATGCGCTTCATCGCATGACGTTCTACGAAATCGATCCGTCGATCGTCCCCATTGCCGAGCGCTTCTTCACTTTTCTTTCACAATGCGGATCCAATTGCCAAGTCATCATCGGGGACGGGCGGCTCGAGCTCGCCCGAGCTCCGAATAAAAGCCTCGACCTGTTGTTGCTCGACGCCTTCAGCTCCGACTCCGTGCCGATGCACCTCATATCGCGTGAGGCCGTTCAGCTATACCTTACGAAACTGGTTCCGGATGGAGTTCTGATGTTCCACGTTTCCAATCGCTACCTGAATGTAGAGAAGCTCGTTTCATCCTTGGTCACGGACGCTGGATTGGCCGCATACTCACGTTTCGATGACGCAGGAGATTTGAGGAAATTCGGAAAGAGCAGCGCCTATCACATTGCGGCCGCCCGCCGAATCGAGGATCTGCAGCCCATTGCGCGCCGTCAGGGCTGGAACCGCGTTATCCAGCCGGCGGATTATCAACCCTGGACGGACGATTATTCAAATTTGTTGAGTTTGATTCGGTGGCATTAGGGGTTTGAGGTTGGAGAAGGTATATCTTCCTATGCCACGCCGACAAAAAACCATCTTCGGGATTCCAAGCAACGCATTTGGTCAACGCTTCTCCGGAACTATTTTTGCCGGCACTTTTGGATTGCGAACGTTATTCTTTGAAGGGCTGGAATTGCGCTATGCAGGTCCTTGATATCGGATGCGGAAAAAATAAGAGGCTTGGTGCGATCGGAATGGATAGGATTGCTTTAACGGGGGTCGATGTAGTTCATGACTTAGACGTGTTTCCTTACCCTTTTGCAGACAATACGTTTGATGAAATTTATGCTACTCACGTTATTGAACACGTGGACTCCATCGTTCGAGCGATGGAAGAGATCCATCGATTGGCCAAGCCCAACGGAAAAGTAGTGGTCGTAACGCCGCACTACTCGGATTTTCAGTCCTGGAATGACCCGACGCACAAATGGCACCTAACCACCTATTCCTTCAGGTACTTCCGTGAGGATTACGAATCCAGCTATTATTCCAAAGCCCGGTTCAAAACCGAGAAAATCCATATTGACATGGCAAGGTTGTGGCGTGCGTTGGGTTTCCAACACCTAATTAACTTTTCGCTTCAGCATTATCGACGAATTGACTACGGTTATCGCTAAAAAAGATTTCGCTCTCAGACCCTCTCCCCTTGGGAGAGGGGGGCGGGTGAGGGTTACAGGATTTGCGAATCTTGAAACCCTCACCCGGCGCTTTTATTGAGGCTTCGCCCTCCCGGGCTCGCGCTTGGCGGCGCCGCCCTCTCCCAGGGGGAGAGGGATCTTCCCATCCAATTTTCAACGCATCAACTTCTCTGCTGTGCTGCCATCCGCTCCTGCATCTGGCGCGTCAGGTGCGGAACAATGCCGATCATGCGTTCGATGAGCATGAGCTGGCCACGATGATGCATCTCGTGTTCTTTGACCGATGCGATCATATCGAAGCGGTTTCTCGAAGGGGGTGCGCCGCCCGGCGGCATGGTTATCACCTGGCCGAGGAATTCTTCGGAAACGCCGGCAATGAAACTGGCCCACTTTTCACCTTCCTTCCGCAGTAGTTCAAGGATCTGGGCCTTCGTCCGCGGCTTCGCTTCTTCAGCCATTACCTGTTGCATCAAAGCTGGAAAGTTGAAGCCTTCCATGGTTGTCCGCTTTTCGACGGCGTGAATCTGATAACCGAATCCCGGCGCTAGCGCGATATGCGTTAGTAATTTCTCGACCGACCGGACATCGTTTGCGGCTTTGAAACTGTACTTGCCCTCGGGAATGTCTTCGGCAATTTGAATTGTATTTTTGCGAACAGTTCGAAAACTCTCCGCCAGCTCTTTCGCTCCATAGTAGTTCATGGTTCTCTCTCCTTTATCTACGTGACTTAAATCAGCGACAATATCGCTTCTTAACTCTCGCACTGGATGATGTTGACTCCGCGGGAACGCCCCGTGAAGTCGACCTTATCCGTATCGGGACTTAGAAGCTGCAGATGCAGATCACCGAACCTGTTACGATGCTCACAGACTACGCTCTTGCAGCGGCTAGTCTTTATTTTGCCTATCTTCTCGCCCGCATTTTGGGCCCGCGGAACCGGGTGTCCGCATGGTTATGGTGCGCCGCCTTCCTTGCATCCGCGGTAGCGGCGCTTCTTGGAGGAATTTACCACGGATTGGCATCGGATTTCGATGCCTCGACTCTTCGCTCAATCTGGAATGTTGTGGTGTTCGTCATGGGGCTCAGCGGCGGTTGTATGGTCGGGGGAATCCACGCGGCTTACGTCCGGCGCGAAGACGGCACCGTCAAATGGATTGCATCCGGCGTTCTGGTAACTCTGATTGGACTTACCGTTCAACAGACCGGATTCAGACGCCACTCGGATTTCAATCACAACGACATCTACCACCTTATCCAGATCGCGGCGTTTTATATGCTTTTCAGAGGCGCGTGTACTTTACGTGATCGTCAAACGGTACCCACGCGCTGACCCTGAGCCTGGCGTAGGGCGCTGTGTTTCCTGCCGTACGTAAAGTAAATACAGAATCCGATGATCAACCAGATGATTAGCCGGTACCAGTTTTCACTCGGCAAAGACAACATCAGCAACAGGCAGATGGCAATACCCGCGATTGGCACAAATGGAAAGAGAGGCGCCTTGAAAGGGCGGTGCAGCTCTGGATTCGTTCGCCGCATGATGAGTACGGCCGCGCAGACAATGATGAACGCAAGAAGTGTGCCGATGTTCACCAATTCCGCCAGAATACGAAGCGGCAGAAACGAAGCCAAAATTCCGACGAAACAGCCGGTCAGAATCGTCGACTTCCACGGAGTCCGGAACCTAGCGTGGACGGCGCCAAAGAAGCTCTGCGGAATTAGGCGGTCACGCGCCATCGCGAGCATCACGCGCGGCTGGCTCAGCATCAGCACCAGCAACACTGAAGTGATCCCCGTCAGGGCCCCCAGAGAGATGAGGAATTGCGCCCATGTCAGCCCAACCTGTGCGAACGCGTTCGACACCGGGGCGTCGATATTGATCTTGTCATAGGGCACCATTCCTGTCAGAACTGCCGATACGGTGATGTAGAGAATAGTGCAGAGGACCAGGGAGCTGATGATTCCAATCGGCACGTCACGCCGCGGATTTCGCGCCTCTTCGGCGTGCGTGGAGACGGAATCGAAACCGATGTAGGCGAAAAAAATCGTTGCCGCTCCTGCCAGCATTCCCAGCGGCTCTCCTCCTCTTCCGGTTTGTCCCATAATGGTTTGGCCGAAGAAGGCGACACCGCTCAATCCATACGGAGCGAACGGGTGCCAGTTGCGCGGGTCGACATATAGCGTACCGACCGCGATCACAACCAGCACGACGGCCACCTTGATGGCCACCATCGCTGCATTAAACGAGGCGCTTTCGCGGATTCCTTTCACGAGAATCGCGGTGACGATCGCTGTGATAACCAGGGCAGGGAAATCGATCAACTTGCCTGTGGAACTCAAAGTACCTGTCGCAGGTTCGAAATCAAATGGGGCATTGGTCAGAGCAAATGGAATTGTGATGCCAAAAATTCCTATGAAGTCCTGAAAGTAGTGCGACCATCCGTGCGCCACCGTTGCAGATCCGACGGCATATTCGAGGATCAAATCCCATCCGACGATCCATGCGAATAGCTCGCCCAGAGTTGCGTACGCGTACGTGTATGCCGAACCTGCGACCGGCACCATTGAGGCAAATTCTGCATAGCACAGTGCCGCAAAGATGGATGCAAGACCGGCAACGACAAACGAGAGCATTAGCGCCGGCCCCGTCTTGTCGTGGGCCGCGATCCCGGTGAGCACAAAAATGCCCGTCCCGATAATGGCGCCCACACCCAGCGAACTGAGTTGAATTGGTCCAAGAACCCGCCGTAGCCGATTCTCGCCTTCCATCTCTTCCAGCAGCAAGTGTACTGATTTCTTTGCGAACAGTGGATTCCCCATAGAACTCCTTCTCTTTTGGAGAATACTCGAAAAGCATAAAGAGACATATCGCGATGTGGATATCTCTTTTTGCGTGGACGCCCCTGCCGAAAAGGAAGTAGAAAGCAAAGATTGCCAGCAGGATAATAACGACAATGGCCACGGACGCCACACTGCTACTGGAATTTTCAGCCATTTTCTCCTCCCTATTAGAATTGACGGCCGAAAAATCGCTCAGTTTGCGATGAAAATCGCCACTTATAACGTCAACTCGATCCGCATCCGGTTGGACGCCATCATCTCCTGGCTCGAAAAACACCAGCCGGATGTGCTGTGCATCCAGGAAACCAAGTGCCAGGACGAACTGTTCCCTCTACTTGTGCTTCAATCGACCGGATACAAGGTTTACTACCGCGGGATGAAGTCGTACAACGGCGTGGCCGTATTGACGCGGGTAGAACCCGACGGCGTCTTCTACGGATTCGACGATCAACTGCCGGAGGTTGACGACGCGCGCCTGATGCGTGTCGCTGTAGGGGGCATCCCCATCATCAATACATACGTGCCCAATGGGTATAAGATCGGCACGCCCCAGCATGAATACAAGTTGAAATGGTATGCAAGACTGAAGACTTACTTTACGCAACATCTATCGCCGGATCGCCCGGCGATTTGGTGCGGCGATATGAATGTGGCGCCCGAACCGATCGATGTCCACAGCCCGGAGAAGCACCTGAAGCATGTCTGCTTTCATGAAAGTGTGCGCAAGGTCTACAAAGACGCTGTCTCGTGGGGCTTCGTCGATGTCCTGCGCCAGCTCTATCCGGACAGGCAAATGTTCACGTTTTGGGATTACCTGCGGCCCAGCTCGCTCGAACAAAATAAAGGGTGGCGGCTGGATCACATTCTCGCAACCCGCCGGTTAGCGGAAAAGTGCCGTCGGGTCGATGTCGATATCGAACCGCGACGCGCACCACGAGCATCGGATCACACGTTTCTTTGGGCAGAATTTGATGTCTGAAATCAGCCACAAAAAAGCACAAAATCCACAAGACAATTCTTCTGCGTCTTTTGTGCCTCTTTGTGGCTTAAACCGCAGGAGGCCTTTCTACGAGACCGGCTTCGGTGCCGTGGTTATTTTTATATCAACCTTTGCCTGATTTTCAGCCGTATCGGCTTCCTTTTGCGCATCCTTTTCCGAAAGACTCGGTTGCAAGGTGTGAATGGCCTGGCCGAGCGACATCGGCTTCGATCCGGTCGTCGTGGAGCCCGTCGTGGTCGACCCCGCCGTCGTCGCCGTTAGCTGAGGAGTCGTTCCCAGCATCGTCGCTTTTAACTGGTCGAACGGGATACCGAGATTCTTCGAAACGTGCAAGGCTGCGATGAATTGCCCGTCATTTTTGAAACCGCTCAACGCTGTCTTCAAATCAGTATTCGGAGGCAGCAGGCTTTCGATTTTGGACTTCAGCCCAGGATTTCGCTCGATCCGTGCTTCGAGCTTCGCGTCTTTTTGGGCTGGTGTTCCCGCATGGTTGCTATCGTGATCGATATTTTTGTCATGGTTCTGGCCATGATCCGGACTCACGTCTGGCGCGTGGCCCTGCGCATGACCTATACCTTTAGTTTGAGCTAACGCTACAGTGCTCAAGTACGAAACGAGCATGAACACAAAAAAAACGCTAAAGAATTTTTTCATGGACATTCTCCTTTACTACGGATTACTTTCCGACGTGGAAACCTACTCCGAAAAAGACGGTATTGAAGTCGTAATGAATACTGCGGCTGTAACCGGCATGAAAATCCACTGCAGAACTTGGACTCACTCCAAACCAGGCAGAGACGCCGTGATCGTTCGCAATTTCGGCCGGGACAAGAGTTTCCGCCTGCGTTTCGAACACGCGGTTCTTGTTGTCTGAGGCGCCTGTTCCGCGTCCCGCAGTGCCGGTTGATGTTGAAGAAGTGGTGGACTGCCGCTTCACGACTTTGCTGAAGATCCTTTGATCGCCCGAGGCGCGGACCGCGTATGCCGAACCGCTCACGTGTACAGAACGCGCAATGTCATAAGTCCCGCCACCCTCGAAATGACCGACCAAACCAAGAGACGTGAACGGCCGAATAAAGAAAGCAGTATCGGAAATGGTGTTCGCGATACCGGCACTAGCGAACGGGGTAAACGAATCAATTCGGTGGCTGAAGCGGTTGGACCAATCCGCCGTGACGCGGCCGGTGCTGAAGCCGCGGCTTTTGTCACCCGTGGGTGCCGTCAACTCGAGCGTAGAGCTGTAATTCAGTACATCGTTCTGAACAGAGTAGCGAAAACCAACAAAGGCGTTTCCTATTCCATTCTCGAATCCGCTTGTGCTTGTTGACGGTGCTGTCATTGTCGACGGTGTCGCTGACAGATTCACAGAATAAAGCGGCAGGCCGACGTATGTTTGGAAGTGGTTATTGACCGCGTACCCCAGCACGGGCTCGGTTTTCATCACCGTACCGCCGGAATTCGAGCTGCCGCTGAAGCTTCCGGAAAAACTCCAGCCCCGCTCTTGCGCTTTGGCGGGCAGGACCAATCCCATAACAAGGACAATGACGCAGGCAAGACGCATACTCTGTTCTCCTCCGTAGCGTCCTTTGTCTCTTCGTGTCTTCCTGCTGTCAAGATGACAAATGACAAGAAATTCGGGGTCAGACGGGTAAATTCCCTATTTCCCAACAGATAAATCTTGAAAGGAAATAGGGAATTCACGACTAAAAAACATGACGGCGACTAACGTATTGTGAGATTCATGGGCTGGCCGTCTGGGCCGAAGAACTCCATCGTGCCGGCCGTTCTCTGGCCGGTGATACCGCTAAAAAGGACAAATTGAGTGGTAAAGCCGGCGCGATCGACGACGATCGGGAAGACGATCTCAGCCGTCGTCGACGGCGCGCCTTCGTTCGTTACGGGTACCGGCGTCATTAACAACTCGCCGCGCTCGTTGTAGCGCAGGCGCAGGCTCACGACGACGATTGAAGTCGTGGACGACACGCGAAGGATTCCCCGGAACGGCAAACTCAGTGTGGGAAACAACTCGTGCACGAATTTCGAGACGTGTCCGGAGCCAGGGACAACCAAGCCGGCCGTCAGGCCCGTGTTCGTGCCGTCAAGCGACGTCAGTTCGAAATTGACGGTTGTGGACGCCACGGAATTGTTCGTAATCGCAAAGCCGCTCTGAATTGTTCCCGCTGCCGCACCGCTGGAATTTACTTCCACGTAGGTCCTGAACGCCAAGCCTGCCGGCTGTGTTCGAAAGATGACCTGCGATACGGTGATGCCATTTCTCGATAACGACAACAGCGCTGATACCGAGGGCGCGGTGCTGCCCGAATCCGGCGTGATCCTCACGCTGCCAAGCTGGATCGCCGCAGTCACTGCCCCGGTTGTTTCGAGCTTCAGCGACGCTCGCGCAGGGATCAAATAAGGAAACGAGGCTGCAACCTGGCCATTCACATTGAGGTTGACCGGCACGGCAGCAGTGTCCGGAGTACCTTCGCCGAAGAATTGCACTGTTCCGCTGATTTGAACGTCGGTCGTATTCACAAGACTAAGCCGTGTTTTCCAACCGGCCCCGTCGGCGAAGTGGCCCATCACAACCGTGCCCGTTGAGAAAGGATCCGGAATCGACGCAATCGTTTGCGGAATGAACAGGAATTCACCACGTTCGTTGACAAACGTACGAAGTGCAACGGCAGCGACCGGTGCAGTGGCATCGAAACTGAATGTGCCCGCAAACCGCGGTGCGCTGAATGGTGCTTCGTTCAGGAACTTCGCCGCCAGCTGATTTCCGTCCAAGACAAAGTTCCTCTGTCCAAAATTGTTTCCGTTTTGGTCCGTGAAACTAAAGGAAATGGTGACGGACGAACCGTTCGGATTCTCAAAGGCAATCGCTGTATTAACGGAGCCACTGATCTCGGCATACGTTCGGCCGGAAACCAGAGTTGACGTGCCGGCAATCCCTGCTTCCGCCGCCAGCACACCGTTCTGGCGCGAGTCGACGATAGCTAAACCTGCTGGACTCGTACTCGCGGACGGTTCAACGCGAGCATAACCAACCACGATTGGCGCATTGCCGCCGGCAGTCTCCAAGACAATACCGCCGCGATCCGGCGTCGAGTAAGCAACCGAACTCGTTACCGTTTGCGCTTGCGCCCTGGTCCTGGCAGTCAGAATTGCTATAAAACAAAGCACGACAGACCGCATGACTAAACGTGTGCTCGCAACGTTGCTTCCAAGCATGGCAATTGCATCCTGCGCGACTTCGCAATGATTTGCAGTGGTACGGGACGTATCGCGGGCGCTCATAGAGCGCCCCTACAGTCGCAAACCGAAAGTTGTAGGGGCGGTCCGCGAAGCGCAAGCGCGATAGCGCGCAGCCTCAAAGAATGACCGCCCAGATTTTTGCGCGAAGCCCAGCGCGCAGCCTCAAGAGTGGACTCAAAAGCAGATCCAGTGCAAGCCTTAAAGCTAGTGTTTCATGACGAGAGTCTCGGCGATCATGTCGTGAAGGGCCTGCTTTTTTGCCGTGAACGCGGCAATAACGAATCCGATGCCGAGCAAAAATACCGAAATGTATTTCGCGAAATGTCGCCCGGTTGCGCGCGCGAATGACATCCGGTTGCCGTTGAGATCCGTAACCACGATGGACATGACGCGCTTGCCCACAGTAGCCTGCCATTCGGAACTGGTCATGAAGGCTTCATAGAGCCACGGCGAAAAAAAACCGATGGCCATGCCGGCCCCAAACGTCGCCGTAAATACGGTTCCTGTCGCGACACTGAGGATGACAGCATCAATCACCTGGGCAACAAACCGTTCCCAGAAAGCGGCGTAGCGGGCAACTCCGGTTGCTGGTGATGGCGTGATTGCAGGCTGCAACCCATTGCCACAGGCCTGACAATACCTGGCCGTATCGTTATTCTCTTTTCCGCATCGCGGACAAAACATTTCGGGATTGTATCAGACGGTGCCGCTGTTACCCGGCAGCCACAGCGAACGGCCAGTGAGTTCCCGGTGATCAAGGCCTGCGGCCTTGTCCATGAGCGCAAGCCGATCCGGAAGTTCTACGGCAAATCGCCACTCGTCTTCCCGTCCGCCGGCGGCCTTCCACTCGCGAGCCCACTCGTCCCACCATGACGTCAGGCGCCGCGCGATGGGTTCGATCACGAGAACAGGTGCGCCCATTTTCGCGATCCCCAATAATTCCCTCCGAAAGCGTGCGCGATCGGGGGGATCCAGTTCGTTGATCGTAAATGCCGCTATGACCGCGGTGTTCTGTGGAATGCGCAAAAGATTGAGTTCGGCAGCCTTCACCATCGCTCGCACACCTAACTCCTGATACGTCCATTTACATTCATTGAGCACCCATGGATTCCGATCCACTCCCACAAGCTTCGGTGCCGGGCAGAGCTCGAGTACCCATGCCGCGCCCGCAACCCCGGTCCCGCAGCCAAGGTCGAGCACAGCGGTCCGGGGCGGAACGCGCGCATCGAGAGCTCTGACGATCCGGCGAACCAAGAGAAAGTGAAGCGGCCCGAAAAACATGGCGAATGCTGCGCGTTTGCCTGCCCCATCCAACGCCGAGTTTTTGTTGAGGCGTTTGCGCCGGCTGACGTACAGGGACGAGAGCGCCTGGATGCCGCGGCGAACTTCGGAGAAATTCAGATGCTGGAGATGCCGCTGTTCCAAAGCGTGAAACCAGCCAAGGAAGGGCTGCTCATCGTACCGGGTCACGGCGTGATTATGACGGAGGGAATAGCCACAAAAAGGCACAAAATTCACAAAGGATCCATTTGTGTCTTCTTGCGCCTCTTTGTGGCCTGCTTCTCGTGCCTTTTTGTGGAACACGTCGGGATTTCTACGCTAAACTCTGGAACTCGCTTTGTCAGGAGTTCTTATCGCGCCATTGGAACCTTCGAGGAGGACTGAGTGATCACTAACGAACCCGAGAAGAAAGCTGCGCCGGACTTTCGTGTGGATGTGAAGCTTCGCGACGTGTTGGTTAATTCTTCCGAGACTCGGAATCGATCGCAAGCGGCCATCGCCGTTGAAGAGGGTCTGCCGGAGCCTATCTACCCTCAGTATCCGAACCCGCGGTGGAAGAACGATCGCGCTTACCACAATTTCAAGGCCTGGCGGACCTGGAAAGGCCTGGGGGCACCGTATTTCAAACATCGGCTCATTCCTGGCGAGCTTCAACCGCTAATTGCCTACCTTTTTAGTGAATGGAAATGTAACCTCGATTGCCATTACTGCTGGTCCTACGACAACAGCGTGAAGGGCATGACAGAGCCCGTGGCCAGGCGCTCCATAGATTGGCTGCACTCACTCGGAAACCGGTTCCTGGCATTGATGGGCGGAGAGCCTCTGCTGCGGTCGAAATTCATTCATAAAATCGTCTATTACGCAGCCCAAAAAGATTTCATTGTGTACTTGCCCACCAATGGCCGGTTGATGAAGCCCGATGTAATCGATCGCCTTGGTGATGCGGGCCTGGGCACGGTGAATCTGGCGGTGGATTGTATTGATGAGAAACCGGGTCTGGCGAAGGCGCTGACTCCAATCCGGCCGTACTTCGAATATCTCATCAAGAATATGCGGAAGTACTGCATCTCGGTATTCTTCAACGTCTGCATATGCCGCACCAACATGGATGACGTGAAAGTGCTCACCGAACTTGCGAAGGAATACGATATCGGAATCGATTACCACATCGTCGAATCACCGATCATCGATGCGCCGCATTTCAAACATCTCAACGAGAACAGCACGTTTTTGACGCCCGCCGACTATCCCCAGGTCGATGAGCTGATTGACTGGATTGTCGACAAGCACGGGCAGGGCTACAAAATCGTAAACCAGAAGAAGCGACTGCTGCAGATGAAGGAATTCATGCGCGGCTATATCGAGCCTTGGGGCTGCCGCGCCGGGCGGAACACGCTGATTATCCGGACGGACGGCACACTTGCTCCGTGCTTTCCGATGTACTCCGCGACACACGACTGGGGTGTTGTGGGCCAACCGAAGTTCGACAAGCATCAGCTCACGGAAATGAAAAAAGAATGTGAACTGCACTGCTTCTCGACTCTGAACCACATCGTCAGCTACGTCTACAATAACGGCCGTGTGATTCGCTGGATCCTGAAGCACGCGAAAAACGGGTTCACGACGGCCACGGGCACGGTGGAGTAAAATGAGAAATGATTAATGATTATTGATTGAATCGGATTAAATCAATAATCAATAATTCAATTTTCATTTCTCAATGACTAGTACGTCCCCTTGGTCTTTCCTTTCTTCGACGTGCTGACCTGTGTCACATTGATGTGGGTGGCCATCTTCGCGCCGTTCTCGTCGCGCCACTGAACCGTGACTTCCGATCCTTCTTTCCCGACAAGGTTTTGAATGGAAGCGTTTGCCGCCTTACCGCTCTTAGAAGGAGCATTCGCTTGTGGCTGTCCTTCGAGACCCATCACCATGGTGTTGTCGTCGAATTTGAATGTTTGTTCCATTCCGTTATCCACGCGGACGGAAATGGTTTTTCCGGCCATGTCCACGCGTTGCAATTCGCCGGTCATTTCCTGGCCTTGCTGCGCTTGACCCTGCTGTGCCTCACTCTGCTCTGCTTCGCCACTCGGCGCAGAACGTGGTTGGTACTCACCAGTGCGGCCTTGTTCGTTGCCAGCTTGCACTCCCTGCTCGCGTTGGCAAGCGGCGAGCATCAGTCCAGACACAATGCATACCAAAGAAAGAATGAAGAATTTCGTCATTATTCTTACCTCCTTAAATTCAGAACTCAGAACCCAGATCTACATGATTTCGGAGAGAACGGTTGCGGCATTGCGCGCCCGGTCGCGTTCGTCTGTGGCTGATTCGAGCATCCTAGAAGGCGCGACCTTCTGCGAGATGTTGCGCGGCAAGCGCGAGATGCACGGTCTGACGCGCCTGACGAACAATCCCAAGGCGATCCCCTCTCTGACGCCACAACTCCAGCGTCCGGTCCAAGGCCTGCTGCGCGTCGCCCAGTTCTTCAGGCGCAAGGCGCGCGGCTCCCGCTCGTTGTGCAAGCCGTACCGCCGTGAATGCTTGCCTCACTTCCGTATGGACCTTGCCTTTGGCTTCCTTGACATCCGACAGGCTGGAGCGTTCAAAGTGGTATACACCTTCGACGACCTGATACTGGATCGTCTGGGCCTCCGGCTCCGGCTTGTTCATCAACACTGTAAAAGCGCTGGGTGTGGTCACGAGGTAGTGGGGTTCGGCTGTTACCAGCAGCGCAAATGTCTGAGCACCGGTCCCCGCATGGAGGCTGCTTCGATCCCCTTCTAACTCCAGTTCGCCGAGATTTTCCGCCGGCCCTCCAGGCGGCACGGCCCAAAGCACATACGTGTTGTAGTCGCCACCAAACAACGACGCAGGCTTCATCGCATCGAGATTGACTTCGATTTCTGTCGTGCCGCCCTTCCGTTGGATCCTGACTTCGCCGGCCGCACCGGGCAGGCGATCGGTCGAACGTAGCCGAATTCTTTCACTCTCACCCGGACGTGCCTTTATGGCTGCAATTTGCCGTGCGGCACCACGAGAGAAAACAGCGGTGCCACATGCAAACAAACAGAGGAGCATGAAAAAAGGCACAGTTCGGGAATTTTTCATGGAACCCTACCCATTCCTGCCGCATATCAGCTTCCACAAGGCGGGCGTTTAGACTGTGGCTGTTAGCGAGGCGGGAAAGGAACCAGGGGCTAAAAAAAGGGAAAATTACCCTCTACTATGGGAATCATCTTTTACCCATAAGTCTTGGCCCGACACGGGGACCAGCGCCAGATGTCAACTGTGAGATGGCTTGTTGTGCGATGTCGAATGCACTTGATGCGATTACCAAACTGCTAAATCGCAACTCGGCCAATGGGTCATTCGGTAAAGTGGTAGTCGAAATAAGT
>WNGK01004610.1_pt1 | contig 14716 bp, 15 predicted proteins | sample 5400601 | NCBI WGS metagenome assembly WNGK01 (sample SAMN13153376, study PRJNA577476) | soil metagenome | isolation source: 60 cm soil or saprolite under Garry oak tree replicate 1 | place: USA:California | collected 2016-06-15 | reverse complement strand
TGCCGCCGGCGCCCACCGCCACGATCGCCTTGACCGGCCGGCTCGGATAGTCCTGCGCCCGCGCCGGGCTCGCGAGCGCCACGACCGTACAGCAAGCGGCCAGACAACCCAGGCGGCTCATACGGGCGTCCTCCCGCCACGCTTTCGCGCTGTGGCAGCCACCGCGGCGGCCTCACCCCGACAACATGGCTTTCACCAATCCGTTCGCCTTGCCGAAATCTAGTCTGCCGGCATAGCCCTGCTTGAGGGCGGCCATGACCTTGCCCATGTCCTTGATGCTGGTCGCGCCGGTCGCCTTGATGACTTGCGCAACGGCCGCCTGCGCCTCCGCTTCCGACATCTGCTTGGGAAGATAGGCCGTGATGATCTCGATCTCGCCGCGCTCCCGATCGGCAAGCTCCGTCCGGCCAGCCTTGTCGTAAAGCTCGACCGCTTCCTGCCGCTGCTTGATCAGCTTCTGCAACAGGCCGAGAAGCTCCTCGTCGGAGAGCGCCTGCTTGCCCTTCCCCTGCGCCTCGAGGTCGGCGTTCTTGAGCGCGGCATTGACCAAGCGCAGCGTCGATACCCGGCGCTCGTCGCGGGCTTTCATCGCGTCTTTCAGGGCGGTGTTGATCTCGTCGCGCAGCACGGCTATGGCCTTTCGCAAAGTTGCGCCCGACTCGCCAAAGTCGAACCGGCCTCGACCGGCGGCGCGGCTCAAGACTTAGGCCTTCGATGACCGAGAAACAACCTGCAGGGGCTCGTCCGGAAGAGGATCACGCTCAAGCGGAAGCGGCTTGCGCGCAAGCGTTTTGGGTCGAACCGAAGGCAAGCGCGCTACTCGTGCTCGCCGACGGCACCGTGTTCGAAGGCTCCGGCTTCGGCGCAACCGGCCATGCGGTGGGCGAGGTGTGCTTCAACACCGCCATGACCGGCTACCAGGAGATCCTCACCGATCCCTCTTATGCCGGACAGATCATCACGTTCACATTCCCCCATATTGGCAATGTCGGCACCAACGAGGACGACATCGAGACCGTGAACATGGCGGCGACCCCGGGCGCGCGCGGCGTCGTGCTGCACACCGCGATCACGCAGCCTTCGAACTACCGCGCGACCCGCCACCTCGAGCAATGGCTCAAAGCGCGCGGCGTCATTGGTCTTGCCGGCATCGACACCCGCGCGCTGACGAGCCGCATTCGCGTCCAGGGCATGCCGAACGCGGTGATCGCGCACGAGCCCTCGGGCAAGTTCGACCTCGACGCGCTCAAGCGGGAAGCGCGCGAATGGCCGGGCCTCGTGGGCATGGACCTGGTGCCAATGGTGACGTCGGGCCAGCGCTTCACCTGGGACGAGACGCCGTGGGAGTGGGAGCGAGGCTACGGGCGGCAGGAGCGCCCGCAGTTCCACGTGGTCGCCATCGACTACGGCATCAAGCGCAACATTCTGCGCCAGCTCGCCGGCAAGGGCTGCAAGGTGACCGTCGTGCCGGCACAGACCCCGGCGGAGGACATCGTGGCGCTCAAGCCCGACGGCGTTTTTCTCTCCAACGGCCCCGGCGATCCGGCGGCAACCGGCGAGTATGCCGTGCCGGTGATCCGCGACATCATCGCCAAGGGCATTCCGACCTTCGGCATCTGCCTCGGCCACCAGATGCTGGGCATCGCGGTCGGGGCCAAGACGATGAAGATGCACCAGGGCCATCACGGCGCCAACCATCCGGTGAAGGATCTCGTCACCGGCAAGGTCGAGATCACCTCCATGAATCACGGCTTCGCCGTCGATCGCACCACGCTGCCGGCAAACGCGACCGAGACGCATGTGTCGCTGTTCGACGGCTCGAACTGCGGCATCGCGCTCAAGGACAAGCCGGTGTTCTCGGTGCAGTACCACCCGGAAGCATCCCCCGGCCCGCGCGACAGCCATTATCTGTTCGAGCGCTTCGTCGAGATCATGCGGCAGCAGAAGAAGCGCACCTGACGGTTGGCGGTGGAACGAAACGCAACGCACCCGATTGACGCGCTGCCGCGGCAAAAATCTTTTATCAATCGCTGTTCTGACGGCGGCCCGTAAAAACGAGGCGCAAGCCGTTCAACACGCAATGAATATCCGACGATGCCGTGCCGTAATTTCCTGGCTTTCTTGCTGATCGCGACAGCGCCTGCGGTCGGCGTCGCTCAAGGCGGGACCGGTTCGCCCGCCGAGGCCCCGATGGCGCTTGTCAAGGCATATCCGGATTTCCTCGATCGGATTGAGGAAAACAACCTCGTTTGGAAGGACGGCACGCGCATGCGCATCGACGACGGCAAGGGCGCCAAGGCGTTCCATGCGATGCTCGATGATCCGGACATCAAAGATATGTTCCTGATGAAATATCCCGTCGGCGAGCGGGGCCTTGCGCCAGAGGTCAATTTCGATCCGGGGCGGGTGAGATATGGGCCGTTGTTCAAAAAGATCTATGGCGACTGCCGGACCGCCGGTTTCACGGCGAACGCGGTCGACGTTGCATGGCTGCCGAGCAAATACGGCAAAAACGTCAAATTCACCAAAATCAATGGCGCGGCCGCAGCGTTGCAACACGTGTCAGATGAGCTCGATAAGCTGCCGCAGCGCTTCCTTGCGTATCTGAGGCCGACCCAGGGGACCTACAATTGCCGTCGGATCGCCGGGACCAATCGTCAGAGCGCTCACGCTTTCGGTATTGCGATCGATATTGCCGACGCGCACGCTCACTATTGGGCATGGTCGAAGCCCGACGCCCATGGCCGCATTCCCTACAAGAACGAGATTCCTTGGGAGATCGTCCATGTTTTCGAGAAGCATGGCTTCATCTGGGGCGGCAAGTGGTACCACTACGACACGATGCATTTCGAATACCGGCCGGAGATCGTCCTTACCGCGGACTAGTTCGATGCTTCGCGAGCCGCGCGGCGGCGCAACCTGCGGCGGCTTGAAGCGTTCATAGCGCGGCAGCAAAGCCACTAGGATCAAGGCCATGTCCGTGTCGACCCGACCCACCGAGCCCGTCGCGCTGATGTTTGGCGACGACGAGGCGCTTCGGACCATCCCGGAGGTGCGGCTGCCGGATAGCGATCCCGTGTACGGCACGGACGGCCCGTTGGCCGTACTCTGGCGGGCCGCGACGGTTGCCCTATAGTCCCCCCGCCTCGGGCGAGCGGGGGACGAAGTAATGGGCGATTGGATCGCCTTCTGGGATTCCGAACATTCGATCTACGTCAATGCCCGCCATCGCGACGTGCACTACCGCACGATCGCGCAAGACATCCGCGCGCAGGTGCCCCCCGGCGCGGCCGTGCTCGACTATGGCTGCGGGGAAGCGCTGCACGCCGATCTCGTCGCCGCGTCGGCGCGCGCGCTGATCCTCTGCGAGGCCGCGCCCACGGTGCGCGCTGGACTCGCCGCGCGCTTCGCCGGCCACGCAAAAATCAGGGTCTGCTCGCCGGACGAAGTCGCGGCGTTGCCGGCGGGATCGCTCGACGTCGTGGTGCTGCATTCGGTCGCGCAGTATCTCACGCCGCAGGAGCTTGATGCGCTGCTCCTTCTGTTTCGCCGGCTGCTCGGCGAGAACGGCATCGTCATCCTGGGCGACGTCGTTCCGCCCCATGTCTCGGCCTGGACCGATGCGGTCGCGCTCATTCGCTTTGGCGCGGCGAACGGCTTTCTCGGCGCCACGCTCGTCGGCCTCGTGCGCACACTCGTCTCCGACTACTGGCGGCTGCGCTTCGATCTCGGGCTCTCGCGCTATAGCGAGGCGGCGATGATCGCCAAGCTCGCCGCCGGCGGATTTTCGGCGCGCCGCGCTCCCGCCAATATCGGCCACAACCGCGCGCGCATGACCTTCATCGCGCGGCGGACGTGAGCGACCTATGTCATCCCGCCTCCCCGTTTTTACCCCGTTATTTTGAGGCCGCTCTTCCCTGCCCGCCGATTCTGGTCTAAAGAGCGCCCGCGCGCGGGGACGCAGCCTCTGCGCCGCCCGAAGGACGCGCAAAGAGCGCGCCCTTTTTTTGTGCCTGTGGCGCGCCCGGATATCGAGCGACATGCCCAAACGGACCGACATTTCCTCGATCCTGATCATTGGCGCGGGGCCGATCGTCATCGGCCAGGCCTGCGAGTTCGACTATTCCGGGACGCAGGCCTTAAAGGCGCTCAAGGCCGAGGGCTATCGGATCGTGCTGGTCAACTCCAATCCGGCGACGATCATGACCGACCCCGATCTCGCCGATGCCACCTATATCGAGCCGATCACGCCCGAGATCGTCGCCAAGATCATCGAGAAGGAGCGTAACGTCGCTGCCGGCGGGTTCGGGCTCCTTCCCACCATGGGCGGGCAGACCGCGCTCAACACGGCGCTGTCGCTCAACAAGATGGGCGTGCTCGAGCGCTTCGACGTCACCATGATCGGCGCCACCGCCCAAGCCATCGACAAAGCCGAGGACCGCGAGCTGTTCCGCGAAGCGATGCAGCGCATCGGGCTCGAGACGCCGCGCTCGAAACAAGTCAAGACGCTGATCCACGCGCTCGAAGCGCTCGAGGATATCGGCCTGCCCGCCATCATCCGCCCATCGTTCACGCTCGGCGGCACCGGCGGCGGCATCGCCTACAACAAGGCCGAGTTCATCGACATCGTCGAGCGCGGCATCGACGCCTCGCCCACCAACGAGGTGCTGATCGAGGAATCGGTGCTGGGCTGGAAAGAGTTCGAGATGGAGGTGGTGCGCGACAAACGCGACAACTGCATCATCATCTGCTCGATCGAGAACCTCGATCCGATGGGCGTGCACACCGGCGATTCGATCACGATCGCGCCCGCGCTCACGCTCACCGACAAGGAATACCAGATCATGCGCGACGCCTCGATCAAGGTGCTGCGCGAGATCGGGGTTGAGACCGGAGGCTCGAACGTGCAGTTCGCGGTCAATCCCGCGGATGGGCGGCTGGTGATCATCGAGATGAATCCGCGCGTGTCGCGCTCGTCCGCGCTCGCCTCGAAGGCGACCGGCTTCCCGATTGCCAAGGTCGCGGCCAAGCTCGCGGTCGGCTACACCCTCGACGAGATCGCCAATGACATTACCGGCGGCGCGACCCCCGCCTCGTTCGAGCCGACCATCGATTACGTGGTCACCAAAATCCCGCGCTTCGCGTTCGAGAAATTTCCCGGCGCCGAGCCCACCCTCACCACCTCGATGAAATCGGTGGGCGAGGCCATGGCGATCGGCCGCACCTTTCAGGAGAGCCTGCAGAAGGCGCTGCGCTCACTCGAAAACGGCTTCACCGGGCTCGACGAGATCGCGATCGAGGGGCTCGGCCAAGGCGACGACAAGAACGCGGTGCGCGCCGCGCTCGGCACGCCCACGCCCGAGCGCCTGCTCAAAGTGGCGCAGGCCATGCGGCTGGGTTTCTCCGACGAGGACATCCATGGTTCCTGCAAGATCGACCCCTGGTTCCTGGGCGAGATCCGCGGCCTCATCGAAACCGAGGCGGAAATCCGCGCCAGGGGCTTGCCGGCGACCGCCGGCGCCTTGCGCCGTCTCAAGGCCATGGGCTTTTCCGACGCCCGGCTCGGCAAGCTGACCGGGATTGCCGCCGCGGCGGTGACGCAAAGACGCCGTGCGCTCGGCGTGCAGCCGGTGTTCAAGCGCATCGACAGCTGCGCCGCCGAATTCGCCTCGCCCACCGCCTATATGTATTCGACCTATGCGGCGCCGTTTGCCGGCCCACCAGTCTGCGAGGCCGTGCCCTGGACAAGAACAAGATCGTGATCCTGGGCGGCGGGCCGAACCGGATCGGTCAGGGGATCGAGTTCGATTATTGTTGCTGCCACGCCTCGTTTGCTCTCAAGGAAGCGGGCTACGAGACCATCATGGTCAACTGCAATCCGGAGACGGTCTCCACCGACTACGACACCTCCGACCGGCTCTATTTCGAGCCGCTCACCGACGAGGATGTGCTTGAAATCATCGAGACCGAACGTTCCAGCGGGCATCTGCGCGGGGTCATCGTGCAGTTCGGCGGGCAGACGCCGCTCAAGCTCGCGGAAGCGCTGGAACAGGCGAAAGTTCCGATTCTCGGAACTTCCCCCGATATGATCGATCTGGCCGAGGACCGCGACCGTTTCAAGAAGCTGCTCCACAAGCTCAAGCTGCGCCAGCCCACCAGCGGCATCGCAACGAGCCCGAAAGAAGCGCGCACGATCGCCGAGGCGGTGGGCTACCCGATCGTGATCCGGCCCTCCTACGTGCTCGGCGGGCGCGCCATGGAGATCGTACTCGATGCCGCCCAGCTCGACCGTTACATCGCGCGGCTCGCCGGCGATCTCGACCGGCCCTCGGAGCTCGTGGTCTCGCACAAGCGCCCGCTGTTGATCGACCGCTATCTCTCCGACGCCATCGAAGTCGACGTCGACTGCCTTGCCGACGGCAAGGACACGACCATTGTCGGCATCATGGAGCACATCGAGGAGGCCGGCATCCATTCGGGCGACAGCGCCTGCGCGTTGCCGCCGCATTCGCTCGGCCCGAGCGCCATCGCGGAGCTCGAGCGCCAGACGCGCGCGCTCGCGCTCGCGCTCGAAGTCGGCGGCCTGATGAACGTGCAGTACGCGATCAAGGACGGCGACATCTACGTGCTCGAGGTCAATCCGCGGGCGTCACGCACGGTTCCTTTCGTTGCCAAAGTGATCGGCGTGCCGGTGGCCAAGATCGCGGCTCGGATCATGGCCGGCGAGACGCTTGCGAGCTTCGGCCTCAAGGCGGCCCCGTTCGACCACATCGGCGTCAAGGAAGCAGTCTTTCCATTCGCCCGCTTCCCCGGTGTCGACACCGTGCTCGGTCCGGAGATGAAATCCACCGGCGAGGTGATGGGCATCGATCGCAACTTCGCCATCGCCTTCGCCAAGAGCCAGATCGGCGGCGGCTCACGGCTGCCGCGCGCCGGCACCGTCTTCGTCTCGGTCAGGGACGCCGACAAGCCGCGGGTGCTCGAGGCCGTTCGCCTTCTGGTCTCGCTCGGTTTCCGGATCATCGCCACCTCCGGGACCCAGCGCTACCTGGCCGAGCAGGGTTTGCCCGCCAGCAGGATCAATAAGGTATTGGAAGGCCGCCCCCACATCGTCGATGCCATCGCAAATGGCGGGGTTCAGCTCGTTTTCAACACCACCGACGGGGCGACCGCCCTGGCCGACAGCCGCTCCCTGCGGCGCGCAGCCCTCTTGCATAAAGTGCCGTACTACACCACTCTTTCTGGGGCCGTCGCCGCAGCGCAGGGAATCAAAGCCTATCTCGGGGGCGACTTCGAGGTGCGCGCGCTGCAGAGCTATTTCGGCGGCAAGGCCGCATCCGGGAAACCGGGGCCGGCTGCCTGACGGTACGTGTTTGGGACAGGATTCAGGGTCGCGTGGCCGGACGAAACTTCGGCCCGCGATCGGAATTATTGTCTCTTGGCTGAAGCCGGAGGTTTGAAGGAACAGAGATGGACAAGATCCCGATGACGGAAGCGGGCTACACGACGCTCGAGAACGAGCTCAAGCACCGCCAGCAGGTCGAGCGGCCTCGTATCATCCAGCAAATCACCGACGCACGCACGCATGGCGATCTGTCGGAGAATGCCGAATACCACGCCGCCAAGGAGTCGCAATCGCACAACGAGGGCCGCATCGCCGAGCTCGAGGACAAGCTTGCGCGCGCGGAGGTGATCGACGTATCGAAACTCTCGGGCGATACCATCACGTTCGGCGCGACCGTGACGCTGGTCGATGAGGACACCGACAAGAAGCAGGTGTGGCAGCTTGTCGGCGAGCCCGAGGCCGACGCCAAGAAAGGCAAGATCTCGATTACGTCGCCGCTCGCGCGTGCGCTCATCGGCAAGGGCAAGGGCACGAGCGTCGAGGTAATGACGCCGAGCGGGGCCAAGGCCTACGAGATCAAGAAGATCGAGTGGCGCTAAACCGCCGCAGCGGATGCGGCCGCGCAGGTCGCACACGCTCGGATCGGGCTCGCGGCGAGGCTTGTTCCGGCTATTCACGCCTTTAATCTGACGGCCGTTCAAAATCGTGGACGTCACACCCAGGGCCGGAGGCCGGACCGGGGGGTAATGGCTTGCCCGGGGAACGCTGCATGAAATTTGGTGTGTTCGACCACATGGACGATGCGGGCGGGCCGCTCGGGCAGCTCTACGCCGATCGGCTCGCGCTGATCGAAGCGTATGACCGCAGCGGTATCTACGGCTATCACCTCGCCGAGCATCATTCGACGCCGCTCGGCTGCGCCGCCTCGCCCGGGCTGTTCCTCGCGGCCATGACGCAGCGCACCACGACGTTGCGCTTCGGGCCCCTCGTCTACCTCTTGCCGTTCTATCATCCGCTGCGGCTGATCGAGGAAATCTGCATGCTCGATCAGATGAGCGGCGGGCGCCTCGAGCTCGGGATCGGGCGCGGCGTCTCGCCGTTCGAGACGCGCGCTTACGGCCTCGACTTCGCGCAGACCGGGGAGATTTACCACGAGGCCTTCCAACTCATCCTGCAGGGCCTCGCCAGCGACGAGTTGACGTTCGAGGGCAAGCATTACCAATTTCACAACGTGCCGATGATCCTGCGGCCGCTGCAGCGCCCGCATCCGCCGCTATGGTACGGAATCACGATCCCCGAGAACGCGGATTGGCCGGCAGCAAACGACGTAAACATCGTGACCATCGCACTGCGCCCGATGGTGCGCGTCATCATCGACCGCTACCGCGCCGAACGCGCGCGCCTGGGCAAGACGCATCGTCCGTTCATGGGGGTGGCGCGCCACGTGGTGGTGGCCGATACCGACGAGGCTGCGCTTGCGATCGCGCGGCGCGCCTATCCGCGCTGGCGCGGCAATTTCCGGTGGTTGTTCGCGCGCCACGGCGTCGAGCCGCGGATCGCGGCGCTTTACCCGCCGACCTTCGACCAGCTCGCGGCGATCGACAACGGCGTCGCCGGATCGCCGCGAACCGTCCGCGATTTCGTCGCCGCGGAGGTCGAGGCGACCGGCAGCAATTACTTCGTCTCATGGCTGGCTTTCGGCGACATGACGCTCGCAGAATCGCTGCGCTCGCTCGAGCTGTTTTCGCGCGAGGTGATGCCGAGCTTCGTGAGCACGCGCGCCGACGCGGCACAATGAATTCGCGACTTTGTTGGTGCGGCGCGATTCACTCAGCCGCGACGCGCGTGCAGCGTTCATGAGCGCGTCTTGCGGTCCATCGGCACCATCGCGGCATCCTTGGAATTGCGCAGCGTCAGCGAGGTTTTGACGTTGCGCACGTGCGGCGCTGCGGTGAGCTCGGCGACGAAGGCCTGGAAGGTCTTCAGGTCCGGCGCCACGCATTTGAGGATGAAGTCGATCTCGCCCGAAAGCATCCAGCATTCGCGCACCAGCGGCTGGGCGCGCACGAAATCCTCGAAGCTTCTGAGATCTGCATCGGCCTGGCTCGTCAGGTGCACCATGGCGAAGACGGTCACCTCGTAGCCGAGAAGCTTCTCGTCGAGCAGCGCACGATAGCCCTTGATGTAGCCGGCCTGCTCGAGCGCGCGCACCCGCCGCAAGCAGGGCGGAGCCGAGATGCCGACCCGGCGCGCCAGCTCGACATTGGTGATGCGGCCGTCCTCCTGCAGCTCCTTGAGAATCTGTCGGTCGATGGCATCGAGGCGGGCAGCCACGGAAGGCTCCGGAATCGTTCCTTTGCTCGCGCATTGTTAGCAATGCCGGCGCGCCGTGCGAAACATTATTGCGCAAAGCGGTAATTACCCACCTTCCGCACCGGCTCCTTCACAACGTTGTGGCATTCTGGTCTGCATATCTTGCATAGCTCCCAGGAACTCCTAAATTGTGCAGAGCATCGATGCGCATCCGACCCAGCCGCTGCCATAGCGCAACGCGCTTTGAGGCCAGCAGGGACAGTGGGGGGCCGCCCGGACCGCGCACCGTTAGAGCGCGCACCGCGAATAAGTTTGCGTCATCGGCGCAACCTTGATTGCGGTGCAAAAACCGGCTTCCGCCTTTGCTGCACGCGCTCTGCCTCAAAGCGCACGACGGGGTCTGTTCTCGATGGGCAAGATCAACCGCGCCAAGCTGGTCATCATCGGTTCCGGGGCGGCGGGCTATACGGCTGCGATCTATGCCGCCCGCGCCATGCTGGAGCCGATCCTGATTCAGGGCATCCAGCCCGGCGGCCAGCTCACCATCACCACCGATGTCGAGAACTATCCCGGCTTCGCCGACGTCATCCAGGGCCCCTGGCTGATGGAGCAGATGCAGAAGCAGGCCGAGCATGTCGGGACCAAGCTCGTCAGCGACCACGTGAGCAAGGTCGATCTCGCGCAGCGGCCGTTCCGGCTCGACTGCGAGTCCGGCGACCACTACCTCGCAGACAGCGTGGTCATCGCGACCGGCGCTCAGGCGCGTTGGCTGGAGCTGCCGTCCGAGCAGAAATTTAAGGGCTACGGCGTTTCCGCCTGCGCCACCTGCGACGGCTTCTTCTATCGCGGCAAGGAGGTGCTGGTGATCGGCGGGGGCAATACCGCGGTCGAGGAGGCGCTGTTCCTCACCAATTTCGCTTCCAGCGTGACGGTCGTGCACCGGCGCGACCGTTTCCGCGCGGAAAAGATCCTGCAGGATCGGCTGTTCAAGAACCCAAAGATTTCGGTGCTCTGGGATACGGTGCTGGAGGAAGTGGCGGGCGAGGAGAACCCACTCAAAGTCAAGCGAGCCATCCTGCGCAACGTCAAAACCGGCGCCCTCACCGAGCGGAGGGTGGACGGCGTATTCATCGCCATCGGCCACACGCCCGCATCCGAGCTGTTCGTCGGGCAGCTCGATATGAAGCCTTCGGGCTACATCAAGACCGCGCCGTTCTCGACCGCGACCTCGGTGCCCGGCGTGTTCGCCGCCGGCGACGTCACCGACGACGTCTACCGCCAGGCGGTGACCGCCGCCGGCCAAGGCTGCATGGCAGCTCTCGAAGCCGAACGCTTCCTCGCCCTGCAAGGCGAGGCAGAGCCGGCCCTCGCCGCGGAGTGAAGCCCTTGCCGAGTGCGCAAATGACCATGGACTGGGACAAGCTCAAGGTTTTTCACGCCGCCGCCGAGGCCGGCAGCTTCACCCATGCGGGCGAGCAGCTCGGCCTGTCGCAATCGGCGGTGTCGCGGCAAGTGTCAGCGCTCGAACAGGAGCTCGGCGTGTCGCTGTTCCACCGTCATGCGCGCGGGCTCATTCTGACCGAGCAGGGCGAGCTCCTCCATCACACCGCGCACGACGTGTTCATGAAGCTCGAAGCGGCACGCGCCAAGCTGACCGACAGCCGCGAGCGGCCGAACGGGGAGCTGCGGGTCACCACCACCCCCGGTATCGGCGTGCATTGGCTGACCCCGCGGCTCGGCGAGTTCATCGAACTTTATCCCGACGTCCATCTCTCGCTGATCACCACCGACGAGGAGCTCGACCTCGCGATGCGCGAGGCGGACGTGGCGATCCGGCTGCGCCAGCCCACGCAGCCCGACTTGATCCAGCGCAAGCTGTTCTCGGTGCGCTTCCACGCCTATGCCTCGCCCGAATACATCAAGCGGTTCGGTACGCCGCGCGCGCTCGATGACCTCGATAATCACCGCATCCTGCTGCTGGGCGGCAGCACGGTGCCGCAATATCTCGAGAACCGGCGCTGGCTGATCGAGGTCGCGCGCAACGGCAAAGGCCCGCGCACCCCCGCGCTCACCATCAACAACGTGCTCGGCGTTCTGCGCGCCTGCCAGCGCGGAATCGGCGTCGCCTTGCTGCCCGACTATCTGGTCGAGGAGAACGGCGGATTGGTGCAGCTGTTCGGCGAATCCGACACGACGATCGCGCTCGATGCCTATTTCGTCTATCCGGAAGAACTCAAGACGGTCGCGCGCGTGCAGGTGTTCCGCGACTTTCTGGTCGCCAAGGCGCAGCGCTGGCATTTCTAGCCGACGTCGCAGGCGCCACGGCGACGCCTCCATCGTGCCTAAACGATTGCCGCATGGCTGGCATGCAAGCCTTTGTGTTGTGTGAGAAAATCGCGGCGGCATACTGCGCTCACTGGCGGCAGACGGTTGCCCATCCTCCCAGATTGCAATCGTAGCGCCGTCAGCTGTTCCCCTCTGGAAGGTGATTGTCGGCCCCCGCGCCGACGAACTGCAAACCGGACCCGCAAGGGTCCGGTTTTCTCTCTGCGCTGCGCTCCGGAGGCGTTTATGCTCCCTTCCGCGTGCTTGCGGAGGTGCTTGCGCGGCGGCCGCTCCCGATCTACCCTTGTTGCTGTTCAGAAACGCTAGGGAAGACGACCAATGGCGTGGACCACCCCGACCCTCGTTGAGATCTGCATCGGCCTCGAGATCAACGGGTATCTGCCGGCCGAATTCTGATCCCGGCCCATTTGCGTCGGTCCTGAATGGGGCGACTCACCGCCCTCGTGCTCGGCTCGGCGGCGGGAGGAGGCTTTCCTCAATGGAATTGTCGCTGCCCGACATGCCGTTTGGCATGGGCGGGCGATGCGCGCGTGCGGCCGCGCACCCAGGCGAGTCTCGCCGTCAGCGCCGACGGTGAAAACTGGCTCCTGATCAACGCATCCCCGGACCTTCCCCAGCAGGTTCGGCAATCGAAGGTGCTGCATCCGCGCAGCGCAACACGCGGAAGCCCGATCAAAGCGGTGGTGCTCACGGGCGCCGAGATCGATCAGGTCGCGGGCTTGCTCAGCCTGCGCGAGCGCGAGCCTTTCATGGTGTGCGCCACCCCCGTGACGCTCGCCGCCCTCGCCGAGAACGCCATGTTCGGCGTGCTGGCACCCGACGTGGTGAAGCGGACGGCAATCATTCCCGGTGCCCCACTCACGCTTCCCGGCGGGGTCCAGGCGCAAGTGTTCATGGTGCCGGGCAAGCTGCCGCTCTATCTCGAAGGTGAGAACCCGGAGATCGCGAGCGAGACGGCGGCAAATGTCGGCGTCGAGATTTCGGCCCACAACGCGCGCATGGTTTATATTCCGGGCGCCGCCGCAGTGACCGCCGAGATGACGCAGCGGATCAAGGGCGCCAACGTCGTCTTTTTCGACGGCACGCTTTTTCGCGACGACGAGATGATCACGAGCGGAACCGGCGCCAAGACCGGCCGCCGCATGGGGCATATGCCCATCGACGGAGAGGATGGTTCCCTTGCCGCACTCGAGGGTCTTGCCGGGCGACGCGTCTACGTGCACATCAACAACACGAATCCGATCCTGATCGACGGCTCACCGGAGCGCGTGCATGTTGAGCGCAAGGGCTGGGAGGTCGCCGAGGACGGAATGGAGATCGAGCTGTGAAGCCGATGACGCCGCAAGAACTCGAGGCGCAACTGCGCGACATCGGGGCGCGACGCTATCATCGGCTGCACCCGTTCCACGCGCTGCTGCACGGCGGCAAATGCACGAAGGGCCAAGTCCAGGCCTGGGCGCTCAACCGCTACTATTACCAGGCGATGATCCCGGTGAAGGACGCGAGCGTGATCGCGCGCTGCGATGACCCGGCGCTGCGTCGGGAATGGCGCCGCCGCCTCGTCGACCACGACGGCGAGAGCGAGGGCGACGGCGGCATCGCGCGCTGGCTCAAGCTGACCGACGGGGTCGGGCTCGACCGCGACTACGTCGTCTCGCTCGCGGGCTTGCTGCCGGCGACGCGCTTTGCGGTCGAGGCCTATGTGCACTTCGTGCGCGACAAGTCCCTGCTCGAGGCCATCGCGTCCTCGCTCACCGAATTGTTCTCGCCGCAAATCATCAGCGAGCGGCTCGAAGGCATGCTCAAGAGCTACGATTTCGTCAGCGCCGACACGCTCGCTTATTTCTCCAAGCGCCCGCCGCTGGCGCAGCGTGATTCCGACTTCGCCCTCGACTACGTCAAGCGCGAGGCCAAGACGCCGGACGCCCAGCAGGCCGTGCTCAAAGCGCTCGAATTCAAATGCGACGTGCTATGGGCGATGCTGGATGCGCTTTACCATGCCTATGTGGCGCCGAAGCATGTTCCGCCCGGCGCCTTCGTGCCGCAGGACTGGAGGAGCGCGTGAGCGATCCCAGCACCGCCATCGCCGCCGAGGCGCGCCCGCGCCTGCCGCGGGGCGTTCGGCTCGTCCACAACGAGGCGCAGGGCGGCTGGGTGCTGCTTGCGCCCGAGCGGGTCTTCAAAGCCGACCCGATCGCGGCCGAGATCATCAAGCGCTGCACCGGGGAGGTCACCTTCGGCGAGCTCGTCGATGACCTCGCCAAGACCTATGCGGCGCCGCGCGAGAAAATCCTCGCGGACGTCGGCACATTGTTGCGCGGTTTGGCCGACAAAAAACTCTTGGAAGTGTGATAAAGAGCCGTCATAACCGCGCTTGTCCAGGCTAGTCCTACGCCCTTGGCTGCGCAGGCAGGTCACGCAGGCAGGCGTGGATGGCAAATGGAACCCGGGGCTGCCCCGGGCTCCGGGCGATCAAATGCCGCAGGTCGCAAGACCCGACGTGCAACGGCATGCCTGGCCGCAGCATTGGATCAACCGCCACGTGGCGTTATCGAGTTCCGCAATGGTGCACAAGCCGCTCGGCCTGCTCGCCGAGCTGACCCACCGCTGTCCGCTCGGCTGCCCGTATTGCTCCAACCCGCTCGCGCTCGATGCGAGAGTAGATGAGCTCGACACCGCGACCTGGGTGCGCGTCTTCGGCGAGGCGGCCGG
>WNGK01023111.1_pt1 | contig 14717 bp, 14 predicted proteins | sample 5400601 | NCBI WGS metagenome assembly WNGK01 (sample SAMN13153376, study PRJNA577476) | soil metagenome | isolation source: 60 cm soil or saprolite under Garry oak tree replicate 1 | place: USA:California | collected 2016-06-15 | reverse complement strand
CCCTCTTTCATGGCCCAATCGCGGCCGGTTTGCTTTTATTGATCCTTCCAAATTACGACCTGCGATTTCCAACGGGCTGGTCATTCCAGCCGAAATTTGTAATTGGCGCGATTCTAGCCCTTTTAGCTATTCGCTTGCTTCACCTCCGGGCGAACGGCCGGACACCCTTTGGCTTGAAGAGCCGGATGGCGCAACTCCGGCAGACCGAGTTCCGTGCGGTTTTGCCCTATCTGCTACTCGCAGCGATTATGGCGCTCGGGTTAGGTCTGCGCTATCACAATCTCGGTTACATGTCCTTCGATCACGACGAGATGGGTCTGGTGACAAAATCGAAGGGTATCTATAAACTTGGTTTTCCGTATCTGATCTGGGCGGGACAAGTCCGCTGGCTCACCACCTATGAGGCAGTGCCTTATCCGCTAGCTCTGTCCGGCTTGATTTTTGGCTATTCGGAGTGGTCAATGCGGTTGCCCGCCTGCGTCATGGGGACGCTCTGCATCGGGATCATCGCCCTGATGGGCCGCCGCCTCTTCAACTGGCGTGTCGGACTGTTCGCCGCTTTCGTTTATGCTTGCATGCCGCTCAATATTCGGTGGGCGCAAAACGCCTTTTACCTGTCGCAATGTCAGTTCATGTCGATACTGACCATTTGGTTGTTTTACGAGGCAATCAGAGTTCGTCCGCTGCACCGCAGGTATCTGACCGCCGCTTCGGCTGCGTTTTGCCTGGCTTATCTTTCCTGGGAGGGAAGCGGCTTTCTTCTGCCCGCTTTGTTCATTGCTTTGATGGTTGTTCGCTGGGGCGAATGGTGGTGGTTAAAAGAGTTTCATCTCTACCGCTGCCTCTTCTTCATGGCTGCCGTGGTCATCGCTGAGTACTGCTCGCGGACGATCGCCGGCATCCCCTATCTTATGATAGGTTCGGGGCTTTCGAATATTGCCGGCCCGTCGCTCTTTTTCCTGACGCCGGCATATACTCCAGAATTTTATATTGACAAGTTATGGCTGGTCGAAAACCACGTCTTCTTCACGATCATGATTTTCCTCGGCCTTCCATTCTGCTGGGCCCACCGTGGATTTCGTTATGTTTTCACGGTCCTTGTTATGCTGTGGTTCCTCCACACGAACTTCCTAGCCGCTTTGTCTCCACGCTATTGTTACTACTATCAGCCGCTTGTCATACTTGCCGGCACAGCCGCTGCGATGATGCTTTATGATCGCGTTGTTTCTCTCGCTTACCGCGAGGGTAACTCGACCGTCGCCCGCGTTGCTGCACATGCCACCGGACTGGCGGTGATGACTCTGCTCTTCCTGCAAAGCAACGAATGGCTGATGAAGGAGTACTCCCTTTCCAGCAGAGGCGATGAACCGGGACTCATGACGCGCATGAATACGTACCGCTACGACTACCGCGGCGCGGCGCAATATGTTAAGAGTCACTTCCAGCCGGGAGACCTGATTGTGCCAGGCATTCCACACGTGTTCGCGTACTACGCGGGAATGCCCGGCGATTATGTGTTGGATACTCTCCTCGGCACGAAAACCGGATATAATCAGTTACTCGCGGTGCCGGGATTCATCGATAAGTTTGCTGGCTTACCCGTGTTGCGCAATCTGACGGAGTTGCGGGACGTCGTTTCTCGGTCGCATCGCACATGGGTTGTCTTCGCGCCTTATTCTTCGTTCGAAAAATTGAGCAACCCGAATGTGCTGGATTATCTCAACCAAACCGCCAAGGTCGAATTTGAGACCTATCGGGCAAAAGTCATGTTGGTTGAGCGCGCAACGCAGCCGAAGAGTATCGCCAAAACACATTAGAGCTAGATGCTGGAATAGGCCCTGTTAATAGCTTTTCGGCCAGCCGCACGGATCGAAAATAGCGCCGAGCCAAGCGGGGTCTGAGTTCGCGCTCGCGCCGATTCCAACTCAAGCGTGATCTGGCTAACTTCGGCTGCGTGTGTGTTGACGGAAGTCTGAAATAGCTTTGCTGCACAGTCGTAGAGCGAGATGTCAAAGGAGTTTTTCTCTACAATCAAATCGAGAGTCGATCGAGGAAGATCGGCTTTCTTCGGCCGGGTGCGAGTCACATTAAAGCTCGAATAACGTTGCAGTTTCCAACCGAAGCGTAGCTTCATCAGCGCCAGGCTTTCTTCGAAACGCTCGGAAAGGCCGACCACACTAAAATACCGGACCAGGTTCTCCTTCGCTGTTTCACAGATCTCCGCCGTACAAGGTTTCTCATACTCGGCTCCGGCGAGAATCTTACACTGGACGTTCTCTCTGGGCGAGCGTTTGACAAAATCCTCGAGGCTCCAATTCTCAAATTTGAACTTCCAGTACAACGGGTGCAGCTTGTAGCTACGCATAAAGTAGAAGGCCGAAAGCACGCGGTCGACAGGCTCGCGCAGGACTGTAATGTAAGTCGCTGGCTGGGGAAGGATGGCGTGAAGGCCAAACAACATATGGCCTTTGAAGATACGCGTTCTCCTCAGTCGTTTCTTGGAGAGGCGCTGCAAGTGCGCCCATGAAAACCTGAAGAAAACCGGATCGATTGAGTACATCTCGAAGAGAGGGTATTCCCATTCAATCAGCCGATTGAGCGTGGAGCCGGCCGCTTTTGGAACGTGGAGAAAGATAACCGCTTCGGAGGCGCGATCGGCTTGGGTCATGGCGGGGCTTTTACTCGGCGGAGGTTTGTGCGGTGTTGCCCCGACGCCTACTCTTCGCGCGGTAATGATCTTCATCGCGCGCGCGGTATTCACCTTCAGATATCAGTTTCTTCTTGTAAGCGTCGTAACCGAGTCGCCTTCCTTCCTCCCAAGCCCGGGCTACGGCAGCGGACGTCTCCACGCTTAGACCGTCACCGTGCCACAGTTCCCAATATTCACCCTGTGCATGAACCACGTTGAGCACGGCTATCTCGATCGAGCCCATTCTCTCACTGTCATGGGCCAGACTGGCGAGACTCTGAAAGCCGTGATGGGCGCGATCACGGTACTTTTGTACAAGATCATAGGTCATCATGCCGGTGTCTTCCCGGCGGCCTGTGAGCTGACAATTCTGAATGCTAAAGCGTGCCGGGTATTTGCTTAGCCCATAATCGACAACGTGCTCGCAGAACTGTGGAGGCAGGTCCAGCACCTTGGATAAGTGCAGGGATATCTCCTGCCGCGGAAAGGCCTTCGCCCATTCATCGGTGTACTTTTTGTAGACATCGAGCAGCTTCTCTTCGTAGTTTCCAAGTGCTTTCCATTTGGCAAGATCCGCTCCGCGTTTTGGCAGATGCATTTCTGCGCTCAACAAATTCGCGCATGTCAGGACAACGCTTACGCACAAAGGATCGCTGGCATAACGTTCACCCAGTTGTGCGATCACCTGCGAAAAGTTCCGCTGATAAATCGGGTCCCACGGGACAGGAATCACAATTGCCTCACCAAAATTCGCTCGATGGGGATTCGTCACGCGAGTTTCAAAAGACTGAGCGCCCTCCGCATAGACAAAAGGTGGCGTGCTAGCGCCCGGTTTAAAACCGAGCTGATATTTCATCCCGATGCCGTGGAGCACGGCTACGAATTTATCGATCGCGCTAAAATCGGGTTTGCCAGCTTCGTTCTCGACTTCTTTCCAGGGAACGTGAAGGCAGACGCCAGTCAGTTGATGGTTTGCGCGAATGCTGCTGGCGAAAGCGTCCAATGCGCCGGCATTTTCGGACACCTGTTGCGTGACCCATAAGCCTGTCCGGATCGGCGGTTCCCGCTCGGCAAAGACTGAGAACGGACTGGCCGTTGCAAACGTGAGACCACAAAGTAATGGGCGGAAAATGTGGGAGAATTTGGCGGGCTGCATGTGCTTCTAGCTCCGTACTGTTTAACTCAGTTCCCTAACCCTTCTTGAGATACTTGTCGAAAAACGCCTTGATCATGGGTTGCTTGAGTGACAGGTATGGTGGCGTCGATCTCACCATGGATGATCAGGAAAGGCGGATCGTCTTTCGAGACATAATGGATAGGGCTGGCAGCTGTCGCCGTTGTTATATTCTTTTCGGCCGACCCACCGACTAAGGCTGCGACGTCGTACATCACTTTGCCACTTTTGTCTCCCCGCGATTGCGAGGCCTCCTGATAAAGACGCACCAAATCTGACGGACCTGCAACATCGCACACCGCCTGCACCCGACTCGAATAAGACATATTATCTCCAGTCCCCTCAAGTTCGCGCACTCCGCCCGATGTGCCCAGCAGCGCCGCCAAATGTCCACCCGCGGAGTGTCCCCAAACGCCGATGTGGTCAGGATCGAGATGGTAGGTGGAAGCGTTGGCGCGAAGCCAGCGCACGGCAGCCTTACAATCTTCGATCTGCGCCGGAAAAGGCGCAGTGCTGGTAAGGCGGTAATCGATGCTCGCCACGGCGTATCCATCCTGCACCAGAGCTACAGCTGGACATCGCTCTTTTCTGCCCTTGCTCCAGCCTCCAGTGTGGATCCAAACAATCACCGGCAGCGAACCCGAGACCTTTTCCGGACAATAGAGGTCGAGCGTGAGGACTGCGCCGTTGACGCGTTTATATACCAAATCTCGCTGAGTCGCCACACTGGCAACCTCCGTAGGCCGACGCCTCGCCATAACCGGCTGCGCGATCTGCCCACCCAACACCGCCGCCGCAAGTGTGAGAGCAAGCCATGGATACCGCCGTCGTATCAGCCCGACCACGTGATATTGGGATGTCATATTGCAGATACGATCTTGTTCAATAAGAACCTTCCGGCGCGCATGCTTGATTGGCAAGAGCTTTTCAATATCCCGGGCCTCGGAATAGCACGTAGAATCGTCAAGCCTTCTCTAACTGCGTCCTCCTTTTTGCACAGGCTTTGTTCAAACAGCTTCTTCCCGAACTCATAGAGCTCATCATCCAGACGATTATGCTCCCTTATGAGGTCGACTAACTTTGGTTCGACCATAGGGCGACTCTTCGAGACTTTTTGATTCTCATAGAACGGGACTTCCCAGCCAAATGTTTTCGCGATGAGGATCAAGCTCTCCTCGAACCTTTCACAAATTCCCACGACGCTAAACGATTTCGTAAGATTTTCTTTCGCGATGTCTAGTAATCGCTCATCGCCGGTCGCGGTATCCTCAACTCCGGCAATTAACCTGCACTGCAAGTTATGGCGATGAGGGATTAGCCGGAGATAATCTTCTACTCCCAGTCGCTCCCTTTTCAATTTCCGGTGCAGCGGATGAAGCGGCCTGCGCAGGATAAAATAATAAGAGGAGAGAAACCTGGCCACTGGCTCGCGGAGCATTGTGATGTAAGTAGCGCCCTGCGGTAGGAATTCATGAATACCGTAGAACAAATGTCCGCGCACCACCCGCAACCGGCGGCGGCGCCCCTCCGGAAGTCGTTTGAGTCGTTCCGCTGTCGCCCTGATCCGATAGGGATCCATCGTGAAAATCGCAAGGGGGCTGTATTGCCATTCGATAATCCGGTTAAGGGTCGTCCCCGCTGTTTTGGGAATGTGAAGAAAAATTAGCGCCTCGCGATCCATCGTGGCAGAACGATAGCGGCGTGCGTTCGCTCGATCAACTGCCGTACCCGGTCGCGGCGACAGCGCGCCCTGTTCCTGCTTTCACTGGCTCTTCCTGAGATATTTGTCGAAGAACGCTTTAACAATCGGTAGAAACCTTGGGCCTCCCGCGCTGTGTCCTTGTGGAGTTATCTCCAGGGTTGTCTCCACCCCGGCTGCCTTGAGCGCCGCGGCTAATAACTCGCCTTGACTGGCCGGCACCGAAAAGTCGTTCTCCCCCTGGATGATGAGAAAAGGCGGATCATCTTTGGAAACGTAAGTGATTGGGCTCGCCGCCACCGCCTTTCTTTTATTTTGGTCGGCCGGCCCGCCCAGTAGCGCATCGATGTAAGATCTGTCTTTGGGCCTCGTCCCGGTCGACGCGTCCGATGCGTCGTGGTAGAGACGCAACAGATCGGCCGGCCCGGACACATCGCACACCGCTTGCACCCGACTCGAATAAGACATGTTATCTCCATTTCCCTCTAGCTCCTGCACTCCGCCCGAAGTGCCTAGCAGCGCCGAGAGATGTCCCCCCGCGGAGTGTCCCCAGGCTCCGATCCGGTCGGCGTCGAGATTGTACTTGGCAGCGTTAGCCCGAAGCCACCGCACGGCCGCCTTGCAGTCTTCGATTTGCGCTGGGAAAGGCGCCTCGCCAGAAAGACGGTACTCGATGCTCGCCATGGCGTAACCGTCGTTTAAGAAACTGATAGCCGGACTGTGCTGTTCTTTTCGGCCCTTGCTCCAGCCTCCACCATGAATCCAAAGGATAACAGGCAATGGGCCGGAGGCCTTCTGAGGACAATAGAGGTCAAGGGTAAGCGCTCTGCCGTTGATGCGTTTGTAAACTAAATCCCGCTGGATCGCCGCATCAGCGATCTCCACAGGGCGACCCCTCGCCAGGGCCGATTGCGCTGTCGTACCATACAGGGCAACCGCAAGGATTATGATGGCTAACCATGCGTTGCGGCCAAGCCTGAGACGCACCTGCTGATTTTTCTGCGTCATATTGCGGATGCAGTTTGCGTCCCCAAAATCGGCTGTGAGCAGTTTGAACGCAACGACTTTTCCCGGCAAAATCGACGCAGAAGGAGGCACCTATTAATGCCTTTCTCAAGCAATTCGCTTGCCCGCCAAGCAATCCTATATAATAGCGCGATGATTGACCGGTTGATGGCTGGACGTATCATCAAAAGTGGCGGAGCTAAAATCGCGAGGCCAGATCCGGCGCAAGCTGCTCGAGGTCCGCGAAGACCAAGCAAGTCCAGATTCGTTACCGCTATTCTTCCGAAACCTTCAACCAACCCGCACGAGGATTTTTCGCTAACAAAGGAGCAAACCGCCTTTCGTGATTCGGCTCGCGATTTTGCCCGTCGGAAAACTGAATCCGGGAGCCGCCGATAGAGACCGAGTCGGGCATTTCCCGGCTGAACGCTTGGAAAAAGTGCGCGTAGTTTGGAATCTTCGGGATGCCGCTACCGAAACGCTATGGCGGCCACGAGCAGCCGCCCGGTGGGAGATTCAGTGTCGCATTCTCCCGTGGAAGTTGTGTGGCGCGACCAAAGAAATGGATAGGGAGCTGGCCGGTTGGCAGATCAGATCGCGCGCAGCCCTCGATTCTTTCTATTCGCGTTAACGAACCGGAAGTAGTGTTTCTCAAAGAGTTCCATTATCTCTTTTTGTTGGTCGATGAAAATGGGCTTCTCCCTTTATCTTAACAACTTTAAGCAGAGTGAACGAACTTGTGATAATAAATACTTCGCCTGCCTCAGCCTCTTGCAAAATCTGCGCGACGTCCTCAGACATAGAGGGTTCTTTGTTTCAGAATGCGATGAATACACTCGAATCCCAATAGAACATCTGTCGCCGACGACGCTTCATGTTTGCTTGCTAGGGATGCCGCGCATTATCTGGCACTCGGAAGTCACTGTTAGGACAGAAAACAGTTTTGCAAGCATCCTTCGGAAGGGGCTGCTCCGTCAGTGTCCTTTTGATGCGGCGTAGGCGACTACGGAGCTCGGTCTTCCGCTTCGTTTTTGGCCTCGCCCCTCGTTAGGGAACATTGTGGTCGTTGTTTTCAGCCCCAGCATGCAGGCGTAGTAAGCTTCGCCATCTGGAAGCTTCCAGACGCCCTCGTCGGTAGTCATCTCTGACAGCAGGGTGTCTTGAAAGAACTGGCGGGGATGTTGGCGAAGGTCGGCTGGGCGACGAAGCCCGAATTTTCTTCAGCATCTTCTCGACCACGAAGAGGCGGGACGGGGCCGAGATGTCAATCCCGAAGCGCAGCCGTTGTCTATCGGGCAACCCCTGCTGCGATCTGGCTCTGGCCGTTGAAGCAATTACTCGATGTAGCCGAGATCCTTCAGTCGTTGCTCGACGATCGCGGACTCTTCCGCGGAATATTCCGCCCCTTGTTGCGAGCCGGAATCATCGCCGCAGCTTCGCCGCACCGAATTCTGGGCCAGGAACGACGGTTCAAACAGTTCCTCCAGGACGCGGCCATCCATATCGCCAGGCACCGGTTGACCCAGCAGGTGAAGAATCGTCGGCGCCATGTCTAACAGACGCGCTCCCCTGATTTCGACATTTTTTCTAAAGGCCGGGCCGCGCGCTATCAGAGTCCCCTCAAGCCGATGAGTCCCACCCCATTCGGAGCCTTTAGGTGGTTTTCGCTCCCGAATCATCACCGCGGGTTCGGCGGTGTGTTCGGGAAAGCTGGGACTGGTCGAAAAATGACTCGCCTCCCACCAGTCGAGAATCAGGTCCGCCGCTTCGTCGGCGTAAGGTCCATGAAAGAGCTCTTCCCGCCGCAAGATCCTCTTGATGATCGGCTCATTTGTCCGGGGATCTTTTAGTTCCCCTATTTTCTCGGTAATGAACTTGACCAGCGGTTCATAGTCACTCTCTTCAACAATGCCAGAAGGCTTAACCCCTTTTCGATTAATCCAGATGCTGGGGGGCGAGGCGAGCACTTCGCTCGCTATTAGCAAGCTTCTTCAGCGCTGAGTCATTGTTCTCCAGATAATGTAACAGACCCAGCTGGGCGAGAAAGCGGTTGAGGTAGACGACACGGTCCGATGTCGGCCCTCCCCCGTGATCGGAGATAACTAACACTGAGGTATCGGTCGAGACTTTTTTTAACATTTCACCGACCGCGCGATCGAGCCGCTCGTAAACCCGCAGGACAGCGTCGCCAAAGCGCTTCGCCCCGACAGGATCGTGGTAATGATGACTCGCGTCCATGTAGTGCCAGAAATAATGCTGGACGGTGTCGATTGACATGAAGGTGAACATCATGACTTCGGCAGGATGCTTTTCCATCAGGTACAGACTCGCCTCCAGCCACTGCTGATCGATCCGCTCCATCTCTGCCAGGACCTCTTCGCGTCGCGGATCAGTCGACATATAACCGAGATATCGAACATCGAGACTGAATCTGCCGAGAAGTCCCTTCAAGTCCTGTCGTAGCTCCGGCGGATAAACGAAAGCGCTCTTCTCGGACGGCGTATCCATACCGGAGATTTGGAAACCGCGAAGGTGTTCCGGTGGATAGGTGAATGGTATATTCATCGTGCCGACGGTGAAACCGGCGTCTGAAAGCATTTTCCAAATCGTCTTCGCGCGGCGCGAGGTCGCGTTCAAGTAACGCAGCGAATAACTCCCTGGCTGCGCCTCCATGAAGTGAAAGATGCGATGCTTACCCGGATTCTTTCCCGTCATGAACGACGTCCACGCCGGTGGCGTGATAGGAGGAAGAATAGATGCGAGGCGACCCGAGGCGCCCTCTTTCATCAATTGGGCGAGATTAGGCAACTTACCTTCGCCGATCCACGGCTTGATCAGATCCAATGTTGCAGCATCTAGACCAACAATTAGTACCTTTATTTTACTCATCCGTCACATACGGGCTCAGGAGAAATTTTGTCTGTTTTGTCTGGATTGTTGGTCGATCTCTCACCTTCTTCTCCGGGAACGGCGGGTCGAAGTTTCGAAAAACTTTTAAAAAAATTCCAGAAAACGATTGATTTAGTGGGTCGCGGGTCTCACAATGCAGTTGCCCGCCCCGGCCGACGGTGCAGCCGATGACCGTTGGCCACCTGTTCTGCGAGTACCTTATCGTACACTCCTTTAATTTGCTCCACGATGCTGCCCCAGTCAAAACGTCTGAATACGAGGGTCCTCGCATTCCGCCCCAGTTCCAAGGCCAGATTACGATCTGCGAGGAGGCCAACAATGCCCTCTGCCAATCCTTCCGCGGTGGCAGGTGCGACAAGGCGCCCGGTTTTACCGTTTTCAAGAATCGTGGCTGATTTTTGGAAACTTACGATGGCCTTGCCCGCGGCCATATAGTTCAGTAGTTTAGTCGGGATGCCAGCGGATTCGGGCCGTGGCACCACCGCGATATCGGCTGCCGCCAGAAAGTCTGGTAACTCTTCCAAGGCGCATGAAATCATCGTGACACGGGAAGCTACTCCAAGTTTCTTCGCCATCCTGGCATACTTACTTCGGTGGGTTGGATTAATCGTGCTGCCGACCATTAGCAACTTTGCTAACGGATCATGTTGGTGGACAATCCTGAAAGCGGCCAACAGGTAGTCAAGACCTTGGAACTCGTCGAACGTGCCCGTGTAGATAATTAGGGGCTCGTTGGCACAGGCAAAGCGACCGCGAACTTTGCTGGCATCCCCGGAGGCGAACATTTCGGAGCAGACACCGGAGTTGATCGTAGTCACTCGCTCGGGCGCAACGCCGATATCAAGCAAAAAACGGTGTAGCTCAGCAGTGTCAGCTATGACTGCGTCAGCCACTCTAGGGGTCGCGTAGTCGAGTAGTTTCGCCAACCCCACGGCAAGGGCTCGTGGGCGGATGAAACCAAACGACGGTAGTTCGCCGATCATTGTGTTAATGGCATTATAGATGACCGGTAGACCGCTCAATCGGCCGACTATTCCCGCGACCAGAGCGGCCTCGTGATTGTGGGCATGGATGACGTCAATCTGATGTCTTCGTACCACCTGCATTAGCTTGAAGATCAGTAGGAAATCGAAAATTAGGCGCTGATAACTGGGACCAACGTTAATCACACGATTGAACCCGATCTGGCATACGCGATCAATCGCAACGCCGCTTATCGGAATATCGTCGCTCAGCGGATACGTAACTACGCGCACGGTATGCCCGCGCCGGGCAAGTTCCTGCGACATTTCCCGGATCGCCGCCGGCGTCCCGTGGTTCGCCGGGAAAGGGCAGGCCGCAACCATGGCGATCGAATACTTGCGCATCACCGGGACGAGATTGAAAGAACCGCACCTTGCAAAGCGTCGACAACGTAGTCGACCTCCTCATCGGTCAGATCGAAATAGAGCGGGAGACAAACATGATTGGAGACAACGTAGTCGGTCTCGGGAAAGCTGTCGCCGGGCTGGGCTACGACTGTCTCGGGGTGGCGGGCGAAGAGCGGCTGTGAGTGGCAAGGGCGATTGTAGAGGTCGCCCCCAAGAGAGACTGCGTGGTCCTCCTTCAGTTTTCGCTTCAACAGATCTCGTTGGAGCGGGGGTTCCAGGTAGATTACATACTTGTAGTAAGAAGACTGAATATGTCCCGGGATCTTGAGTAACTTGATCCCGGGAATCTTCCGCGCTTCCAGTTTTTCGTCATACCTGCGCGCAATATCCCGGCGCCGTTGCACGATTTCGTCTGCTCGCCGCATTTGGGCCAGACCGAGGACAGCATTCAACTCGCTAGGCCGCCAGTTATAGCCGATATCGTCATGCAGATTCGGCTCAGCCCCAAAACGACCGTGGTCACGAAAGGCGAGCGCCCTCTGATAAGTCGCCTCGTCATCGGTCGCGATCATACCACCTTCCCCAGCCGTGAGCACTTTAGTCGAGAAGAACGAAAATGAACCAGCCAGCCCGAGAGAACCTGCTTTACGGCCATCGATGGTGGCGCCATGAGCATGAGCGGCATCTTCGACCAGGGGGATGCCACGTTGCTCGCAGATGCTTTTAATTTCATCGAAGTGAGGCGAAATGATTCCGCTCATGTGCACGATCACCACCGCTTTGGTGTCCTCTCGAATCTTGCGGCGCAGGTCTTGCGGATCGATCTGAAAGTTCTCCCTTTGGCAATCGACGAAGATTACCTTTGCGCCGGCGTGAATCGCCGCCACTGCTGTTGCGATGAAGGTATGGCTGGGAACAACCACTGTCTTACCTTTGACGTCTATCGCTCGTAAGATTATCTCCAGCGCGCAGGTGCCGTTAGCAGTGCCGACCGCATACTTCACTCCGCAGTACTCCGCCCAAAGGCGCTCGAACTCGGCCACGTTACGGCCCATGCTGATAAACCCAGTCTGGAGGATCTGCCTTAGCCCGGCAGTTATGGTTTGCACCTCATTTTCCGGATAGCGGAGATCGAATCCTGCTACCCGCATCAATTGTTTTCGAGGCAGACTCATGAGGCCGAGGCGATATACGTCTTATACCAGTTTATTGTCTCTCGCAGGCCTTCCGCAAGGCGGACCTTCGGCTTATAGCCGATCAACCGCATGGGCTTCGAGATATCTGGGCAACGTCTTGCCGCTCCCGAAGGTTTCGTGACATCGTACTCGATTCGAAGTTTTTTCCCAGATATTCGCACAATCATCTCAATCAAATCTTTGATCTTAATCTCCTCGCTCGTGCCGATATTCAATGGGTCGGCGACGGGATGCTTTTCAACCGCGAGCATCATTCCATCGACTTCATCAGAGACATAGGTAAACGAGCGCGTCTGTTCCCCGTTACCCCAGACGGTCAGGACGTCTTGGGCCGCCAGCACCTTCATGATTTGCGCCGAGATGACCGGCGCTGTCTCCGGATTGAAATCCATCCGTGGTCCATAGACATTATACGGTCGCACAATGGCGATCTTCATTCCGTACTCCTGGGCATAACAGCGCGACTGCACTTCGGCCAGACGCTTCGCCCACCCGTAGCCGTAGCCGCTCGCCTCCGGTTCCCCTTTGAAGCCATCCTCTTCAGGAGTCGGCACGGCACAGTCCTTCGGATAGACTCCGACCGTGCTGACGGACAAAAAGCGGTCGACGCCGGCGAGTCGGGCCGCCTCCAACATGTGCAGATTGATCAGCGCATTGGAAAAAAACATCTCCCCGTGATGTTTCACGTTATACCCCACACCGCGAATCTTTGCCGCAAGATGCATCACGATATCCCCACCACGACAAACCTTATTCCAACTCTGCGTATCGCAGAGATCCGCCTTGCGATATTCCGCTCGCGCCAGAAGCTCCGGTGCAACTTTTCTCGGGTGGCTGCGCGAGCCGAGATCGACAATTCTTACCGTGGCGCCCTCGTTGAGCAAACGATCAACCAGATGGGAGCCGATAAAACCCCGTCCGCCGGTGACCACTACCTTTTTATTTCTCCAGAAGCTCATGGTTTATCGGGCAGATAGAGGATAGGCGACGAACCTCGTTTCTCTCCTGTCTACAGCTCGTTTTACGTCATGAAAAGGCAATGATGGAAGAAAAAAATCATGATTAATATGTCTCTCACGATGGAGATGGCGTCAGATTCGGCACTGTTCGGTCGTGACCTAATGTTTTCCTCCCGTTCAATTCGCGGAACTTATTGTGCCCGGGACGGGTTTCCGCTCCAAGAAGATTTGCACGTGATCGATTCGTTAGGGAAGTGGTTCGGGGTGAAATAGCGAACCTTTTGACTACGATGTTTGCGATCGATATGGGACGAAGGGTTCTTGCGCCGTCGCTTTACTGTTGGATGAATCTTCCCTTGTTGCTCGTGTTATTCGGCCCTTTTTTGAAAAGATTTTTCTTGACCACTATCGACGCGACTTGTCATCCTCCGGGCCGATAGACCTGGTGCTGCTGCGGAGGCTTGCCCGTGGGACCTTGTACGTTTTACGGGATGAGTGGTTGCAGCGAGGGAAGACCCAATGACAAGAAAGCGTCTATGTCTGTAGCATCGACGGCAACAAGGCTGCTCTCATGGCTCAAGCTAGCGTTCGCATGGATTGCGTTTTGCTTCGTCCGACTGTGCGAGCGGCTGCTACCGCCGAGCCTGCTGAGTCTCTTGCTGTGGCCTCCCGCAGCGGCTTGGGACTTGGTGCAACTTCGCCAGCGAAAGCCATTGACCCACTGGCGCCGCTTCCCGGAGTCATGGCGTCCCAAGCGTTGGCGTTTTGTCCTCCGGCAGAGCCTTGGTCTCTACCATTCGCAGCTCTTTTACATGTGGCCTGACCGCCTCTGCGCCAGGCGCTGGCTGAGCCGATGTCGTCTCGAAGGTGAGAGTAATTTGAATGGGTTACGGGAGGGAAATCGGGGAGTGGTCCTGGCTTCACTGCATTTCGGGCCGTTTGAAATAATGCCCTATTGGTTGCGTGCATATGGTATTATCACCACGAGCGTGCGTACAAGGCCCCCTGACTCTCTGAAAGCCCTAACGAGTTACCAGTACTCCTTGAGCCCTCCGGCGGATGTGCCGGTATTTCTCTACGCGGAAGACCTGACCCCGCTGCCCCGCTTTTCGCACCTCCGCAAAATCCTCGGACCGGGCCGCCGGCTGCTCGTAATGGTCGATCCGGTTCGAGGGCTACAAGTGGATGTGCCTTTCTTTGAAGATCGTATGTTTCGGATGTCAACTGGAGCGATTCGGCTGGCGACAATGGCAGACGCGGATCTGGTTCCTTGTTTAATCGCGGAAACCTCCACGTGGAAGTTTGCCATTCATTTCGGTACTCCGGTGCCGCGTCATTACCTTGGTAGGTCGCCTGATATGCAAGCTATCGGCGCTCACTTGTTAAAGGAATTTTCGAAAGTTGTTAGTCGCTATCCGGAGCAATGTAAGATGAGGTTATCGCGGGCCATGTGGCCGTTGACCGAGAATGGAGATTCCGACGTTTCCGTCGGTGCACCTCACGCGGCCCAAAGTCATTGATACTCTCGAACGCGACGAATGAATGTGACCGCACGTAAAGCGGAGCTTCGGCATTCTGCCGCGTCTCAGAGGGCAAGGTTGAACGAATCCGTCTGACCCAAGGGAGAACGAATGCACCTATGGCCAGGTTGACTAAGGTGCACCGGCCTGTGAGCGCGCCTTCAGGCGAGGATTACAGAAAAGGAGAAAAGTGGC
>WNGK01004609.1_pt1 | contig 14717 bp, 18 predicted proteins | sample 5400601 | NCBI WGS metagenome assembly WNGK01 (sample SAMN13153376, study PRJNA577476) | soil metagenome | isolation source: 60 cm soil or saprolite under Garry oak tree replicate 1 | place: USA:California | collected 2016-06-15 | reverse complement strand
ATGAAACACCTGAAACATTTCAGGAAGACCCTAGTTTGGGAGCGCTTATAGCTGCGTTGCTTGTCCAAAATCCTGATCTGTCATCCCGCAAAATTGCGGAGCTTTTAGATCGTCCACATACGACGGTGTACCGGCAATTTGCAAAGGTGAAACTCTTGAAACAGCAAAGTGAAACACCTGAAACACTGGCGTAACCCCTTGCAAGGAAGGAACCTATGAAACGACTGATCCAGCGTTTTAAGGAAGATTTGTATTATTGGTGTGCGCGATGTAAGGGGTGGCGCCACATCAGCCACTTTCCACATTGACCAATAGCCGATGTAGCTCAATTGGCAGAGCAGATTGCTACAAACGATCAGGGTATCGGTTCGAATCCGGTCATCGGCTCTCTCACACTTTCAATCAATTCCGAAATGTTCACCTCCAGAGCCATAGCTAGCTTGTCTAATGTTTCAATGGTGACAATGGCTCCAGTAGGATCCTTATAAATCTTCTTCAGCGTTCTCAAGTCAATGTCAGCCAGCCTGCACAATTTTCTCTGACTGAGCTTCTTTTCAAGAGCAACTTCTTTCACTTTCAAGCGATACATCTACATGCCCTTTTTGAGGTAGAGCATAGTAGGGTAGGGTCGTCTAGTGTAGAGTGGCGTTGATGTCCTGTCAGTTTAGACAGGGAATATGGACATCCGCTCATCAGTATGATATATTCATAGTATGAGTACTCGTGGGTTGAGTATCATAGGATGAGCATTTGCTTGCAACTTACCCGTCTTTATCGCTGTCTGAACAAATTCAGGCAGAGAAAGCCCGGCGAAACTTTACACTGTTCGTAAAGGAAGCCTGGCATGTGATAGAACCTAGTACGCCATTCGTACCGGGTTGGCATCTCGACGCCATTTGTGAGCATCTTACTGCTGTCAGTAATGGGCAAATCCTCCGATTGCTTGTGAACATGCCTCCACGCCATGCAAAATCTTCGATCATTTCTGCGTTGTGGTCTGCCTGGCTTCTGTTGAATAATCCTTCTATTCGTCTGCTCTGTGGCTCTTACGCCATGAATCTTGCGACTCGTGATAATCTCAAGGCGCGCCGTATTATCAAGTCGAACTGGTTTCAAGCTCGTTATGGGCATATTGTGCAGATCACCAAAGATCAAGATGCAAAGATGCGATTTGAAACCGATAAACTTGGTTATCGTATGGCAGTGTCGGTAGGGGGTTCAGCGACGGGCGAAGGCGGAGATGTACTGATACTCGACGATCCGCATAACATTGACGAGAAGGAAAGCGATGCCAAGCGAGAGACGGCCGTAGACTGGTTTGATACCACCTGGTCATCGAGGTTAAATAATCCACAAATGGGCGCGATGGTGGTAGTATCGCATCGCATTCATGAACGAGATGTGAGCGGCCATATCTTAGATACCAACGATGGGGAATGGGTGCATCTGAACCTCCCAGCAGAATATGATCCAGGCTCAGCATGCAGGACATATCTTCCATCGGGCAAGGAATTCTGGCAGGATCCGCGTACAGAAGAAGGTCAGCTTTTATGGGATACGCGCTTTCCCCGTACAGTGATTGAGAAAGCCAAGTGGAAATATGGGCCGCTAGGGTATTCTGCACTCTTCCAGCAAAACCCCGTTCCTGCTGGCGGGGGGACGTTCAAAAAGCAATTTGAGCGAGTATTTGAAGTCACCCGGGATAGCTATTTACTGTACACACCTCGGGGCGATATTAAGTCAGTGCTCAAAGCTGACTGTGAATTGTTTCTGAGTGTCGATCCTGCTATCAGTGAAGAGCAATCAGCCGATTTTATGGCTGTGCAGACCTGGGCGAAAACGCCCATCAAAGATTTGCTTTTGCTCCATGTCCATCGAGGTCATTGGTCACATCCAGATCAGCAAGACGAAGTAGAAGAGCAATTCTGGCTGCATGACAATGACTTTGTAGCCGTTGAAACGGTTGCCTATCAGCATGCGCTATTTCAGGATTTAATCAACAAGGGCATCCCATGCAGGCCATTCAAACCACATAAAGACAAAGTAGCGCGGGCGGGCACGGCTGCAATCTGGCAACAAAACGGGAAGATTTATTTTCTCAAAGGAGCTGAATGGCTGCCTGAACTGCAAAAGGAACTGTATAAATTCCCCAAAGCCTCCCATGACGACATGGTTGACGCGCTTTCGCTGGCCAGCATTGTAGTGCGCTCCCGAGGTCCTCTGAGTGATGACGCTGAATATGAGGAAGATATACCAGATCCGATAGAAGGTCCTATTCAGCACATTGAAGAGGTCAAAGAAGCTGAGCAGAAATCAGAAGAAGAAGAGCAACCATCGCCAGTAGCCAGGTTGCTTGAAGCGCAAAAACAGAATGCAGAGAAGTTGCAAGCCTGGCTTGAAAATCAAAAGGACCCGTTTGCCTATGCGGACAAAATCAATGTGTGGGGAGGTGATGAGTGAGTATTTTCAGTCGCATGCTTTCCTCCCTGGGCTACGAAAAGAAAAACAATCCAGCATTCATGCAATTTGCTGATTATGCTCAGCTTCCCCAGCCAGTGCAGATGCAAGCCAACCCGAAAGCGTTCATCAAAGAAGGCTATAGGCGCAATGACACCGTTCACAAATGTGTTTCTTATATTGCACGCAATGCGGCGGGCGTGCGTTTAGCGCTCTATACTGATGCTACAAAAAAGAGAGAGATAGAATCTCATCCCCTGCTGGACCTGCTGAATACTCCCAACAAAGACATGTCAGGCAATGATTTTGTCGAGTCAGTCTGCGCGTATACCTTGCTGACAGGCAATTCGTATCAATATGCGCTCAGAGCTTTTAAATCTGGCCCTCCTGACGAGATCTGGTCGCTCTCCCCCGCGCTCGTTGATATTGTTCCCTATCCTCTTGGCATTTTGCGCTATGACTACAAAATTACATCTTCGCCAGTAGCATTTGAGCCTGAATTGATAGGCCATACAAAATTCTGGAATCCAAGTGCAGGTACACCATCTGAAGATTTATATGGCCTATCACCAATTGAAGTTATCGGGATTATGGTTGATATCAATCTGGCATACAGGAAGTGGAATTTAGCGCTCACTCAGAACTACGCGCAACCCCCTGGAGCCTGGACAACGCCCGCGTTGCTGGGCAAGAAAGAACGTGAAGCCTTAGAGCATCAGGTTAACCAGAAATACCAGGGCTTCAAGAATGCGGGCAAGGCTCCAGTGTTGGATGGTGGATTGAAGTTTGAATCATATGCCGTTCCTCCTGCACAAATGGCGTTTTTAGAAGGCCAGGGGTATAACTCAGTTGGCATTGCCAATATTTATAATCTCGCTCCCCAGGTTGTTGGTGACACGTCATCGTCTACTTATGATAATTTTGAGCAGGCTGTGTATGGCAGTTACACAGAGGCTATTTTTCCGCTTCTAGACAAGGTAACGGGCACATGGCGCCGCTGGCTTGTTCCGATGTATCCAGACCTCAAAAAAGCGTATTTGAGCTACGACAAAACCTCAGTTGAAACCATTCAGAAAATCATGCAGGCGCAAGAGTCTGCGAAGGCTGAACGCTGGACAAAGATATGGTTAGCGGGTGGTTGCACGCTGGCAAGATATCAAGAGGAAACCGGGCAAGAGCCTGATGCACAAGGCAATGTGTACCGCATCAAAGATACATTGGTGCCTGCAGACAAGCTGACCGAATATGCTGAAGCCAACATGACGAAGCCAACTCCCCAACCTTTTGATAATCCAGGAGGGAATAATCTCAATGACGGCAAGACACAACCAGGCAAAGAAGGACAGACAGGCAAACGGGAAAAGCAAGCCTATGAGCATAAAGCGTTTGACCTGTCCACCACTGAGCAAAAAGCCGCATATTTTACACAAATGGAATCAATCCGTGAACGCTGGCAAGCAGAGGCGCAAAAGCGCTTAGAAGCGTATTTCAAGGATGAGCAGAAAGCGGTCGTTTCTCACATCGAACAATCAGCCATCCCCAGCATTACCCCATATCGCGTTGAGGCTGCCCTAAATGAAACAATGCCTCAACTTAAAAGCCTGCTGGCTCAGCTCTACCAGGATGTAGCTGAAGATATTGGCGGCGATGTCTCTAAAGCATTTGAAGATGCTTCCAAATCCTATTATCCTTCTGCCCTGAAGAAAAAGTTGAAGCTGATGGATAAAGCTATTCAGTATCTGCTTGAAGTGGCTGGCATTCGAATCACTCAAATCAACGGGACGGAACTGGCAGAGATCCAGGACGCGCTAGCCGAAGGTGTTGCGCTTGGTGAAAGTATCGCTAAGCTTGCTAAGCGGATAGACGACTTGTATGTGCTTCAGATCATTCCAGACCGCTCAGAGACGATCGCGCGAACTGAAGTCATTTCTGCTAGCAACTGGGCTTCGATGGAGGCGGCTGATCAATCGGGGCTCACGCTCAACAAAGAATGGTTAGCTGCCCACGACAGTAGGACACGTCCAGCCCATGCAGAAGCTGATGGGCAAAAGGTAGGGATGGATGAACAGTTTGAGGTGGGAGGGGAACCGATGGACTATCCAGGCGATTTCGGGGCATCGGCTGCCAATGTGGTTAATTGCCGATGCACGGTCATATTTGAGCGGGTGAAAGCTGCAAATAAGCCTGAGAAGAGCATAGAGCCTATTGACTTAGAGAAAATGCGCCCACGAGACGTTTTTAGAGCATTTACACGGAGGTATGCATGAAGAGAGAATATAAAACCTTTCAATTTCAGCTTAAAGCCGCGAATGATGAAGAAGGCACAATAGAAGGCTATTTATCGGTATTCAACAATGTGGACCTGGGCAATGACCGGGTGATCAAGGGCGCGTTTAAGCAGACGCTGAAGCTGCATAAAGCCAGCGCGCAAAAGAATAATAGCGCCTATATTTTCCCGATGCTCTGGCAGCATGATCCAAATCAGCCGATCGGTGGGGTGACTGACGCGCGGGAAGACGAGTATGGTCTATTTACCAAAGCGCAATTTGACCTGGATACTCAGCGGGGCAAGGAGGCGTATTCAGGCTACAAAAAAGGCTACCTCAATCAGCTTTCAATCGGCTATGACGTAATCAAAAAATCCTACGATGACAAGGGCGTGAGAAACCTGGAAGAATTGCGTCTCTGGGAGCAAAGCACCGTAACCTTTGCCATGAATGAAGAAGCGCTTGTAACAGGCGTGAAAGCAGGAAAAGCTATGGACAAAAAGCAAAAGAAAGATTTCAGCGATGAGTACCAGCGTCGTCAGCTTTCATCCTGGCAGGATGATTTTTATAACCTGACGGGCGCGCTCAGATCGGCGGTCATGGATGCTATGAAAGACGACGACCCGATGGAAAGTACCATGTCTGCTGTGCAGGGTGATGAGGATGGGCCTGGTTTTGTTCAAGCATTGCAAGAGCATGTCCAGCGCGGGATAGATTTGGGATATCCGGAATATCTGAACTCAATGCAGCAAGAGTCAGGACCGAACTATTACGGCATCATGTCCTCTGACAGCACCCCTGCAAGGAAGGCAGGACGGGCTATTTCAGCGACGAATGCTCAGACCATTCAGGACCACATAGACAATCTTCGCACGCTAGCGAACGATCACAAGAAAGCATTGCACTCAGCAGCCGATGACCTTGCTACTGTATTGCAAGGGTCAGAGCCTGCATATACCACTGACCACGGGACACCGGAAAAATCCAGGCCGTCTGATCAACACCTGGGGAAGAATCAGCCATCTTCCGCTGATACTGATTTGGAAACGGCAATGTCGCAATTGGTCGCCATCCGAACATTGAAACCGTAATCTTTTGAAAAGGAAAGGCCAATTATGGCGATTGAACTGAAAGATATCATGACGGAGGTTCAGACGACCTATTCTCAACTGAGAAGCAAGGTTGATGACCTGGACACAGAACAAAAGCGTATCAATGAGCAGCTTGTTTCAACCGGTGCGAAAGTGCCTGCTGAATTCAAAGCCATGCTTGATGCGCAGAATACCCGGATAGACGAGCTACTAGACAAGATCAAGGAAGCGCAGATCGAGACGAAGCGGCAGGCCATCTTCGGCTACGATTCCCCTGACGTGAAGAAGCAGTCAGAAGGTACGAAAGCCTTTATGAAGCTCTTGCGCTCTCACAAAGCTCTGGGCAATGGCGGGCGTATCAACTATGAAGTCCTGACGCCTGAAGAGCTTTCGCACGTCAGTTACAAGCATATGCCTGAAGAGCGCAAAGCCCTGTACGCAGGTGAAGCAACGACCGGCGGCTTTTTCGCCAGTGTGGATTTCCAGAACGATTTGAAAGCCTATCAAATCCTGATTTCACCCATGCGTCAGGTGGCTCAGGTCATCCCCACCTCGGGCGAAAAAGTTGAATACCCCAACTTGCTCAATGACACATCGGCGTACTACGCGACAGAGCAAGCGACGTTCGCTCAGTCGGGCGACCCGACGCTTGGCATGCTGAATGTGCCGGTGCATGAGATGCGTGGGTTTATTCAGCTTTCCCAGCAAAACATGGAAGATTCCATGTTCCCCCTGGAAAATTTTCTGAAGGAGCGTTTAGCGCTGAAGTTCGCCCAGCGGGAAGGGACGGCATTTATCAGGGGCAATGGCAACGGCCAGCCGCGTGGGCTCATGGTCTATAGCCCAACGACCACGGCTCAGGCATGGAACTTTACAGCAACCCCGACTGGTAAGCAAACCGGCCTGACCTACATTCCGTATGTGCCGACAGGCGCGGCGGCTGACTTCAATACAGCGGCCACCCAGGGTGACTGTTTTATTCAAGCTATGCAGGACCTGAAAGGCGTCTATGCCAACTCTCCTAGATGCCGTTGGGCAATGACCCGGCAGACAGTTGGAAGGATTCGCCTGATGAAAGACTCGCAGAACCGTCCTCTGTGGCAGCCCTTTGCAGGCGCGGGCTTACCTCCGACCATCTATGACCTTCAGTATATTGAGATGCCAGACATGGATGAGATTGCAGCCAACACCCTGCCGATTGCCCTTGGGGATTTCTCCAATTACCTGATCGCGGACCGTGTTGGGATCAACTTCAGCGTTCGCCAGCTTGACGAACTGTTTGCGCTTCAGGGACTGGTTGGCTTCATCGCCAGGAACCGCCACGGGGGCGACGTCTTAATCCCAGAGGCTTTTCGGTTTATTAAGGTGAGTACTACATAGGCTGATTGCTTAGCTGACATTGTAAAAGTAAGCAGGGGCTAACCACCCCTGCAAGGAGAATACGAATTTGAGAGACAATAAATCAAAGCTTGGGCGGGCTATTTTTGCCGGTCCACAGGCGAACCTGCCGGCTATGCTGGCAGCCAATGCCTACACAGGCCAAACCATTGACTTGCAGCGGTACAACGCGGCCACGCTGTACATCCTGGCGGGCACCTGGACCGATGGTGTGCATACCTACACGATCAACGAAGCGCCAGACGATGGGACGGGCAATCCTGGGGCTTTTACAGCCGTTGCGGCAACCGACCTGTCCAGGCTGGAAACGGCGAACGCAGCGGGCGGGTTTCCGATTACCGAATCGGCGGCAGGCTCACAGCCAGCAGCCATTATCAGCGCAGCGACCGCGCTCAATCAGCGGGTAGGCTACCTGGGTGGTCAGCGATTTCTACGGGTTGCGCTCACCATCACAGGCACCACAACAGGCGCGAAACATACGGCGTTCTGGGTGCTGGGTGAGCCGCGTGTGCTGCCTGCGGAGGTCTAGCGCATGCCAGCTTTGGGAACCATTGTTGTGTACATCACGGATAGGGGGAATGCTCGGGCGGCTATTGTGTCGGACGTGCAGGATGTGAGCATTATCTTGCACGTGTTTCTGAACCCAGGTGATGACCAGTTTGTGAATGGGCCTGTGTTGGTGGTTCAGAACGTTCCGAACGATCCGACGGGCATGACGCCCAACAGTTACCACTAGTTTTCTTGTAGGAGAAACACCTATGCCGAAGTTAGGAGATATCGTGACGTATGTGACCGATCAGGGCCATATGCGTATGGCCTTTGTGTCTTTGGAGGCTATAGAGCTTCCAAAGGAGGTAGAAGAAGAGGTTGAAGTTGATGCGGAGTCGGTTTCAAAAAAGCGATCATTGAAAAAGCGACAAGAGGAAGCGTTAGAAGAAGAGAAGTCAACCGGGCCTGTGCTTTCGCTGCATGTGTTGCTGCACCCAAGCGACCAGGATTATGCCAGTATGGGCGCATTTGGCGTCTACGCGGGCGTTCCGCATTCAGATAAGAACTTGCCACATACCTGGCATTAGTTTTTGTAGGAGTGAGATATGCCAGTCAAAGGCTTAACAGAAGGAAGAATTGTCCATTATGTGCTGGAAAATGGGCGAAGCAAAGGCGAACACCGCCCAGCCATAGTGGTACGGGACTGGAAACAGGATAATGGCCTGGTACAGCTTCAGGTGTTTACCGATGGGCGGAATGATGGATTTGTAGAAGGCGTAGCACCCCAAACAGGTTTTTCCGTTTTAGCAAACTCCATCTGGCGTACATCGGTTCACTATTCTGAAGAGAAGGAACTAGGCACCTGGCATTGGCCTGAGCCCGTCTAACCCCCTTGCACGGCTGAAAGGATTGTGTTGTGAGTGTTTCGTATCGCGTCGTAACTGAGCCAAGTTCGGAGCCTATCACACTTCAGGAAGCCAAAGATTATTGCCGGATCGACTTTTCTGACAGTGGCAATGATGGTGTGATTTCAGGCTTGATTCAGTCTGCTCGTAAGTACGTTGAGCAGGTGACCGGGCGGGCGCTTGCAACACAATCCATCCTGGCACAGTTCATCATTGATAGACCGCATGGGGGTGTGCTCTCAGGACCTATCGATGATGAGCAGGAGAATTTTTATCATTATGAGCAGCAATTAGGGGCCAACCCATTTGGCATCTCTCAGTTTTTTTTTGAATTGCCAATGGCGCCGCTCCAAAGTGTTCAATCGGTTGGTACTCAGTTCACGGTGTTTGTGATCGATGGTCAGGGGAACCCGCTGTTTACAAATCTGTCTCAGCTTGGGCCAGATGGGGTAACAGTCAATTGGAGCATTGATACCACCAGGGAGCCAGGTCGGATTTACTTTCAAGCGCCTTTGATCGTCTATCGCTGGCAGTTTGCGTACACAGTGGGATACTCAAGCGCTTATCCGCTTCCTTATGATCTACGGCTTCTGGTGAAGAAAATTATTGCATTCTGGTATGACAACCGGGAAGGGGCTGCATTGCCTTCTGACATCAAGAATGAGCTGCTTGGCTATCGATTGGAGTGGGTTTGATGTCCAAGAAAGATAATGTGTCGGCTGAGCAATTTGATAGGCGGATTACCATTCAAAAGCCGCCAGTACCTGGAACAAGCGATGACGGCCAGGGCGGGCAATCGGGCAACTATATTGATGTCTATTCTTGTTGGGCCAATATAGTAGATTTCCCCTATGGGCGTGGCGCGAACCGTAGATTTTTCGCTCAGCAGCTGTATCCAACGATGACGTGCATGATTTCTATCCGCTATCAGCCAACCTATCACATTGATGCATCGATGAAGATAAAGTACGTGAGAGGCGCGGTGACGCATCTTTACAAGATATTGGGCGTGAAGAACATGCAAGAGGCGAGTATTTCAATTGCCATGTTCTGTCAGGAAGACCGGGCGAAAGGTATCAATTAATGGCGAAATTGCCCTGGTATATAAAAATCACAGATCAAAAGATGGAAGGGGCGAATGTTGTGTTTTCTGTCAGGATTTCCAAGTGGGGTGTTCCTGCCCTACTTATTCGTAAGTTGAAACAACACAAGATACCCTGGCGCTATTGGCCTGTGTTTTTTGTTCGGTACTACTTCGGAAAGGTAAGAACTGATGAACCTCAGCATTGAAGTTACTGGTATACAGGGCGTCAATCAGACGCTTGAAGCCAAGATGAACGAGATACGACGTAAGGTGCTAGATGCTGTCCAGGGAGCTGCTATCGATTGTCAGGCAGAAGCAAAGAAGGCTTGCCCGGTTGATACTGGACGGTTGCGCTCTTCTATTCAAATCAAGGCTGGGACAAGCGGTATTGATAAGAGCGGCTTTGACATTGGCATGACCAACATGATGAGCTTTGAGCGTATTGTGGGAACCAATGTCGAGTATGGGCCATATGTAGAGCTGGGCACATCTAAAATGGCAGCTCGCCCATTCTTGTTCCCAGCTTTCGTAAAAGCATCACAATCAATGGATCACGAATTGAGCGATATCAAATAATGGCTTTACCCTTATCACAAATTCAAACAGCATGTGTGACTCGCGCCAGGGCGGATGCAGGTATTCAAGCTGCCATGACGGGCGCTAGCGCCCCTGCATGGAATATTTTCGATAATGTGCAGGTGAATGCCAGCTTTCCATATTTTTATGTAGGAAACCTGACTGCGAAGCTAGGAACGGCCTTAACCATGCAGCAAAACGCGCATGATGTGTATGTCCAGTTTGAAATATTCTCGCAATACTCAGGAATGAAAGAGCTTCAGAGCATTGTCAGCGCCATAGATAACGCGTTCAATCGCTTACCGCTGACGCTCTCAGGCGGGTTTAATAACTTTTATCTCTTATTCGACAATTTTGTAGAAATCGTTGAGTCTGACGGGCTCACCCGGCATGGCTCACTGCGCTATCTCTTGATGACGCAAGGCGGGTAGCAACATAAAGGAGGCACAAAATGCCGGGGCCTATTGCGGGATTTAATAACCCGAATAACGTGAAGGTTGGCTTAGCAGCCAGTCCAACCAACTCAGCGGGCCAGATGAAGGACGTAGAGATACCACTTGCGGCGGACATGTACGAAACCACCATCATGTCAGCCTCGGGGTGGAAAACGTTCCTGGCAGGGCTGAAGACAGGGTTGCTCAATCTGAAGATGAACTATGACCACACCGATACGAACGGTCAGGTCGTCATTGAGACGGCGTTCATTAATGGCACGCTCTTATTCTTCATCGTCAGCCCAAACAACAACGTGAATACGTACACGTTCACGGCCTACGTGAAGGATTACAAAATTCACGATCCGGTGAACAACATTGTTGAGCTGGATGGAGCATTTCAGATTTCGGGCTCTGTAGTTGTCGCCTAATACCCCTTGCAAGGGATGGAGGTGCATTTATGCCGGCTATTCTCGGAGTGCAGGGCGATATCCTGATCACATCGGGCGCTTCTCTTGTGCTCACGAACGAGGCAATGACCAACGCGGGGGATGACAAAACCTACAACATCACCAATGCAGCGCATCGGTACTTAGATCGTTCATCAGTTCCTGTGGTTCAGACCCAAACCAATGCGGACAATGTGACCTGGGCAACGGTATCACCAGCAACCTACACGCTACGTTACCTCTCAGGGCAAGTTGTCCATAACGCCCCGCTGGTGGGTGGCACAAAGGGAACTCGTCTAGCATCAGGGGCGAAATACTTTGCCTATGCCAGTATGGGACAGACTACCGATTGGGCGTTTGCAGGAGCCAGGGACCTTCAGGATGTGTCAGTTCATACTGGGCCAGGTGGCTCAACCTGGAAAGTTTTTCAGCCGCTCTTGCTGACCGGACCGTTCTCACTCAAGAAATGGTGGGTAGATATTGTGCAGGCCAGTCATTTGACCGCCGGTGATTTGCTCATTCTCTCTCTGTTAGCAGCGTCAGGCAATCGATATGAGGCGTATGGGTTTTTCAAGGATGACCACTTGAAAGCGGTTGTCAATGCGGTTGTAGACGAGACGATCAATTTTCAGCCGGACGGCGTGATAGTCATCGTTTGAGAGGTGAAGCATGGGCGATTGGCATTGTACCAGGTGTGGCGGGGCTTTATGTACAACATGTGGTTGGTGTCCATCTTGCAATGGGCATAGTTCAACCTGTCGAGGTTTTCACAACATTTTAACAGGAGGAGAAATCAATGGAGCAATTCAATGCGCTGAACGCGCGCCAGTATATCAGCAATCTTCAGTCAAGGCCAAAGCTCAAGCCAATAGCTACCCCATTCTGGCCTGAGCTTGATGGGCATGTGACTATTCGGAAGATCAAGGCTGATGAAGGGTTTGACCTGTCAAGCAGCATGGAGGATACCAAGCAATTCACGGCTACAGTGCTGTCCAAAGCGCTTGTGCTTTCGGATACTGGGGAGCAACTATTCGATGAGAAGGGCCTTTCCTTGATCTTGCAAGAGGACCTGGACGAGCTGAAGGACCTGTTTGAACAGTGCGCGGCCTATAACGGCTTGGGTGCTGAGGACACGAAAAAAAACTTGAGTCAGACGGCTTCCGTAGACTCATCCTCAGACTCGCCCGCCAGTACAGCAGGACAATAGCTGACCTATGCGCTTACCTAGATTTTGATGAGTTGCAAGAGCAATTAGCAGAGATGACATTGAGCAGAGTAGAAGAAATAGCCATGTTAGAAGCCATGAGGCCCAAATAAATGACCAGTTTAGGCGAAATGGTTGTTTCATTTAAAGCGGATATCACCAACCTGTCACAAGGCGCACAGAAGGCGCAAGCTGAAATCAAACAGGTGGGTACGGCAGCATCGGAGACCGGCGCGAAGATGGAAGGCGGATTCGGTGCCTCCATCGAGAAAGCAAAAGGCAGCTTACTCAATTTTGGCTCTCAGCTTACTATGGTGGCGTTTGGACTCAAAGGGTTGATTGAGGCATCTGCACAAACCGCTCAGGCTATGTTTGCTCCATCGGCGGCTATGGAACAAGCATCAGTCACCATGAATACGTTGATGGGTTCGACAGATGCTGCTCAAGGCATGATGAAACAGCTGTGGGATTTTGCAGCAAACACCCCATTTGAGTTTGCCGGAGTAGAGCAGGCTGGCGCGAAACTCAAAGCAGTGGGTTTCAATGCTCAGGATATTATTCCCGATTTGACGGCTATTGGTGATGCGCTTTCTGCGTTAGGGCAGGCATCAGATGCTGATCTGAATAGCGTGGCCACTATATTCGGGCAAATCCGCAATACAGGGCACTTGATGGCGCAAGATATGATGCAGTTAACTGACAGAGGTATTCCTGCCTGGAGGCTGCTTGCTGAGCAAATGGGCTTGACCGTGCCACAGTTGCAAGCCATGGTCACAAAGGGCTTGGTTCCTGCTAATACTGCCATAGCAGGGCTTGTGAAGGGTATGGAGCAAGCCTTTGGTGGAGGGATGCAAAAACAGTCTAAGACGTTCCTGGGGCTCATATCCACGATTCACGACAACATAGAAGCTGCCTGGAGGTCTATGATAGGACCGGCTTTCCAGGCAGCGAAAAAGGGAATAGAAGACCTGGGTAACCTGGTCGCGTCCAAGTCGTTTCAAGCGTTTGCTGACATGGCAGGCAAGACGTTAGCCCCTGCATTTGAATTAATCAGCAGAGATATAGATCAAGCTGCTAAAGGGATGCAAGCATGGTTTGACCAGAAGAGCAATCTGGATAGTTTTGCGTCAACCATGCATGATATAGGCAACACTATCAATGATGTGTGGCGGGCTGTCAAAGAGTTTGCGACCTGGATACCCACTGCTTCCCAAAACTACAGTGACTGGGTGAACATCATGGACATTTCACGCCACTCAGTTGATCAGACGCGCGGCAGCATGATGACCTTTGGGGATGCAATGGGCTATGTCATGGATAGTTTTGCGGGCATGGTTGGCTTCTTCGTGGGGATATTTAACTCGATCAATTACCTGATGCTGCTCACGGCTGAAGGCATAAATACGATAGCGGCCTGGTCAAATTCTGTGCTGGGGACCAGCTTTGGTATGCTCGATCTCTCTGCTTTTCGGCAAATGGATGTTGCCAGCTTGCCCGAGAATACCCGTTCGTCTTCTGGCAATTTCGGGGGCTCTGATTTTAGCGGATCAGGGTCAGACTCTGGCACTGGAGGCACTGGTGGAACGGGAGGAACTGGGGGCACTGGAGGCTCTCACAAACATCCCCCTAAAAAGCCCCCTGCCGGCAGTACAGGACCTGGAGGCAATGTTGCACCGCCCGGCTCTTCAGGCTATGGCGGCGGCATTGGTACCGGGGGGACAGGCTCTGCAAACAACATCCTGATTGTGATTGAGATTGACGGGCAGGTGTTTGCCAGCCAGGTGGTGCAGCAAGTCTATGACCAGGTGAGATTGAGACTGGGGCCAGGAGGGTTTGCAAAAGCATGAGCCTGACAACGACTATTGGCCCATCGGTCATTACCAATCCCCAAGAACAAAGCTTGAGCATAGACGATGCGAACAATGAACGCAGCATTGCTCAAATCATTGCTCAGGACCCTACAGGCTTAGCGCACTATCAAAAAGGCCAGCAAATCAGCGTTGTTGACTCGACGCTAGGAACGCTCTTCGCTGGGAACGTCAATGACTCACTTGAAACGAACCTTGTTCCGAATGCTCAGATCAACTCTCAAGTCAATGCAGTTGATTATACCTACCTGGCTGATAAGAGAACCTATGTTGACGATGACTCAAGAAATGCTGGCCAGTTTGCAGGAACGATAGCTACAGACCTCTTGCAACGTTATTTAGCCATTGAAGGCGTTGTCAACCAGTACGCCATGCGTAGAGACACATTCTTTGCAGACTTCGCTCAAGGCATTCTAGCGAACACAATACCGGCTAACAACGTTGGGGATGGGAACCTGGAGCTTTCACCTGCAGGAGCTGCTGTCAGTGTGACCG
>WNGK01022096.1_pt1 | contig 14720 bp, 11 predicted proteins | sample 5400601 | NCBI WGS metagenome assembly WNGK01 (sample SAMN13153376, study PRJNA577476) | soil metagenome | isolation source: 60 cm soil or saprolite under Garry oak tree replicate 1 | place: USA:California | collected 2016-06-15 | reverse complement strand
AAGCGGATCTCCAGCGCGTCGCGCTCGGGGCGCACCGCCTTCACCTGAACGGTCTCGCGCGGCGGCTGAGGCGGCGCGACCACTGGCTTGGCGGTGAAATCGAACGGAATGCCGAGCACGTCGGCGTATTCGACGTTGAACTTCCCCTCGTCGTTCAGGTCGTACGACTGCCTGCGCAGCGCGCGCCCGATCACCTGCTCGCACAGAAGCTGCGTGCCGAAGGCGCGGACACCGAGAACGTGGGTGACGGTGTTGGCGTCCCAGCCCTCGGTGAGCATGGCCACCGACACCACGCAGCGGATGGTTTCGCCGAGACGGCCCGGCTTGCCGACGGTGTTCATCGCCTCGCGGAGCAGGTCCTGGTCGGTGAGGTTCTCGGCCTGGCGACGGTCGCCGGTGCGCTCGATGATCTCGCGCCGAAAACGATCGATCTCGTCGGCGGCCATCCCCCGGAAATCCTCGTCGAGCCCCTCACCGCTCTCGAGCTGCTCGCTGTCGATGAGCAATGTGTTCGGGCGGGGGAACGGGTTGCCATGCTCGTCGAAGTTCTGGAACAGCGCGAGTTGGCCGTTGTGCGGGGTGGTCGAACCGTCCTCGTTCTCGCGTTGGAAGCCGGAGATGTAGTCGTAAACCAGCTTGGAGGTCGAGGTGTTGTTGCAGACGACGATGAAGCAGGGAGGCACGGCGATCTTCGCCTCCTCCCACAGTTTGAACGTCTTTTCGTAATGACCGTAGAGCGCCTGGAGCGCCGTCTGAAGCCGCGTCGGAAGGGCGAGGGGATCGAGACTTCCGGCCTTGCCGCGCCCCTTCTTCGGCATGTCCTTGCGGATGTTCTCCCAGAGATTTCGAAACATCGGCATCTCGCCGCCGGGGATGTTCTCAGCCACGGGGACCCGCGGCAGCTTCACGATGCCGCACTCGATGGCATCCATGAGCGAGAAGTCGCTCATCGTCCACGGGAAGAGCGTCCCCTCGGCGTAGCCCGACCCGCGCAGGAAGAACGGCGTCGCGGAGAGGTCGATCACGCGCGAGAGGCCGAGCTTGCGGTTGACCGCCTCAAGACCCGAGATCCACAGGCGGGCGGCCTCGTTGTTGCGCTCGGCCTCCTTGCGATCGTCACCCCGCAGGTCTTCGTCATCGTCGTCGTCGCGCGGCTTCTCGCGATAGCAGTGATGGGCCTCGTCGTTGAGTACGAGGATGTTCTTCAACCCCATCAGCTCCGGCATGACCCGCTGGAGCATCTGCCCCTCGCTCTCCAGCGTGTCCAGCTCCTCACCCACGCGCCCCTGGAGGAGCGCGCGTCCGCCCTTCGACAGCTCCAGCCGTTCGCGGCGCTTCAAAGCGTGATAGTTGGTGATGACGATCTTGGCGCGGTTGACGTCGTCCAGCATGTCCGCCGGCACCAGCTCACGGCTCGCGTAGTAGCTGTCCGGATCGTTCGGCTGGAGCACCCGGAGGCGGTCCTTGATCGTGATCCCGGGCGTGACGACGAGGAAGCCCCGCGTAAAGCGCTTGCTCTGGGGCCGCCGCACCGCGTTCACCGTCTGCCAGGCGATCAGCATCGCCATGACCGTCGTCTTGCCCGCTCCAGTGGCCAGCTTAAGAGCCAGCCGCATCAGCTCGGGGTTGGCGTCGTTGTTCGCGTTCGCCAGGTGCTCGAGGAAGCGTTTGCTCTGCGCTTCGTTCGGCGCCACCTCGGTGAGCCAGATCGCCGTCTCTGCCGCTTCGATCTGGCAGAAGAAGGGGCGGACTCCGGTGAACTCGTAATGTCGCCAGTGCTGGAGTAGCCGCGCCGTCTCCGGCGTCACCCCCCACGAGCTCGGGTTGCCGATGGCGCGCCAGTGGTCCACGCGACGGCGCAGCTCGTCGATGATCGGCGTCGGGTCATACTGTTGCTTGGCGGTCGAGACGCCCGCCCCCTCGTCGAAGACCATCCGCTCCTGCCCGCCACGTCGCTTGTGCTTTTTCGGCTTCGGGATAGGTGTGATGAACTTCGCTTTGCGGCGCTCCTCGATGATCTGACCGGTGGGCTGCCCGTCGGCGTCCAGCTCCCAGTGCCGCCCGGGGTACTCGTAGGGGGAGTTGAGGATGGGCCTTTCGAAGAACCCGTGATCCATCCCGCAAGAATGTATTCGTTTACGAAGCGGGTGTCACCCCCTGCGCCCTCCGAGGAATTACCCCTTGCCGCCCGCGGTGAAGGCCACGTAGAGCGACATCGGGCCGCGCTGGAGGAGGAGCGTGAGCCGGTCGCCCTCCTTCACGTCCTTGGTCAGCCGGTCGAAATCCGATTGCGAGCGGACCTTCTGCCGGTTGATCTCGCGGATCACGTCGCCACGCTGGATGCCGGCTTCGGCGGCCGCGCTGCCATCGTCCACCCGCGCCACGACCACGCCGTCGGTGGAGCGAAGGCTGAGCTGGCGCGCCACGTCGGGCGTGATCGGGCGGACGTCCATGCCCAGCGCCGATTTCGTTCCGCGCTGGCCGTTGGGGCCCTTGGCCTCGCGCTCTTCCGGCGCCTCGCCGATCTTGACCTCGACGCTCTTCTCGCCCTGATCACGCCAGACCTTCACCTTGGCGCTGTTGCCGGGATTGGCCAGGCCGACGGCGCGCTGGAGATCGGCCGGCCCCTCCATCTTCTTGCCGTCGAACTCGATCAGGATGTCACCGGGCTGCAGCCCGGCCTTGGCCGCCGGGCTGTCGCCGACGACGTCGGAGATGAGCACGCCCTTGCTGTCCTTCGCGCTGAACGACTTGGCCAGCTCGGGCGTCAGCGGTTGGATCGAGACGCCGAGCCAGCCGCGCGTGACCTTTCCCTTCGCGATCAGCTCCGTGTAGATCTTCCTCGCCATGTTCGACGGAATGGCGAAGCCGATGCCGGAGCCGCCGGCCACGATCGCCGTGTTGATGCCGACGACCTCGCCCTGCATGTTGACGAGCGGCCCGCCGGAGTTGCCAGGATTGATGGCGGCGTCAGTCTGGAGGAAGTCGTCGAACGGGCCCTGGCCGATCTGCCGCGCCTTGGCGCTGATGATTCCCGCCGTCACCGTGGCCTGGAGCCCGAACGGCGAGCCGACCGCGATGACCCAGTCGCCGACCTGCATCTTGTCGGAGTCGCCGAGCCGGATCGACGGGAACTTGCCCTTGCCGTCGTCCAGCCGGAGCACGGCGAGGTCGGTCTTCTTGTCGAGACCGACGACCTTCGCCTTGTGCTTGCTCCCGTCGAGCGTGATGATCTCGATCTCGGTGGCGCGCTCGACCACGTGGGCGTTCGTCAGCGCGACGCCACCGGAGTCGATGATGACGCCCGAGCCCAGGCTGCGCTGGGGAATCCGTTCCGGCGCTTCGCCGAAGAACCGGCGGTAGAACTCCTCGCCGAAGAATTCCTCGAACGGCGTGCGACCGGGCGGCCCACCCTTGGACACGGTGTTGATGTTGATGACGGCGGGCTTGACGAGATCCGCCACCTTCGAGAACGAGCCCGTGGTGAGCGGCATCTGCACGGGCAGGATGGGCGCGTCGACCAGCGGCGCCGCCACCGGGCGCACCACCCGGTCCGCGCTGCCGGCGGCGAAGGCGCCGAGAGCCACCCCGGCAACGACGGCGAGCACCAACATGACCAGGAGCGTTCTGTGTCTGAGCTGCATCATGCGCGCGTCTCCAATGATTCCCCCGCCAGCACACGACGGAGGTGCTCGCCCTCGAGGGTTTCCACTCGCTTGAGCTCGCCGGCTCCCGCCACGAGCACCGCCTTCTTGGCCGTCAGAATCCCGCGCACGCGGTCGTGGGTCCGGTCGAGGATCTCGCGGACCTCGGCGTCGATCGCCCGCGCGGTCTCCTCACTGTACTCGCGCTCGCCGCTCCACGGCATGCCATTGTTCTTCAAGAACATCGGCAGGCGCTCGCCGAAGGTGGCCAGCCCCACCCGCTCGGACATGCCGTACTTCATCACCATCAGCCGGACCAGGTCGCTCGCGCGCTCGAGGTCGTTGTGGGCGCCCGTGGAGATCTCGCCGTAGACCAGCTCCTCGGCCACCCGCCCACCCAGCAGCACCGCCAGCCGGTCGTCCAGCTCGCTCCGCGTCATCAGGAAGCGGTCCTCGGTGGGAAGCTGATACGTCATGCCGAGCGCGGCCACGCCGCGGGGAATGATGGTGACCTTGTGGACGGGATCGGTGTTGCCGAGCGACGCGGCGACCAGCGCATGGCCCATCTCGTGATGGGCGACGATGTCGCGCTCCTTTTCGCTCAGCACGCGGCTCCTCTTCTCGAGGCCGGCCACCGTCCGATCGATGGCCTCCTCGAAGTCGGCCATCTCGACGGCGTCCTTGTCCTTGCGGGCGGCCAGCAATGCCGCCTCGTTGACGATGTTGGCCAGGTCCGCGCCGGCGAAGCCGGGGGTGCGGGCGGCGATGATGCTCAGATCGACGTTGGGCGCCAGCACGACGGCCCGCGCGTGCAATCGCAGGATGGCCTCGCGCCCCTTGACGTCCGGCTTGTCCACCACGACCTGGCGGTCGAAGCGTCCCGGCCGCAGCAACGCCTGGTCGAGCACCTCGGGGCGGTTGGTGGCCGCCATCAGGATCACGCCCTTCGAGGAGTCGAAGCCGTCCATCTCGGCCAGGAGCTGGTTCAGGGTCTGCTCGCGCTCGTCGTGGCCGCCGATGAAGCCGCTGGCGCCGGCGCGCGATTTGCCGATGGCGTCCAGCTCGTCGATGAAGATGATGCAGGGCGCCTTGTCTTTGGCCTGTTCGAACAGATCACGCACGCGCGAGGCGCCCACGCCGACGAACATCTCGACGAACTCCGAGCCGGAGAGCGTGAAGAACGGCACGTCGGCCTCGCCGGCGACGGCGCGGGCCAGTAGCGTCTTGCCGGTGCCGGGGGGCCCGACGACGAGCACACCCTTGGGAATGCGCCCGCCCAGGCGCTGGTACTTCTTGGGGTTCTTCAGGAAGTCGACGATCTCCGCCAGCTCGGCCTTGGCTTCGTCGACGCCGGCCACGTCGGCGAACGTCGTCTTGAGCTCCTTGCGGTCGTAGATCTTGTGCTTGCTGCGCCCGAACGACAGCGCCTGGGTCGGTCCGCCACCCACGCGGCGCATGAGGAACATCCAGATGCCGATCATCACCGCGAGCGGAATCACCCAGCCCAGGAGCAGGTCGCGCCAGAACGTGCTCTCCACCCGCCCGGCGAACTCGACCTTGTGCTGCTCCAGCTCCTTGACGAGCCACTGCTCGTCGACGCCCGGGATGCGCGTCACGCTGAAGAAGCGTCGCCAGTCCTCGGCGCCGAGCGCCTGCCGGAGCCGGTCGATCGACGACGAGGCCGGCGGCGCCGGCAGCACGCCGGGCTTGGCCTTGCCGTGGATCTCCCGCTCGGTGAGCGCCACCCGCTCGACCTTGTCCTCGCGCAGCAGCTCGAGGAACTTCGACATCGGCAGCTCGACCGGCCGCGGCGCCAGCAGCCAGGACTGCAGGAGCGACAGGACCACGGCCACCACGAGGACGTAGGCGAGGGAGAATTGAAGGCGCTGACTGAGTCGCGGCTTCATGGAGAGAGGCTCCTTGGAATGCTAGCGCCCGGCTGCGGGTGTGTCAAACTTGCCCGGCCGCTTTGCGCTTGACACGTCAGGCGGTTTGACCTAAAAACGGCGCTGAAAGAATCATGTGACTTCGGGAACAAGCGTTCCTTTCGCGACGCTCGGTGCGCGACGATGTACGCCTCAGATCCAGGAGTTACATAGGTGAACGGTCTTGGTGTGGCGCGACGGTGGGCGGGCTTCGGGCTCGCCGTCGTGGTGGTGGCGCTCGCGCTCACCGCGCTCCCGGCCCTCGCGCAGGAAGCGGCGAAGGAACCGACCTACCGGAGCTTCCCCCTCATCGGCTCACGGCTCGCGGTGTGGGCGGTCGCCCAGCTCCACCTCAACTTCGCCGCCTTCATCCTCGGGTGCCCGATCTTCGCCGTCATCATCGAGATCATCGGGTGGCGCACGCGCGACGAGAAATACGACTGGCTCGCCCACGAGTTCGTGAAGCTGACGTTCGCCGCGTTTTCGACCACCGCGCTCCTCGGGGCCTTCCTGCTCTTCCTCTTCGTCGGTTACTTACCTCTGGTACTACGGCTGGGACTGGCTGTCCGGCCCTCGCAAGTGGATTCACGTGACGCTGGGCGTGCTCTCCAACCTCGCCGGCACCGCGATCCTCGTCGTGGCCAACTCGTGGGTCACCTTCATGATGTCGCCGGTGGGGGTGGACGAGTCGGGCGCGCTCAAGGGCGGCGTGTGGGCGGCCATCAACAACTTCACGTGGATGCCGATCAACATCCACCGGCTCATCGCCAACATCGTCTTCGGCGGGACGATCGCCGCCGCCTACGCGGCCTTCCGCTTCCTGTCGGCCACCACCGACGAGGAGCGGGCCCGCTACGACTGGATGGGCTACATCGGCAACTTCGTCGCGCTCAGCGCGTTCATCGTGTTGCCGTTCGCCGGCTACTACCTGGGCCGCGAGATCTACGCCTTCAACCAGACGATGGGGATCACGATGATGGGCGGCTTCATGTCGTGGCTCTGGATCATCCAGGCCATCCTCATTGGCATCCTCTTCCTCGGCTCGAACTATTACCTGTGGCTGGGCATGGAGCGCATTCCCGGCTCGGAGCGGTACCGGAAGTTCGTGCCGCCAATGCTGCTCATCCTCACGATTGGCTTCATGATCTGGGCCACGCCGCGGTCCATGGTGATCACGCTCGACGAAGCGCGCGCGATGGGCGGCACCCACCATCCCTTCCTCGGGTTCTTCGGGGTCATGTCGGCCAAGAACACCGTGGTCAATCTGATGATCCTGACGACCTTCCTGTCCTTCGTGCTCTACCGCCGCGCCAACCGCGTGTCGGTGCGGTCGTGGGTGGGGACGGGCATGGCCGTGCAGTGGGCTGCCTTCTTCGTGGCTGCCGCCGTCGTGGTCTTCTACGGCGTGTACGGATACTTCGTGGAATCGATCGTGCGGATCGGGTTCTCGGTGTACCAGGTCATGGCCGTGCTCGGCTGCATCGTGCTCGTGATGGCCATCGATATCCCCATGTTCAAGGGCGCTCGCTCGACGGGGACGATCCGCTGGGGCACCATTGCGCCGCGCTCGCAGTACGTGTTGATCCTGCTCGCCGTCACCTTCACCTGGCTCATGGGGCTGATGGGCTTCGCGCGCTCCGGCATCCGCCAGCACTGGCACGTGTACGGCGTGCTGCGCGACACGTCGCCGGAAGCGCTCACCCCGGCCCTGGGGTACGCGGCCAACATGATCACCATCGTGACCATCGTGTTCTTCGCGCTCGTGAGCTTCATCTTCTGGCTGGGCGGTCTCAGCGAGCGCGGCAAGGCGCAGGCCCACGGCCACGCCGCGCCGGTGATCGCCGGCGGGAGCCACGGCGAGGACTAGATGCGGGTTCCGGTCGGCGTCAAGGCGTCGGTGTTCGCGCTCCTGATCATGGGCTCGTACACGTACTTCGCGAACTCGATCCCGCAGATCGAATCGAAGCCGCCCCAGGAGCTGTCGCTCGAGGGCGGCAACGTCACGCCGGCCCAGCTCGTCAAGGCGGGCGAGGAGATCTTCAAGACCAAGGGCACCTGCGAGATCTGCCACCGGATCGGCCAGGCCGGCACGCGCGCGCCCGACCTCGCGGGCGTCGGCTCGCGCGCGGCGACCCGGAAGCCAGGCATGACGGCCAAGGCGTACCTCATCGAGTCGCTGATCCAGCCGGGCGCCTTCATCGTGCCCGGCTACCCGCCGATCATGCCGGCGGTCGACAAGCCGCCGATCGGCCTCAATCGCTCCGAGCTGTGGGCGTTGACGGCGTTTCTCGAATCGCTCGGGAGCACCGTGGACGTGAAGCTCGACGACATCCCGAAGACGGCCGGCGCCGCGGCCGCTGGGGGTGGGGCGACGGCCGAGGTGAAGATCCCCGGCGACGCCAAGGCGGGCGAGCAGGTGTTCCAGGGCAAGGGCGGCTGCATCGCCTGCCACAAGGCGGGCAAGATCGGCGCCTCGCCGGTCGGGCCCGATCTCTCGCAGATCGCCAAGATCCAGACGCCCGACTACATCATGAAGAAGATCCTCGACCCCCGCGGGATGGGAACCGTCGCGGGCTTTCCGCCGGGAGTGATGCCGCCCACGTTCGGCCAGACGCTCACCGCCAAGGAGTACACCGATCTGGTCAGCTTCCTCCTCACCCTGAAATAGCGCATGGGCTTCCTGCGCTCGCGGTTCTTCCACGCGGTCCTGATCCTGGGCCTGGCGTTCTGCGTCTTCCGCTTCGGCATCCGGCCGCCGGCGCCGGCGAGCGTCATCCGGCTCTACATGACGGTGGTGCTGCTGGCCACGCTCATCTACGTGTCGGCCGACTCCGATTCGTGGCGCAACTTCGTGCGCCCGATCCGGTCGACGCTGATGGATCCGAGCCGGCGCACGCTGCGGTACGCGCTCATGGTCGTGGTCCCGCTGCTCCTCGGCTACTACGCCTACACGCAGGCGGCCGCGCGGCCGCAGGCGCCGCCCGAGCTGCGCGCCGTGCACCCGGCGCCGCCGGACACGGTTCAGTTCCGCGGCAAGCCGATCAACATCTCGGGCGCCGAGAATCCGTTGCGGAAGGATCAGGCGAATTTCAAGAAGCACGTCGCCGCCGGCGGCGAGACCTACATCCGCAACTGCATGTACTGCCACGGCGACAACCTCGACGGTCAGGGCCACTTCGCGAAGGGCTTCAATCCGCCCCCGGCGAATTTCCAGGATCCCGGCACGATCGCGATGCTCCAGGAGGCGTACCTCTTCTGGCGGATCACGAAGGGGGGGCCGGGGCTCCCCAGGGAATCCACGCCGTGGAACTCCGTGATGCCGGCGTGGGAGGACCGACTGACCGAGGAGCAGATCTGGCAGGTCATCATGTACCTGTACGACGCGACCGGCCAGCAGCCGCGACGCTGGGAGACGGCGAGTGCCGGGCATTAAGGCATCGGGGGGCTTGATGAAATCGGGGGGCCACGAAATGGCCCCCCGAACCCCCCCGTTGCGTATCGATCGAGCTTTCAGCTCGATCGCGCTCGCTGCTACCGTTTTCACTCTCGGTCTTTGGCCGGCCTTCGCGTGGGGGCACAACGCGGGCAAGGCCGTCTACGAGCGCAAGTGTCTCCTGTGCCACGGCGAGAAGGGGGACGGCAAGGGCCCGGCGGCCGAGCTGCTCGATCCCAAGCCGCGCGACTTCACCAGCGGGATCTACAAGATCCGCACGACGGCGGGCAAGGCGCCCAGTGACCAGGACCTCTACCGCGTCATCAGCGACGGCATGCCGGGAACCTCCATGCCCTCGTGGGCGGTTCTTCCAGAGAAGGACCGGTGGAACGTCGTCGCCTACGTCAAGGCGTTCGCCGCCGACAAGTTCAAGGAAGCAACGAAGAAGCAGGAGCTGCCCAAGGACGTCGCCTCGTCGGCGGACTCGATCAAGCGCGGCAAGGAAATGTTCGAGGCCATCGAGTGCAACAAGTGCCACGGCGCCGAGGGGCGGGCCGACGGGCCGTCACGGCCCGAGCTGAAGGACGAATGGGGGCATCCGATCAAGCCGGCCAATCTCACCAAGCGGTGGACGTTCCGCGGGGGCGCGAGCCGCGCCGACGTCGCGACGCGCCTGGCCACCGGCGTCCTGGGGACGCCGATGCCGACCTTCATCGACTCGGTCGAGAAGCCCGAGGACATCTGGCACCTGACCAACTACATCCTGTCGCTGGGGCCGGAGTCGCCGGGCTACGCGACCCTGATCACCGTCACGGCGGTGAGCGACGCCATCCCCGACGACCCCGACGCCGACTTCTGGAAGAAGATGGCGCCGCAGAACGTCGGGCTCATGGGGCAGGTGATCCAGGATCCGCGGAACTTCAACCCGTCGATCGACATGGTCGCCGTGCGCGCCGCCTGGAACGACAAGGAGATCGCGTTCCACCTGACGTGGGACGATCCCACCGAGTCGAAGCCCGACGCCGCCACGAAGGTCTTCGCCGACGCCATCGAGCTGCAGTTCCCGCCGAAGGTCGAGTCGGGCGGCGAGCGTCCGTACTTCCTGATGGGCAATGACAGCGACGGCGTGTACCTGCTGCGCTGGGAGCAGGGCAAGGGGGCCATGGAGGCGACGGCCAGCGGGCCGACGAAGGTCACCGCGATTTCCGGCTCGGAGGCGAGCGGCAAGGCCGTCTACAAGAACGGTCAGTACCGCGTGGTGATCAAGCGCGCGCGCGCCGGAAAGGACGACCGCACGACGTTTCAGCCCGGTGTCTTCACACCCGTCGCGTTCCAGGCCTGGGACGGCGGCGCGGGGGAGACCGGGACCAGGATGTCGCTGACGTCGTGGTACTATCTGCGGCTGGAGGAGCCGCAGTCGAACCGCCGTTTTGTTATTCCCCCCGTCGTGGCCCTTCTCACTCTGGCGGCAATGGTGCTCGTCGTACGAGTAGCGAACCGACGATCGTAATCCCGAATCCAGGAGGACGAACAGCGATCAACAAGGGCCTGGCCAACGCCGTGGTCTCGGTGCCCGGCGCCAAGGGCGTGGGCAAGGCCACGAAGACCACCATCGATCAGCACGGCTGCAAGTTCGTCCCGCACGTCGTCGCGATGAACCCGGGCGACCTCGAGCTCAAGAACTCGGACGACATCCTGCACAACATCCATACGTACTCCACGGCCAATCCCTCGATCAACAAGGCCCAGCCCAAGTTCAAGAAGGTGATGACCGAGAAGCTGGAGAAGCCGGAGTACGTGAAGCTGACCTGTGACGTCCACAGCTGGATGCTCGGCTGGGTGGCGGTGACGCCGGGCCCGGCCGCGGTCACCGACGCCAACGGCGTGGCCAAGATCGAGAACGTGCCGCCCGGCAAGCAGACGGTCGAGGTGTGGCACGAGACCCTCGGCAAGCAGACCAAGGACGTCGAGGTCAAGGCAGGCCAGACGACCAAGGTCAGCTTCGAGATGAAGAAGTAGGCGCCCATGCTCAACTGGTGGCTGCCGGAAAACGTAACCAGTTACGGCCAAGACATCGACTGGCTGTTCCATCTGATCTACGCGATCACCGGCGTCACCTTCATCCTCGTCACCGTCGCGCTGCTGGCGTTCGTGGTCATCTATCGCGACCGGCCGGGTCGCCGCGCGCGTTACACGCACGGGAACACGACGCTGGAGATCGTCTGGACGGTGGTCCCCGCGCTGATCCTCGTGGTGCTCACGTTCCTGAGCGTTCCCGCCTGGTCGAAGATCAAGATGACGATGCCGGCCACCGACGTCGTGATCCAGGTCACCGCCAAGCAGTTCAACTGGCAGGTCACGTATCCCGGGCCGGACGGGAAGTTCGGCACGGACGACGACAAGACGTTCCTCGACGAGATGCACGTCCCCATCGGCAAGCCGGTGCGGATCAATCTCAAGTCGCAGGACGTGATCCACAGCTTCTTCGTGCCGCAGTTCCGCATCAAGCAGGACGCCGTGCCCGGGCGCGAGATCGGCGTGTGGTTCGACGTCATGAAGCCGGGCAAGTACGAGTGGCCCTGCGCGGAGCTGTGCGGCTTCGGTCATTCCGGTATGCGGGGCTGGGTCTACGCCCACTCGGCGGAGGACTACGCCAAGTGGATGGCCGAGAACCTCAAGTAGGGGGAGACGCCACGACATGAGTGCCACCACCACCGCCGCGGCTCACGGGCGATCCGCTCACGCCGAACATCACGAGCTCGGGTTCGTGCGGACCTACATCTTCTCCACCGACCACAAGATGATCGCCCGGCAGTTCCTGTTCCTCGGGCTCTTCATGATGATCATCGGCGGCCTCCTCGCCCTCGTCGTGCGCTGGCAGCTGGCCTGGCCGGAGACGGCCATCCCCGGACTCGGCGGCATCCTCAAAGAGACCGGCGGGATTCTCGAGCCGGCGCAGTACAACATGGCGTTCACCATGCACGCCACGATCATGATCTTCTTCGTCATCATGCCGATCCTGGCCGGCTGCTTCGGGAACTTCTGCATCCCGCTGATGATCGGCGCGCGCGACATGGCCTTCCCGTTCCTCAACATGCTGTCGTTCTGGACCACGTTCAGCGCCGGCTTGATCATGCTCTCCGGCTTCTTCGTGGAAGGCGGCCACGCCGCCGCCGGGTGGACGTCGTACGCGCCGCTGTCGGCGGTGAAGGACTACACCGGTGTCAACTGGGGACAGAACCTCTGGTGCATCTCCCTCTTCGTGATGGGCATCGGGTCGATGATGGGCTCGATCAACTACATCACGACGGTCATCAACATGCGGGCGCCCGGCATGAAGCTGTTCCGGATGCCGCTCGTGGTCTGGTCGCTCTTCATCACGGCCATTCTGCTCCTCCTGGCCCTGCCCGTGCTGACGTCCGGCGTGGCCATGCTGCTCTTCGACCGCACGCTGGGGACGAGCTGGTTCAAGCCGTCGGGCGGCGGGGAGCCGCTCCTCTGGCAGCACCTGTTCTGGTATTTCGGGCACCCGGAGGTCTACATCCTGATCCTGCCCGCCATGGGCATCGCCTCTGAGATCCTGCCCGTGTTCGCGCGCAAGCCGGTGTTCGGCTACCACGCCATGGCCTTCTCGATGATCGCGATCGCGTTCCTTTCCTGGATCGTCTACGGCCACCACATGTTCGTGAGCGGCATGAACCCCGCGCTCGGCATGTCGTTCATGGTGACGACGATGATCATTGCCGTCCCCTCGGCCATCAAGACGTTCAACTGGCTGGGCACCCTGTGGGGCGGCCGGATCCAGTTCCAGGTGCCGATGCTGAACGCGCTGGCCTTCGTGTGGATGTTCGTCATCGGCGGGCTGTCGGGCATCTTCATGGCGTCGACGCCGGTCGACATCTACATCCAGGACACCTACTTCATCGTCGCTCACATCCACTACGTCGTCTTCGGCGGCTCCATCTTCGGGGCCTTCGCCGCCATCTACTACTGGTTCCCCAAGATGTTCGGCCGCATGATGAACACGGCCCTCGGCCACCTGCACTTCTGGCCGACCTTCGTGTTCTTCAACCTGACGTTCTTCCCGATGCACATCATCGGCGTGGGCGGCCAGATGCGTCGGATCTACAACCCGATGCAGTACGAGTTCCTCCAGCACCAGCAGCACTGGAACGTCCTCATCACCTACTCGGCGCTGCTCCTCGGCGTGTCCCAAATTCCGTTCGTCATCAACTTCTTCTGGTCCCTCTTCGCCGGCCGGAAGGCGCCGGCCAATCCGTGGAACGCGAACACGCTCGAGTGGACGGCGCCGTCGCCTCCGCCCCACCTGAACTGGGGCGCGAAGCTTCCCACCGTCTACCGCGGGCCTTACGAGTACAGCTCGCCAGAGTCCCGGGAGGACTTCCTGCCCCAGACGCAGCCGGCGCCTGCGCGCGTGGGGTCCGGCAGGCACTGAGCGCGGAGCGGAGGGGCGGGTGGCGCGGGGCCTGGCGATCGTGACGGCGGCGGCGACGCTCGTCCTGATCCTGTTCGGGGGCCTGGTGACCAACACCGGGGCAGCGCTTGCCGTCCCCGACTGGCCGACGACGTTCGGCTACAACATGTTCCTCTATCCCTGGTCGGAGATGATCGGGGGCATCTTCTACGAGCACAGCCATCGCCTGATCGGCTCCGTGGTCGGTCTGCTCACGCTGGCGCTCGCCGCCGCGCTCTGGCGACGCGGCTCCACCCTCCGCGTGCTGGGCGTCGTGGCCGCACTCGCCGTGGTGGTGCAGGGACTCCTGGGCGGGATGCGCGTGGTCTTGCGCCAGGACGTCCTCGCGATCCTCCACGGCTGTCTGGCCCAGGCCTTCTTCGCGCTGCTGGCGGTGATCGTCCTGCTGACCTCGGCACGCACCCGCGCGCCCCTCGCGCGAATCGAACCGTCCACGCGGAACCTCGCGCTCGGTGCCGCCGCCGTCGCCTACGTCCAGATCGTGCTCGGCGCGCTCGTGACCCACGCCGGCATCGTCGACCATCATCTCGTCGGCGCGTTCGCGGTCTTCGTGATCGTGCCGATGCTCACCGCGCGCTTGCGCCGGAGCGGCGACGCGGTGGCGGCGCCGCTGGCCAGCGTGCTGCTCGCGTTGCTTGGCGTTCAGCTCGCGCTCGGCGTCGGCGCCTATCTCGCGCGCTTCTCATCCATGTGGATTCCTGGCGGCCAGGCGACGATGCTGGCCTTGCCCGTCGCCCACCGCCTCCTCGCCGCCCTGATCCTCGCCGCCACCGCCGTCCTCGCCGTCCTTGTATCGAAGCCTCGGTGGTCGGCTCACTCCGAAGGTGGCGAGCGATGGGTACGGAGTGGCTGCGTTCGTATTCCCGATTCGATTGAACGTGAGCCACGGAGCGAGCCGATCTCCCAACCTCCGATACAACCGAGCCACTTCGTACCCATCACTCTCACCCAGAGTCCGAGCCGGCGGGAGCTGTCGTTGAATCCAATCGGGACTATGAACGCAGCTGCCCCGTACCCATCACTCTCACCCACGGTCCGAGCCGGGGGGAGCTGTCGTTGAATCCAATCGGGACTATGAACACAGCCACTCCGTACCCATCACTCTCACCCACGGTCCGAGCCGGTCTCCGAGGCTCCGTTAAATGACCACCGAGCTGGTCGTCACCGCCATCGCCCGGAGTCGCCGGCAAGTCGCCACCGACTTGCTCTCGCTCACCAAGCCG
>WNGK01004605.1_pt1 | contig 14721 bp, 15 predicted proteins | sample 5400601 | NCBI WGS metagenome assembly WNGK01 (sample SAMN13153376, study PRJNA577476) | soil metagenome | isolation source: 60 cm soil or saprolite under Garry oak tree replicate 1 | place: USA:California | collected 2016-06-15 | reverse complement strand
GGTTCCAGGCGAGCAAGGTGATCGGCGGGAAGCGCTACTGGCGCCTGCCCGTCATGGAGGGGGAGTTCCTCATCGAGGAAACGTTCGGAATGCTGAAGGGCGTGGGCGGGGGAAATTTCCTGATCCTCGCCGAAGATGCAGATGCCGCCCTGGCCGCCGCAGAAGCGGCGGTGGACGCGATGACGAGTCTCCCCGGGGTGATCCTGCCGTTCCCGGGCGGCGTGGTGCGGAGCGGCAGCAAGGTGGGCTCGAAGCGCTACAAGAACATGGTGGCGACGACCAACGACCCCTTCGATCCCACGCTCCGGGCGATTACCGAGTCCCAACTCCCCGACGGCGTGAACAGCGTGCTCGAGATCGTGCTGGACGGGACGGATGCCCCGTCGATCGCGGCGGCCATGCGCACCGGCATCCCGGCAGCGTGCCGTCCCGGGGTGAAAGCGATCACGGCGGCGAACTTCGGCGGCAAGCTCGGGCCGCATCATTTCCATTTACGAAAGATCATGAGTGAGGGCGGCGTGTGAGGAGCGCATGAGCGACGCCGTGACGCTTTCCCTCGCCGAGCCGCCGACACACGCGCTGATCGCGGACTGCATCGCCGCGGACCGGTTCGCAGGGCTGGACGCGAAGGCGATCGCCCACCTGCCCGTGGTGCACGGTGGTCGACCGGCGACGCTCGGGGAGTTTTTCAAGGTCCGAGGCGGACCCTCGAGCGTCGTCCGGATGGAGGGAGACCTTGCGCGGGTGGAAGCGATCGGCGCCGGGATGGCGGGAGGTGAGCTGACGATCGACGGCAGCGTGGGGCGCGACCTGGGGCTCGCGATGTCGGGGGGTCGGATCGACGTGCGCGGCCACGCGGGTGACAACGCGGGCGGCGCGCGACCCGGTGCGGCGCGCGGAATGACGGGCGGCGAGATCATCGTGCGAGGGAACGTCGGCGACGAGGCGGGGGTCCGGATGCGGCGGGGACTCGTCGTCGTGACGGGGGACGCAGGACGGGGGACGGGTCAAGGGTTGATCGCCGGGACCGTCGTGCTGCTCGGGAAGGCGGGACCGGGCGCCGGCCGCTTCCTGAAACGTGGCACGATCGTCGCGCTCGCGCCGATCGATCGGCCCGGCACGTTCCGCTACGCGTGCACCTACCGCCCGCCGCACGTCGACCTGCTGCTCCGCTACCTGCGCGCTCGGGCCGGAGTGCCGGTCGCAGATCGATACGTCGCCGGCAAGTACGAGCGGTACTGCGGTGATCTGGCCGAACTCGGCAAAGGGGAGATCCTGCAATGGGCGGGGGAGTGGGCCTGAACGAGCGGGCGTGGGAGATCGCGGACGTCATGGCCGCGAACGCGGACGCACTGCGCGTGACCGTGCGGACGCTTCCGGGGGGCGCGCGTGTGATCGACGCCGGGGTCGACGCGCCCGGAGGCTTCGGGGCCGGCCGGGCGGTGGCCGAGATCTGCACGGGCGGGCTCGCCGACATCGCCTACCCCCCGGTCCCGATTGCCGGCGACACGTGGCCCGGCGTCCGCGTGTGGACGGATCACCCCGCCGTCAGCTGCATGGCGTCCCAATACGCCGGCTGGGCCATCCAGGTCGGGAAATACTTCGCGATGGGGTCGGGGCCGTTGCGCGCCCACGCCCGGGTCGAGAAAGAGCTGTTTGCGAAACTCGGATACGCGGAACAGGCCCAGCGCGGCGTGCTGGTGCTCGAGACCCGCACGCTGCCGACCGACGAAGTCGCCACCTGGGTCGGTCAGAAGGCGGGCCTCGCGCCGTCGCAGCTTACGTTCGTCGTGGCGCCGACGGCCAGCCTTGCCGGCGGCGTGCAGATTGCCGCGCGCATTCTCGAAACCGGCCTGCACAAGATGGACACGCTCGGCTTCGATGTGAACAAGATCGTGAGCGGAATCGGCACGGCGCCCCTCCCGCCGGTCGCGAAAAACGATCTCCGGGCGATCGGCCGTACCAACGACTGCATCCTGTACGGCGGTCAGGCGCGCTACACTGTCAACGCCGAAGACGGGGAGCTCGCCGCGCTCGTGCCGAGGATTCCTTCGTCGGCGTCGAAGGACTATGGCACGCCGTTCTATGACATCTTCAAGCGGTACGACAGCGATTTCTACAAGATCGATCCGCTGCTCTTCAGCCCGGCCGAAGTGTGGCTGACGAGCGTGCAGAGCGGAAAGACGTATCATGCCGGGCATGTGAATCCCGAAGTGCTGCGCGCGTCGTTGCTCGAGAGTTGAGATGCGCCGCCCCGTACCCTTACGCCAAGGAGCTATGACATGCACTGTCGGTCGCTCAGCATCGCCACCCTCATCCTGACGCTGGCGTGCTCGCCGCCCGCGCCACGGCAACAGGAGAAGCCGGCCGCGCCCGCCGGCGTGCAGTGGGCCGTGATCGTGCTGTACAACCAGCCGAAAGACACGGCGGCGTTCGAGAAGTATTACGCCGAGAAGCACGTGCCCCTGTTCGCCTCGCACGCGCAAGAAATCGGCGTTACGCGCGCAGAGCTGATCAGGTTCTCGCCCTCGGCCGACGGCAAGCCGGCGCCGATCTATCGGGAGGCCGACCTCCGGTGGGATTCCAAGGAAGCACGTGACAAGGGCATGGCCACGGCAGGATTCAAGGCCGTCGCCGGGGACCTGCCGGCGTTCGCGACGGGCGGGTTCACCGTGCTCCTCGGGACGAAGACCAACTAGCGACGGTGCGTATCGCGATTTTCGCCGCGCGGCAGGGCTGGCATACGGAGCAGCTCTGCCGCGCGCTGGCCGATCGGGGGCACGAGGGGCGGGTGCTGCCCTACGAAGCGCTGGTGTCGCGCTTCGGCGGGACCGGTCCGCGCTGCGCCGCCGCGGGGGAAGATCTCGCGTCGTGTAGCGCGGTGCTCGCGCGGATCATCCCCGGGGGCTCGCTCGAGCAGATCATCGTCCGTGTGGACACACTGCACGCGCTGGAGGAGGGCGGGGTACCGGTGATCAACTCGCCCCGGGCGATCGAGCGCACCGTGGACAAGCTCTGGACCACGGCGCTGCTCGCCCACGCCGGCCTCCCGGTGCCCGAGACCGTCGTGTGCGAGCATCCCGACGAGGCGATGGCCGCGTTTCGCACGCTCGGCGACGTCATCGTGAAACCGCTGTTCGGCTCGATGGGCCTGGGGATGGTGCGGGTTGCGACCGAGGAGATGGCGTTCCGCGTGTTCCGAACGCTGGAGACGCTCCGGAGCGTGTATTATCTTCAGCGGGCGATCGATCACGACGGCTGCGATGTGCGGGTTTTCGTGGTGGGCGGGCGCGTGATCGGCGCGATCGAGCGAAGCGCGCCCGGGTGGAAGACCAACCTGGCGCGCGGCGGCCGGGCGCGAGCCGTCACGCTGCCCGCGGCGCACGTCGAGTCGGCGCTGACCGCCGCCAAGGCCGTAGGCGCAGACTACGCCGGCGTCGATCTACTGCCCGCGCGCGACGGCACGGTGTACGTAGTCGAGGTGAACGGGATCCCCGGATGGCGCGGCTTACAGGAAGCGACGTCGAGCGACGTCGCCGGAGCGATCGTCGAGCATCTGCTCGGACGCATGACGCCGCGGTGACTCCCCGTGCGGCGCTGCTGGCGGCGGACGTGGCGGCCGCCGCGCAGCTCGCCTGCCTGCTGGAGGCGAGCGCCCCTAAGCCCGGGAACGTTTCCCCCTTCGCCTCCTTCCGGGACGCGACGTACGAGGATTTCCTGGCGAGCGCGGCGGCGATCGGCCCGGCCCTCACCTTGGCGGGCGAGCGATCGCTCGGGGCCACGATCCGGGCGGCCGTCGAGGCCACCGCCCGCTGGGCGCCGTCCAACACCAATCTCGGCCTGGTGCTGCTGCTCGCGCCGCTGGCCCGGGCAGAGCTGCGGCCGGAACACCAGCCCCTGCGCGCGCGGCTGGGCGCCACGCTCGCCGACACCACCGTCGCGGACGCACGCGACGCTTACGTGGCGATCCGGTCCGCCGCGCCGGGGGGCCTGGGTCGGGCGAGCGAGCAAGATGTCGCCGGCACGCCCACCGCGACCCTGCGCGACGCCATGGCGCTCGCGCGAGACCGCGATGCCATCGCCCGCGAGTACGCGACCGATTTCGCGACGACGTTCGAGATCGGCGCCCCCGGGTTGCGCCGCGCGCTGTTCGACGGGCTCGCCTGGCGGGAAGCGGTCGTGGAGGTCTACCTGGCGCTCCTCGCGAGGTCTCCCGACACCCACATCGTCCGCAAGCTCGGCACGGACGCGGCCGTCACGGTGCAGCGCCGCGCCCGCGCCGTGCTCGACGCCGGCGGCGTCCGTACGCCGGCGGGCCGGGACGCGACCAGCGCGCTCGACCGCGAGCTCCGGGACGAGGCCAACACGCTGAATCCCGGGACTACGGCTGACCTGACCGGCGCGAGCATCTACGTGGTGCTGCTGGAAGGAGGGTGGCGTGGCCGCCCATAAGCAATTCAAGGTCGCCGTGACGAAGGACAATCTCGTCTTCGCTTCAGCCCACTTCATCACGTTCCCCGGGCATCGCTGCGAGAAGCTGCACGGCCACAACTATCGGACGCGTGTCGTCGTGGAAGGCGGGCTCGACCCCGAGGCCCACTACGTACTCGATTTCTCGATGCTGAAGGACCTGATGAAGCGGCTCACCGACGAGATCGACCACAGGGTGCTGCTCCCGCTCCAGAGCACGAAGATCCAGGTCCGGGAGGAGGGTGAGACGGTGCGCGTCGCCGTAGCGGGGAAGCCGCGCTACGTGTTTCCTCGCGAGGACTGCGCGCTCCTCCCCATGCCCAATACGACCGTCGAGATGCTCGCGCAATACCTCGCCGGCCGCGTGTCCCAAGAGCTCGCGTCCTCCGGCGGGGTGGCGCTGCGCGCCGTGGAGGTGGAAGTCGAGGAGAACTTCGGACAGTCCGCCACCTACCGCGAGTCGCTCGGGTGATCCGCGCGCCGCACGGCCGCGACGTCGTCCCGCTTGATCCTGCCGTCGTGCAGCGCGGTCGCCACCAGCGCTCCGTCGAGCCCCGCGGCAGCGAGACGCTCGAGCTCGCGCGCCGTGCCGATCCCGCCGCCGGCGAGGAGTTCCACGTGAGGGTGGGCGCGCCGCAGCCCCCGCACCAACACGGAGTCCACGCCGCGCCCACTCCCGACACGGGCAAGGTCCAGCACGACGATCACGCGGGCGCCCGCGGTGACGGCCGCGCTTACGAGCTCGCGCGGCGTCCCGGAGAGCCGGGCCTCCACCAGCGGCACGCCCTCCCGGAGGTCCAGCGAGAAAGCGACGCGCTCCGGTCCGATCGCCCAGGCGATCGCCGCGAGAACGTCGAACGACGGCAGGGTCTCGAGGCCCACCACGACACGGGCCGCGCCGTCCGCGACGACCTGGCGCGCCCGCTCGGCGGTCGCGACCGCGGCATCCACGAGCAGCCGGCCGCCGAGGTCGGCGAGCGCTCGCACCAGCGCACCCTGCACGGCGCCGCCGGCCAGGGCGTCGAGATCGGCGACGTACCACTCGTCGCAGTCGAGGGTGTCGCGGTAGGCGCGCGCCAGGGCGAGGGAGTCACCCGCGGCGCCGCCGGGAACGAGGAGCGAATGGACGGGTGCATACGTCTCACGCCGGCCGCCGTGCGCCAGGACCGCCCGGCCGGCGCGCAGGTCGAGCACGGGGATCACGCGCAATGAACGGGGTCCTGGGCTGGGACATCGGCGGCGTGAACACGAAGGTGGCGCGCGTGGCGGACGCCCAGCTGCTCGCCGCCCGCGCCGCCCCGTACGCGCTGCAGCGCGATCCCGCGGCGCTCGCCCCGCTGCTCGCGCACCTCGCCCGCGACCTCGGCGCTGGACCCGCCGATGCACACGCCGTCACGATGACGGCCGAGCTGTCGCAGCTGTTCCGGACCAAGCGGGAGGGCGTGGGGTTCGTCCTCGACGCCGTCGCCGCCGCTTTTCCGGACGCGCGCGTGCGGGTCTGGAGCGTGGACGCCCGCTGGCGCACTGCGGCGGAGGCGCGCCGGGAGCCGTTGGCGGTGGCGGCGGCGAACTGGGCCGCCACCGCGCACGTCGTCGGACGACTGTGCGCCGACTGCCTCCTTGTCGACGTCGGCTCCACGACCACCGACATCATTCCGATCCAGGGCGGGGCGCCGATGGCGCGCGGCCGGACCGACGTCGAGCGGCTGCAGACAGGTGAACTGGTGTACAGCGGCGCCCTGCGTACCCCGGTCGAGGCGATCGCGCCGACGGTGCCGGTGCGGGGCCGGCCGACCGGAGTCTCGGCGGAAGGATTCGCGCTCGCGGGCGACGTGCACGTGTGGCGCGGCGAGCTCGCGCCGGCCGACTACTCGGTCCCGACCCCGGACGGACGCCCCACGACCAAAGAATTCGCCGGCGAGCGGCTGGCACGTGTCGTGTGCGCCGACCGGGAGATGCTCGACGAGGCGGACATCGGTGTGATCGCGGATGCGCTGTGGGACGCACAGGTCACGCGCATCGGCCAGGGCCTCGAGCGGGTGCGCGCGCGGCAGCCCGCGCTGGCCCGTGTGGTCGTCACGGGGCTCGGTGAGTTTCTCGGCGCCGCCGCCGCCCGGCGGATCGGGCTGCACGTCACGCATCTCTCCGACACCCTCGGGCCCGCGGCACGGCACGCCCCCGCGGCCGCCGTAGCGCTGCTGTTCGCGTCATGACGGAGGAGACGCCCTTGGTCCACACGGTCGTAAAAGTCGGCGGGGGGTTGCTCGGCAAGGCCGGCGCCTTCGAGCTGGTGATCGAAGCGCTGACCGCTTTCCGAGCCGGTCGCCGGCTCGTGGTGCTTCCGGGCGGCGGACCGTTCGCCGACGCGGTCCGCCAAATGTTCAAGCGCGTCAAGATCGGGGACGACGCAGCGCACTGGATGGCGGTGCTCGGGATGGACCAGTTCGCACACGCGCTCGCCGCGCGCCTCCCCGAGGCCGCGCTAGTCGACGGCGACGGCGGGATCGCCGCGGCCCTCCAGGCCACGCGGCTACCGGTGCTCGCGCCATACCGCTGGCTCCGGGCCGCGGATCCGCTCCCGCATTCCTGGGAGGTCACGAGCGACAGCATCGCCGCCTGGCTGGCCGGCCAGCTCGGCGCGCGGCGCGTGGTGTTGATCAAGCCGGCGCCCGCCGAGCCGACAAAAGTCGTCGACTCGTACTTCCTACGCACGCTCCCGCACGGCGTGGAGCATCTCATCGTCACCGTGGACGATCTCGGGCAGCTCGACGTCGCGCTCCGGGAAGACGTCCCGCCCGACCGGCACACGAGGGGTGGGCGCCGCGTCGGCTGAGGCTCGCAGCAGAGCGACCCGGGTGCGCGATACCCGGCCCAGCCGTCCCCCGACGCACGCGGCACCCCGCACGCCCACGACATCGGCGCCAAGCGCGCGTGCCGGCGCGAACTCCGGGCCGGAAAGGCCGCCGGCGAGTGCCGCGAACAACCCCGCGGCGTGCGCGGCGGCGACCCAGGCGGCCACCGACGCGACGGGCGCGATCGTGAACAAGGGCGCGCCCTTGCTCGCCGTATCGAGCAGCACGCCCGCGGCGCCGGCGGCCGCGGCGACGGCGACGATGCGCGCGGGCGCGAGGCTCTCCGCGCCCCGCCAGTCCGCGTAGGCGACCAGCACCACCCGAGTCCCCCCGTCCGGCGACACCCGTCGCTGGGCGGCCACCGCCAGGCGGCGCGCCCGGGTCTCGCTGGTGACGCCGGCGAAGCCCACTTTCACGAACGCGACACCGACCGACACCGCCGCGCCTAGCGCCCCCGCGAGTGCTTCCTCGCTCGTGGCGTCCCCCAGGGCCGCACTGAGCGGACGCGCACCGGCCACCGCCGCCCGGATCGCCGCGAGCCGGTGCAGGGGCACAGGGCCCAGTGCGCCGCGCCGGGGGTCTTTCGCGTCGATCACGTCCGCGCCGCCCGAGAGCGCGGCACGCGCTTCGGCGGGCCCGGCAACACTGATGAGAAGCTGCATTTCCGGCGGCTCCCTTGTGGCTGTCCCGAAACCGCCGGTAGGTTAGGCGTTCGGAGACACGATGTCAAAACGACAGCCGAACGAAGTGTTGCCCGCATCCCTGGGCAGTGCGGTCGACGCCCCGGCCGTGATGTCGCTCGAGGGCAAGGTGGCGCTCGTCACCGGCGCGTCCAGCGGCATCGGGCGCGCGATCGCCCTCGCGTACGCGGCGGCGGGTGCGGACGTGGTGCTCACGTACCGAACCAACCGCCGCGGCGCGGACGAGACCGCCGACGGCGCTCGCGCCGCCGGCCGCCGCGTGGAGGCGATCCGCGCGGACGTTGCCGAGCCGGCCGACGTGGACGCGCTCGGGGATGCGCTGCGTCGCACGTTCGGACGCGTGGACGTGTGGGTGAACAACGCGGGAGCGGACATCCTCACCGGCGACGCGGCTCGCCTTTCCCGCATCGAGAAGCTCGACCGGCTCCTCGCCGTGGATCTGCGCGGCACGGTGCTCGCCTCCTGGAAGGCGGTCGAGCTGATGCAGGTCCAGCCCGCGGGCGGCGTCATCCTCAACATGTCCTGGGATCATGTACTCGGGGGCGGGCTGAAGAGTGAGTACGCCCAGGTGTTCTGCGCCGCCAAGGGCGGCGTGTACTCCTTCAGCCGTGCCCTCGCACACTCGGTGGCGCCACTGATCCGCGTGAACGTGCTCGGCCCAGGCTGGATCGAGACGGCGTACGGCAGCGAGCTCGATCCGGCGGTGAAGCAACGCATCTCCGCGAAGATCCCGCTCGGACGCTGGGGCACGCCGGCGGACATCGCCCACGCCGCGGTTTATCTCGCCTCCGATGCAGCCGCCTATGTGACCGGCCTGATGCTGATGATCAACGGCGGGGGCGTGGTCTAGCCCTTCGATAAGGAGACCGTTATGGCAGCGAAAGAACCGACCTACTCCGACGCGCAGATCGAGGCGAAGCTGAAGGATTTTCCGGGCTGGTGGTACGAGGACGGCTGGATCCGCCGCAACTACAAGACGGACGGCTGGCCCACGACGCTGATGCTGGTGAACGCGATCGGCTACGTCGCCGAAGCGGCATACCACCACCCCGACCTCTCGGTGACCTGGGGGCGGGTGATCGTGAAGCTGCAGAACCATGCGGCGGGCGGCATCACCGACAAGGACTTCGAGCTGGCGCGCAAGATCGAAGACACGGTGTTGTGGCGCCCCAAGGGCGGCGCGCTCGAGGGCACGCCGAACAAGTTCGTGCGCTCGGGCGACCCGCGGTGACGGTCGGTGCGGCGGTGCGCGCGCCGCGCCGCGTGTTGTTCGTCACGGGGAAGCTCGCCGAGCCCGCGCTGCGCCGGACCATCGCCGAGATGAGTCCGGCGTTCGCGTGGGAGGTGGCCGTCATGAAGATCACGGTCGCCGCCCTGATGACCACGCCATGGATCGCCCGGTTCCTCGAGATCCCGGCCGATACCGACCTCGTGCTCATCCCCGGGTTGTGCGAGGGCGACCCGACGGTGATCGCGCAGCGGGTGGGCGTCCCAGTCGAAAAAGGCCCGAAAGACCTGCGGCAGATCCCGGAATACTTCGGGCGCGCCGCCCTCGCCCGCGACTATGGCGGCTACGACATCGAGATCGTGGCCGAGGTAAACAATGCGCCACGTCTCGCGCGCGAGGCGATCCGCCGTGAGGCGGAGCACTATCGCGCGAGCGGCGCCGATGTGATCGACATCGGCTGCACGCCCGGGCGCGAGTTCCCCGCCCTCGGCGACGTGGTGCGTGAGCTGGTGGGCGAGGGGATGCGGGTGAGCATCGACTCGTTCGACGCCGGGGAGATCCGCGCCGCGGTGGCAGCGGGCGCGGAGCTGGTCCTGAGCGTGAACGCGTCCAACCGGGAGGTGGCGCGCGAGCTGGCGGGCAGCAAGGCGCGCGTGGTCGTGATCCCCGATTTTGGCCAGGGCCTCGAGACCTTGGAACCGAGCGTCGCCGCGCTCGAGCAGTGGGGGGTGTCATACCTCATCGACCCCGTCATCGAGCCGATCGGGTTCGGATTCATGCGCTCGCTCGAGCGCTACGCGGAGACGCACCGGCGCTACCCCGGCGCGCCGCTCTTCATGGGGGTCGGGAACATCACCGAGCTCACGGCGGCGGACACGACGGGTGTGCACGCCATGCTCCTCGCCGTCTGCCAGGAGCTGGGCGTGCGCGCCGTGCTCACGACCGAGGTGATCCCCTGGGCCCGCGGCGCCGTGCGCGAGATCGACATCGCCCGGCGGCTCATGTACCATGCGGTCACCCACAGCGCGCTCCCCAAAGGCGTCGACGACCGGCTCCTGACCGTGAAGGACGCGGGCGTCCTCGCCTACGCCGAAGCCGAGCTGCGGGAGCTGCAACGTGCCGTGACGGACCCGAACTTCCGCATCTTCGCCGACCGCGACACGATCACGGTGTTCAACCACGAGCGGTTCGTGCGCGGCACGGACATCCACGAGATCTTCGCCCAGCTCGACGTGGACGAAGCGAGCCACGCGTTCTACCTCGGGCGCGAGCTCATGAAGGCGAAGCTCGCCGTCACCTTGGGGAAGACGTATCGACAGGAGGGCGCGCTGCAGTGGGGCTACCTCACGCCGCCGGACGACCGCGGGCCCGAGCACGTGAAGCTGACGCAACGGTCGGCGCGCTCGCGCGCGCGCGCCGGGCGCGCCAAGAGGAGCCGATGAGCGCCGCGTCGCCGCTGGTCCATGAGCTCGTGCCCGCCCCGGACCCGGTCGAGACCTGCGCGCGCTTCCAAGGCATGCCGTTTCTATTGTTTCTCGACAGCGCGACTGATCCGGAGCACCTGGGGCGCCACTCGTTTGTCGTGGCCGACCCCGTCACGGCGGTACGCTCGAAGGGACTACTCACGCAGCAGCTCGTGGAGGGGATTTGGATCCGCGTCGCAGCGGACCCGTTGGCCCATGTCGGGGCGCTGGTGGCGGCACACGCCGCCGAGCCCGTGGCGGAGCTCCCGCCGTTCCAGGGCGGCGCCGCGGGCTACGTCGGGTACGACTGGGGCATGATGCTCGAGCGCGTCCCGCGGCCGCGCTACGACGATCTGGCCGTGCCCGACCTGCTGCTCGGTCTATATGACTGGGTGATCGCCTGGGACCACGCCGCCGGACGGGCGTGGGTCATTTCGACGGGGATGCCGGAGCGAGGAATGGCCCGCGAGCGGCGCGCGGCTCAGCGGCTGGCGTTCGTGAAGGATCGGCTGGCCCGGTCGGGCGCGGGGGGGCTCCCTGTGCGACAAAAAGACGCAGTCGCTCCGGGAGCCCCCCCGCGCCCGCCTCGAAGCTCGGCCGCTCCATCGTATCCGGTGCCGGGTGCCCCCGGCGTCCGGTCGACCTTCACGCGTGAGGGCTACCTCGACGCCGTCGCGCGCGTGATCGAGTACGTGTACGCGGGCGACATTTTTCAGGCCAACCTGTCGCAGCGGCTCGAAGCCCCGCTCGTCGGCACGCCGCTCGACCTGTACCGCCGGGTGCGAAACCGCAATCCGGCGCCTTTCTCCGCCTTTCTCGATTTCGCCAACCTGGCGATGGCGAGCTCGTCCCCCGAGCGCTTCATGCGGGTGCACCCGGGCCGCCGAGTCGAGACACGGCCGATCAAGGGGACCCGTCCGCGGGGACTCTCCCCGGAGCACGACGCGGCGCTGGCGCGCGCCCTCGTGGAAAGCGACAAGGACCGGGCCGAGAACGTGATGATCGTGGACCTCCTGCGGAACGACCTGTCGCGTGTCTGCCGCGCCGGAACCGTGCGCGTGCCGGAGCTGTTCGCCGTCGAGCACTACGCCACGGTGCACCACCTCGTCTCCACCGTCGTGGGCGAGCTCGCGCCGGAGCACGACGCCGTGGACCTGTTGCGGGCGGCGTTTCCCGGCGGCTCGATCACCGGTGCGCCCAAGGTCCGCGCGATGCAGATCATCGCGGAGCTCGAGCCCACGCAGCGCGCCGCATACTGCGGGTCCATCGGCTATCTCTCCCTCTCGGGCGCGTTGGACACGAGCATCGTGATCCGCACCTGTCTCGTGCTCGGCCGCGACGTGTACTTCCAGGTAGGGGGCGGCATCGTGGCCGATTCCGATCCCGAGCAGGAGTATCGGGAAACGTTGGACAAGGCGCAGGGCTTGATCGCCGCATTGCAACCATGATCCCGAACGGAAACTCATTGATCGCGCTGCTCGCGGCGGGGCTGTGCGCGCTCGCGGCTCCCCCCCCCGCCGCGGCGCAGCAGATCTTTGACGGCACCACGCTCGCCGGCTGGGACGGCGACACCGCATTCTGGCGGGTCGAGCAAGGCGCGATCGTCGGCGAAACCACGTCTGAGAAGCCGCTCAAGGCGAACACGTTCATTATCTGGCGGGGCGGCAGGACGCGGGACTTCGAGCTGACGCTCGAGTACCGAATGAGCACCCGCAACCCCGCCGGCAACAGCGGCGTCCAGTTCCGGAGCGCGCTGCTCCCGGACGCGGGGCGCTGGGTCATGAAGGGCTATCAGGCGGACATTGACGCGGCCGACGCATATACGGGCCAAATCTATGAAGAGCGGGGGCGCGGGTTTCTCGCCCGGCGGGGCCAGGCCGTGCGCGTCACCGACGGCGGGCAAGTGACGCCGTTGGAGCCGGTGGGCGACCCCGACGTTCTGAAGTCGTTCGTGAAGCGCGGGGACTGGAACCAGGTCCGAATCGTCGCTCAGGGCGCGACGATCACGCAGTTCGTGAATGGACATCTCACCAGCATGCTGGTGGACGAGGACCCTCGCGGCCGCGCGTTGGACGGCTTGCTCGGCCTGCAGCTGCACGCCGGCCCGCCCATGAAGATCGAATTCCGGAACATCCGGCTGAAGCATACCGATGCCGTCACGACCCTCGCGCACGCCGACTGGCTGACAGACGGTGACAACCCGCAGCGCACCGCCTGGCAGGGGGATGAGACCATCCTGACGACCGGTAACGCGAAAGACATCCGGCTGCTGTGGAAGATCACGCTCGACAACGCGCCGCGGGAAATGCACTCGCTCTTGCCGGCGCTCGTGGTGGGTCGGGTGGACACGCGCGACGGGCCGACGCAGATCGTGGTCGTGACAGGCGTGTCCGACAATCTGTACGCGGTCGACGCCGGGCGCGGAGTGCTGCTGTGGAGGAAGCGCTTCGACCACTCGTCGGTGGGCGACACCACTCCTCGGAGCGGTCTCATGTGCCCAGGGGGCGTCACCGCGACCCCGGTGATCGGTCCCACTGCGGTGCCCGGACGGTACACGATCTACGCCGTGTCGTGGGACGGGATGCTCCATCAGGTGAACGTCGCCGACGGCGAGGATGCGGCACCGCCCGCCAAGTTCATGCCGCCGAACGGCAAGCCGTATGCGCTGAACCTCTGGAAGAACGTGATCTACACGCACACCGCTCAAGGGTGCGGCGGTCATCCGAACATGGCCTACGCCTACGAGCTCGCCACGGGTAGAGTCGGCAGCTGGGGACCGGCGGGCGGCGGCATGTGGGGCCGCACGGGACCCGCCATCAGCTCGCACGGCGTCATGTACACCGGCACGGGGGACGGGCCGTGGGATCCCGAGCGCGGGATCTACGGGAACGGGATCGTCGGCATTCAGCAGAATCCAACCACCAAGGCGCTCGAGCTGGTGGATTACTTCGCACCGTCCAACGCCGAGTGGCTGTTCAAGCGCGACCTCGACATGCAGGTGACGCCCGCGATCTTCGAGTACAAAACCCGGGAGCTCATGGTCTCGGCCGGCAAAGAGTGCCGCGTGTACCTGATGGACACCGAGTCGATCGGCGGCGATGACCATCGCACGCCGCGGTACCGCACCCCGCTCTTGTGTAATGAAGGCGTCAATTTCGCCTCCGCGGGCGTCTGGGGAGCGCTGGCGAGTTGGGTGGACGCGAACGGCACGCGCTGGGTATTGGCGCCGTTTTGGGGACCCAAGCACTCGCTCTTCAAGGCGCCGGTGGAGCACGGCGAAGTGACAGACGGCGCGATCGCCGCGTTCAAACTGGAAGAACGGGACGGCGGCCTGCAGCTCACGCCGGCCTGGATCTCTCGCGACATGAACCGTGCCGAGCCCCCGGTCGTGGCGAACGGCGTCGTCTTCGCGTACGGCAGCGGCGAGAGCACCACGCAGGCGACGCCGGAGCTAGGCCTCCGGGCGAATTCGTCCGAGATCCGCATCAAGAATTCCACCCACGCCGTCCTGTACGCGCTCGACGGTCTGACCGGCGAAGAGTTGTGGTCGAGCGGCACGCAGATGACGTCCTGGAACCACTGGGCCGGCCTGTCGGTTGCCAACGGCCGCGTCTACCTCGGCACGTTCGACGGGACGTTGTACTGCTTCGGGATCACACCATGAAAGCGTCCGCCGCGGGGGCGATGGTGTGTCTGGGCGTCGTGGCGGGGACGCCCGCCGCGCGCGCCCAGGATTGGACGACGGGTGGTTATGACGCGCAGCGCTCGTCGTGGGTCAGAGCGGAGGGCAAAATCTCCGCGGCCAGGTTGCAAAAGCCCGGATTCCAGCTGCTCTGGAAGCTCAAGCTCGATGATGAGTCGACCGCGGCGCGCGCCGTGACGCCGCCCGTGCTGCTCAGTCTCGTGATCGGATACCGGGGATTCCGCGCCTTGGGTTTTGTCGGCGCGCGGTCCGATCACGTCGTGGCGATCGATACCGACCTTGGCCGCGTGGAATGGGAGCGGCG
>WNGK01004601.1_pt1 | contig 14725 bp, 14 predicted proteins | sample 5400601 | NCBI WGS metagenome assembly WNGK01 (sample SAMN13153376, study PRJNA577476) | soil metagenome | isolation source: 60 cm soil or saprolite under Garry oak tree replicate 1 | place: USA:California | collected 2016-06-15 | reverse complement strand
GTATCGCTGGACCGTGGAAACTGACCTTGGTCCCGGTCTACGACCTGCACACTGGATTTCCTTACTCCGTTCAGGATGAATTCCGCGAATATGTAGGACCACGCAACACGAACCGGTATCCAAGATTTTCCTCCTTCGATCTCCAGGTGACACGTCGACTCACGATTCCAGTGGGCGATCGGAAGCTCAAGGCGCGGGCGGGGATCGGGATTTTCAACCTCTTCAATCATTTCAACCCTCGGGATGTGCAGAACAACCTGGCCAGCGCGCAATTTGGCAGCTTTTTCAACGACGCCTGGCGGGAGCTCCGCGGGAAATTTGTCATGGAGTTTTAGCATGCGATTCAAGTCTTTGTTCACGATTTCGTTTTTGTCTCTTATCGCAGGATCCTCGACGGTCGCGCAGGAAGCATCACTGCCGGTTGCGAACGACGTTGTCGCTCAGATTCTGGTGCGCGACGCACAACGCCAGCACTCGCTCGAAGGATACGAAGGCATGCGCCGCTACACCCTCGTCAATGAGCATATGGGCAAGCGCGCGGAGATGCTCGTGCGCGTTCGTGGGGATCGGGACGGGACGAAGCACTTCGAAATCGTGACAGAAACCGGATGGAAGGCGGCCCAGAAACACGTCTTGCACAAAATGCTGGACTCAGAGGCAGAGGCATCACGGCCCGAAGAGCGAGTAAAGGCACGCCTCAGCCCGGACAACTATGAATTTCAAATGATTGGAAGCGAGAAGGCGGGTGACCGGACGGTGTACACGATCGACGTGACCCCAAAACGCCGAGAGAAATATCTCTTCCGTGGACGGATATGGGTGGATGCCGAGGATTACGCGCTGGTACGCGCAGACGGAAACCCAGCCAAGAATCCATCGTTCTGGACCAAGCACGTGCACTTCGTTCAAGCCTACGAAAAGAGTGGGCCGTTCTGGTTTCCGCTCACCACCGAAAGCGTCACCGATGCACGGCTCTTTGGGACAACGGATTTGACGATTGAGTATTTCGAGTACAAACCGAAGAAGCTAGCTGCGCCGCAAGATTCCGTCGAGGTCGCACAACGAGGAGCGCATCCGTGAAATGGATTGAGACCTTACTCATTGCAGCAGGAATGGCTTTGCTCGCCGTTGTGGGCTCAAAAATCGGCTGGGGTGCGATGCTGCGCGAACTTCGGACCGTCTGGACTGTGTTGCCGTTTGTGGCTGGCCTCAGTGTTCTACGACTTTTGCTTCAGACGCAATCCTGGAAGTTAGCCCTCCGCGAAGAGGGCGTGGAAACCGACTTTGGCGATTTAATCGGCATTCGGATGGCCTCGCAATCGATGGGATACCTGTCGGTATTGGGTCCAGCTATCTCTGAACCGATGAAAATCAAGCTTCTGGGAAACGATTGGAAGAACTCGGCGACCGCAACCGTAGTTGATTCGGGCGTTTATTGGTTTTCGTCCACACTGATCGCGATCGCGGGGTGTGTCGCCGCGGCAATAGTCTTGGCTCGGGGCGGTTACGGCACGACGCTTTTCGCGATCGCAATCCTGTTTGTTCTGCTTGCTGGGTTGCTTTTTCGGCAGAGGCCGGTGCTCGCATCTGTCGTTGAAGCATTCGGCCAACGTGCCCCGGGTTGGCTCAAAAAAGGAGCTGAGTTCGAGAAACAGCTCAGGACCTTTCGTGAGCGGCACCCCGCCACGCTGCAATCCATGTTTCGCATGGATCTGGTTTGCCAATGTCTCCTGGTTCTCGAAGCTGCGCTCGTAATCTCCTCGGCAAAATTGCCGGTTCACATTCTTACGGTCCTTGGGATCGAAGCAGCGGTTCGCGTCACAAAGGTTACGACCGGTTGGATCCCGGCGCGGATGGGCGCGGACGAGGGTGCGGCCGTGGCTGCCTTCGCCGCGTTTGGGCTCTCGCCCGCGGTGGGACTGATTCTTGCGCTCACGCGGCGGTCCCGCGATTTGCTGTGGTGCCTGGTGGGACTTGGTTGGCTCGCCTGGAGATGGCACCGAAAGGCAGAAGTCATTTCGTAACGGAGGCTTATTCAACATGCAAATAGTCATTGCCATTCCGCGCTATGAGGAATTGCGAGATTTTGGAGGAGCAGAGGGGGCGTTACTCCGAGATGTGTCTGGAGTGCCTCTCTTGATCCGGATTCTTGCGACTGGAATCCGCGCCGGGGGAGACAGCGCGGTTATCGTCCACCGCGAGGCTGTTCCCGGCGAAGTGCTGAGAGCGTTGCGCTCGAGCAAAATTCTCAGCGGGTTACGGACACTCGAATGCGTAGCGGCTCCCCACTTCGAGCCCGCTTCGCCAGCCAGCTGGCAGAGGATAGCGGGATTCATCGAGAACGAGTTCTTGTGGCTTCCATGGAACTGGGTCACCAACAAACATGCCTTGGCTGGCATGGGGTCCATCGAAGCGCGGCCGATGTCGTGGGATCTTCCCATGCGTTTGAAGCGGTCCGCTGTTCTCTCCTTCGTCCGGCCAAGGCAGGCGTTGAGCGTCGTTAGTGAGGGCACTGCGATCACTCTGCCCGGTTCGGTAAGCAAAGCGGAGCGATGGCTGGTCGCGCATTCAGGCAAACCTTTGGATGGGATCTATTCGAGGTTCAATCGTTGGCTGTGTCGTCCCATGGTTCGCGTTCTTGCACATACCGCGGTCAGCCCCAACATGGTTACGTTTGCCGGCCTTCTGGTTGCGGCGGTTTCCGCCTACAGTTTCGCCCAGGGAAACTATCTGGCTTCGCTTCTGGGCGCGCTGCTCTTTTTCCTGTCTGGCTTGCTGGATGAAGTGGATGGAATGCTGGCGCGGGTTCGATTTTCGGATTCTGCATTCGGCACGTGGCTCGAAGGCACAGTCGATAACCTCACTTACCTACTTCTCTTCGTCGGAATCACGATCGGGCTTTACCGGCAGCGCGGCCCACAGGAAGTGTTGTTTGGCGAGGCCGCCCTGGTTGGTTCCGTCCTCGCAGTTCTCGTAATCTCGTGGCAACGCAAGCGCTCGACCCGGCCGGGTAAACCTCATGAATATCTGGGCAACGTATATCAGCTTCTCGACAAGGATCGAGGCAACTGGGTCTCCCGAACGGTGAGGGAGGTGCACATCTTCCTGAAGAAGGGAGTCTTCATACACTACGTGCTGGTGTTTACCGCCCTGGGGCTACTCCCCGCTCTGCTGCGTTTGGTCGCTTTTGCCAGCAACCTCACTTGGGTTCTCGCCATTTACTTCAGCTACAGATTTTTCAGGCGCTCGACGGCCGGCGCCGGAACCATTGAATTCTCCAGGGCCGCATAGGTGACCTATGAAAGCACTAATTCTTGCAGCGGGACGTGGTACGCGAATCCGGTCGCTTCACGGTGAGAGGCCGAAATGTCTGATTTCGTGTGAAGGGGACACCGTCCTCGACCACCAGATCAATGGTCTCCTCGCCGCAGGCATCCGAGAGATCGGGATCGTCGTTGGTTACGAGAGCGAACAGATTCTGAGCCACGTGTGCGCACGATACGGCAGCAACATGGGGCGATTCCGCTTCCTGTTCAACCCAAAGTTTGAAGTAACGAACAATATTTATTCCCTCTGGGTTGCGCGAGAGTGGGTGTCGGGCGAAGCGTTTTTGTGCCTCAATGCAGACGTTCTTTGCGACCCCGAGATTCTAAAACCTGCTGTTCTGACGACAGCTCCGATTTCGATGATCGTGGATCCAGAGTGGCGCGATGAAACGATGAAAGTGGTTATTCAGGATGGCCGAGTCGTTCGGATGAGCAAAGGCATTACGAGAAACGAATTCAGCGGCACCTACATCGGAATCACCACAATTTCTTTGCGAGTACAGCGCCAGTTCTTCGCGTCTATGCGCAGTTTGATTGCGGCTGGGAGGGTCAACGAATTTTTCAACGTCGCCGTACAGGGCTTGGCCGACAAAGGAGTTGTGGTAGGCTCGACGAGCACGGCGGGCCTTCCCTGGGCCGAAATCGACGACCCGGCGGATCTTGCGTTTGCTCGCGAGCACGTCTTCCCTAAACTGCAATATGCGGCCGCCGCATGAATCTTCGATGGACCAGATCATTTCGGGTGGTTTTGTTCCGCCGCGCCTGCAGCTTTGGCCGCGTGAGTCTTTCCGCGTTGTCGATTGGAATATTGAGCGCGGAACCCGTTTGGAATCAATTTTGGAGTTTCTCAGGAAGTACAAAGCCGATTTGATCTTCTTGCAGGAAGTGGATCTGAACGCTCGGCGCACACGACACCTGGATGTGGCGCGCGAAATCGCCAGGTCGCTGCAACTGAACTTCGTATTCGGCAAAGAATTTGAAGAGTTGACGCAGGGCGCAAAAAGTTCGCCAGCATACCAGGGCCAGGCTACGCTATCGCGCTGGCCGATCAAAAATGCCAGGCTCATCCGCTTCCGAAAGCAAACCACCTTCTGGGAACCGCATTGGTACCTGCCGCGGATCGAGCCGTTTCAGGAACGCCTGGGAGGACGCATCGCATTGACTGCCGATGTGGAGATCCCGGGTCAGACCCTGGCCACTTACAACCTGCACCTGGAAAGCAAGGAGAGTGACGCATTGCGTGTCTCACAACTCGGCGAAGTCCTTACTGATGCCGCCGGACGCACGAGCGATCGAGTAATGCTGATTGCAGGCGACCTAAATTTGAATGCGTCGGAAGGCGAGGCAGGAGCTGCGCTTAAACAGGCTGGATTCCGAGATGCGGTGGGATTGCCGAGCGTCCGCACGCGGCCGGCACGCGGATTGCTTGATCAGGGCCGGTCAATTGACTGGATATTTCTCGCCGGCGAACTGAAGTCCAGCCAGGGCCAAGTGCACAGTGACGTTAGGGCCTCGGATCACCTTCCTGTCTCATTCATACTGTCGGCTCGCTGAAAATCACTGACAGGGGCCCGAAGCACCGTGTTAAGCAAGAGCCGACACACTGTATGCTAGGCTACGCGGAAGAATCGGTATGCTGCAAGATCCGCAATCTTCGGCTCTGGAGTCAAGGTCCATGAAGGTTGTCGCCATTTTCTTGAACTGACCTGTTCTTGCATCCGCTGCCGCTCCGCGACAGACCTTCGACAGTTTCGTCAAGCCAGAGACGCAACAGCACCCGCAGCGATTCGTCACTATTTGTTTTCATCATCCGTAAGACGCTCAATCAACGCAGTTTGTTGTTTCGCGCTCCCACGCACAATCGCCTGGAGACTGCATTGCATGGTTCGGGTGTGCAAGCAATCTTGGTCTTCAACTGCGATTGCTGTCACCAACCGCTGGTTCACCTGAAGTTCTTAGTGGGGATGCTTGATGAGAATCGTCGAGACAATGCACAAGGCGGATTGGCCGGCGATCATCAGCCGTGTTGCGGGGGTTGCCTTTCTCCTCGCGGGCGTGCTTCTCGCCGCAGGGTTGTGCGCCGCAACTCCGCAAGCCAACTCCGTTCCCAGTATTTTCGATTCGCACTCCACGCCAGCGGATTCTATCCGTCATCTCTCTTTCTTCGTCCTCGGCGTCACCGGACTGATTTTTCTTGTGGTTTTCAGTTTACTGAGTTACGTAGTCGTGAAATTCCGCAGCCGAGCGGCGGACGCAGAGCGCGAGCCTGCGCAAGTGTATGGAAGCACACAGATTGAACTCGCCTGGACCATCATTCCGATTCTGATCGTTGTTGTCCTTTTTCTCGCGACGGCGAGAGTGATTCACGCGATCCAGGATGCGCCCAAGCCTGCTGAGGCGGTGGAGGTAACCGCAATCGGGCACCAGTTTTGGTGGGAATTTCGCTATCCCGGGCTCGGCATCGTCACCGCGAATGAACTCCACGTTCCCGTGAGCGATCCATCGCGTCCCACACCGACCTTCTTGAGATTGCTTTCCGCCGACACCGATCACAGTTTCTGGATACCTCAGCTTGCAGGAAAGACCGACTTGATTCCGAATCGCGTGAACGAAACCTGGCTCGATCCTCACGAGACCGGCTTATTTCTTGGCCAATGCGCGCAGTACTGCGGAACGCAGCACGCGAAGATGCTATTGCGCGTGTACGTGGATAGTCCGGAGGACTTCAATGTGTGGGTACGCGGGCAACAACAGCCGGCGAATGAGGATGCAAAAGAAGCCGCGGGAAGACGCGTCTTCGAGAGAACTGCTTGCCTGAACTGCCATGCAATCAACGGGACAAACGGCACCGGGCGTTTTGGTCCAGACCTAACCCACCTGATGAACCGCCGCACGATCGCGTCAGGCGCGGCGGAGAACAACTCGCAGAATCTTCGGCTGTGGATTCAAGACCCGGATTCGATCAAGCCCGGATCTCTTATGCCAGCAATGAAGTTGAGCGACGCCGAACTGGATGCGCTCGTGCGCTATCTCGAAACCCTGCAGTAGAGAAAGAGAGTGGAAGATCAGCAATGTCGTCGGATGCCATAGCCATTCAAACCGCAGAAGCCGCGGGTCAGCCATGGGTTGCAACGTTGCATGAGTGGGTGACCACGGTCGATCACAAGCGCCTGGGCGTTCTGTACATCCTCTACGCCCTCTTTTTTCTCGTCATCGGCGGTATCGAAGCAACCATCATACGCATCCAGCTGATGCACCCGCACAACGATTTTGTTTCCCCGCAGGTATTCAACCGCATGTTCACCATGCACGGCACGACCATGATTTTCTTCGTGGCCATGCCCATCCTGTTCGGCTTTGCCAACTACCTCGTGCCATTGATGATTGGCGCCCGAGACATGGCGTTTCCGCGCCTCAATGCCTTCAGTTTTTGGCTGACGGCATTCGGCGGAATTCTGCTTTATTTCAGTTTTCTCGGTGGGAACGGATTGTACGGTGCTGGTAACGCGCCGGACGTGGGCTGGTGGGCATACGCCCCTTTGGCCTCGCGTGCATTTTCGCCGGGTCACAGCTCGGACTACTGGACGATCGCTCTCTTGGCTTCGGGCTTCGGCAGCATCGGCACGGCCATCAATATCATCGCCACGATTGTTTCGATGCGCTGCCCAGGCATGACCCTGGGCCGCATGCCGCTGCTCGCATGGATGAACTTGGTGATGTCTGGAATGGTTTTGCTCGCGATTTCGCCTCTATCCGCAGCCCAAATCATGCTGCTCGTGGATCGCTATCTTGGCGGTCATTTTTTCGATACGCAGGCGGGAGGCTCCGCCACCCTGTGGATGCACTTCTTTTGGATATTTGGGCATCCCGAGGTGTATGTCCTGATCATTCCCTGCTTTGCATTCGCCTCCGAAATTATTCCGGTTTTTTCACGCAAGCCGATTTTCGGATACCCGGTCATGGTGGGTGCCACGGTTTGCATCGCTTTTGTCAGCATGAGTGTTTGGGCACACCACATGTTCACCATCGGGATGAATTCCTACGCCAACAGCTTTTTCACGATAACGACAATGGCTGTGGGTGTACCGACCGGCATCAAGATCTTCAACTGGCTGGGTACGATGTGGGGAGGCAAGATCCAGTTCAAGACGCCGATGTTGTTCTGCATCGGCTTTTTATTCCAGTTTTTGATTGCCGGCCTCACCGGCATCATGCTGGCGTCGTCGCCCTTCGATTGGCAGCTCAGCGGCTCCTACTTTGTTGTGGCGCACTTCCATTATGTGATCGTAGGCGGAATTTTGTTTGCCCTCTTCGGAGCGTTTTATTACTGGTACCCGAAAATCACCGGAAGAATGCTGAATGAAAGCCTGGGCAAGCTCCATTTCTGGCTGTTCGTGATCGGATTCCATCTGACTTTTGATCTCATGCACGTTCCCGGCTTGCTCGGCATGCCGCGGCGCATTTACACCTACGAGCCCGGCCGCGGTTGGGACACCCTGAACTATCTCGTGACCATCGGCGCTTTCGTCCAGGGGATTGCCACCCTAGTGTTCGTCGCGAACTTGGTCATCTCTTACTTCAAAGGAGCCAAAGCGGGAAACGATCCCTGGGATGCTTGGACTCTGGAATGGTCCGTAAGTTCGCCGCCCCCTGTCTACAACTTTGCCTCGCTCCCTACCGTTTCGAGCCGCAGACCATTGTGGGACTTGAAGCACCCGGAAGATCCGGACAGCCGCTATGAGTGAAGGAATCGACCAATGAGCACGATTGCAACTCCGCTTCCGGAGGCGCCTTTGGATTGGAAACTCCCCTATCGCGGAAAGGTCGGCATGGCGTGTCTCATCTTCGCCGAGTCCGCCATCTTCACGATTTTTGTAGTGGCCTATCTGTTCTATATAGGAAAGAGCCTCACCGGACCGACTCCACGCGAAGTGCTGGAGACACCCGTCTTCTACACCATCTGTCTACTGTCCAGCAGTCTGACCATCCATTTCGCGGGAAAGTTGCTTGAACGCGGTCGGCGGGGAGCATTTCTCGCCTTGTGGTTGCTCACAGTCATTCTAGGGGTCCTGTTTCTTTATGGCACCGGCCAGGAATGGCACCGATTAATCTACGAACACGGGCTAACCATTTCCACGAACCTTTTTGGAACAACCTACTACTCGCTGGTCGGCCTGCATGCTTTTCACGTCACGGCCGGAGTGATCCTGCTGAGCACCGTGCTGCTTTTTGGGTTGGCACGTCGCGTTGGACCCGAACAGTCTCGTCGCGTCGACGTACTCTCCCTGTACTGGCATTTTGTGGATGCCGTGTGGGTCGTTGTTTTCACTGTTGTCTACGTTCTGGGTCGCTGAGGAAAAGGAATGGCAACGCTCGCATCCATAGAAGAAGTACGACAGAGCCCTCGGGCACCGGTTGAGATCGAAGTGCCCGCATCTACCGCTTGGCCCATCGTTTTGGCCTTTGGCTTCATCCTAATGTTCGCGGGCCTTCTTACCAGCGTGTCGGTCAGCGTCCTCGGCGTTGTCCTGGGCGTCGCAGGTTGCGTCGGCTGGTTCCGCGAAGTCCTTCCGCGCGAACACGAAGAAACCGTGCCTGTCGTTCCCGAAGAGATTCGTCTAACCACTGAGCGTCGAACAGTGGAACGGCTTCCGATTCCCACCCATCAGTTACGCGCGTGGCTCCCTGTCCGCACGTATCCGATTTCTTCCGGTGTGAAAGGCGGAGTGGCGGGCAGCATCGCCATGGCGTTTTTTGCCTGTGCCTACGGGATACTGAAGGTCGGAAGCGTCTGGTATCCCATCAATCTACTCGCCGCAGTTGCCTACCGGGAATCCGTGCGGCTCGTCCCCGCACATCTTTATTCATTTCATGCCGACACGTTCGCGATTGCATTTCTCTTGCACGGTCTTGTCTCCGTTCTTGTCGGCTTGCTCTACGGCGCAATGCTTCCCATATTTCCGCGTCGTGCGATTTTACTTGGAGGATTAGTGGCACCGGTGTTGTGGTCGGGGCTGGTTTACACGATCCTCGGCCTGCTGAATCCGTTGCTTGCGAGCCATATCGACTGGTTCTGGTTTGTCGTTTCGCAAATGGCCTTTGGAATCGTTGCTGGCAATGTTGTCGTGCGCCAGGCGAGCATCCCGACGCGGGAGAACGTGGCGTTTGCTCTGCGCGCAGGAATTGAAGCTCCGGGAACAGTTCCGCTGCGGGAAAGCGAGGAAAAGCGGCCGTGAAAGCAGTCCACCATCTTTGTAAGTTCGCGACCATCGCTGCGATTTTCCTTGCAGGGTGCAGCGCGCCGCACGGCCAGCCACGTAGCGATTCCGAGGTTTTGGCACCGAACGAGGTCTTGGAGTTTGGCCCTCTCTTCTCGGAAAACTGCGCCGCCTGTCACGGTGCGGAAGGAAAGGGAGGGGCTGCAATCGCGCTCGCCAATCCTGTTTATCTGGCTATCGCGGATGATGCTTCCATCCGCAAAGTTATCGCACAAGGCGTTCCCGGCACCGCGATGCCGGCTTTCGCGCAAAGCGCCGGCGGAATGTTGACGGACGCGCAGATCGACGTAATCACCAAGGAAATTCGTTCGCGTTGGAGTCGACGGGGCATTCTCGACGCGGCGTCGGTTCCTCCTTATGCGCCTAAATTAGCTGGAGACGCGCAACGTGGCGAAGCCGCATACAAAACATTTTGCGAATCTTGCCACGGCCCCGTCGGTCGCGGTGGACAAAAGGCAAGTGCCATCTCAGACGATTCCTTTCTCGCGCTCGTCAGCAATCAAAGTCTGCGCACGATCCTAATCGCGGGCCGCCCTGAGCTGGGAGCACCCGACTGGCGCGGAAATGTGCCCGGCAGGCCGATGTCGGATCAGGAAATCACCGACGTGGTTGCGTGGCTCGCGTCACGACGGGTTTCGAACCCGGGCCAGCCATACTCTGCTTCCAATAACACTCAGCCCCAGGAGTCTGAAGATGCCAAGCGAAAATAGCATTTCCCGGCGTGGACTGTTCATGAAATTGGGAATTCTCTTCAATGGATTGGTGGCGACTGCTCTTGCCGTGCCCATCGTACGATTTCTTCTCTCGTCGGTTACGCGAGGACGCGCAAGTGCCTACCTTTCCTGGGTTCCTCTCGGGCACGTCAGCGAGTTCCCAGAAGGCGAGACGCGGCTCGCCGCGTTCCGCAATCCCTACGTGACGCCGACCGACGGCAAGACCGTGGAAACAGCGTGCTGGGTGCGGCGCGTCGAAGGAGAGCAGTTCCAGGTTTTTGCCATCAATTGCGCGCACCTGGGCTGCCCCGTGCGTTGGTTTCCGCAATCCGGGTTGTTCATGTGCCCCTGCCACGGCGGAGCCTACTATCGCGACGGTTCGCGCGCTTCGGGCCCGCCGGAACGCGGGCTGTTCGAGTATCCGTACAAGGTGCAGGACGGTATGGTTACGATTCAAGCTGGCGAATTGCCGACTCCGGGATCCCCAACCGCCTCTCTTTTCGGGAATACGCCGCCGTGCGGTCCACGGAACGAGTTGATTTCCATCGAGAGCAAGCTGTCCGCCTCCAGCGAAACGAATGCTGTGCTCGGAAAGACAAAGACATGGGCCTGATCGGACAAATCGGGCAATGGTTTGACCAGCGCTTGCAGCTGGCCGCTCCGATTCGCGAAGCGGCGGAGCATCCGGTGCCGCGCAACACGGCGAGCTGGTTCTATGTGTTCGGCAGCGCTGCGCTTACCGTATTTATTCTGCAATTCGTCACCGGAATTCTGCTGGCGTTGATCTATGTTCCATCAGCCAGTGAGGCGTGGAGCAGCCTGCAAGCGCTGAACCACGATGTAACTTTGGGCTGGTTCATCCGCGCCATGCACGGATGGGGCTCGAATTTCATGGTGGCCATCGTTCTCATCCACATGGTCCAAGTATTTCTATTCGGCGCCTACAAATTTCCGCGAGAACTCACGTGGATCGTCGGCGTCTTTCTTTTGCTGATGACGCTAGGCATGGCTTTCAGCGGCCAAGTGCTGCGCTTCGATCAAGACGCGTACTGGGGCCTGGGTATCGGAGCTTCTATTGCCAGTCGCGTGCCCATTGCAGGCCCAATAATCGTGAAATTGATGCTTGGGGGACCGATTATTGCCGGAGCGACGCTGTCGCGATTTTTCGCGCTGCATGTCTTCGTGATTCCAGGAATGCTGATCGGTTTCGTTGGTCTTCATCTCTTGATGGTGCTGAAGCTCGGAATTAACGAATGGCCGATGCCAGGACGTCTCGTCAAGCGCGCAACGTACGAAAACGAATATCATCAACTCACGAGAAAAGATGGCGCGCCCTTTGTTCCGTATGCGGTATGGAAAGATCTGTTCTTTGCCGCTTTCATCCTCTTGGCAGTGGCCGCATGCGCTCTGTACTTCGGTCCGTTCGGTCCTACCGGCCGTCCGGACCCGACCATAATCCAGACGGCGCCGAAACCAGACTACTTCTTTTTGTGGCTGTACGGTTTGCTGTCATACTTGCCGCCTTCCATGGAGACGCCAGCTCTCCTCATTGGCCCCGTAGTCGTTATCGCTTTTCTTGTTTTGCTGCCATTTCTTTCTGGAGAAGGGGAAAAGAGTTGGCGCCGGCGGCCGATCGCTGTGTTGATGGTGCTGCTGATCGCCATAATCCTGGGAACACTCACCCACCTCGCTGGATATACGCCGTGGAGTCCGCACATGAATGCGTGGAGCGGCAACCCCGTGCCGGAGCAGTTTCTACACGGCAGGACTGCTCTCGAGCGGCAAGGCGCGCTCGTCTTCCAGGTCAAGCAATGCCGCAACTGTCATTCTCTGGGAGACTTAGGAGGCCAAAGAGGACCCGCGCTCGACAGCGTTGCCGTGCGGCTCACGCAAGATCAACTAATTCGACAGGTGATCCAGGGAGGCGGCAACATGCCCGCCTACGGAAAGAATTTGAGTCCGGCGGAGACGACTGCCTTGGTTGCGTTTCTGGAAACTTTACATCCTCGAGGACAAGCTCCAGCGCGCGACGCCGCTCGTGACATTACTTTTAGTGAGGACAAAGATCATCGACAGGGTGCACCAAGATAGAGGCTGATTCATGTCACCTCACGTTCATTTTGGCCACGGCAGCTGGGAATTCCCGGCTTTGCTCACGCTGACTTTGCTTCTCGCGGCGTCTCTGTACCTGCGCGTATTGATTTCCACTCGCTCAGGTTCTGCCGCCGCCATTCCAGCCTGGAAGGCCAGCAGCTTCCTTTGCGGCCTAGTTTTGGTGTGGATGGCATGGGGATCGCCGCTCGCGGCCTACGACCATAGCCTGCTCACGGTCCACATGATCAAACACCTGCTGCTTATGACCTTCGCTCCCCCCTTGATCCTGTTGGGTGAGCCCATGAAAGTGTTCTGGGGCATGACGCCACTGTTGGCCCGGAGCACACTCGGCCGCGTGTGGCACCGACCACTCGTCCAGCGACTTGCACGAATCGTCACAAGTCTTGTGCTGTGTTGGACTGCCTCCGCGCTGACTCTTATTGCCTGGCACGTACCCACGTTATTTGCGCTCGCCGTACGGTCTGAAATCGGGCATACGGTCGAGCAAGCGATGTTCTTCGGAACCGGACTCTTGTTCTGGTGGCCTGTTATCGAGCCTTGGCCAAGCGCCTCAACTGGGCCGCGATGGTCAATGCTCTTGTACCTTTTTCTGGCGACTCTGCCGTGCGACATCCTTTCCGGATTTCTTGTCTTCTCTGACCGTGTCGTATACCCGGTGTATTTTTCCACTCCGCGGCTGTTTGGCTTTTCCGTTCTTGAAGATCAGCAGTGTGCGGCCGCACTGATGTGGACTTGCGTCACGCTCGTCTATCTCGTGCCGGCGGCGATTATCTCTTCAAAGCTCCTGGCCCCACGGACCTCGCATGAACACGATTTGCAACAATCGCAATTTTCTGGCGGTCCGGTTCCGCAAAGTGAGGTTGTCTAGAAATGGCAACGGAGCCAATTCTGGCGGGGCTTGACATCGCTGCAGTGCAGCGCCGTCACGGCTTTGCTCGTTCCAGCGTTCTGTCCAACTATTGGTCGCTAACAAAGCCGGAAGTGAATTTTCTCATTGCGGTCACCGCCGCTGCTGGCTATTGGATGGGTGCACCTGCTTCGTTTGCACACTTCCCCTGGACTTCTCTCCTTCACACTCTTATTGGCACCGTACTCGTCGCCAGCGGCGCCGCGACCCTCAACCAGCTGATCGAGTTGCGCTTCGACGGGCAAATGCGGCGAACCGCGCGCCGGCCGCTCGTATCGCGAAGAATCGGGCAATCTCACGCTTTGTGGTTCGGAATTTCACTCTCCGTTTTTGGCGCCATCTACTTGGCTGTTACAACCAATGCTCTCGCGTCCTTGCTGTCGATCCTTACTCTACTGGGCTATCTGTTCTTGTACACGCCGCTGAAACGGAAAACCCCTCTGTGCACGTTGATTGGTGCGCTTCCGGGTGCCACGCCGCCGCTGATTGGCTGGGCCGCCGCTTGCGGACGCCTCGACGGCAACGCTTGGCTGCTTTTTGCAATCGTGTTTCTCTGGCAGTTTCCGCACTTCATGGCCATCGCTTGGATGTATCGCGAAGACTATGCGCGGGCCGGCTACGTCGTACTACCTGCAGGCAAGTCCAAGGATCGCTTTGTCGCCTGGCAAACCCTATTTCCATCCTTGGCACTTCTCGCAGTGGCGCTCGTTCCTGCAATTCGAGGTGAGTCTGGAATTGTTTATTTTGCAGGCGCTCTCGTTCTTGGAAGTGTCTTTCTCTGGTACAGCACACGCTTTGCTTTTCAAATGTCTACCGTTTCTGCACGGCGGTTGCTTTTTGCTTCCATCCTCTATCTTCCGTTGTTGCTTGCTTTCCTCGCGTTGGACAAGAAATGAATTTGAAGGGAATGCCAAGACTAATGCTAATTAGAATCCGATTCCCAAGGTTGGTCCTCGCCCTGCTTTTGCTTTCCCTTGTCAACCTTCCTGCCTCCAATGCGCAAAATGTTGAGCCATTCAAATTCTTTCGCGACTATGTTGGGTTGAAAGATGATCAGATCACAGCGATTCGCAACGGAAACGCGGTTGCAAAAGTAGTGGAATCTCGCACGCCGGATGAGGTGTTTGTATTCGGCTCCGTCTATGTGCAGTCGACTCCCGAAAAATATCTCAAGCTTGCTTCGGACATTGATGCGCTTCGCAAACTTCCCAGCTATCTCGCAATTCGAAAGTTCAGCGATCCGCCGCAGCTTTCCGACCTCGACGGTTTCACTCTAGAGGCGGGGGACATCAAGGAACTGAAAAACTGTGAGCCGGGCAAATGCGACGTCCAGCTGCCCGCCGAGGCAATGGATGCGTTCAAGCAGGCCGTGAATTGGTCTGCGCC
>WNGK01012505.1_pt1 | contig 14726 bp, 14 predicted proteins | sample 5400601 | NCBI WGS metagenome assembly WNGK01 (sample SAMN13153376, study PRJNA577476) | soil metagenome | isolation source: 60 cm soil or saprolite under Garry oak tree replicate 1 | place: USA:California | collected 2016-06-15 | reverse complement strand
CGGATCACTGTTCTGTCTTTCCGGTCACGCAAAACTCTTTATCGCTGAGCGGCGGGAGGAGATGCGGCAAACATTGATCGAAGCGCACGTCCCTTTTCCAGATCTCAATGCTATCTTTGTTTCGACCGTGGAATTTGTTTGCGGGTTCTTACTCGTTATTGGCGCGCTGACGCCGCTCGCGTCGGTGATGCTCTCATGCGTTATGATCATGGCGATTGCGACGAGCGCGATTCGAAATATTAAGGCATCGTGTCCGGTTGCATGGCTTGCGGAATTTTTGTATCTGCCGGAGCCGCTTTATCTGGTGATTCTTATCTGGCTATTTTTCTCAGGGCCGGGATGGCTTAGCGTTGATCACCTGGTTCTATCGCAGATCCGCACCTAAAGTTTGCGGCGCACCCGGTGGTCGCGCCCTACCATCATTCGAAGAACGCCTCGTTGTGCGGCCGCAGATCGATTTCGAGACTCCATGCGCTGCGGTGCTGCTGAATCAGATTCCAATACGCTTCGGCAATGGCTTCCGGTTTCAGCAGCGGTTCGTTAGCTCCAGGTTTGTACCTCTTGCGCATTTGTGGCGTGTCGATCACGCCATCAATGATGACATGCGCCACGTGAATGCCTTTCGGCCAGAGCTCGACCGCCAGCGATTGCGCCAGACCGCGCACTGCGAATTTGGCGCTGCTGAAAGCGACCGCGCCGCCACGGCCGCGCACCGAAGAAGTTGCGCCCGTAAAGATGATCGCGCCCGCTCTGAGTTCGAGCATGTCGAGCACGGCTTCGCGCGCGCACAGGAATGCGCCATAGACACCGATTCGCCATGAGCGTTCGAACTGCTCCGGACTGGTCTCCATCAAGCCTTCGCCGACCGAACCGCTTGCGTTCGCAATGAGAATCTCGACGGGGCCAAGCTGTTGCCGTGCTTTGTGAAAAGCGGCCGCGACTTGTTTCGGATTAGAAACGTCGGTCGGGATTGCCCTCGCGTTCGTTCCAATTTCACTAGCGAGCTTGCCAATGAACTCAGATGACCGGGCGAATATGCCGACGCCGCAGCCTTCACTTACGAGTTTGCGTACTAATGCGGCGCCCAAACCGGGCCCGACCCCTGCGACAATTGCGACGCGCTTCTTTTTTGCATCGACCATTAATGTTTGGATCGCAGGTGCAGTGCTCCTTAGCCGTGCAAAATGGTAGGGAACACGCGCTGCGGCGGCCCTACCAGGAACGCGATCCGATTATTCGGCCAGTTTTTCCGCCGGTTTTGACTCGCGCTCGGGGATCTCGCCATTTGGTAATCGCCACTCGCGCTGGCCACGAAACGGCAACGCCAAAAGTTTGCCCAGCGTAAGTTCGTGTTCCTCTCGATATGCTGCGACACCAACCGTGATCGCGTCCTGCGGTACGTCGCGCCTCAACGTCCGATGCAGCTTGTCCCACCAGCAAAAGATCGTGCCCCAATTTGAATTGGTCTCGCGCTGCACGATCGAATGATGAATGCCGTGCATGCGCGGCGTGACAAGAATCAGGTTCAAAATCCGCTCGATCCAAATTGGCAGGCGCCAGTTCGAATGATGAAACAATGTCGCCGCCTCCAGCGTCATGAAGAAGACGACCAGCATGATGGGGCCGATTCCGAAGAGCAGTACGGCCAATGAAAGAAACCCGATGGAAAGAATCATCTCGCCGAAGTGAAATCGCGCGGCGGTGCTCACATCGAGGTCGAGATCGGTATGATGCACGTTATGAAATCGCCAGAAAACCGGGACCATGTGCATGGCCCAGTGCCACCACCAGTAGGCATAGTCCATCAAAAGAAATGTTGCGATCACAACGGCCCAGGTTGGGAGTTGCAGCCAATTCAATGATCCGATGTGTCGATCTCGCGCCCAGAAGGCGATTGCGATCGGGATGGGCAACATCGCCAGACGTGCGATGGCGAAGCCAGGAATTGACAACACAAAATTTCGAACGAGCCGGTGAAGCACACTGAAATGCTGCCGTCGCAACGGAAATCGCCACTGCAGTAACAGCAGCGCGACGAACAGGCAACCCAGCAGCGGCCTGCCGACGTAATCCATTAGAGGAATTTTTGGCATTGGATTTGTATTATCGATAACGTCGCAGGCGATACGCCTGCCGCTACAGTTACACTCGAGGGATCACCACAATGTGTTCTGTAGAGGCAGTCGTGTCGGCTGCGTTTTGCAGATCGGCTCCGATCTTATCATGGGCTGGAACCCAACGGTAATACGGGGCCCGACATTTATATTTGTTCCCACGTAAGAATGTACTCAAGCGACTCTCCCTGAAAGAGAATCGGTGGTGACGACAACACGAGATGAGAACCGTCGATGCGATAGTATCGGATATGGTCATGACCCATCCAATTCGGATACGACGCGCCGCGAACGTGGTGGGTCACGGTGCGAGCCGATGTATCAATCGTGTACGAGCCAAAGTACGACGTGTGCCCTTCGAACGCGGCGCGCACTTCCGCGTCGGTGCCTGCCCCCGAATCATCCGAGGCGAACGTCGGGCGATCTATTCTCATCACATGCGCCGACATGTTTCCGTTGGCATCGTAGAAGAGTTGACCCACGACATGCTGGCCCAAAGGATACCGGATTTCGCCAGACGACGCGCGCGCCTCGTACGACGCGAGCCGCCACGTGCCAACCAAATTCGGCAAGGAATTCGCATTCACACCCAGACTATTTCTCGAGAATTCAGAAGTCGCAGCGAATTTTTCCACGCGTGGCCTGTGACGTTCCGTTTGTTGATCGTGCCGGACCGATGTTTATCGCACCTTGAAAGCGGATTGTGGATGCAGAAGAGGCAGCCGAAGCTTCTCGTCATCTGGGGCAAACACGATCTCTCGTTCGATCACGGCGAACCGGAACGCTATCGCAAGGACGTGCCGACGGCCGAAGTGCACGTGCTCGATGCCGGACATTTCGCGCTCGACACGAAAGCCGACCAAATCGCAGCGCTCGTCAGGGCGTTCATGAAATAAACGCGGGGCGGGTGCGACCGGGTCCTATTAGGTTTCCTCTAAAGCAACGGCGTGCCTAACGATGGGAGTTTAGAGTCCGCTTGTCTTCAATTGGTCGCCAGCCAGGCCCATCGTCCGCAGGAATGCCTTCCAGCGCGGCTCATCTTGAAGATTCGTTAGGAGCGGATCTTTGCGCAAACCGGCCAGACCGGGGTCGCGTTGCCGGCGGGCGCGCTCCAACCATTCGAAAGCGCGATCTTTGTCACCACGATAGGCGTAAACCTCCGCAATTTGATACGCGGCTGTTTCGGCATCATTTTTGATTAACTCATTAAGCGCCGCGTCGGATTCTGCTACTCGCTTTTGCCCCCAACGCGCGCAGCTCACGATAAGCAGCCTGCACCACTCACCCGCGTCAGCTTCCGCCTCGGTTGCGGCTTCCTCGAATTTATTTTGTAGCAGATACGATAAACCGAGACCGGCATGCGCCCAGGGCGCCGCTGAATTCAACTCCACTACGCGCGGGAACTCGGCTTGCGCTTCTGCGAATCGTTTCGTCGCCGCCAGGTTAAACGCGAGAAACGTCCGGGCTTGCGCGCTGACCGGGTCCAGCTCGACTGCTTTGCGATAGAGTTCGATTGCTCGATCCGTGTTTCCGAGTGCTAACTCGAGATTGCCCGCGGCGATTAACATGTTCGGGTCGGCCGGAGCGAGCGCCAGCGCCTTGCTCACGGTTTGAGCCGCCGCGTTCCAGTTAAAATCGAAATTGGTTTCGATCGTCGCTTGGGCGAGCAAGCCATTAGGCAAATTCGGCTCAATCGACAGAGCCCGCGCCACGGCGTCACGCGCACTGGCCAAATGAGCGTCGAAGGTCTTTTGTCCACCCTCGGTCGCAAACGCGGAAAACCAGAGATGCGTCTGCGCGACTCCGGCCCAGGCCAAAGCGAACCCCGGGTCCAACGCGACGGCGTGCTCGTAAGCAGCCAGAGCTTCGCGCGCACTTTTTTCTGAGTGGCGATTCTCATAAAAGCGGCCCTGCAAATAGGATTCGTGGGCCTCGACGTTTCTTGTTCCGCCTTTTTCGGCCGCCTGCACTTCGGCTTGAATTTTTTCCTTCGCGATTGAACCCGGGTCCGCTCCTCCGAATCGACTGCGCAATTGTTCGACGATTGTCTGCGCGAGTTCGGTTTGCACCGCGAACACGTCCTTCAAATTACGAGTGTAATTTTCCGACCAGAGTTCTTCGCCCGTATCGGCGCGGGTGAGTCGGGCCGCGATCCGCACTTGGTCGCCGGATTTGCGCACGCTCCCTTCGACGAGATGCGCCACGCCAAGTTTTTGTCCGATCTCCTGGGCCGTTGCATTCTTGCCCTTGAACGAAAACGCCGACGTCCGCGCGGCCACGTGTAACCCGGGAATTTTTTGCAGCACAGTTAAGAGCTCTTCGCTGACGCCATCGGAGAAATATTCGCTTCCTTTGTCGTCGCTCAGGTTGACGAATGGCAAAACGGCGACGGAATTTTGATCGGGAGCCTTTGCTGGAACGGCTGGCACCCCGCTAGGCGAGCCGGACGACGCGTTCTGGCGATGTCCAGCTGAGCGTTGCATGAACCACCAGCCGAAAAGCAAACCAACCAGCACGACAACCGCGGCCACTGCCAGAAGAGCCAACTGCGATTTTTTCGGAGCGCGGATTTCGCTGCGCGGTTTGCCCCCCGTTTCCCAGGGCAGAACTATTCGGAAGAGGTCCATCGGCAATTTGATGTTCTTCAAATCCGCCGAACCGAATTTTTCAAATCGCGCCTCGAGCGCGTTGCGAATCTGCCGCTCGACATCCATCGAGACACAAATGCCGCCCGCGCCGGCCAATTGTTCGATGCGTGAAGCGATGTTCACCCCGTCGCCGTAAACGTCGCCGTCGCGATGAACCACGTCGCCGATGTGAATGCCGATCTTGAGTTCGATGCGCCGGTCGGACGTCACGTCGTGATTCCGCTTGGCCAGGGTGCGCTGGATCTCGATCGCACATTGTGCCGCTTCTAACGCGCTCCCGAATTCGACCAGGAAAGCGTCGCCGATGGTTTTGATTTCGGTGCCATGAAACCGCGGAAAGATTTCGCGCAACAACCGGCGATGTTCCTCCAACAGCTCAAGAGCGACCTTGTCGTCGCGTTGGGCGAGCGCGCTGTAGCCCACCATGTCGGTAAACATGATGGCGGCGAGCTTGCGCTCTTCGGTCGATTCGGTCGGCATCAGCGCCTCTCTCTTTAGCAACGTCTCAACAAATAACAATGGCATTAAGGCAGTGACCAGCCTTGCACGAGGCTGCGGCCTGGCAGGCGTTTGAATGAGAAAGATCGAAAACCTTCTCGGCTCCTGAGACAATCTCGTTTGGCCGTACGAGCCTGCGATGGAGATCAGAAGTCAGAGGCCAGAAATCAGAGATCGGGTTTGTAGACGTGATCGCTTCCAACGTCCAAGACACGGTTTCAACATGCGCGATAATTTTCAAACGCGATTTGCTCGCTTAATTGCATCAGCTGTCCCTCTGAGAATTCCTTCCTCAAACGCGCGTAGAGATCGTCGGAGATATTTGATGGGGCGGTAACCATTGCGTCCGCGAGCTCGATTACCAGTCGCTCAACGTGGTTGAACCGGGATGAATCATCGCCGAGAATGGCGCGCAGTTTTTCATTGCTCAGGCCCGCTTTTCTGCTCACGGCAGAATTGACGTCTATTCAGAATGGACAGCCAATTCGCGCAGCCGTGCGCACTCTTGCCAATTGAATGTGACGCATCAATCGAAAGTTGAGACCGATCTTGGCCCAATTCGCTTTGATTCGATAACGATTACGATCCCTGGCGCTAGCCGGCCGAGAATGTTTGTCCGAGATTAGTTGTCGCTCCGCGACAAGCCGCGATCGCGACTCCGCCGCCGAGACGGTGCTATTCTTCGTGTCGCTTTCGGAGCGTACAGCTGCGCTCTAGGCGCCAATCCGCCGGAACTCGAACGTGGTCTCGGGTTTTATGACCTCGCCGTTCATCTCAAGCAGCGGATAGACGAGAAAATTGATTGGGCCGCTTTCAGGTTCCGGATCGACCACCAGACCAAAGTAGTAATCGGCAAGTTTGGGGTTCTTCCACGCTTCACTAATATCCACCGGCACCCATTCACCATCTGCGAGGAATTCAGCCCAGCAATGGTAGCCGTCGATTTTCCCTTCATTCTTGTCGGCTGGAATGGTCGCGCCAATGGCGAAACGCGCGGGTATGTTGATGCTTCGCGCTAAAGCAATGAAGTACGCATGGAAATCACTACAGTTTCCAGTGCGCGCGTCGCATGCGTACACTGCGTCTCCGCGGCCCCAACCAGTGCCTGATTTATCGTAGCGCATGCGGCTGATGACGTGATCGTATAACGCCTTCGCTCGCTCAAGATCATCCGTTTTTCCTGCTGCAGCTTTCTCGGCAAGTGTCTTGAACGTTTCATTAACCGGCACCAATTTTTCCGGGCGCAGATAACGCGCGGCTTCCGTATCGGTTGCCCGATAAGCGGCTTTTTCCTTCCGCATGACGCGGTATCGCAGCTCGATCGTCTTGCCACTGTCCTTCGGCTCGAGAAAGAGCATGCAAATGTCATTTCCGTAATCGCGGTCCCGAACCTTGTCCCATTTCATCGGGATCTTCAGTTCTTCCACCGTCACGGTTTGAAAAGTATCGGTCTTCGCGAGCGGTATCCAGACGCGTGCCGCGCCGGTGATTTCCGGAAGTTTAACGCGGTAAATAAACTCAAACTCGTCTACGCCTTTGATGATGCCGGCCTCGCCGGCGGCATGAGCAGGGAGTAGGACAGCGAGGAAAGATGCCGCTACGACGGCAAAGCGCATTGCCAACTTCATCAGTTCGTCCTTAACTCACGGCACTTTGTTCCACTTGCCGTTTTCTTCTTTCCAATTGTAAAGCGGTTTGCCATCGATCTTGTGTACTGAAGTGTCAGTGACCTTCATGCTCCCTGGCTGACCGGTGAGAAAGAAATCAATGTCGTAAGTTTTCCCATCGGTTCCCTTCATATCGACACATGCGAAGTATTTTCCGTTACCCAGGTCCTGTAATCGATCATCGTGAACTTTGACCAAATTGAGAGCGAGATTCTGGCCTTGATAGTTAACGTGGAATTTTCCGTCGCTGTTATTGGTCTCGGTGTTGATATGCTTCTTGATGCCCGCAGAAATGTCAGCGGTGCTAACTTGCTTGGCGGCGCCTCCTGCCTTCGCACGCTCCGGATGCTCCGGGTGTTCCTGTGAGAAAACGACCGTTGCCGGCATAAAGAACAGTGCAATCGCTACTGCTGCGATGAGTCTTCCGATCATATGAGTTCCTCCGTTTAGATTTGCTGAATTCTATTCGTCCAAGAGCCACATCGAGCAACCGTTTTATTTGAAGAAGATTTTTTCGCGATTTACTCCAGCAAAGAGCAGTCAGATCGTTGTGGGAACTTCAGACGACATGCTTCAAATGCAGGTCTCAATCATTGTTCCGGTTTTTAATGAGGCGCCGTTCATACGCCCGTTTCTCGAGCATCTGCGCGAGCGAGCGGCTGAAGCGGAAATTATTGTGGTCGATGGTGCAAGTACCGACGGCACGGATGAGCTTGCTGCCGGGTTATGCGATCAGCTTATTCGTAGCGGCCAACGCAGCCGTGCCATACAAATGAACGCCGGAGCTTGTGCGGCAAAAGGCGACATTTTCTGGTTCCTCCATGCGGACGCCGAAGTACCAACGGGATGTTTGGATGAGATTGGTCGCATAATGCGGGATCCAACAGTCAGTGGCGGTTACTTCCGCATTCGCTTGCCGCCGCCGGTTGTGTATCGGTTAACCGACACCCTTGCGCATTATGCAGGGATTCTACTCCAGATGCGCTGCGGCGATCATGGCATTTTCTGTCGACGGACGGCGTTCATCGCTGGGGGAGGGTTTCCAAACGTGCCGCTCATGGAAGATGTGGAATTTTTTCGCCGCATTCGCCGCTGCGGCCGTGTGGTGCATAGCAACAAGCGAATCGCGGCGAGCCCACGCCGTTATGAAACAGTTGGACCGATGCGCCTGACATTTGCCTATGGATCAATTGCGACGCTTTACCTTTTCGGAGTTCCTCCGTCTGCGCTTTCTCGAATCTATCAACGCGCGTGTTGCGTTCCTAGGCGAGCAAACGACAGGCCCGGATAATCGATCACAGCCAATTTCAGTCTACGCAGATTGTCATTTGTGCGCGCGACTACGCTGCCTGATTCGAACCTTAAATAGGTATAGGTAAGAAGGAGGAGGAAAACATGAGAATCACGAGCTTGGTTGTCGCGTTGATTACAATCGCTGTGTTGCCCGTTATTGGACAGGAAGGGGTAGGTCAGGAAATAAAGCAGGGCGCCAAGAAGACAGGGCAAACAATCAAAGATGGATTGGAAACCGCAGGAGAGAAAACGAAGGAGACGGCCAAAACCGTCGGGAAGAAAACAAAGGAGACTGCCGAGACCGTTGGAGCAAAAACCAAAGAAACTGCTCAAACTGTCGGAGAGAAAGCCAAGGAAACGGGCGAGACCGTCGCGACAAAGACAAGGGAAACTGTCGAAGGCACGGGTGAGAAAACGACTGACACCACCCGAAAAACCCACCGCAGATCCACAGGAACGTCCACTAAGGCGGCGACAGACAGTGGTGACCAGCCATCGCCAAATCGGAACTCCGCACCGGCGCCCAGCCCCAGCGGTCGCTGATAGCTAAATTGCCCAAGGCGAGCGTGGAAATTCCGCGACTTTGTCCGCTGCGTTGCAGCTTCGGTTCGCTCAGAATGACACCGACGGACGAGGATTTTATTCCTTCCGACTTGCTCAGACTCATCGACTGAGTCCTATTTGGCGCGATGAGTTTACGTCTGGGAGTGAACGTCGATCACGTCGCGACATTGCGGCAGGCGCGATACGCCAAAATGCCCGAATCGAAAAACGCGGAGCCCGATCCACTTGTAGCCGCGCGGCTGTGCGAGCAAGCGGGTGCAGGTGGCATTGTTGCGCATTTGCGCGGCGATCGCCGTCACATTCAGGACCGGGATATCGAGCGTCTCCGCCAGAACATTATGACCAAACTAAATCTGGAGATGGGCAACACGGAGGAGATCGTGGACATCGCGCTGCGCATTAAACCGGAAGAGGTCTGCCTGGTACCGGAAAAACGTGAAGAGGTTACCACGGAAGGGGGCCTGGACGTGACTGCGCAGCGCAAGGAACTCGAGCCAACCATCAGGCGGCTGCAGGCTGCCGGGATTCGCGTCAGTCTGTTCATCGATCCGACGTTGGAACAGGTGGATGCCGCGGCCGAGCTCGGCGTGGAAATGGTGGAGCTGCATACCGGCGGACTGGCGAATGCATTTACCCCAAAGATTCAGAAGGAAGAACTGGAACAATTGCGCGCGGCTGCGCGCGCCGCATCCGAATCCCATCTGCAGGTCAACGCCGGGCACGGCATCAATTACAAGAACATTGCGCTGATCCACCACATTCCTGATTTGTCCGAACTGAACATCGGCCACGCCATCATCTCGCGCGCGATGTGGGTGGGCTTTGAGAGCGCAGTCAAAGAAATGCTCGCCCCAATGGCGAGTTATCCGGGATGAGGTCAACGGCATTTGTAGGGCGTCTGTGTCAGACGCCAAGGTCCGGCGTTTCACAGAACGGAGCCGCGGGGACGCGAGCGACATCGACGGGCAGCTCGTTAGAGCGAGTGAGTGGGCGCGAACGAGTCAAACGCCCTACAGTTTTCTTCAGATGAGCGTGATAGGTATCGGAGTAGATGTTGTCGAATGTGAGCGCATCAAGCATTCGATCGATCGATTCGGAGAGCGCTTTCTTCATCGCGTTTTCACAGCCGGCGAAATTGAATACTCGTTGTCGATGAAGTTCCCCGAGCGTCATCTGGCTGCGCGGTTCGCGGGCAAGGAGGCGGTTTCGAAAGCATTCGGCACCGGAATAGGCAAAACCGTAGGCTGGCGCAACATTGACATTCAAAAAAAAGGAAACGGTGAACCGTTTCTAGTTTTTTCGGGGCCCGCGAAGGCTTTTGCCGCCGAACGAGGTGTGACTTCGGCGCTAATCACTCTCAGCCACACGGAGCATCACGCCATCGCGTGCGTCGTTCTGGAGAGCATAATTCCCTCATAGCGGGACCTGTAGCAACGGCCCTGCGGGGTGTCCGTTCATTTGCCGTTGGTTGCAGATTCGAATTCGGAACCAGCCGCAGGCCGGTCCCTACAGTATTGGCCTAACCGGAAGCAGGCTGATAAACAGCATTGAAACGCAGCGCGCTTTCCGGCAAGTAAGGTATTGATGGAAAGATTTCGTCAGGTGATGGAGATCGTCGGCACGGCAGTCGACGGCGTCGGCGTGTTTATCGTCGCCGCGGGCGCGCTCGTGGCCACAGCGCATCTCGTGGTGCGTCGTGCCCACAACGCGGGCAATTACTATTCGTCCTATCGTCAGGACATCGGCCGCGCGATTTTATTGGGTTTGGAATTTCTGATTGCCGGCGACATCATCCGAACCGTCGTCGTTGCGCCCACGATCCAAAACGTCGTCGTCCTTGGATTGATCGTATTCATCCGCACGTTTCTGAGCTTGTCCCTCCAACTGGAAATCGAAGGGAAGTTACCGTGGCGCCGTGAAGGGACGGCCGCAGATCCAGATTAGTTTTGCTAATGTCGCCTTCACGGAAACAGCCAGCGCTTGTTATGGCGTCGCACCGACAATGGTTGAATTGCCCAGTCTGCCGGTGACATGCATAGTGCCTTCGGCTACTTCGAATGGAAAGAACCCTCGTTGCGCTGTGGTTTGCCGATATTGCCGGATACTGTGCGCACGCGGCCAAGGATGAAAGCAGCGCGCTGCGCCTGGTCCAAATTCTTCAAGAGCTAGCTTCAGAAACAGTCCCACAATTCAGGGGACGGATCGTAAAGTTCGTCGGTGATGCCGTGTTGGCACAATTTCCAAGCGCCGAACTGGCTGTTCGTGCCGCAATAACGTTAAGCAACGGCTATGTTCAGCGATCCGGCACAATCGGTCACATCGAACATTTACGTGTCGGCGTTCATTTGGCTGATGTCGCTGTGGCTGCCGACGGCGATCTGTACGGGGACGGAGTCAATACCGCAGCGCGGATCCAGGAAGCCGCAGAGCCGGGACAAGTCGTAATTAGTCAGGATGTCTGGCGTCAACTGCGTGGCCGCCGCGAGTTCCGTTTTGAAAATCTCGGGGACCGATCTCTAAAAGGGATAGGTCCCACGAGTCTCTACGTGGGGATGATGGCGAGCAGCGCCCCAAGTGTCTCCCAACCCAGTGCTACCGACAATTTGCGATCCCAAATGCAAAGGCCGGCAATTCGATCTCTCGCTGTATTACCCTTTGCTGATCTCAGCCCCGAGCATGATCAAGAACATTTCGCAGACGGTGTAGCCGAGGAGATCCTCAACGCGTTAACAAAAATTGGCGATTTGCGCGTCCCGGCGAGGACGTCATGCTTTGCTTTTCGAGGATTGAATCTCGACGCGCGCGAGATTGGGAGACGCCTGGGCGTTGAGGCGTTGCTTGAGGGCAGCGTCCGAAAAGCGGGACTGCGTCTCCGAATCAATGTTCAACTGATCGACGCCCGTAACGGTTACCAACTTTGGTCGGAGCGGTTCGATCGCGAGGTCGTTGACATTTTCGCCATTCAGGATGAGATCGCGAATAGTGTCGTTAGGGCCTTGGGTCTTTCGACCGGTCAAGGCGAAGAGCGTCATTTGGTCAAAACGTCGACTGCAAACGTGGAAGCATACGAGTTTTATTTACGTGGTCGGAAACTTTTTCAGAAGTGGACGCGCGAAAACATTAACCTTGCTCGAGAGATGTTCGAGCGTGCCGTTGCACTTGATTCAAATTTCGCTGCGGCATGGGCCGGACTGGCAACCGCGCATGTGCACCTTCATGGCTGCGAAAGCGAACCGCATTTGGAAAAAGCTCGCGAGGCTAGCGCTCACGCTCTGAAGCTGGACCCGCAGTCCGCCCAGGCCCACGTTGCCGCGGCCCAGGGATTATCGATGGAACAGCGCTACGCCGATGCCGCGGCGGAATTTGAACGAGCAATCGAACTTGATTCCACTCTCTTCGACGCGCTTTACTACTACGCGCGATCCTGTTTCAAAAGCGGCGATCTCGAGAAATCGCTTCGTCTGTTCCGACAAGCGCAATCGGTGCGCCCGGATGATTACCAAGCAGTTTATTTGGAAGCTCTGGTGTTAATGCAACTTCGGGGATGGAACGAAGCTCGCGAGGCTTACCAGCGAGGATTAGAGTCGAGTCGCAAGCACTTGGCCCTTCACCCTGATGATGCGCGTGCGTATGCTTTAGGCGCTGGAGCGTTCGCCAGGTTGGGAGAAACCGAGCGTGCGAAGGAATGGGCTAACCGCGCAATGGCGTTAGCGCCCGATGACGACGCGATCCTGTACAACGCCGGTTGTGCCTTGGCCGTTGCAGGTGAGGAAGAACGAGCGCTTGATGCTTTGCAACGAGCCATAGGCGCAGGTCTCGCGGGAGGAGATTGGATCCCACAGGACCCCGATTGGGAGCCGCTACGCGATCACCCACGCTTTCAAACGCTCGTTGAGCGGCTCGCGCGGCAACAACAGGGATTGTAATCAGCAGCAGCATTCGCCGCGAACAGCTGCACGGCCTTCCTTGATCAGAAACGGGATAAGTGCAAGGGCCGCGACGCTGTCGAGCCACCACCATCCGAGCAACCACGTAGCGGCCAATCCAAGCATTGAGACGACAGACAGATAGCCGCAAGTGATCGATTCAATAGCGTCTGCTCGCAACGCCCGCGAATTGAGGTGCGCGGCGACTTTCAATTTGTTTGATTGACCCATGAACGGCGCGTCCCTAGTCTCGTGAGCGTGCTTCGTTGTATTTGTCGAACGATTACGATTTTCGCGCTGTGCTGTGCAATCGGCCTGCAATGGCTGGCGCTCCAGTCCATCGCCTGGACAGCGATGATTGTCGACAACGCAAAACACGCTTCGTTGTGTCGGGCAATTGCGCAAACGTTCGATGGCGCGCACCCGTGCTCGCTCTGTCAGATCGTCAACAACGCGAAGTCGACCGAAACGAAGTCGGATCTCCAACCGCTTACGCTGAAGATCGACATGATTTGCGTGTCGCGAACAACTTCTTTCCTGCAACCTTTTATTCCGATCGAATACGCAGCGCGCGATTTTTCTTTCAATAAACTAGGGCGATCCCCGCCTTCGCCGCCACCGCGCTACATCCTCAGTTAGTTTGCGCTGGATGGTCTGCGCCGTGCGTGTGCACGGGTCGTAGCCTGGCGCGCATCAGACAACCGGAAACAGCCGCCCAGCAATCGCGGTTGTTTCGACTTTCGAGGATTAACATGAGATTTTTATCTTTAGTTTTTTGGCTTGCTTGCGCCGTGTGCGAATTCAGTGCAACGGGACGGGCTTACGGTCACGGTTTTGCCGGAGCGCGTTTTTTTCCGGCGACGCTTTCGACCGATGATCCTTTTGTTTCCGACGAACTTTCACTTCCAACGGTTAGCACGATAAGAACGCCGGACGACGGAGGAACGCGCGAGACGGACATCTCCGTAGACATTTCCAAACGCATCACTCCAGAATTCGCCATCGAAATCGGTGACACTTTTACCGCACTCGATCCACATGACGGGCGTTCGGCAAATGGATTCGGCAATCTTGAATTAGGCGGGAAATATCAACTTCTGAAAAATGGCGAGCACGAAGCGATTGTTTCAGTCGGGCTTGGCGTCGAAGTCGGTGGCACCGGCGGGCGCTCGGTCGGCGCTGACTCGTTTAGCACTTGGGCGCCAGGGATTTTTTTCGGCAAAGGCTTTGGCGATTTGCCCAATGAAATGAAATTTCTGAAGCCATTTGCTATTACAGGACAACTTGGTGTCGCGATTCCCACGAGCGCGAGCACACGCAGTGTTACCGTGGACGTTCAGGGCGGCGAACGCGATATCGAGGTCGAGCGACACTCCGACGTACTGGAGTGGGGATTTGCACTGGAGTACAGTCTGATCTACCTGCAATCGCAGGTGCAGGACTTGAACTTGCACGCGCCCCTGGATCGGTTGATTCCGCTGGTGGAATTTGCATTAGAAACTCCCCTGAACCGCGGAGAAGAAGGACAAACGACCGGCACGATAAACCCCGGCGTCATCTGGGCGGGTAAATACTTCCAGGTTGGAGTTGAAGCTGTTATTCCTATCAACGAGCGTACCGGAAATAACGTAGGGGTAATCGCGCAGCTGCATTTCTTCGTGGACGATCTTTTCCCGCACAGCCTGGGCCGTCCGCTTTTTGGTGAGAGAAGATGAAACCAGTAGTTCTTGGCCTTTTCCTAATTGTTATGGCCGGCTCAACCCGGCTTGAAGCGCATGCTTTTCTTGAACGCGCCGAGCCTGCCGTCGGCAGCACAGTGCGGACATCACCTGGCGAAGTTCGAATCTGGCTTAGCGAAAAAATCGAACCTGCACTCAGCACGATTCAAGTATTCGATGCATCAGGCAAACAAGTGAACAAACGCGATGTCCATCCGGATCGCTCGAATCAGGCGATACTGCGTAGTTCGCTGCCGCCACTTGACGCTGGAACGTACAAAGTCGTGTGGCGTGCGGT
>WNGK01004597.1_pt1 | contig 14729 bp, 10 predicted proteins | sample 5400601 | NCBI WGS metagenome assembly WNGK01 (sample SAMN13153376, study PRJNA577476) | soil metagenome | isolation source: 60 cm soil or saprolite under Garry oak tree replicate 1 | place: USA:California | collected 2016-06-15 | reverse complement strand
GAATCAAGGAAAGAGTAACAATAGCAATGCAAACGTCATTTTCTAACGTTGTTGCGACCGCAATAGCATATTTGAGCGAGATTGACCCGGTTATGCGGGCCGCCATTGAGCGTGTTGGTCCATGCACCTTAGAGCCCGATTCGGACATTTTCAACGCCCTCGTCGATGCCATTATCTCGCAGCAAATTTCTGTTAAAGCCGCAGACGCGATCATGGCACGTGTACGCGCCGCTCTACCAGAGGGAAAAGTGACGCCAGAAGCTCTTCTGCCTTTTGATTTTGAGCGATTGCGGACACTTGGTCTCTCAACGCCAAAGGCTCGTTATATTCGTAACCTTCTCGAGCACGTCTATAGTGGTCAACTACAATTAGAGATACTCTCAGAGCTTGACGATGAAGAGATTATCCGTCAACTCACAGCCGTCAAGGGCATAGGTCGCTGGACAGCCGAAATGTGTCTCATATTCACTTTTGGGCGTGCCGATGTGTTACCAGTCGACGATCTAGGTTTTCTTGAAGGCGTACGCGTGGCTTATCAGTTATCGGCACGCCCATCTAAGCAGGAACTCCGCGAGCGAGGTGAACTGTGGCGTCCATACCGTACCTTTGCTACATGGTATATGTGGGGGCTGCGACGACTAGAGATGGGGGTCGTCAAAGAGAAGACGCGAATTGTATCACTGTAATGGTTAGTGCTTACCTTTACTTACCCCGTTAAGAAGGAGCCACAATTTCTGTTGTATTTGATACACCAACTACAATATTTCTCTCCCATTACCTCTGTTACTAACCATTAGTGCGTATAAAGGCATCGCGCCTTGCCTGCGCTAATGCCTGTCCAGCGAAATCGGGACGTGTGGCTGCCGGTTGTCGATTCCTGGATGGCAGCGCGGTATCACCGATATTGCGGCTGACTATGAGTGCAATACTGGCGGCGAACAATGCAGCGCTTCATGCCAGAAGCAAGGGCATAGCCGCAGGATTTGCACCATGCGTGAGAGTGTCAATTGCAAAAACTTGTCGTACAATGCTAGTACATAATCAAGGGACCGTTTCGGGAATAAGAGGCGTCCTCCGTACATCCCCTTTTTTATGCACTGGCTAACACAGAGAAACAAGTGAAACAAGTGAAACAAATGAAACAAATGAAACAAACCTCACGGGAAACGCACTAGGGAGATGAAGCGAAATCGAGGGACATGTATAAGGATTCCCGGTTAGTATGGAAAGGGACAATTATGTCTGATATACAAGGACAGCATAAGCATACAAATCGGCTCATCAATGAGACGAGCCCATACCTGTTGCAGCACGCGCACAATCCGGTGGATTGGTATCCATGGGGAGAGGAGGCGCTGCAAAAGGCGAAGAGCGAGGATAAGCCTATTTTGCTGAGCGTGGGCTACTCGGCCTGCCACTGGTGCCATGTGATGGAGCGCGAGTCGTTCGAGAATGAAGAGATCGCGGCCATGATGAACCGGTTTTTTGTCTCTATCAAAGTAGATCGCGAAGAGCGACCGGATATCGATGCCATCTATATGCAGGCGGTGCAGGCTATGACCCAGCAGGGGGGCTGGCCTATGACCGTCTTCCTCACGCCCGATGGCCGCCCTTTCTATGGGGGCACCTACTTTCCGCCGCGCGATCGCCAGTATGGACAGCAGACGATGCCGGGGTTTCCACGTGTCTTGCTGAGCATGGCTGAAGCCTACCAGGAAAAGCGACAGGACGTCGAGGAACAGGCGACGCAGTTGGCAGAGTATCTGCAGCAGCGCAGCGGCACCCCTTTTCGTCGTCGGGGGGAGGAGGCCGCGGGAACAATGCCTCTTGAGTTATTGGGCAGTGCCAGCCGGGAGTTGGCTTCGGAGTTCGACGCCGTTAATGGCGGCTTTGGCACTGCTCCGAAGTTTCCGAACAGCATGTCTCTGGAGTTCCTGTTGCGCGTGCACCAGCACCGGCTCAAGGGCGAGATGAGCGCGCAAACCATGCCGGGAGAATTGGAGATCATCGAGTCATCGCTACAACATATGGCTAAGGGGGGTATCTACGATCAGCTGGGCGGTGGTTTTCATCGCTACTCCGTTGACGCGCAGTGGCTGGTACCGCACTTCGAGAAGATGCTGTATGATAACGCGCTGCTCAGCCGCGTCTATTTGCATACCTACCTTGTGACGGGGAATGCATTCTATCGCCGCATTGTCGAAGAGACGCTGGATTACGTTGTGCGCGAAATGACCTCTCCCAGGGGTGGTTTCTACTCCACGCAAGATGCTGATAGCGAGGGTGAAGAAGGTAAGTTCTTTGTGTGGACACCAACAGAGATCGAGGCTGCGCTCTCCCCACGAGATGCCGAGCTCTTTATGCAGTATTACGATGTGACACAGAAAGGAAATTTTGAGGGGAAGAATATCTTACATGTCTCACGGGACGTTGAAGAGATAGCGAAAGCGGCTCAACTGAGCGGAAAGCAGGTGGAGGACTCGCTGCAGCAGAGCCGGTTGCAGCTCTTCCAGGTGCGCGAACAGCGCGTAAAGCCGGGGCGTGACGAGAAGATCCTGACATCCTGGAACGGGCTGATGCTGCGCAGTTTCGCGGAGGCGGCGCGGTACCTGGAGCGCGCCGATTACCTCCAGGTCGCCAGCAAGAATGCCGAGTTTTTGCTGGGAGAGTTACGTCCTGAAGGCCGATTACTGCGCACGTATAAGGATGGGCGAGCGCGCTTGAAAGGTTACCTGGAAGATTACGTCTTCCTGGCAGATGGACTGCTGGCATTGTACGAGGCAAGTTTTCAGCCACGCTGGTTCATTGAAGCGCGCGGGTTGATGGATGAAGCGATCGCGCTGTTTGCCGATGAGCAGAATAACGGATTCTTTGATACGGGCAGTGATCACGAGGCGCTGATCAGCCGCCCGAAGGATATCATGGATAACGCTACCCCTGCCGGTAATAGTGTTGCCGTCGATGTTCTGCTGCGGCTGGCGGCATTTACTGGCGAGGAGAGCTATAGCCAGCGTGCGGACGACTACCTGCAGCCTATTACGGATGTAATGGTGCAGCACCCACAGGCTTTTGGACATGTAATTGGCGCTCTGGATTTTGCTCTTTCGGCGGTGAAAGAATTTGCTATCATAGGCAATCCTTCCGAGGCTGATACCCGTTCGCTGCTGGGAGTCATCAATGGACGCTATCTGCCCAATAGCGTGCTGGCCTGTGCTGATCCAACTGATCGTGAGGCTGTACAGGCTGTGCCATTGCTGGCGGATCGACCATTAAAAGAGGGTAAGGCAAGCGCCTACGTCTGTCAGAATTTTGCCTGTCTTGTGCCTGTCAATACAGCGGATGAGTTGGAGGAATTGGCATCTTGAGATCATGTTAATCTACGCCTCGCTTTATGCCAGAGCAGCAGGAGAAATATCCTGCCAATCCTGGGAGAGGAGCGTTGCAGTTCGCGCTCTTCAACAGACTGAGGAGCCTGGTGGGGAGGGGCCCAGCGTTCTCGTACAAAGAGTTCTGTCAGCCGCCAGAGAGGGCGCGCTTCCCGGGGTACACGCTGGCACAGCGCCTGGCTGAACTCATATGGTGTCTGCCAGGCGCGCGGAGATAAGCCCACCATGCCGGCGAGGCGACATACACGCCAGTATGCTCCGGCAACGAAGGAACTACCGGCGTAGAGGTTGCGCCACCAGTATCTCCCGATGGCAACGAGCAGTACAAGGATGGAACCAGCTAGCGCGACCAGGGATAGCTCTACCAGCATGTTCTGGCGGGCGCCAGATGATATCGAGCCCCCATTGGATGGAGGGTCGGATGGTGGCCTCAGGGGAGTTCCCTTTTTCTTGTGCGCGGGTGTTGCTGTAGGAGCGGGTTTAGAGGGCGTTGGTTTCGCCGCAGGCTGCGTCATCGGTTGTGAGCTGTTCAAGGCAAAGCCAGGGGTGGGATCGAAGTTGATCCAACCATAGCCAGGAAAGTAGGCCTGAACCCAGCTATGCGCGTCACTTCCATTCACCACCCACACTTTGCGCTGGCTATCCAGGTGTCCATGGGAAAAGCCATTGATCACGCGTGTAGGGATCCCCAACAGGCGGGCCATGACCGTCATAGCAGTTGCATAATACGTGCAGTAGCCATGATGTGTCTTCAACAGCCAGGAGATGGCATCGACATTGTCGGGGACAGGGGGGTTATCCAGAGCATAGGTAAACTGCGTCTGATTGCTGAGATGAGACTCGAGCATCTTAAGAGCATCATACATACCTGTCGCGCCCTGCGTCCATTGCTCGGCTGTATGCAAGACCTGGCGCGATAAGCCGTTTGGGACCTGCAAGTAAAACAACTGCAGCGTGGTCAGGTTTGAAGCTCCACTCCAGTAATCCGGGTTATCTTGTGGAAACGGCACCGGGGATAAATCCCGGGGAGAGGCCGTCGAAATGAAGGATGTGACCTGGTAATGTTCTCCCTTCGACAATGGGCTCTGCTGCGACCAGGCAGAGACAAAAGGATTACCATAGAGTGTCGTGGCGACGTCAAATGTTGATGGTTGTGAAGGGCCGAAAAGGTAGTGTTTCTTCCCACCAGGCGGCTGTACGATCGTTATCGAGGTATTGACAGGTGTGTAGCTGACGCTTGTATCGTTCGGCAAGGAGGCCCTGGCGTCATAATTCTGCCCGTTAGCAAGGTCAGAAGATGTCCATGTATGGCCATCGAAATGATCATAGCTGAATCCTGGCAGGTACTGCGCAGCGGGGTTACTACTCGTGTAATGCAACACTTCGCCAGCGGGAAGGTGAACACTGCCAGCGATGGTCAATTGATCTCCAAAAAAATTTGTCGGGGTCTGGTAAGGTTGCAGTATTGATCCCGTGTTCTGCAACGACAGGTGGCCCTGGGTAACGTTGGCCCAGGCATTATCGATATTATTCCAGAACGTGACGCCTGTGCTTGGTTCGCTCAGCACTGGAAGAGCCCATGCTGAGAGTAAGGCGAGCAGTAATAAGGCCGAGGCGATTTGTATGAAACGCCTCGTTATGCCACGCAGCCAGGAACGATCGATATACAACCCCTGGCTTTTCCAGTCTTCTAACTGTGTCGCCAGCTGGATACGTCCAATGAGGAGAATGAGGGCCGCCAGCATAATGGCGATAACAAACGATATGTTCTGCTTTACATAATTGAGATTGATCAGAAGAACGGAGCAATAGACCAGGGCGACAAGCCAGGTGAGGTGAGCATGATAGATGAGCCATGCTCCAAAGTATCCCAGAAAGAAACTGAGAAAAGAGAGATAGAAAAGAAATACCATTTCACTGTTACTTACGCGACTGGGATCAGTCAGTACTGCTCCTATGCCTGCTATTAATAGTCCCCAGGAGACGCGATAGGCGATAGCGCTGGTGAGCCAGATCGAGAGCCAGTGGCCGATGAGACAGGCGGCAACATGTAGGATTGGCTGCGGTAAACGGTGTATCTTGGCGATAGCAAGGCCGACGAAGAGGCCAGCAATAGTACTCCAATAGAGGATAAAAGTATGACTCACCCAACCAACCGAACTGATAGAGTAAACGACGCAGCATACTGCTGCGGCCAGGAGCAGCATTGCTAACCAGCCTTCTTTTGGCGCTAACACCAGGCGGAATTTCGACGTTTCTCGAGTGAATTGCGGGGTTGGAGATGGCGGCATTGGTCCTGGAGGTTCGTATTGTGGCTGCTTACGCCGGCTTTGTATATCTATGTTGGGCGAGGCATAGGGCTCAACAATATTCGACCTCATTAAGAACTCCTCCAGGTGGCAAGCATTACTTTTTTGAGCGTTGTTATAAAAGACGCAAACGTAAATCAAATTGTATCATACCTAAACTAAGTTCCTAACAGTCCTCCTCTTGCCAAAGAATGTGAGCAAAAGACTGGAGCCCTGAATTGCTCGCATTGATGCTATTGTATTATTTATAAAATAAGGAACGCATTAAAAGAAAATTAGAATCAACTTAAAGACGTCATTGTTGACTTGAAATATTAGTATGGATAGGGTAAGGTGTGTGTAGCAAATGCGAAACGGCTGAATCAGATTGAGTTAAGCCGAACAACATTCATAGCAAAGGAACATATTCAAGCATTTGCCGCAGTCTAAGAATAGATCTAGAGAAGATAAAAGAAGGAGAATTACATCATGTTGTTAACCCTTGTTTGGTGGATCATCGTTGGTTTGATTGCCGGCGCCCTCGCGGGTATGGTTATGCGCGGCGGCGGGTTCGGTATCGTCGGTGACATCATCGTCGGTATCCTCGGGGCGATCATCGGTGGCTTCCTGGCTGGATTGCTGGGTATCGGCTCATCGAATATCATCGTCAGCATCATTATCGCATTCATTGGAGCGTGTATCCTGATTGCGATACTGCGAGCCGTCAGCGGCAGTGGTCGATTTGGTGGCCGCACTGGTGGCCGCACGCTATAAGCTGGCGATAGGAAAATCTGTTAAGGATAGAACAGACTGCTAACGTTTAATGGAGAAAGGGCCTGTCCGCGGCGAAGTCGCGGACAGGCCCTTTCTCGTGAAAGCATAAAAGCTTATTGAAACCATAAAATAAGCAGGCTGGTTACCCGCGTTCGATGCCTATTCCTTCAATGATGACTTCCTGCCCTGGTAGATGCACGACCATAATATATTCACCAAGCGGTACCCTGCTGAATACAATGTTTCCCAGGTCGTCTACCATGGCGCAGCAAATCGAGTTTTCCAATTTTCTTTCTTCTGTATTACTATCCTGTTGCGCGCGGTAAAGTTCGGCCTGCGCTCCCTCGAAGGCGCCTACACTTTCGTTGCTATTGGCACTGGTGAGGATGCCAAGCAACATGTAATCGCCATTGCTTGCACGTGAGAGGTGCAGTGAGATATCGGTAGCCTCGGCGCGGTACTGACGCGGCCATGCTTTTTCGGACACAGTGTGCCCATTGCGCAAGACCAGTTGCGCTTGCTGACGGAAAAGGGTGGCATAAATGCGGCGTACGGCTGCCAGTGGCGCTGCTTCGCGAGACGGCTCAAGAAGGGGCTGAGCCATAAAACGCCGCGTCACAGCAACCTCGGCAGTACAAAGGGGACAATCCAATATATGGGATGCTATACGCGTCCGTTCTTCGTCAGGCAGCAGATCGGCGCAATAGAGGCTTAACTGCGTCCCACTGGGGCAGAGACGACGATACAGTCGGGAGACAATAGAGGAGTTGACTAGTTTGTATTCAGCCAGACGCTGCTGGCATATTTCGCACTGTTCCAGGTGTTCACTCGTCGTCGTTGACAGAGGTTGCTCATCGAGAGCAAAACCCAAAAGTTCCTCGTCGTTGGGGGCCATTGCGTCCAAGCAGTCCATCATTAGTAATTCCTCATTCTCTGGCACGAAATTCACTTACGGGTCAAGTTAACGGATCAGTCAGGCTTGATTCTGTATGTGTTGCCTTTTAAACGTCGCCAAAACGGTTTTTTAGGGCCTCAATTTCGTGCATTCGTGCTGTCCCCTTAAAACTCACCATCGCCCAGCAGCCAGCGCAGCCGGTCTTTATTGCGTCGCAATCGATCGATGATATTGCGTGTCAAACGAAAGATTTCATGAACATCGTTGAATTCCCGCGGGAGAAGCTGTACAATTTGCCTGGGCTTGAGGCCGCAGTAGTAGAGCAAATAGGCCAGCCGCTGCTCGCGTGCATTGGGAATAAAACCTTTGATGACTTCCCAACGTTGATTGCTTTCATCAGGTTCGGGTGCTACTCGTTCAAAGTTCTCCGGTATTGGGATCTCTTTCTGGCTTCGCAATGTATCTATGATAACACTATTGACGCAGGCACGTAAAAAAACGAGCGCTCCGGCCAGGGTAGTAAATTCCAGGGTCTTATTGCGTACGGTGACCCTCCAGAAACGTTCGAAGGTAAGTGCAACAAAATTTTCTTCGCTATCGATATCACGGACCGCCTCTCTCTGGGGATGACGGCGTACCCAACTCAGCACGATGCCATGAAAGCGCTCCGTCAGCACTGACCAGGCATGAGAGTCTTGCTGCAACAGTGCGCGCCGGAAAATTTCCAGGCAACACTGGTCGTTGTGTGGCTCCCTCTGATTGTACTTCTGTATTTCGCTCATACAGCGCGATGTAAGCTCTGGTAGGCTCATTGAGCGCGGAGGTTTATCCATCTCGATGCCCATGTTCTCGACCTCTCTCTTCAGCACTGCTGAAGTAATGTTGTCGATACGAAATCAAGCTGTTATGTTGATAGACGTATACAAGCGCTACAAGTCAAATGATGTTTCCAGGTATTTAAGAACACAAACGACTCATTTGCATTCCGAGCACTCAGTTAGTCTGGTGGGCTGCGGCGTTTTACTGACAATGTAGGGTATGTACAATAGATCTCGCCCAAAACGATGAAGTATTATGGAAGCGAAAAGCTCAGGTTATTGTCGTTAGCTTAACGCAGCCCACGGATAAGTGTCAAGTTATTTTGAATGTAAAATGTACTTAAAACAGTTCCTTATGAAGTATATACAAGCGCTTTATGGAATGGGAGTGTCAAATGCACTATTTCGTTGTGAATGATTACCACTTATGTGGTGTGGCAGGATTGTTGTAAAGCCTTCACTAAGAAGCTGCTGATCCGGTACTTCAAAACAATATAGAAAGAGACTGCTTGAACCAGCGCCCAAACCATTTCATCAATCGCCAATCAGTAATCTAGCCAACGCGGTGCTGCATGGTGTATACTATGCCTATAGAATTTGAGGTGTTTCTCGTTAAATCTAACATATGTTGTTGAGGCCAGCACCGCGTGACCAGTTGAAACATTGATCAGGCTGGGAAGACTATGAATAAGCGCATTTTGCTGGGCATCGATACAAGTATCTCGCCTCAGACGCAGCGTGCTCTGCGCGTGGTCAGCGCGTTCATGGAGCAGGCGGCACCAGAATTTCATGTTGTGCTGCTCAGCGTCATACCCGTCCCCTATATGACCTCACCCTCGCTGGGCATGTACGTTGGACATCTCCTTCCCATGTCGATTACTCCTGAACAACGCAGCCAGGCGGAGGACGACCTGCGCAGAGCGCGTACAGAATTGCAAAAAGCGGGGGTATTTGCGGAACAGATCGAGGTGCTTATTCGGATTGGTATTCCTGCCGAAGAAATTGTCAAAGTGGCTAAAGAGCTACAGGTTACCTTCATTGTGGTGGGCAGCCACGGCAATGCGCTGCGGCAGAAAATACGGAGGTTCTTTGCCGGCAGTACTTCGCGGCGTGTCCTACAACTTGCCCCTTGCCCGGTGATGATCACCTCTACACCGGACACACCACGCCCCGCTGACCTGGTAACCTGGTATGTAGATGCGATTACAGTTTATCTGCAACAGAACACCGACGTGCTCACGGTTTTCACTCCTCAGGAGGTCGCGAAAAAGTTTATACCTCCCAATAAGAAAAGGCCTGGACGCAAGGAAATCGCGGCCGCGACGCTTGCCCTGGAACAATTGACCGGGTCTGGTATGCTGTGCCGCCACGATGTCAGCGGTGAACTGAAATATGTGAATGATTAGAGCACATCAAAATACTTTACTTTTTACTTCTGGTGTGGTATCCTAAATATAATCAATATGGATGGCATGAACGCGAGATATGTCCCTTCCCATGAGTAAGCAGAGAGGAAGCACCGGCGGCTGAAAGTGCTCCAACTCGCAAGAAACGGATACCCCTTGCCAGCCTGCACAGAGTCAGTAATGTGTACGGCTCAACCCCGTTACAGGTTGTTAAAGCGCGCTAGTTTGGGTTCAATGAATTGGCCCTTACAGTTAAGTGAGCGCGGAAGCTGGGTGGAACCACGAAGAGTGTTATTACCTTTTCGTCCCTTTAGGGGATGGAAAGGTTTTTTTATTGTCTTGTCTTATGTTATGGAGGATTATCGTCTATGTCAGTGGAAGTAGAACTCGAGGAATCGGTCGGTTATACGCCGATTCAGCGCATGCGGCACTCTGCCGCGCATGTGATGGCGGAGGCGGTCCAGGAGATCTTTCCTGATGCACGTTTTGGGATAGGTCCAGCCATCGAAGATGGTTTTTACTATGATTTTGAACTGCCGCGCGCGCTCACTCCCGATGACCTGCCCGATATCGAGAAGCGCATGGCGCGTATCGTGGCCGGGAAATATCCCTTTGTGCGCGACCGCTGGCCGCGTGAGAAGGCGCTAGAGTACTTTCGCGATAAGGGTCAGGTCTACAAGGTTGAGCTGATCGAAAACCTGCCCGACGCGGAGGTAGGTATCTTCCAGCAGCACAATTTTCTTGACCTCTGCCGCGGCCCGCACGTGGCCAATACAGGTGAGATAGGCCCGTTCAAGCTGATGCGCGTAGCGGGTGCCTACTGGCGCGGAGACGAAAATCGACCCATGCTGCAGCGACTGTACGGCACGGCGTGGTTCACGAAAGAGGAGCTCGAACAGTACCTGTGGCGCCTGGAAGAGGCGCAGAAACGCGATCACCGCAAACTGGGACGCGAGCTCAAGCTCTTCGTCCTGAGCGAAGACTTGCCTGCTGGCGTGCCAATGTTTCTGCCGCGTGGTGAGACGCTGCGCCACCAGATGGAGAGCTATGTTCGTGAGACGCAGGAACGCTACGGCTACCAGCATGTGTGGACGGCCCACCTGGGCAAAGTGCGGCTCTATAAAACGTCGAAGCACTGGTTCACGTACCGCGAAAATATGTTCCCGGTGATGCAGGGCGAGCAGGAAACGTCAGAAGACGATGCTTATGTACTGAAGCCAATGAACTGCCCGCACCATATCACGTTGTACAAGTCTCAGATGCATAGCTATCGCGAGTTGCCCGTGCGCTATGCCGAGTTCGCCACACTCTATCGCTATGAGAAAGCCGGTACATTGACGGGATTGGCACGCGTGCGCAGTTTGACGCAGGATGACGCGCACGTCTTCTTGCGCCCGGACCAGATTCAGGAAGAGTTTGATCGAGCATTTAACCTGACGCTCGAGGTCTTCAACACCTATGGACTCGAGGACTACTGGATCGCTCTTTCGCTGCGCGACCCCCAGAAGAAAGAAGATTACGTCGGCAGCGATGAAGTCTGGGAAAAGGCCGAGAACGCCCTGCGCGCGGCTGTAGACGCCAAGGGCGTTGAGTACAAGGCGGTCATCGGCGAGGCGGCATTCTATGGTCCAAAAGTAGACTTCATGGTGCGGGATGCCCTTGGCCGCGAGTGGCAATGCTCAACAATCCAGCTTGACTTCGTCCAGCCGGAGAACTTCGGCCTTGAATACATTGCTGAGGATGGGCAGGCCCACCGCCCGATCATCATTCACCGCGCTGTGACCGGTTCAACGGAACGCTTCATGGCGCTGATTATCGAGCATTTCGCCGGAGCCTTCCCGGTCTGGCTCTCGCCCGTGCAGGCCATGGTCATACCGATTGCTGATCGCCACATTGAGTATGCTTACACGGTGATGGAGACGCTCAAGGCCGCCGGCGTGCGCGTGGAAGTGGATGCGCGCAGCGAGCGCATGAACGCGAAGGTGCGCGACGCCCAGATGCAGAAGATACCCTACATGCTGGTCGTTGGCGATAAAGAGGCCGCTGAGAACGCGGTGGCTGTACGCCTGCGCACCAACGAAAATCTCGGCGCAACGCCGCTGGATAGCTTTGTAGAACGTATTACAGACATCATCAAAACGAAAAGTAGAGATTTGTAGTAATATTGTTACAACAAAATATGGCGAGAACGCGAGACATGTCCCTTCCAAGGGGAGAACAGAGAGGAAGCACCAGCGGCTGAAAGTGCTCCTACTCATAAGAAAAGGAGCGTTACCATGCCGCTAGAATCACAACCTCAAGAATCCAATAACCATCGTAGATGGGGACGCGATCTCGGCCTTTTCACGTTTTCAGCCGAGGTAGGATCCGGGCTGCCGCTCTGGCAGCCCAAAGGCGCGATACTGCGTGATACCCTCGAACGCTTTCTGCGTCAGGAACAGCTCGAGCGCGGCTACCTGCCGGTCGTAACGCCCCATATTGGCAGGATCGACCTGTACAAGACGAGCGGGCACTGGTACAAATATCGCGAGAGCATGTTCCCACCGATGGTCGAAGCCCACTCGGATGCGAACGAGCGTGATCGCTGGACGTATTCTGATGATAGCTGCTCTGCACCCTCCTTTGGAGAACAGGCTCTCAGTGCAGAAGATGATGGACCGCGTGGTGAGGTGTATATCCTTAAACCAATGAACTGCCCGCACCATATCTACATATATAAAAGTGAGCTACATTCGTATCGCGATCTGCCCCTGCGACTAGCCGAGTTTGGTACGGTCTACCGTTACGAACAGAGCGGCGAACTCAACGGCCTTTTGCGCACGCGCGACTTCACGGTCGATGATTCGCACATCTTCCTCACACCCGAGCAGGTTGAAGGAGAATTTGTCAACGTAGTCAAACTGGCCCTTTTCGTTTTTCATACGCTGCAGCTTGGCGACTTTTCAGTCCGCGTTGGATTGCGCAATCCCGCTAGCTCCAAATATATTGGCAGTGACGAAGCGTGGCAGCAAGCACAAACGGTGATTATGAGGGCCGTCGAGAAGCTCGGCATAGTTGCTCATTTTATGGACATGTATTCCAATGTTCACAGAACTCGCTTTAACCTACGTCCGTTGACGCCTCTGAGCAAGCCCAAAGGCCCAACTGGACGGGAGGCACTACTACGGAGTGCCTGAATTTCTGCTTCCACTGCTCATGTCTTCTCATGAGCAGTGCTTTGACTTCCTGCCGGTTCTGGCAGGCGCGCAATTCCAGATCACCGAGCCGGGACGCGATATTCTGCGAAGCATTTGTGTCGGCATGTGTTGTGTGACCGCAAACTCGACAGCAAAACGTTTGCTGATTGGGCCTATTTTTCCGGTCCACGTAATGGCACATATGACATTCCTGTGAGGAATAAGCACTCTTCACACGCGTGGCAAGTACACCACGCTTTGTCGCGTTCCAAGTAATGTGATCTGGTATATGCGCTAAGTTCGACGCCCGCATGTAGGCGTTCATAGTGCGGGCCTTAAAGCGCATGGAAGCCACGGAAAGCTGCTCGTAGGCAAATTGGCAGTCCTGGTGCTCATCGAAACACAGATTGACTGCTCTGTTTATCTCTTGTCTGACGTGGCGTATGAGCCTCTGCCCGGTGGCGCTGGATGTGGATGGCAGCTTGTCTTTCGGCACGCCTCGCTTCTCCAGGCACTTTCTGAGCTTGGCTTTCCTGCGGCGTTTTTCACGGTCCTGCTTCTGCCGCTTTCGTAGCTTCCCGTTGAACGTGCCGTACTGCTTGCCATCCGAGGTGGTGAGGAAATTGGCGATGCCGACATCGATGCCAATGACTGGCGCGTCAGGCGAAGTCGCAACGGCGACCGTCTCATCGTAGGTGAGCGTCAACCACCAGACCTCATCCCGTTTGTTGAGCGTCACGCTGCTGTTGATTTTACGGCGTTTGCCGGTTTGGGGATCGGTGAGCTGCTCTTTGTGGTAGTCAGCGAGTTTGACCGGGATCAAGAGGGGATGGCCCTTGTCCAGCGTGCTCACATTGAGCCAGTAATCAAAAGTGCTGTCCTCGGCCTCCTCTAGCTTGATGACATTCCCGTTGGCTTGAATGCAGGGCTGGCGCAAGGTCGGAATGTTCCACTCGCGCCACTCCGGTTCTTTTGCCTGATCCTCAAGGGTGCCATCTGTCTTCTGCTCCTGGTATTCGGAAAGCTGGTCAAGATAGTCTTCATACGCATTGGCCCGATTCGACCGCCAGGACTTGGCGATGCCCGCGGCCTGTTGAATCGCGACGCGATGCCACCGCTCCGAGAGGGATGTGAGGAAACAAGGAGCACGAAAACCATTCGGCACCTCGTTGCTACAAAACAAGGTGACGTACTGCTGAGTCAGCGCAAGATACACCTCGGCAAGCGTGTCCAGGGTGGTCAACTTCCCTGGATTGGGAGCTTCTAACCCGATATGGGTGACTGCTTTGGTAATGACCTGTGGCGAACCCGCTTTCGTGCGCTTCCTACGCTTCTTCATGGTTTTCCTGTTTCAATTCCTGCACAATTTTTTCCGTCTTCCGTTTGGCGCGCCGTTGCCCGTAAAGTCTGGCACAAAACGAGTACACAATGCTGCTCAGATCAGCCAGCAGGTCTTCGGTGCTGTTCTGCGCCTGATTGACCACTTCGATCTCCCGCCCGTAGGTTTTCAGCAGCGTTTCGATGTAGCGAAAGCCAAAACGAGTCCCACGATCTTTGTGTTCAATGACAATGCGCCCGATGCTCGGATCAGCCAGCAGCGCGAGAAACTTTGGTCGATTGTCATTGACGCCCGATCCGATTTCTTTGACCACACGGCTCACTTGATAGCCACGAACCGTACAATAGGCCACCAGCCGCTCGGCCTGGCTGTCCAGATTCGCTTTGTTCTCCGAAGAAGACACTCGTGTGTACACCGCGACTTTGGCAGTAGCCGGTGCCTCTCGAACTCCCACCGGCTCTGTCACCAGAATCGTGCCGGTATCCATTTGTTGGCCAGCAATTTTGCCTGCTTTGTACCACCTCCAGGCGGTACGGTAGCTGATGCCCTGGAGCCTCGCGTAATCGATCAATTTCATACCATTATTCTAGCATACATGGCTGCGTTTGTCTATAGCTGTTCATTGATCGAGTGAACGTTTTCAATAC
>WNGK01004596.1_pt1 | contig 14733 bp, 14 predicted proteins | sample 5400601 | NCBI WGS metagenome assembly WNGK01 (sample SAMN13153376, study PRJNA577476) | soil metagenome | isolation source: 60 cm soil or saprolite under Garry oak tree replicate 1 | place: USA:California | collected 2016-06-15 | reverse complement strand
AGTCCCGTCTACGAGATCGGCAGCCCCATTTTCGAGAAGAGTACGGTTCGCCTTGGAAACGGCAAGGCATTCACAATTCAGGCAAATCGCGTTTCCGCCCGCAATAAATACATCCAATCTGCGCAATTGAATGGCAAACTGCTCACCCGACCATGGTTCCGGCATGATGAGATCGCAAACGGAGGCACACTGGTTCTGGAGATGGTGGACAGGCCGAACCCGGATTGGGGCAGTGCCCCGCAAGATGCGCCGCCCTCCATGACGAATGCAGCCCAGTAGTTTCTGGGCTCGCCTCTCCGCGAGGACCGCAGACGCGCTTCGTCTCAGCCTCGGGACGAATGGCCCTGTCACTGCTTTGGGCGTGAAGGACCTTTGGCACCGCGGACCAGTCCTTCGGGTTTCAGGTGGCAGCCGTTGCATGTGGCCGGCCAATCCGCCCTCATTCACGCTTCCAGACTTTCGAAATAATCTGGCTCGGCCACCGGGCTCGCATCAATGCGATCACGGGTTTCTCCTACCGGCATCCTCTACTCATTAAAAAAATACCTGAGCCATCGAGCTTTCTGAGACAGCCGAAATCTAACAGGCGTACCTACCGTTACGGCTCTGCCCATCAGATAAGCTGCTCGGCTTCTTATAGATAGAAAACATGTTAGGACTCCATCCTAACCTTGTCAGCCGCGCAAACACTGGCTTAGGTTCCTTGTGTTCCTGAATAAGGTTCTTCATAAGTCGCCAAAGATTCAGTCAAGCAATCCTTTGGAGGAAAAGCAGATGACGCCAAGAATTCCATTCAGATTCCGGTCAGTAATAAGCCGCGACAGGCACGCCGGTTTCCTTGGCAATGCAATCGCTGTGCTGTGCGTCTTTATGTGGCTGGCAGGCAGCGTCGCTCTCGCCCAGGTAACCGGGCGGGGTACCATGTCCGGGACCGTGACCGACTCGTCCGGAGCGCTCGTTGTCGGCGCACACATAACCATCACCAACACGGCAACGAACGTCTCTCAGGATTCCGGCACAAATTCTACCGGGTATTTCGAAGTGAACAATCTGAATCCAGGCGTATACAAGATTCTGGCGACGGCTCCTGGTTTCGAGAATCTGCTGCGCGTGGGTATCACCCTTGAAACGGACGCACATGTCAGTGTTCCTTTGGCGCTACAGACAGGGAGAAGCGTACAAACTGTTACCGTGACGGCGGATGCCTCCCTGCTGAATACTGAAAGCGGTTCGGCCGGACAAGTGCTCACGACAAAGCAGGTGGAATCGATTCCGGTTTCCGGAAACAACCCCACTTGGCTTGCCCTCATTGCTCCAGGCGTCCAGGGCAAGACGGGCCAGGCGGCCTCGACTGACGACACACTGGCCTGGACGGGCCTCACCCAGGATTACGGTGCGTACGGCAACATCGGAGTCAACGAATTCAGTCTGGATGGTGCTCCCAACGAGAGCAACGGGCGTGCTTCCGGCCTCAACCCGACGATCGATGAACTGAGCGAAACCAAGTTCGACGTAGCTGGATATGATCCTTCCTTTGGGCATTCGATGGGCGTAATGACCACGCAGACAACCAAGGCAGGAACAAACGGTCTGCATGGCACGATCCGTGAAACCTATACCGCGAAGCGTTGGGCAGCAATGAACCACTTCCAGGGTTTGAACTATCGCTACCAGCAATCGCTCGCCGGCTGCGTTAATGGGGCAAGCACAAGCGCCCAATGCTATGCGATTGAAAACCAGTATGGATGGCCCGGACTCCACATGAACAACGGCTCCGGCGCCGTCGGGGGCCCCGTCTACATCCCCAAAGTATTCGACGGCCGTAACAAGCTGTTCTTCTTTGCTTCTGTATTGGACGATGTCTTTGCGGGCGCGGGGTCTCAGACAGCGACCGTTCCCACGATGCAGGAAAGGAAGGGAGACTTCAGCGATCTTCCCGTGCAGACAACAAACATACCGGTGGCGTTCACAGCTGCCTGTGGAACATCAACTTCCTACTATGGCCAATACCAGGTCTATGACCCTTTCTCTGTGACGCTGGATTCAAACGGCATCCCGCGCCGCTCGCCCATTTGCGGCAATGTCATCCCCGCAAACAGGCTGGCGAACAACACGATGGTTCAGGTGTACAACAGCCTGATGCCGGTACCCACGCAAAACAATCCCATAGGGAGCAACTTCGCCTTCACCCAGATAACGCCGCAGACCTATCGCGACTACACAGGCCGCGTGGACTACAAGTTCGCTTCCAATGACAATCTCTTTGTTCGCTACACGAGGGGGAACTATACGAAGGGACAAAACGACTACACGGTTGGAGATGTCGGTCGGCAGGAAGGACCGCGCTGGATCGACGTGCCGGCAATTGGATGGGACCACGTGTTCAGCGCCCGTACAAACCTCGAGGTTGCGTTTGGAGGTACGAACTTCAAGACGCGGTGCTGCTACTATCCCGGATATGACAAATACAAGCCAAGCTCCCTCGGCTTGCCAAGTTATACGGATCAGTATGCACAGTCGGCGAATTCCGCGCTGTTGGAGCTTCCAGTCATCAACATAGCCAACTATATGAATAGCAATCCGGGCGAGCCGGCCAGCTCGATTGGCCAGACTGACAATGTCGCCTCAACTTACCGCTCTTTCGCACTCAACGGAAATCTCACGCATGTGGTTGGACGCCACACCATTCATGCAGGCGCGGAGTATCGCTGGCAGAATGCATCCTACGGCGTGAACGGAAACGTTTCGGGAACATACAACTTCGACAACTCCTACACGCAGGAGAACAACGGGCGCGACAGCACATTTCAACAGTCGAATACCGGATTGGCCATGGCGGCATTTCTCATGGGCGTTGATACGTCGGCCTCTGTTTCGAGAAACAGCTCCGCCTCGCTTCAGTCCCCATACTATGCCATCTACGCGGGGGATACTTGGCGCGTGACACCGAAATTCACGATCATACCCGGCGTTCGCTTTGAATACGAATACGGAGTCACGGAGAAGCACAACCAATTGGTTGTGGGGTGGAATCCCAATGCAGACTTGTCGGCGATATCTGGACCGGTGAATTCTGCTTATCAGTCTGCTTTGGCGAATGCGACTCAGTCCCAGCGGGCGGTATTGCCATCCGCACTGACAATCAAGGGAGGGCCGATGTACGCCGGTGTTAACGGCGCCCCCAGAAACGAATGGAATAACAGTTACCGCTTTCTGCCAAGGATCGCCGCCGCTTATCAGGTCAATCCACGGATCGTCATTCGGGGAGGCTACGGCATTTTCTATGACACGCTGAATGCTTTGGATGCATCCATCGATCAAGACGGATTCAGCGCCGGCACTGCCGTGAGTACGTCCAGCACCTACGGCACGAATTTTGCGGCGGGGACGTCGCCCTTGGCGGATCCTTTTCCAGCAAATGCCGGCGGAGCCCGGTTCAACTCCTCGATCGGCAGCGCCGCCGGAGCGCTGTATTATCTCGGCGCCAGCCCGACAATCTTCGACCATAACCTGGTTCCCGCGCGGCAACAAAGGGGCGCGATCGGTGTGCAGTTTCAGCTGAGCGCATCAACGCTCCTCGAAGCGTCCTACAACATCGGCTACACGACGCACTTACAGTTGACGAAGGGCCTGGCATTTACTCCATCCAGCTTCTATGCCGGCGGACGACAACCGAATACCGTTCCGAATGCAGTACTTGGCAGCCAGATCGCCAACCCATTCCTGCTCTCAAATCTCAGCGGTATCGCTTCTTCGAATCCTGCAGCCTACAACCTGATGTCGCACAATAGCTTCTTCACTCAGCCGATGATCTCGATCGGCGGCCTCGTTCGCGACTATCCGCAGATGAACGGACTATCGCTCAACGAATCTCTTGGCGAGTCACATTTCCAGGAGATTCTGATCAACCTCACGCGGCGGTACAGTCGGGGCCTCACCCTGATGGCCTCGCTGCAGCTGAACGATCAGAACGATCGCGACTATTTCGCTAACGGTTTCGATCCTTCTCCAAGCTGGGAGCCATCGAATAATAGCGAGCCGGTTCGACTTACGTTTGAGGAAGTCTACAGTCTTCCACTAGGACGTGGCCGGATGTGGGCCAACTCGGGTTGGCAGTCGAAGGTATTTGGCGGGTTCCAATTGAGCGGAAGCTACGAGATTCAACCGGGTGTTCTCGTCGGTTTCGGAAACGCCTTTTATGTAGGCGATATCAAGGCCGGCAGCATCAAGATCAAGCATCCAATCTACGTCAACAATCAAGCGTCGGGTGGCTCGAATTACGTTCAGTGGCTCAATCCTGGAAATGCCGTTGCCACCGCAAGCACGACCACTTCGAGCGATGGAACCGTTACCACAACCTGTACTTATAGCGGCACGGGCTTTGTGACTAACCCATCCTGCCAACCAAGCGGATACAACCTACGCGTCTTTCCGACTCATGTAAACGGAGTTCGCCAGATGGGAATGAACGGAGTAGACGCGAGCATGCAGCGGACCATTTCCATGACCGAGAGAATCAAGCTGGAAGCCACCTTTAACGCCTACAACGTCTTTAACCACCAGGTGTTGGGTGGCGTCGACACAAATCCTACTGACCCGAACTTCGGTCGAGTCTTTGGCGATGGATGGCCGAGTTCCTCCGGGCGTTGGCTTTCCATTCAGGGCCGCCTGCGGTTCTGAATAGCCTAACGAACTCTGAAATGCGGGTGTGGCTGGTTGCTGGTTGATAGCTCATGCCCGCGTTTGTGAGGTACAAAACAATCGGGAAGTGTTCGGATGGCCGATCATGCGCACCTAGCACGCCGGAGAGTTTGAGAATGAACAAGGTCAGTGGCTCATGCAGAGTTTGTTTTCTCATTGCAATGGTTCTGGTCAATTGTTCACCTTTACGCACGGCCGCTCAAGGACACAGCCTGCCATGGACAGGAACCTGGGCTGTGTCTCCCGTAAGGGATGACTCGGGAAGGACCTTTCACAAGCAGACACTACGCCAGATTGTCCATACGAGTGTGGCCGGACGCCTGGCTCGCATACGATTCTCAAATGAATTTGGATCACAGGCGGTGACGATAGCGGACGTGCACGTAGCACAGCGAAGCACGGGTTCCTCCATCGTTGCCGAGACGGACAGACAGGTTCGTTTTGACGGGGTCCTCTCTATTAGCATCAGACCAGGCTCGACAGCTGTTAGTGATCCAATTGCCTTTTCTGTCCCTCTCCTTGGCGATGTCACAGTCAGTTTCTATCTGCCTGAGACAACGGGCCCTGCAACATTTCATCCGTTCGGATTTCAGACGAATTACATTGCGGATGGCGATATATCTGGGAGTGCTGCCCTCGCTGAAGCAACGCAGACGGAGAGCTATTATTTTCTCACCAACCTGGACGTTCAGGATCAAAGCACTTATGGGTCAATCGTCGCATTTGGAGCGTCGATCACCGAAGGTTACGCCTCGGCGCCGGATTCAAACCGCAGATGGCCCAATGATTTGGCGGAGAAGCTCGCTAAGGTCGGCTTCGACGTCGGTGTGCTCAATCAGGGAATCAGCGGAAATCGCTTGCTCTCGGCGGACGAAGGAAAGAGCGCGGAAGCCCGCTTTGATCGCGATGTCCTCTCGCAACCAGGCGTTCACTGGGTCATCTTTTCTGACGATCCCATCAATGACCTTGGATCGACAAAGCCTCCGCCTGCCGCGGATCAATTGATTGCAGGCATCGAGCGACTCATCGTTCGGGCTCACGAGAAGCAAATCAAGTTGTTTTGTTCGACCCTGACACCCTACCAGGGAGCCGGATACTGGACCGAGATGGGTGAAATAGCGAGGGAACAAATCAATGCCTTTATTCGCGGGAAAACAAGCGGCTGTGACGCAGTAATCGATCAGGATGCGGCGACGCACGACCCGTCCCAGCCATCCCGATTTCTTCCTGCATACGATAGTGGTGATCATCTTCATCCCAACGAAGCTGGTCTCCAGGCTATTGCCAACGCAGTTAGCCTAGCTCTTTTTTCGCAACCGACAGGTGATTGCCTGAATGGAGGCACTCCGCGACCTGTCCCTCACAGAACAAAGCAGCCGGGAAATGACTGCCCGGGTAGTTTGCGCCGCATGCTCAGACGAGTGAATTAGTTCAGGGATGAAGTCCAATTGAGGACGGCTGCCCACATCGGTTGAACAGAATTCTTGCGTAGAACTCTTGCGGCGTCGAAAGAATACAAGCTTCGGAAAGGATATCGCCGTGACTGAGTTGTCGCAGGTATTGGCATTTGATATTGGCGGATCTCATGCGACTGTAGGAATGGTCGACGCTGAGACGTTGGAATTGACTTGCATGAATTCCTGCGCAATCGATTCAAATGGGACGGCTGACTCAATTCTAAAAGAGATTTGCTCGCTAGGGGAAGGTGCTCTAGCGGAGGCAAGGCGATGGGGTACTTCGCCTGTCGGAGTAGCTTTCGCCGTGCCAGGGCCCTTCGACTATGAGCATGGCATTAGCTTACTGCGTCACAAGTATGCCTCCTTATATCAAATGAATCTGCACCGGGTATTTGAAAGGAGCTTTGGAGTCGCCAAAGAGAGGATCGTGTTTCTCAATGATGCGCAAGCATTTCTTCTCGGGGAGGGTCATGCGGGTGCAGCCAAAGACATAGCCAGATGCATCGGCCTCACGTTAGGAACCGGCGTAGGCTCGGCGTTTTCGATTGATGGCGCAATCGTGGAGCGTGGCACTGGCATACCACCGGGCGGAGAAATCTATTGTCTTCCATGGGAGGGCCGCACGGTTGAAGATACAATCTCGACGCGAGCGATTCAGGAGCGATACCGACAGCTTGAGGGAGAGACTAAGTCAGTCCTGGAGATTTGTGTTGCTGCTCCGAAAGACCCGAGTGCCGCACTGGTGATGCTTGAGTTTGGCGGCAATCTGGCTTCGGTACTAAGGGACATCTGCATGGAATTTCGCCCGGAGGCAATCGTGCTTGGCGGCGCGATTTCCAGGAGTGCCGGGTTGTTCGTTCCCAGCGCACTGGCTTCGCTCGGCGATCATTCCGGTCAACTGTTGCGAGTGAGCATGCTCTTTGACGATGCCCCTTTGGTGGGAGCGGCGGTGCGGTGTCTGGAAAAGCCAATTTGTCGCAGCGCCTGAATTTGGTTGAGGATTCCGTAATTTTCCGAGGCGTGATTAGACGACGCAGCGGTGAGTGCCAGACGCGCGGAAGACCACGAGCGCTTCTATTCAAACTGATTCAGGTCGGTGTCAGGTGCGGGATAGCCCAGTATACGGCACATGGAGACGATCTGACCTTTGTGATGGAAGGCATGGGTCAGTCCAACTGCGTGGGGTGGGCACTTCGTTCGACGGGGATGTTGATAGGTCCGGACAGGATAACCTCGCATTTGAAGCTGGGGATCAGCTCGGAATATGCCTGGCGCGCGCGGGCCAGGCGATCGCCGTTCACGCTCCGGCGCAACAGGGTTGTAAAAGGGCGCCCGCGATGGGTCTTGAGGGCTGCAGATCCCGCGAAGTTCGGTTCAAAGTCCCTACTTCTGCCCCATTTTTCACCAGTCACCCCGGGGTAGGGCACGAATTGATCTCCCCAGCTAGCGTGAAGTACCCGGAACACTTTCTCGAAAGATATCGTGTTGACAATCTATACGAAGGCGCGCAAGGTCATCATATAGGCGTTCGATAGGAATGAATCGATGAGTCCCAGACAGACGAACCTTCTCCAAGGCACGCTCGACCTCCTGATTTTGAAGGCGCTAGGCACGGGAGACCTTCATGGCCTGGGCATCTCAAGACGAATCGAGCAGATTACTCAATGGACGTTCCTCGTTAAGCCAGGCTCCTTATTTCCAGCCCTCCACCGCATGGAAGAAGCCGGCTGGCTGCGCTCTTTCTGGGGCGATTCGGAAAATATGCGTCGCGCAAAGTTCTACCGCCTCACCAAAGCAGGCAAAGGTCAGATTGAAGTTGAAACAGAGCAATGGATGACGATTGCTCTAGCAATGACTAATGCACTGAAGTCCGCTTAGAGGTGAACCATGAAAATTCTGGTCGTACATTCGGAGCACGGTTCGAACCCTCCTTCGCAAGAAACAGATCGAGAATGAACTGGACAATGAGCTTCGTGCATACGTGGACTTGGTCACGGATGAGAGGATCGCCGCCGGTGTGTCCGCATCCGAGGCGCGTCGCACGGCGCTGGCAGACTTCGGCGGCATTGAGCAGGTAAAGCAAGGCGTTCGAGATCATCGCGCCGGCACACGTTCCGAGCTTCTTTGGCAGGATGCGCGCTATGGCTTGCGCCTATTGCTCCGCAATCCAGGTTTTACAGTCACCGTTGTTGTCACTCTTGCGCTCTCGATCGGCGCAAATACAGCGGTCTTCTCCCTCGTGAACGCCTTGATGCTAAAGAACCTGCCCTATCCGCATCCGCAGCGCATGGGCACCATCTTCCGGCTCGTCCAGGGTGGAGATCCCTTCGACGGCCGCCATTCAATCAACGGTGAAGTATGGGAATTGTTGCGCGACAACGTTCCATCGCTGCTCTCCGCTGTTTCAAGCCGAGGTGCCAATGGGATCAATCTCCAAAGCCGGAGAGCATGCGGAGTATGTGCATGCGGGACGCATTTCGGCCCATTGCCTTGACGTGTTTGGCGTGCTTCCTTTTCTCGGGCGCAACTTCTCAGATGCTGAAGACCGTCCACACGGGCCAAAGGCGGCAATCCTGAGCTTCAACCTGTGGCGCAGAAGCTTTCACGAGGACCGCAGTCTCATTGGGCAGACAGTCCAGCTGAAGGGCGAGTCGTATACCGTCATCGGCGTGCTGGCCGCGGGAGCAACTACCCCGCTCAACGCGGACCTCTACACCGCGCTCCAGTCCAGCCGCGATGGCGAGGGCGGTGGCTCCAACTACGAAGTCATTACCCGGCTGCGTGACGGCGCCACCTGGCAGCAGGCCGACGGTGAAATCAATCGCGCATGGAGCGGTTGGGCCATTACCCTGGCAAACCAATACGGTCCGAGCGCGCACGTCTCCTTCTACTCCGTCCCTCTGCAGAGGGGCGAGGCTGCAACATTGCGCCCGCAGGTGTTGGCACTGATGTTCGCGGCGGGATTCATTCTGTTGATTGCGTGCGCGAACCTCGCAGGTCTCACGCTCCTGCGGATGGCGCGCCGAACTCCGGAGATGGCAACGCGGTTGGCTCTTGGCGGTTCGCGCTGGCAGGTGCAGAGGCAGTTATGGGTTGAAAACCTGTTCTTGGCTTGCATCGGTGGAGGAGTGGGCGTGGGCATCGGTGTTTTGGCACTTCGTGGCCTTCTTTCGTTGTTGCCCACGGGCTTTCTGCCTGTGGCAGGAATACATCTCGACGGCGTAGTCCTGACATTCACGCTTGTGATTTCCATCCTCACAAGCCTGTTGTTTGGTATGTTGCCCGCGCTCGTGGTCCGCAAGGTGAACCTCCGCTCGTCGATGGCCAGCCATTCCATTGCGGACGCTGAGGGACGTGGATTAAGGCAAGTGCTGCTGATCCGGACGCTGATTCATCTCGAAACTCTGCCTGCGGGGTTTAATCACAATGGAGTGATGGCGGCGAAAGCGTCGCTGGACGATGCTCGCTATCACGACCCGGTGGCCTTCCGTACTCTGCTCAATGAAAGCATCGCCGCAATGGAACGCATTCCCAGCGTCGAGGATGCCGCGGTGGGACTTTCGGTGCCCTACGAGCGTGTTCTGAATGACTCGGTCACTCTGGCCGATGGCAAAGAGACGGGGCAGCAAGTTCAAACCGACTTCCCCTACGTGACACCCGGCTATTTTTCCACTCTGCGGATACCGCTGTTTGCGGGGCGAGCGTTCACGGGGGCGACGGACCGGACACGCAGCGTGTCGCAATCGTCAACCAGTCGTTTGTGAGGAAGTTCTACCAAGGCGCGAACCCGGTGGGCCGCTCGCTGCGCAGTAGTCCCTCGAACACTGTGATTGTGGGCGTAGTTGCCGACGTTCAGCTTTCGTCCGGGCTAAATCCCGTTGCGCCTCTCCAGAGCGAGGAAACGCTGTACATCCCCGCAACGCAGATGACGCGGCCGCAAGATCTCGCGTTGGTGCATACCTGGTATCAGCCGGCATGGATTGTGCGCACGGCCGGTCCTATAGCGGGGCTGAACGCGCAGATGCAGCAGGCCCTTGCCAGTGTCGACCCGGGCCTGCCCTTTTCCGGTTTCTACTCAATGAGTGATCTTCAAGCGCAAACGCTGGCCGCCCAGCGGGTTGAGGTTGCACTTCTGGGAACGATAGCCGGTCTTGCGCTGTTGCTGAGTGCGGTGGGAATTTTTGCCCTGGTGGCCAATTCAGTGGCGCAGCGGGCCCGTGAAATCGGCATCCGCATCGCTCTGGGCTCTACTGTGGGCCAAGCGATTCGCCGAGTTGTCGGTGCGGGAATGCGTGCCACGGGAGTTGGCCTCGCGCTTGGACTGTTGGGCTGCCTGGGAGCACTGCGGGCCATGCGCAGCGTTCTCTACGGCGTGGGCATGTACGACGCGCCAAGCCTGATGGCGGTGGTGGGAATTCTTGGTGGCGATGCAGTGCTGGCCGCCATCATGCCTGCGTTGCGGATTGCGAGAATCGACCCGGCCAAGACATTAGGCGAAGAGTAGGACAGAGCGGAGCTGAGTGACGGTGGAGAGGAATGAACTCTTCGCGGAGCCCGCTTCCTCTGCCGCCCGCTCTGGCGTCCCGCGCCTCTTCAAAGAGCTTGGCATTGTGAACGGGTACTCCAACGGCGGGCCTGCCGACATCCAATGCGTGCGGACAAGGTACGCTCCCGAGAGGTGGGTGGAGTCGGCCTTCGACCTTTCGCGCATCTACATTGAGCGACACAGCGGACCATATCGGGCAAGAGCACGATCAGCCGCAGACTTGGCTTCCGATTCGGCGTACATTTTCGATTTTCCCTGGATAGTCATTTGGATGGCGCTTTCGAGAATGTGATCTGATCGGAGGTTGGAAACTGTGCTTTCCATTCCAGCGTCTATTTAAATGCAAGCGAGGTAAAAGGCAGCTTGAGCCAGGAAGTTATCCAGTCGTAAACTCCAACCACCAACGAAGGGTCTAACCCTTTGTTAGCAGCCTGCGGGGCAGCACAGGGGCACATCGGTGAGGGGGCGATGATGATCCAAACCCGATTACGCCTGACTGGACGCACCGCACGAGTGGTTGTGGCGTTGCTATCGACGGCACTCGTTCTCATTTTTGTGGGCCCCGTACGGCACGAAACAACTGCACCTAAGACTGGCGTTTCCTCCCGCGAGGAAACAGCGAATGGAGAGTTTCACACGAGGGCGACCAAGGTGGACACCACAACCACGGAGCTCTCGGCTCCGGGAGAGAAGAAAGATCATCCTTTAGCGCTATAATGCACCGAGAAAAAATCGTGAGCAGCCTGATGCGTGTGATTGAACAGAGGATTTAACCGCTTCTCAAGTCATCGGAGCAGAAACATGCAATCCAAGAATCCCCAGTTGCTTTTCGCGTGCGCCGCATTGGCGGCCTTCGTCTCAGCTGCGAGCGGAGTTGTTGCTCAGCCGACGCCGAGCCGGTCCCTGTTGGCGCTTTCCAAACGGAACCACACGCTAGCCATTGTGGATCCGAAGACGCTGCAGGTCATTGCGCGTGCTCCCGTCGGTCCGGACCCCCACGAGGTGATCGCGTCTGCTGACGGAAAGACGGCTTATGTCTCCATTTACGGCGGGGGCCGCTATCATGCGCTTTCCGTCATCGACCTAGTCAGCCAGAAGGCCTTGCCGGATATCGACACCGGGGTTTTGAATGGTCCACACGGACTCGCGTCTGTTGGAGGAATGATCTGGTTCACCGCCGAAGGCGCGAAGGTGGTTGCGCGCTACGATCCTGCGTCAGCGAAGATCGATTGGGTCATGGGCACTGGCCAGAACCGGACCCACATGATTTACGTCACCCCGGACGGGAAGCAGATCTACACAACCAACGTCAGCTCCGCGACGGTCAGCATCCTGGAGAAAGTCACTCTGCCTCCAATGGGCCCCCCTCCTGGGATGCGGCCGCCACAGGGCTCACAGCCGCCTCCGCCCCCGCCAGGCGGGAATCAACCGCGCACGGATTGGAATGAAACCGTCATTCCGGTCGGCAAAGGAGACGAAGGTTTTGACGTGTCGCCCGATGGGCGCGAGCTATGGGCTGCGAATGCGCAGGACGGCACACTCTCGGTGGTTGATCTCTCGACCCGGGCAGTAACGGCCACGCTGGACGCGAAGACGTTCGGCGCAAACCGGTTGCAGTTCACGCCGGATGGAAGGCTCGTAATGATCTCAATGCTGGGCAACAGCGATCTGGTCATCTACGATGCCGCGTCGCGCAAGGAATTCAAGCGAGTGCAAATTGGCCATGGGGCGGCGGGTATTCTGATGGATCCGGAAGGCAATCGCGCCTTCGTCTCCTGTGGGCCAGACAACTACGTTGCTGTGGTCGACCTGAAGACATTGGAAGTGACAGGGCACGTCGACGTAGGCGGCGAGCCAGACGGTTTAGCATGGGCCATTCGGCCGTAGAACTCGTTCGGGTTGGCAGTTTGAGGACTGGACAGCCTTGCCGAGAAATCCCGCCGCACAGGCATCACAAAAGCCTCCGGCGATAATCTGTCTCTCACTTGGTGCTAGGTGCGTGATTTTGAACCCGCGTCGGATCTCCTGGGTGAATCGCGTCCAATGTCTTCACGACAGGATCACTGGCGGCTAAATCTCCTTCGTGTAAACTGGCGTAACCTTGGCTCCATTTTGCGCTGGAGACAGACCTGATTTGATTCCCGATTCTGCTACCCAACCGATGGCTGAACCCTCCCCGGGCTCTCCGACTGCGTTAAACGATCCGCTCCTCACACGCGAATGGTTTCTGATTGCATGGTCAAGCGAGGTTGGTTGCGGCAAGACACTTGCGCGGCGGCTGCTGGGACGCGAATTGGTTCTTTGGCGTTCATCCAGTGGGCTGCATTGTTGGCTTGACCTCTGCATTCATCGCGGAGCGAAGCTCTCTTTGGGAACGATTCGGCAGGAAGCGGTTAACTCCGACTGCTTGGTGTGTCCATATCACGGTTGGGAGTATGCGGAGTCAGGCCAATGTATCCGTATTCCCGCGCACCCGGGCCTTGTGCCACCAACCAAGGCGCGGGCTCAGGTCTGCCATGTCAGGGAAGACTACGGAGCAATTTGGGTGTGTCTCGGAGAGCCGGGCGGCGAGTTACCGGAATTTCCGTTTACCAACAGCTCCAGCTTTCGGACCATTACAGCCGGACCATATCGCTTTCGCGCGCTGGGCCCAAGAGTGATTGAGAATGCCCTCGACGTTGCCCACCTCGGCTATGTTCATGCCGGTTTGTTGGGCGATCCGAACCATCTCAAAATGGAGGATTATGAGATCGAGGAGGGCGAACACGGTCCTGAGGCGAAGAAGATCCGTATTTGGCAGCCGAATCCAGACGGAACGGGCCAAGGAGCGATGGTGACGTATCACTACTGGGTTCACGGCGCACTGACCATGGGACTGGAAAAGACCAGCGGAGAGCGGAGATTCGCGATTCTGGCGCAGGTCTCTCCGATCGACGGCGAATACTCTGAGATGCGCATTCTCATTAGCATGAACTACGGCCACGAGATTCCTGATGAGGACCTGCGTGCTTTTCAGGACCGCGTAACGGAACAGGATCGCATAATTGTCGAGTCGCAGCGGCCGGAGTTACTTCCCCTCGATCTTCAAGCCGAGTTGCATCTGCGATCGGATCGCTTGGCCATCGCCTACCGCAAATGGCTGCGGAAGATCGGGCTGCGATATGGCGCTGCATAAAGAGTCCCGATTGCCCTGGTTTACTTCAGGAGACGTGGATGGCTTTTTCGGTTTGTTCTTTTCGGGATTTCCGGACCTGCTGCTGATCGTTGGGCTCGCGCCGATCTGCGGCCTCTCTGTTGATTTCGTAACGCGCAACGTCCTCCCCGGTGTTGCGGTTTCTGTGGGCGCGGGCAACCTGTTCTATGCATGGCTGGCGCGAAAGCTGGCACGTGTAACGGGGCGTTCCGATGTAACTGCAATCCCTTTTGGAATTAATACTCCAACTATCTTTGCGTATGTCTATCTGATCATGGCGCCTGTATACCAGCGCACTCACTCAGGTATAGAGGCGTGGCAGGCGGGTATCTTCGCGAGCCTCATAAGTGGAGTGATCCAGACCGCCGGCGCATTTTGCACGGATTGGTTGCGCCACCATACGCCAAGAGCAGCGCTACTTTGTCCACTCGCTGGCTTGGCGCTTGCGTATCTCTGCTTGGGATTTATCTTCGGGGTCTTCGCACAACCAGGCATCGCCCTGGTTCCCACTTGATTCTTTTCATTCTCTATGGATCGAGGCTGCGCCTGCCGGGACGCATTCCTCCCGGGCTCATTGCGGTGAGCGTGGGCGCGGTGCTGGCTGCGATGTTGCGCGCTTTGCACCTATATAACGCCCCACTTCCGCCGATGGTTGCGCCGGGCTTCTATCTTCCGCGCGCGGCTGGTGCGTTCTCTCTCCTTATTGCGTCCTGCATAAATAATGCAATAATAGAGGCTGAGGATTTTAATCCTTATGCCCAGACTGAAGGGGAGCGCCGATCTTCTTGAGGATCGGCGCCGACGCGCTTTGGCGTTGCTGGATGATGGACTCTCTC
>WNGK01007112.1_pt1 | contig 14737 bp, 14 predicted proteins | sample 5400601 | NCBI WGS metagenome assembly WNGK01 (sample SAMN13153376, study PRJNA577476) | soil metagenome | isolation source: 60 cm soil or saprolite under Garry oak tree replicate 1 | place: USA:California | collected 2016-06-15 | reverse complement strand
CGCTGAGCGTAGCGACGGTGTTCGGCGTGCAGGCGGTTCAATTCTTCGCTCAGCGTATCGTGAATCTCTTCCATAGGCGCCTCCCTCGGTTTTTATCGAACAAAGAGATATAACTCCAACGGGAAGCAATCTGCAAGCGGTAGGTGGCACGAAAGTTATGTGCATCTGTGGATTTCCGGGGTCAGTGGGCCGCAGTTGCGATGGAAGTCACGTGTTCACTGCTATTTGCGCTCAGTCATTTAATTTTCGGCGGACTTGGGATAGGGCCGCGCATGAGGACCGCATCCTCCCCCGTGTCAGAGTAGTACCCCTTCCGACGTGAACCCGTGACAAGGGAATGGGCGCAGTAGAGGGCTTGCGCAGCTTCGTTGGAGGCGCGCACCTCCAGTGTGATTTCAGTGATTTGGCGCGATTGGAGTTCGCGGAACAGGGCCGCAAGCAGTGCGCTCCCCCCTTTGCACCGTTGATGGGATTGAGAAACGGCGATGGTCTCCAGTTCGGCCTGAGGAGGGATCAGGGAGGCGATGGTGAAGCCGATGATGGCGCCGGAGATCTCGGCGACAAGAGCGATGCGCTGGGGTGTGGCCATGGGGTCGAGGGCGGCTTCGTAGGCGGTGCGCGGCCAGTGCGGAGCGCTTTCGAGGCCATGGGCGATGGCCATCACGGCGTCGATATCGGACGCACTCATGGGGCGAACGACGGTCTCGCTCATGCGTGCCGCGTCGCCGTGACCGCTGGATCTCCGAAGATCTCGGCGTCGGAGCGGCGAAGGTAGTGGCCATCGAGCAGGGCGATGTCGGCAAACTGGCGCTTCCGGATGAGCGGACCAGCGAGGCGGAGCGCATCGGTGGCTGTTGGCGGTGGAACGGATAGCAGGTTCGTGGAGGGCCAGATGTTTACGAGGAGAGCGCTCGCATTTCCGTCGCATACGACGCACTTCAGAGGCGCGGGGAGGGCTTCCAGATCGGCAGGTCCGGCCAGCAGTTCCGTGCCTAGCAGGCGTAGGAAGATTTCGTGTCGGTGCGCGTCCAGAGCCGAGTTCACGAGGTCGGCCTTCTGCGCCAGGACTTCAAGGCGCGACACGGCGACCACTGGGATTCCCGCGCCGTCGGCCAAGCCTTTCGCCGCGCTCAACCCCACGCGCACGCCGGTAAAGCTGCCGGGGCCCTTGACTACGACGATGCAGCCGATGGCGCGCAGGGCGACGCTATGGCGCGTGAGGACTTCGCTCACCGCCGCAACAAGCGTGGCCGAATAGGTGCGGCCTTCGAGTTCCACCCGCGAAAGAATCTCAACCTTATCCCCTGCCACGCGACCCAACGCAACCGAACCAGACGGGCCGCACGTGTCGATGCCCAACACCAGCGTGGAGGGTTGCGTTTCCGCGGAGCTTGAGCTTTCCGGCGTCACCTGAACAGGATGACACACCGCGAATTGGCGCTGCCAAGTTCGCCCGCGCGGGACCTATTTCCGTTACTCTTGAGAGGTACACCTCACCCCAATTCCATTCCCGCAGCACAGGAGCAGGCTTGGCGGCCGCAGCGGCGACACTCAGCTTTCATGACACGTGGCGTCCTCGCGCCAACCCGTGGTTAATCGCCATCACGGTGACGCTCGCGACGTTTATGGAGGCGCTCGACACCTCCATTGCCAACGTGGCCATGCCGCACATCGGTGGTTCGCTCTCCGCCAGCCGCGACGAAGCCACCTGGGTGCTCACCAGCTACCTGGTTGCGAATGCCGTGGTGCTGCCCATCAGCGGCTGGATCGCCAACCGCATCGGACGCAAGCGTTTCTACATGAGCTGCGTCATGCTGTTCACGATGACCTCGCTGCTCTGCGGCCTTGCGCCCTCTCTCGGCGTCCTGGTGTTCTTCCGGGTGCTGCAAGGGGCGGCTGGCGGCGGCCTGCAACCAAGCGAGCAGTCGATCCTTGCTGACACCTTTCCTCCGCACAAGCGCAGCATGGCCTTCGCGGTCTACGGCATGGCCGTGGTGCTGGCGCCGGTGCTGGGGCCCACGGTGGGCGGCTGGATCGTGGACAACTACAGCTGGCGTTGGATCTTTTTCATCAATATTCCGGTCGGCGTTCTTTCGCTGTATCTGACCAACCGCGTCGTTGAAGACCCGCCCTACCTTGCCGCTATCCGCAAGAAGCGCGAGACCATCGATTACTGGGGCCTCGGACTGCTCGTGGTCACCATCGGCACGCTGCAGACCATGCTCGACAAGGGCCAGGAAGAAGACTGGTTCAGTTCGCGCTTCATCACCACGTTGTTTGCCATCGCCATAGTCGGGTTGATTATCTTCATCTGGCGGCAGCTTCACGTGGTACACCCCATCCTCGATCTGCGCCTCTTCAAGCGGCGCAACGTGAGCACCACGATGTTCGTGATGTTCATGGTGGGCGTGTCGCTCTACTCGTCGACGGTGCTGATTCCGCAATTCCTGCAGGAGATCATGGGCTATTCCGCCGAACAGGCCGGCATGGCTGTCTCCTCGGGCGGGCTGGCGCTGATGTTTCTGTTCCCGGTGGCGGGGGCGCTGGCGCCCAAGTTTGATCCTCGGTGGCTGGTGGCGATGGGTTTCACGATCACCACGTTTGGCCTGTATCGCATGACCGGTCTCGACCTCAACGTGAACTTCGGCCTTGCCGTGAGTTGGCGCGTAGTGATCGCACTGGGCCTGCCATTCCTCTTCATCCCCATCAACACGCTCTGTTACGCGGGCATTCCCCAGGAGAAGTACAACGAAGTGAGCGGCCTTTCAGCGCTGATGCGCAATCTGGGTGGAAGCGTAGGCATCAGCTTTGTGACCACCTTGCTGGCGCGCCTCACGCAAAAGCACATGGCGATGCTGGCAGCGCACACCACGCCCGGCAACGGGCCGTTCGAAGCGACACGTTCCGGAATTGCCGGGGCTCTGCAGAACCGTATGGGCGGGTCGAGCGGTGATGCTCTCTACCGCGCCGGCGCACAGATCTACGGCATGACGCAACTGCAGGCGCGTCTGCTGTCGTATGTGGATGTCGTATGGGTGATGGTGGCGCTGACGGCCATTTTGATTCCGCTGCCCTTTTTGATGAAGCGACCGCCAAAGGCGGGCAAGACGATGGTTGGACACTAACGCGTCGGAACTGCTGCGACCGGGCTGTCAATACCCCCGCCTGTGGAAAAGCAACCTAAGTTACTGAAAACAAGCGCAAAATAAATTTCAAAAACTTAGTGATTAATTCTTCGAATCTGCCATACTCAATATAGAAGCTGGAAAAGCCGATAGAAGGCCCGCGCAACCCGCGGGCCTTTTTGCATTTCACCGTCGCTTGGAGTCATCGCGGACGAGAGGAGCCGAATCACTTTCTATGACGCACAAATTCACTTCATCTGGCTCGCGGTCCGCAAGCGCCCGGGACGGAGCCACCCACCCCCCCCCATATCGCCGTTTCTTCGCCCCTGCAGACCCTGATCCGGGCTCAATCTGGCCCCGCCGACGTGAGCTTTCCGAGGCAGATTCGCGGCGGAAGGACGCTGCTCCGCCGCCAAGCAGCGGTCATACCTTCGCCAGCGCCTGATCCAGGTCGGCGATCAGGTCTTCCTTGTCCTCGATCCCGATGGAGAGGCGCATGCGGCCTTCGCTGATGCCCATCTCCTCGCGTTCTTTAGCGGAGACCGAACCGTGCGTTGTCGTGGCCGAGTGCGATGCGAGCGACTCGACGCCGCCCAGCGATTCGGCGTTGAGGAACACCTTGATCGCGCCGAGGAAGCGCGCCGCGTTTTCACGCGTGCCAATGTCGAAGCTCATCATGGAGCCGAAGCCCTTCTGCTGCCTTACTGCCAGGGCATACTGCGGGTGGCTCTTGAGGCCGGGATAGGCGAGTTTGGCGACCTTGGGATGCTGCGACAGGAACGCGGCGACGAAGCGGCCGTTCTCTTCATGCTGCCGGATACGCAGGGGCATGGTCCGGATGCCGCGCAATACGAGATAGCACTCGAAAGGCGACAGGATGCCGCCCGCGGCCTTCTGTACAAAGCTGAACCGCTCCTTGTGCTCGGGCGTGGACCCGATGAGCGCGCCGCCGATGCCGTCGGAGTGGCCGTTGAGGTATTTTGTGGTCGAATGCATTACGATGTCGGCGCCGAGCGCGATCGGGCTCTGCAGCACGGGCGACATGAAGGTGTTGTCGACGCTCACCTCAATGCCCTTGGCGTGGGCAACTTCGCTGATGGCGGCAATGTCGCTGAGCACCATGAGCGGGTTGCTGGGCGTTTCAATATGCACCAGCTTGGTATTCGGCTTGATGGCCGCGGCGACGGCCTTGACGCAGGCCGTGTCAACGTACTCGATCTCGATGCCGTAGTGGCGAACCACTTGATTGAAGAGGCGCGCGGTGCCGCCGTAGACATCCTTCGAACAGATGATGTGGTCACCGGAACGGAGCATGGCCACGAGGCCGGAGATGGCTGCCATGCCGCTGGTGAAGGCGTGGCCGCTGTAGCCGCCTTCCAGTGCGGCCAGCGCCGTTTCAAGCCGGTCGCGCGTGGGATTCCCGGCGCGCGAGTAGTCCCAGCCGCGGTCGGTGCCGATGCCGGTGAGCTCAAAGGTCGAGGAGAGATACAGAGGCACATTCACGGCGCCCGTCAGGGGGTCGGGGTGCTGCCCGGCGTGAACGGCGAGGGTGTCGTACTTGTATTGGGACATGAAGAGGGAAAGCTCCTGGCTGTTAACTTCTTAGCCTCTAGCTTATCGTGCCAGGCACAATAATCCCCTTCCTCGGTTGGCGATGCGATACCAACTTTCTTCTAAGCGGGCTTCTTGGGCGTCTGCGTGAGCAGGTTCTTGACGGAGTCGGCGCCAAAGCCCAGAGCCATTACGGCGATGGTTCCGGCGAGGAAATCGAGCTTGCGCAGCTGGTCGAGCGCGCCGGCCTCAATGCCCGCCAGCGCCACGCCAAACGCGAGCAGGAAGCGGACGAGCTCGACCCACGTGCGCGACTGGCCCTGGCGTTTGCGCGGGTCCAGCTTGATCTTCTCGCGGATTTTGGCGCACGTCGAAACGTCGTTGGGCTTCTGGACAGTGAGCAATATCCAGGTGGTGAAGCCGCGCTTCCGCCGTCTACGCCTCTCTTTCCACTTGCGCCACTTCCGCGACAACCACGACTCGTGTTCTTTCGCCCGGTTGTCCAGCTTCACGTGATGCTCGGCGGACTTGTGAGCGGCGGACTTCTCGACTTCGTCACTATCCCATCCGAAGGGGATCTCGGGCTCGTTTCCAATGAAGTAGTGGCACACCTTCGATCCCTCTTCAAACATGTCACCGGGGAACGTCCAGCGGAAGCTGAGGCAGTCGAGGGCCGCGGCATTTTTGAATCGTGGATTGTCGAAGGCCACGGAGAAGTAGATAGGAAGGTAGGGCCTGGCGCGCTGCGTATCGAACACGATCTTGGCCACCGGCTTCTTGTCGACTTCGCGCTTCCAGAGCCCCTCGATAATGTCCTCCTCGTACACGTTCTCGCGCATCTGCTGCACCACGATGCGGGCCTCGCGGAGGGACTTCCAGGAGAGGGTGCCGAGCAGTTCGATAAGACGACACTCGCGTGCCAGCAGACGCTCGCTCGGTTCTTTCCCGGCGTTCGGGCACACCGCGGTTCCGCTCTTGGCGATGGTGCCGCGAACCATGGCGTAGTCCAGCAGGATCTGGCCGGCGGCGATGGCGTGGTCGATGGCGAAGAGCATGGGCGGAACGATGTTCGAGGGATCGTCGAAGGCATAGGTAAAGACCATGAAGATGCCGGGAAGAGCAACCTCCAGGTCCGGGTAAAAGTCCTTAGGAAAAATGCTGAGCCGCGTCTTCAACTCCTTGAAGTTGGTGGCGACGCGCTTGGCCTGCTGCGCGCTGTCGGCGAGCGCGTCCATCTCCGCGTCGGCCTTGCCGATGAGGTTGTTGGCCTCGTCGAGCACCTCGTCAGGGAGAGTGAAGGAATGAAGCTGTTCGCACGCGGCTTGCAGGACCTGATCGACAAGGTCGGTGGCGGAAGGAGGCGCTGTGGCAGCGACGTCCTCGAAGCGCTTGCGCAGCTCATCGACGCGCTCGGCGATCGTGAGGCGCTTGTCGAGGCGGCTGATGTCGATGGCTACGGCATCGATTTTTTCGGCGATCGAGAGCGAGTACCAGGTGGCTTCCTTGAGGGAGAACTCGATCTTCTTACGCTCCAGGCGCAGCAGTACGCGGACGTAGGAGTCGACGCGGTAGCTTACGCTGCTGGTGCGATTGGCGAGGCTGGCGAGCTGTTTCTCGTAGGCGATGCGCCTGAGCATGTTGGGCAGGATGGAGTTGGCAAGCAACGACAGGACTCCGCCCAGCAGAAGGAAGAACATGACGTAGAGGGCGAAGAACGTCTCGGTGGTCTCGGGGCCGAGGCGATTCATGCGGAGGCTGACCTGGATGGGATGGAGATCGAAGAGGCGGGCCTCTACGCCGGAGAAGGTGTGGGGACGCAGCAGCAGCACGCCGTTCTTGCTGGTAGGGCGGAAGAAGTCGACGGGCGTGTAGACTTCGGCGGACGGCGTGAGAACGATGCGCGACTCTCCTCCGGGAGGGATGATGGTGATTCCCTTGCCCTCCTCCGTGCCGCCCACCAGGAATCGCCAGTCGAGCGAGAGGTAATCCTTGCCGCTGTTTTTGAGCGGGATGACGGTGGTGCGCCGATAGGTGAAGTCGAGCGGCTGGTCGGGCGCGCCGCGGCCGTCGAGCGCCACATTAAGCGGGGTATCGACGGCGGCCATCCGCAGCATACCCAGCATCTGGCCATCATTGAACAGGGGAACTTCGGCGCTCAAAGCGCCCGACATGCCGGCGACCTCGATGGCAACATCGGTGGATTGGCTGGGAGGGAGCGCGGGCAGATCGCCGCCGGCTTCCGATATAAACCTGATCTTCGGCTGTTCTATTCGCGCGTGCGACGTTTCATCGAGAAAGATGCCGACGCTCAGCTTCAGAGGCTGCGCCGAAGTTCCGACGTTGGTGAGACGCAGCCGGCCGACTCCGGATCCGCTGCGCACGACAACCGGCTGGGACGCTGCGAGTCTTATCTGGGCTGACGCTGGAATACCTGCGATGAGCAGGCAAAGCGATCCGAGGCATGCCGCGATTCCAGCAAGCCTCTTGGGCCCTCGGCACTTGCAAAAATGAGAGCCTGGAAAAACCATGGGGATCCGCTCCTGTTCCGGATCGAGTCCGCGCACCCGATCGAACGCGTTTAGCTTTTCCGCAGGGCTGGGAAGGAACGGCAAGAGAGGCATTTTTGCTGGCAGCCGGAGAACGACTGTCGAATCAACAGGATTGTACGCGGGCGAGGGCTTGAGAAGCGACTATTCCGGCTGCGAGGAGGCGGATTTCTTTGTCTTGCGCACCACGGGGAAGTAACCAGTGCGGGTGCGAACGTTGAGCTTGCCCATGCCTTTAGCCTCGGCCGTCACCTGCACGCGCCGGAATCCGGGTTCCGTACTCGGCTTGGTGGAGTGATAAACGATTGTGTATTGGCTGCGGATATCGCGCGCGACTTCGGCCGCGATCTGATCCACCTGCTCGAGCGATTTGGGGAAGAAGGCGATGCCGCCGGTCTCGGCGGAGAGCATCTCCATCGCGCGCCGTGCGTGGCGCACTTCCGAGCGGCTCATTTCATCGCCGAAGAGCAATCCGATGGAGTAAATAACCGGGCCAGAGAGTTGCTGCACGCGGCGAATGGTCTGCTCCAGGTTGAGCGTCGAGGCGTTGTCCTCGCCGTCGGTAATGAGCACCAGGACCTGCTTGGGACGCTTGGCGTCGATGGCCAGCTTGTCGGCCGAGGCAACCACAGCGTCGTAGAGCGCCGTGCCGCCGCGCGACTCGACGTGACTCAAGCCTTCGCGGAGCTTGTTCACATTGGCAGTGAATTCCTGGTCGATGAATGCCTCGTCAGAGAAGTTCACCACAAAGGCTTCGTCCTGCGGATTGGAGGCCGCGATCAGGTCGAGAGAGCTCTTGTTCACGGCAGGCCGCTTCCTCGACATGGAGCCGGAGTTGTCGACCACCAAAGCAATGGAGACCGGCAGATCGGAGTGCTGGAAGCTGATGATGTTCTGCCTTGCGCCGTCCTCGAAGACCTGGAAGTCGTCCTTGGTGAGGGTCTGCACCAGGTGCCCGCGATCGTCGAGAATGGTGGCGTTCAGCACCACCTCTTCCACGTCGGTGTGCAGGACGAATCCGCTGCCTTCCTTCTGTATGGTTTCGCGCGAAGGGGCAGGGGCGTTGACATCGGGCGACCGCACGGGATCGCGATCCACCGTCAGCGGTGGCGCCTGTTGGGGTGCCGCTGGCTTGGAAGTTTGTTGCCCTGATAACGAAAGAGACGCTCCGGCGAAAAGGATCGCAAGGAGCGCATTATTGCAATGGCGCATAGTAACCGGTGCGTGCATGAACGGTAAGCGGTGGCAACCCCTGTGGTGGATTCAGCTTGACCTTAACTTTACGCCACTTACCGTCCCGGCGCATCTCTTTGGGCGTATACCCAATCACGTACTGGTTGCGCAATTCGGTCGAAATCTTTTCGGCGATATCGCTCATCTCGCTCAAATCGTCGACGCGGAACATGCGGCCACCGGTCTCTTCGCACAATTCGTTGAGCAGCAGAGGGCCGGTCCGTTCCTCGGGGGTGGCGGCGTAGGCGTCGAAGATGCCGATTGAATAGATTTCCACATCGGACTCTCGCACCTGCGACCTGACCTCGCCCTCGGTATAGCGCGAGCGGTTATCGCCACCGTCGGAGACCACCAGCAACGCCTTGCGTTCGTGGCGCGCATCCTTCATTTTGGCCACACCATAATAGATTGCGTCGAGCAGCGCTGTGCGGTGGCCGCTGCGCACCGTGGCCAGCCGCGCCTGGATGTCCTCAACCGAGTTGGTGAAGTCCTCAATCAGTTCGGGACGGTCGTTGAAGCCGATGACAAAGAACTCATCCTGGGGATTCGCTGTCTTGATGAACTGCAGAATGGATTCGCGCGCGCGGATGAGCTTGGAGGTCATGGAGCCTGAGAGGTCGAAGATGACGCCGATCGACACTGGCGCATCTTCGCTGGCAAATGTCTTGATCTTCTGCTCTCCATTGTTCTCAAAGACCTTGAAGTCGTCCTGCTCGAGACCGGTCACGAGGCGGTTCATCGGGTCGGTGACGGTGATGGGAACCAGAACCATGTCCACATTCATGCGGATCACGCTACCCGGCCGCACCTTGCCTGCTGCGTCTCCCGAAGGGATGGCAGGCGCCTCAGTGCCCTTTGGCTCGCCGGCGACGGCTTTGTTAGTCGAAGGAGGCGGCACATGAACGGTGTTGAGGGGATCGTCTTGGGCACGCGCGGCCAAGGGGGTCAGCAACGTCGCAAAAGCGAGCACGCAACATAGCCCGGCCACCCGGTGGAGAGGCCCGCTTCGATTGGGGTTCGAGGGTAGAATAGACATCTTCATACCGCAGCACCAATAAGTAGTGAGTGATGGTAGCACGCCGGACGCGCAACGCGTTTGGGTTTCCCTCCGCTGCTTTCATCACCTGATTGCTCAACACCCTGGCCCGCACCGGTGCTGGGATACAATCGACGTTGGAACCTAAGGCAGTTTTCTCGCATTGAGAACGGAATTGGCGGAATCGCCGCCCTTTTCCCACGGAGCAAGTCTTTCCGCATGGCCAACATCTATCCCTTCCGAGCGTGGAGATACAATCCCGGTACTGTCCGGTTGGAGACCGTAGTCACCCAACCGTATGACAAAATCTCCCCGGCCATGCAGCAGGCTTACTACCAGAGCAGCCCGTTTAATCTGGTCCGCATCATCCTCGGTCTGCCTGAACTCTTCGATGCCGAACGCGGGGAAAGCGTATATTCTCGGGCGGCCCGCGACTTCCAGTCCTGGCGCGAACAGGGAATCCTGGTGCAGGAGAAGACTCCGTGTGTGTTTGCCTACGCGCAACGCTTCCAAGTGCCAGGCTCCGACGCGATAAAAGAGCGCCGCGGATTTATAGCCCTGGGAAAACTGCACGATTACGCCGACGGTGTGGTCTTCCGACATGAACAGACGCTTTCAAAGCCGAAAAGTGATCGACTTAATCTGTTAAAAGCGACGCGCGCGCATTTTGGACAGATATTCATGCTCTATTCCGACCCTGCCGGGAGCGTGGAGAAGGTTCTCTACGATGGAAATGGCACTCCGGACGCCGAGGTGACGGACGAATATGGAGTGGCGCACCGGATCTGGCGCATCAGCGATCCGTCCGTAATCCGGTTGCTGGTGAGCGCCATGGCGGACAAGAAGCTGATTATCGCCGATGGACACCACCGCTATGAGACCGCGCTCTCCTATTCAAAGGAGCACTCCCCCGCCCATGCTCCCAAGGTTGAATCGAACGTGAACCAGCTCCCGCATCCGGCTTTTCCGGAAGCGGCCGTGATGATGACCTTCGTCAATATGGATGGAGACGGCCTGGTGATTCTGCCCACGCATCGCGTGATTCACAGCCTGCCCGGATTCAATGCCGAGGCATTCGCCAAGTCCGCTGAGGAGTTTTTCACGGTTTCAGCACTTCCCGCGACGGATTCGTCGGCGTACATCGACACACTGCGTGCGCAGGAGGGAACGGCCTTTATCGCCGTCACGCGGAATGGTGCGCTGCTGTTGCGGTCGAAGGCGGAAGCGGTGGCCGCCGCACTCGCGGGGATGCCGGAGCGCCAGCGCCGGCTGGACCTGAGCCAGTTGCATTCCATCGCCCTGGAGCGCCTGCTTGGCCTGGATGCCGAGAAAGTGCGCGAGCAGACCAACATCCGCTACCTGCGCGACGCGGCCGAAGCGGTCGACCTGGTCCGCCGCTACGAAGCCAATGTCGCCTTCCTTACCAATCCCGTTACGCTGGAGCAGCTCAAGGAAGTCGCCTTCGCAGGCGAAGTGATGCCGCAGAAGTCCACTGATTTCTATCCCAAGCTGCTGAGCGGGCTCACGATCTATGCGCTGGAGTAGTTGCGGGGCCCGCGGACCGTGGGCTGCCGCCGTCCTCCTGGCCACGTCCGGACTGGCGAGCGTCACGCCGGCGCAGCAGGCTCCACCTGCTCCCCCGGCTCCGCCGTCGCGCTTCGTGGTTGTTATCGACGCGGCACACGGAGGCGACGACACGGGCGGGCACCTGAATGACGGCCAACTCGAGAAGGCAGCCACCCTTGCTTTCAGCGTGCGACTGCGTTCGCTGCTGAGCGCCCGCGGCATTCAGGTGGTCACGACGCGCGAGGCCGACCAGTCGCTGAACCCCGACCAGCGCGCCGATATCGCCGACCGTGCCAAGGCCCAGGCGTGCATCAGCCTGCATGCAGCGGAGACCGGTTCCGGGGTACACCTGTTCGTGTCGTCGCTTACGCCCGAGATTCCGGCCCGTTTTACTCCCTGGAAGACGGCACAGGCCGCATGGGTGACGCGCAGCCTGGGGCTGGCGGGCGTGCTGAATTCGGCACTCACGTGGTCTTGCTTGTGCTTGCGTCGCTGATCATGGGAGGCGTGCTCTTTCGCATGCGCGAACGGGCGCACGAGCGCATGCTGGCCGGGCAGGATTCCGCGCCCACGCAAGCACCCGCTGTGGCCGCTCCGGAGCAGGCCACGCTGCTGGTGGCCAACGACGACGACAATTCGTTGCGAGGGCAGCTCTACTCGCTGCCGCTGCCCACCGACCCAGGTGCACGTGCGAGGGCGGTGCTCAGCAAGTTGCTCGATCTCTATGCCGCGCAGGACTCGAACCACCCTATCCCCGGCGGTGCGGCGTCCGTAGCGCAGGTGTTCCTGTTGCCGGCGGACGCAGCTACATCCGGATCGAAACCCGCTGCAAAGAGTGATGCAAGCCCTGAGATCGCAGTGGTTAATCTCAAGGCAAGCTTTGTGGCGTCGCATCCATCGGGTCTGGAAACCGAGACGCTGACCGTGCTCTCCATCTGCGGAACGCTGCATGCCAATCTGCCGCGGGTAACCCAGGTGCGCTTTCTGGTGGACGGAGAAGTACGTCCCTCGCTCGCCGGCCACGCCGACCTGACCCGCACTTACCTGACTTCGGATGCGGTGCCTGCGGACCTTACTCATCCATGAAACCGAATCCTGTGATCGGCGTCTTCGACTCCGGCTTCGGCGGACTCACCGTGTTGCGTGCGCTGCTGAGACACATTTCGCAGGCCCGCTACGCCTTCCTGGCTCGCGATCGGGAGATGTGCTGGTGATCGCCACCGACGCCACCGTGCAGAGCCACGCGTATTCGGCGGCCTGCAGTGCACAGGGACTGCGCGCGGTAGAGAAGGCGTGCCCGCTGCTGGTGCCGCTGGTGGAAGAGGGATGGACGCAGCATCCGGTCACAGCTGAAGTCATCCGCATCTATTTGGACGAGCTGTTGCACCAGGCCGCGCACGGAGGCATGTCGCCTGACACGCTGGTGCTCGGCTGCACGCACTATCCGCTGCTTCGGCCGCTGATCGCAAAGGCGGTTCCGGCGGGAATGCACGTCATTGATTCGGCGGAAGCCACGGCTGAAGCTGCGGCGAGGGTTTTCGGCCAGCATTGCGAAGATTGTGCGGCGCCGAACGATCAAATTCGATGCTTTGCCACTGATTCCGTGGACAAGTTCGAACGGCTCGGCTCTCGGTTTCTGGAGCGGCCGGTGGGCAAAGTAAATCTCGTCGACCTCGGCGGCTGAGCCTTCCCCGCCTGCTTCAGTTGTGTCCTCCATCAAGGACACAGCTGAATTCCTTCGCCATGCTCCCAAAGTGCGGGTACAATCCCTTGCAAGGGTCCATTGTCCATCCGAGCAAGGCGCGACTCCTCAGAAGACGAGGGCAATTTATGGGCGACGAGAAATCGGCATCGCAGTCCACCATGAAGCTGGGCCTTTGGCTCACCTTCATCGCGTTTCTGCTCATCGTTGCCGTTTTTCACAGCAAGATCTCCGAGATCACGTTCGGCGAAAAAGGCGTAAGCGCCAAGATGATGAGCCCGCAGGATACGAACAAATTCTCGGCCCAGGAGCGCCAAAACGCTCAGCAGGCGCTCAGCCAGCGCGTCAGCACGCTTGAGGAGCAAGCCAAATCCCAGCCGCAGTCGACCCATACCGGAGATGCGCAGGAACCCCAGTCGCAGCTCACTAATGCCACCTACCAGGCAACCATCCCTAACATCGCGGGCTATTGGGGTGCTGTGGACGGGTCCGCTTACATGATCACCCAAAACGGCAATTATGTCGTATTCCAGGGATACAGCAATGGTGTTCTCAGCGTGGCTGGCAACGGTCAAATATCAGGGTCCGATCTGACTTTGCAGACGACGAATTTGGCGTATCGAGCTGGAACTCTCTCGCTACAGATTTCACAGGACCTGCGCCAGTTGAACGGCACATATACCGACGTAATGACGAACCAGTCGTTCCCTATTCAAATCTACCGTTGACCGGCCCCGCGCCCTCCCTTCACGGACCTCCGAAGATTATCCTGCAGGCGCTGCTGCTCCGCGCCTCCTCGCCCTCAGGCTGCGCAATTCCGGCTGATATTCTAAGCAATGGTCGGCCCGCGAGAATCCCTTTCGGGGCCGTGGAGGACCGGGAGAAGAATGATCAATTTGGCGGGTAAGACGGCCGTTGTCTTCGGGCTGGCCAACAAACGATCCATTGCCTGGGGCATCGCCCTGAAACTGCACGCGGCCGGCGCCACCCTGGCCATCTGCTACCAGAACGAGCGCATGAAGCTCGAGGCGGAGGGGCTGATCGCCGAGCTGTCCGGCGCCTCCGGATTCCAGTGTGACGTGTCGGTCGATCAGGAGATCGATTCGCTGTTCGCGGCGCTCAAAGAGAAGTACGGCAAGGTCGATATTCTCGTCCACGCCGTGGCATTCGCGCCCGCAGCCGACCTCAAGGGCGACTTCGTGAACACCAGCCGCGACGGCTTTCGCGTGGCCATGGATGTCAGCGTCTATTCGCTCATCGCCGTGAGCCGCGGCGCCGCCCCGCTCATGACCGAGGGCGGCAGCATTATGACGCTCACTTACTTCGCCGCCGAGAAGGTGGTGCCCAACTACAACCTGATGGCCGTCGCCAAGGCCGGCCTAGAGTGCGCGACGCGCTACCTTGCCGCAAACCTCGGGCCGAAGAACATCCGCGTGAATGCCATCTCCGCCGGGCCCATCAAGACGCTGGCGGCGCGCGGTGTGGGCGACTTGAGCGAGATGATGAGAGCGCACGCCGAGCGCGCTCCACTGCACCGCAATGTGGATCAGCTGGAAGTGGGCGGCGCGGCGCTGTTTCTGGCCAGCGACTTGTCGAGCGCCATCACCGGCGAGACGCTCTACGTGGATTGCGGCTACAACATCATGGGGTTCTGACGTATTCCTGATCCGGCGTCGATGCGATCTCGTGAACTCCTGGTGCGTCGGGTGCGCTCCGTCGGCGAACCCGCGTTCGATGACCTGGTAGCAATCTACACCGAAGCTCACGCACAAAGTGAGCGCAAGAGCCCAGAACAACTCGCCGCCATGATTCAGCGACCAGGATATTTCTTTCTGGTAGCGATTGAGTCGAGTGTCGTGGTGGGATTTTCAATCGTGCGCTTGTTCGACAAGTCGGACGCGGCGCTGCTTGAGTACATGGCGGTGGCACGCGATCGCAGAAGCCAGGGAATAGGACGTCAGCTATTTGTCGAAACAGC
>WNGK01004592.1_pt2 | contig 14738 bp, 11 predicted proteins | sample 5400601 | NCBI WGS metagenome assembly WNGK01 (sample SAMN13153376, study PRJNA577476) | soil metagenome | isolation source: 60 cm soil or saprolite under Garry oak tree replicate 1 | place: USA:California | collected 2016-06-15 | reverse complement strand
AACGTGTCCTTCGATGTTGCCGCGCGGGAAACAGTGGCCATTGTCGGCGAGTCGGGCTCGGGCCAGAGCGTCACCGCGCTTTCCATCATGCGGCTCATTCCACCGGAGAGCGGCCGCATCCAGGGCAGCATCAAGCTCGCCGGCCGCGATCTGCTGATGCTCCCTGACACCGCGATGCGCGATGTGCGCGGCAACGAAGTTGCCATGATCTTCCAGGAACCGATGACCAGCCTCAACCCGGTGCTGACCATCGGCTTTCAGATCGCCGAGTCACTCATCTACCATCGCGGCATGTCGCAGTCGGAAGCCAGGGCCGAGGCCGTCCGCCTGCTTGAGAAGGTGCGCATCCCGGCGGCGAAGTCGCGCTTCGATGAATATCCGCATCGCTTCTCCGGCGGCATGCGCCAGCGCGCGATGATCGCCATGGCGCTGGCCTGCAAGCCGAAGCTGCTCATCGCCGACGAACCGACCACCGCGCTCGACGTCACCATCCAGGCGCAGATCCTGGAGCTGCTCAAGATCCTGCAGGAGGAAGAGGGCATGTCCATCCTCTTCATCACGCACGACATGGGGGTCGTCGCCGAGATCGCGGACCGCACCGTGGTCATGTATGACGGAGAGGCGGTCGAGACCGGCCGCACCACGCAAATCTTCGCCGCCCCCCGCCATCCCTATACCCGCGCACTTCTCGCCGCCGTGCCCCGCCTTGGCTCGATGCAGGGGCGCGCGCGGCCGATGCGTTTTCCGATCGTCGACAAGGTGACGGGCGCGTCGGACGTGCCGATCGAGACGCCGGACACGGCGGCCATCGCCGAGCGGCCGGTGCTCGAGGTCGCCAACCTGACGACACGCTTTGCGATCCGCTCCGGCCTGTTTGGAAAGGTGTCGGGCCGCGTTCACGCCGTGGAGAACATATCCTTCGGCCTGCATGCCGGGGAGACACTGGCACTGGTTGGTGAATCAGGTTGCGGCAAATCAACCACCGGCCGGTCCATCCTCAGGCTGATTGAGCCTGACAGTGGCTCGGTCCTGGTCGACGGGCGGAACATTCTCGACATGGATGCGCGCGCTTTGCGCGAGACACGCAAGCGCGTGGCGATCGTGTTCCAGGATCCATTCGCGAGCCTCAATCCGCGCATGTCGGTCGGCTCGGCGATCGCCGCGCCGCTTTATGCCCACGGCCTTGCTTCTTCGTCGCGAGCGCGCGACAAGGTTGCCGACCTGCTCGTGCGCGTCGGCTTGACGGCCGACATGGCGTCGCGCTTTCCGCACGAATTCTCGGGAGGTCAGCGCCAGCGCATCTGCATCGCTCGCGCGCTTGCGCTTGGACCCAAGCTGATCGTCGCCGACGAGGCAGTCTCGGCACTCGACGTCTCGATCAAGGCGCAGGTCGTAAACCTGATGCTCGACCTTCAGGCGAGCATGGGCCTTGCCTATCTGTTCATTTCGCACGACATCGCCGTCGTCGAACGCATGAGCCACCGCGTGGCGGTCATGTATCTTGGCGAAATCGTCGAGATCGGCCCGCGCGCGGCGGTCTTCGGCAATCCGCAGCACCCCTACACCAAGAAGTTGATGGCAGCCGTGCCGATCCCCGATCCTGCACGCCGCGCCGAGAAGCGCGGCGTATCAAACGATGAAATCAAGAGTCCGGTGCGCGCTCCCGACTATCAGCCGCCGGCGCGGCAGTATCGCGAGGCCACGCCCGGCCACGTCGTCCAGGTCTGGGGCGAGGAGTGGCGGGCGAGCCCGTAGGGTAGCGATCCGTGACCTTGACCGCCTCCCTCAACAAATGCCCCACTGGTAGATGAGCACACGGAGCGGGGCCAAAATGCCGAGCAATATCGAAACAAAACTCAAACCGGTCACACGCCGCGCCATGCTCGGAACCGCAGCCGCAATCGCCGCGAAGCCGGCCTTGGCCGACGTGTGCCCGATTGGGCCGCCGGTCCACGACAAGGGGCCGCGCGTGTGGATGGACATGGACCAAGTCGAGCTCGACGCAGCTTACGACCAGAGTGTCTATTCGCCGCTGATCGGCCAGTTGCTCAAGCGCTTCGCCACCAGCAGCGATGAGGCGCGCGCGCATCTTGGCGCTCCGAAGCGGCTCGCTTATGGACCGACCACGGTGGAAGCGCTTGACCTCTATCCGGCGAACAGGCCGAACGCGCCGATTTTTGTTTTCGTTCATGGCGGCGCATGGTTGCGCGGCGAGGCCAAGGACTACGGATATCCGGCCGAACTTTTCGTCAATGCCGGCGTCAACTACGTCGCGCTCGACTTCATCGCGGTGGGCGCGGCGAACGGCGACATTGGCGTGATGGCCGAGCAGGTGCGCCGCGGCATCGCGTGGGTCTACAAGAATGCCGCCAGCTTTGGCGGCGACACGAGCCGGTTTTATGTCGGTGGCCATTCCTCCGGCGGTCACCTCTGTGGCGTGGCCTTGGTGACGGACTGGCAAAAGGAATTTGGGTTGCCGGCCGACATGGTGGCAGGCGGCCTCTGCATGAGCGGTCTTTACGACATGAAGCCCGCGCGGCTCTCCAAACGAAGTTCCTATGTCAAATTCACCGACGAAATGGAGCAGGCGATGAGTTCCCTGCGGCATATCGAAAAGCTGCGTGCGCCCATCATCGTCACTTATGGCACCAACGAGACGCCGGAATTCCAGCGCCAAAGCCGCGATTTCGCCGCAGCGGTGAAAGCGGCCGGCAAGCCCGTCGAATTGATCGAAGCGCCGAACTTCAACCATTTCGAGATGTGCGAGAGCCTTGGCAATCCCTTCGGCCCGAACGGTCGCGCGGCGCTAAAGCTGATGAAACGCGCCTAACCCTGCCTAGGTTGGCGCCAAGCTGCCGATAGACCGGGCTTGCCAAAAGCATGCGCCCTGCCGACAAGATGTGCCTCCGCGCGGCGGAGCGGGTCGAGGCGCAATCCATCGGGTTGAGGGGGTTTGAAAGAGTGACTGACATTCACGATCCGATTGCGCTCGAGTTGTTCAAGAACGCGATATTTTCCATCGCCGACGAGATGGCATTGACGGTGTTCCGCACGACCTATTCGGGCGTGCTCAAGGACAACATGGATTACTCGACCGGATTCGCCGACGCGGACGGCAAGCTCGCCGCGCAGGGCCTGACCTTGCCGGGACATCTCGGCTCAGTGCCGACCGCGATGGAATCGATCATGCGCCATTTCGGCGACGACATGGCGCCCGGCGATGTTTTCATCATGAACGACCCGTTCGATGGCGGCATGCATCTGCCGGACATCTTCATCTTCAAGCCGCTCTATCACGAAGGGCAGCGCCTCGCCTTCGCCTGCACGGTCTGCCATCACACCGACGTCGGCGGACGCGTCGCGGGCTCGAACGCGTCGGATTCGACCGAAATCTACGCCGAAGGCCTGCGCATCGCGCCGATGAAGCTTTATGAGGCCGGCAAACTGAACAAGACCATCATGACGTTCATCGAGAAGAACGTCCGCCTGCCGGTCCAGGTGTTCGGCGATCTGCGTGCGCAGCTTGCGGCCTGTCATATCGCCGAGAAGCAATTCGCCGAGATCGTCGCGCGCTACGGGCCGCGGCAGACGACATTCTATCTGAAGGAAATCATCGACTATGCGGAACGGCTGACGCGCGCCGCGCTGGCGCAGCTGCCCGACGGCGAATGGAGCTTCGAGGACTGGATCGACGATGACGGCGTCGACTACGGCAAGCCGATCCGATTGTTCGTCACCATCCGCAAGACCGGTGACCACATGGTGGTCGACTGGACCGGAACAAATCCTCAAGTCAAGGGCGCGATCAACAATACGCTCTCCTACACCAAGGCCGCCGCCTATACGGGCGTGCGCTCGGTGCTGCCGCCGGGCATTCCCAACAACGAGGGCGTGTTCCGCGCCATCGAGGTGATCTGCCCGCCCGGCACGGTCGGCAATGGCGTGCTGCCGGCAGCCTGCGCGGCGCGTGGCCTCACGGGTTTCCGCATGGTCGACTGCATGTTCGGCGCGCTTGCCATGATGCTGCCCGATCGGGTGAAGGCGGCGGGCGACGGCGGCAATACCGGCATCTCGATCGGCGGCTATCACCAGGATCGCAAGCCGTTCGTCTATGTCGATTTCACCTGCGGCGCCTGGGGCGCGCGGCCTTGGGCCGATGGCCTCGACGGCAACTCGCACATGTTCGCCAACATGGCCTCGCATTCGATCGAGGTGACGGAGGCCGAGCACCCGATCCAGCTCACCGCCTATGAGTTCGTGGCGGACAAGGCCGGTGCCGGCAAGTATCGCGGCGGCGTGCCGTTCAAACGCGACTACCGTTTCATGGAGCATGAAGGTGTGCTGCAAGTCCGCTCGGACCGGCGCGACCACCGGCCGTTCGGCCTCTATGGCGGCAGTCCGGGCGGGCCGTCGGAGAACTATCTCAATCCGGATGCCGAGAACCGCGTGCTGACGTCGAAACTGACCATGAACATCAAATGCGGTGACGTGTTCCGGCATGTGCTCGCGGGTGCGGGCGGCTGGGGCGACCCGCTGGAACGCGATCCTGCGGCGGTGGTGCGCGATGTGCGTAACGAGCTTCTCTCACCGCAAAAGGCCGAAGCCGATTACGGCGTGATCGTCGACACCGCAACCTGGACGGTCGACGCGGCCGCAACCGCGAAACGCCGGTCCGAGATCAAGATGGCACGCGGCTGGACTACGGTGCCGAAAGTCCAGTGGCACGACCCGATGCCCCTTTCGCGCGCCGCAGGGTAGCACATGACCATTTCGTATCGCGTCGGTGTCGATATCGGCGGCACCTTTACCGACATTGTGCTGCTCGGCTCGGATGGCACGATCCACACCAAGAAGATCTCATCGAGCGTTGGCAACTACGCGCAGGCGATCGTCGACGGCCTCAGCGAAGTGTTCGGCGAGACGACCTTAAGCGGTGCCGCGATCGAGGAAATCCGCCACGGCACCACGGTCGCCTCCAATGCGATCCTGGAACACAAAGGTGCGCGCGTCGGGCTGATCACCACCAAGGGCTTCCGCGACGTGCTGGAAATCCGCACCCTGCGGATGCCCAAGCTCTACGACATGGCCTGGACCAAGCCGCCGCCGCTGGTCGAGCGTTATCTGCGCCAGGTGGTCGACGAGCGCATCGACTATCGCGGCGAGATCGAGCGCGCGCTCGATCCAGCCGACGCGGAGCGGGCCGTCGATACGCTGCTCGCCGAGAAGGCCGAAGCCATCGCGGTGTGCCTCATCAACTCGTTCGCCAATCCGGTGCATGAGTTGATGTTGAAGGAGGCCATCGCGCGCAAGGCGCCGCACCTGCCGCTCAGCATCTCGTTCGAGGTGCTGCCTGAGATCAAGGAATACGAACGCACCTCGACGACCGTGATCAATGCCTATGTGATGCCGATCGTCGCCACGTATTTGCGGGCCCTGCGCAAGGGGCTCGACAGCGCGGGCATTCCGGCCCGCCTGTTGCTGATGCAATCGAATGGCGGGCTGACGACCGATACGGCCGCAGCCGAGCGGCCGATGAACATCATCGAGTCGGGCCCGGCCGGCGGCGTGGTCGGCGCGCAGGCGCTCGCGCGCGCTAAGGATTTAAAGAAGATCATCACCTTCGACATGGGCGGCACCACCGCCAAGGCCTCGATGGTCGAGGACGGCGAGATCGCGCGGGCGCAGGAATACGCGGTCGGCGCCGGGATCATGATTGGTTCCCGCCTGCTGACCGGTGCCGGCTATACGCTCAAAGTCCCGGCGATCGATCTTGCCGAGGTCGGCGCCGGCGGCGGCTCGCACGTGTGGATCGACGCCGGCGGCGCGTTGCAGGTCGGGCCGGAGAGCGCCGGCGCTTCGCCTGGACCTGTCTGTTACGACATCGGCGGCGAGACGCCGACGATCACCGATGCCAACGTGCTGCTCGGCTATATCAATCCGAGACATCTCGTCGGCGGCGCGCTCAAGCTCAATGCCGGGAAAGCGCGCGCGGCATTCGAGACAAAAATCGCTAAGCCGCTCGGCATGCCGATGGAGCGCGCGGCCTACGGCGCACATCTGATCGCCGCCTCGAACATGATCCGCGCCATCAAGGCGGTCTCGACCGAGCGCGGCCGCGATCCGCGCGAGTTCGCGCTGTTCGCCTTCGGCGGCAATGGTCCGCTGTTCGCCGCCGGCATGGCGGCAGCGCTCGGCATCACCCGCATTGTCGTTCCGCCGTCGGCCGGTTTGTTCTCCTCATTCGGCCTGCTCTATGCCGACGTCGAGCATCATTACGCGCGCACGTTCCGTCGCCTGCTGCGGCAGGCTGATCTCGGTGAAATCGACGCGGCCTGGAGCACACTGGCGGGGCAAGCGAGCGAACAACTTGCATTGGAAGGCTTTGACGGCGACCGTGCCAGGCTCAAGCGTTCGGCGGCGCTGCATTACAAAGGGCAGAGTTACGAGCTGACCGTGCCGGTGCCGGACGGGCCGATCGACCAACGCATGGTTGCGCATCTGGAAGAGGCGTTCGGGCAGGAGCATGAGAAAACCTACGGCCATCGCGCCGGCCCCGAGGAGCCGGTCGAGCTGGTGGCGATCCAATTGGTCGGCTCGGGCCTGCGCGAAGGCGCCGGCGTGCCGAAGGGTGTGAAATCGAGCCGGCCTGAGGGCGCAGCGCAAGCCGCCCGCAAAGCCTATTTCGGCGTCGACCATGGCTGGATGGACACGCCCGTGCTGGCACGGGCGGACCTTGCCGCCGGCCGCAACGGGCCGCTCATTGTCGAGGAATACGACTCGACCTGCGTGGTGCCGCCGGGCGCGCACGCGGAACTCGACTCCGCCGGCAACATCGTGATCGTGCTGTAGGCAGAACGCGAGACATTCAAATTGCACTCCGTTATGGCCGGGCTCGACCCGGCCATCCACGTCTTCTTTGAAGCGGCCGAGTAGCCAAGACGTGGATGCCCGGCACAAGGCTGGGCATGACGCAGTAGCCGTTGACGTTCATGTACTCGCGCCGCGCGCCGCGATCGGCCAGAGCGCTTCCACGCGGCCGTGCCGCACGCCGACATACCAGTCGTGCAGGTTGACGGTTGGGTCGCAGTGGCCGGGAATGAGCCAGACCTTTTCGCCGAGCGCCAAACGCTTTGCCTTCGGTCCCAGCACAAGCTTGCCGTGCTCATCCGAGACGCCGGTGACCTCGACGTCTTCCAATCCGTGCACCCACGGCGGGCCTTTTTCGGCGCTGTAGGACTTGAGGCCTGCATCCACGATGGCCCGATCGGCGGTCGGCGTGCTGATCACCGAGGCGAGCACGAACAGGCTGTGCTCGAACGCCGTATAGCGCCCGCCGTCTTTGTTGCCGATCCGCGCATACTCGGTGTCCATGAACACGTATGAGCCGACCTGCAGCTCGTTGTAGACGCCGCTTTCCGTCTCCAACGCGAAGGTGCCCGTGCCGGCGCCGGCAACGATCTCACAGTCGAGATTCTCGGCCTTCAGCGCATCCAGCGTCTCGCGCACGGCATCGACGGCGGACGCGATCGCCTGCGCGCGTTGCTGATGGGTCGGCAGGTGCTGCGCGCGGCCGTGATAGGCCTGCAGCCCGCGGAACTTCAGGTTCGGCGCATCGGCAATCCGGCGCGCGAGGTCTGCCGCCGCCTTGCCGGGCGGGACACCGCAACGCTCCATGCCGACATCGATCTCGACCAAGGCGCCAAGCTCGACACCGAAGTCCTTGGCTATGCGCGAGGCTACGTCGACCTGATCGGCAGAGTCGAAGCAGAGTGCGATCGTTGCATCCTGCGCGAGCGCGGCGAGGCGGCGCAATTTGCGCTCGCCGACGACCTCGTTGCTGACCAGGATGTCCGTCACGCCGCCGCGCACCAGGGCTTCTGCTTCGCCGACCTTCTGCACGCATTGGCCGACGGCGCCCTGCGCGATCTGCCGTAGCGCGATGGCGGGCGATTTGTGCGTCTTGGCGTGCGGGCGCACCCGAATGCCGGTCGTGCGCGAGAACTCGGCCATCTTCGCGATGTTGCGATCCAGTGCGTCGAGATCGACGACAAGGGCTGGTGTATCGATATCCGCGATGGCGGCACCGATTTCGGCAGGAGGCTGATTCATGGATTTACCGGAGGTCTGAAAAAGACACCATATTCAGCGCGCGTTCGATTTGTCCATGCGCATCCCGCGGACCGAAACGAATACTGTCAATTCGCCGCGAGCTGCGGCAGCCAGAGCGCGATCTGCGGCCAGATCGACAGGATCACCAGCATCAGCAGCATGGTGATGACGAACGGCGACGCCCCGATGATGACGTCGTCGATCTTGCCGCGCTTGCGCAACCCCTGCACGACATAGAGGTTGATGCCCACCGGCGGCGTGATCATCGCCAGTTCCATCAGGATGATGATGACGATGCCGAACCAGACCGGATCATAACCTGCTTTGAACATGATCGGCGCGATGATCGGCACGGTTGCCACCATCATCGACAGCGTCTCCATGAACATGCCGAGGATGAAGTAGAAAATCACCACGACGAACAACAACTGAATCTTCGTGAGGCCAAGGCCCATGATGAAGCTGTTCACCTGACCCGTCAGGCCGATCGACGTGATGACGAAATTGAGAAAATACGCCGCAAGCAGGATCGCCATGATCATGGCCGTGGTGCGCATCGTGCCTTCGAACGCATTCAACAGCGTGCGCAGCGTCAGCCGCCGGTTCCAGGCCGCAATGCCGATCGCCGCAATCACGCCGAGCGCCGCGGATTCGGTCGCGGTCGCCCATCCCGCATAGATCGAGCCGATCACGGCAAGGAAGATGATCAGTGGCGGCAGCAGGTCGGGCAGCGCCGCGATGCGTTGCGCCCAGCTTGTCTCGGTCGGCTTGCCGCCAAGCGCCGGACGAATGACGCAGATGATGAGCACGGTCAGGCTGAACAGGCTCGCCAGAATGATGCCGGGAATGAACCCTGCGAGATACAGCTTCGGAATCGATGTCTCGGTCAGCACGCCATAGACGATCATGTTGATCGACGGCGGAATGAGGATGCCGAGCGTGCCGCCGGCCGCGATGGTGCCGAGAAACAGACGCTCGGAATAGCCGCGCTTCTCCACTTCGCCGAGCGCGACGGTGCCGATGGTCGCCGCGGTGGCAACGCTCGAACCCGAGGTGGCGGCAAACATCGCGCAGGCCGCGATGTTGGAATGCATCAGGCCGCCAGGCAGCCACGGCACCCAGAGCACCAGCGCATTGTACATGCGCTCGGCCATGCCCGACCGCAGCAGGATTTCGCCGAGCAACACGAAGAACGGGATTGCGACAAGCAGGAAGTTGTTCGAGGTGCCCCACGCGATCTCGCCCATGGCGAGCGAGAGCGGCAGCTTCGAGTAGATGGCGGACAGCGCCAGCCCCAACACGCCGAGACCGGCGGCGACCGGGATCGCGAGGGCGAGCAGGCCGATCAGGATGAGGAGCGTGATGCCAAGCATCTCAGTTGCCCCCTTCGCGCACCTGACGATCCTTCAGGTCGCGGATTTCGTCTTCGACCTCCTCTTCGGCGGAGCGCGTGCTGATCAGCTTTGCCATGCCGCGCAGGTCGCCGGATGCCCCGACCTTAAGCGCCTGGACCAGCAGCAGCACGCCGATCACGACGAACATCGCGAGTCCCGCGATCCACAGTGCCTGCGGGATGACGGTCGGAGTTTCCAGCGCGGACTGGCTGCGTGAGCTCGACGTCCACGACTGCGACACGACGCCCAGCCCATGCCAGGCGACGAGGGAAAAGAAGCCGACCAGAAGGACGAGCGCGAGCGCATCGAGCGCCAGTCGTATTTTCTGCGGAAAGAACACGTAGAGTGAATCGATGCGGATGTGCGCGCGATCGAGCAGCGCGGCCGCCAGTCCCCACGCCGTCCCGATCGCAAGCGAATAGCCGGCAAGTTCGTCCGCGCCGCCGATGGAGCGGTCGAGAAATTTGCGCATCAGCACATCGATGCCGATCAGCACCGCTGCGAGAAGAACAAGCGCGCCGCCGAACCAGAGTCCCCATTGGGCAAAGCGCCGCACGCCTGTCATCGTCTGGTCCATGCGCCGCTCCTCTAGAACACAGAGATAAGGACGGGTGGCTGGCCCATCGACCGTCCGCCCGCACTGATCAATTCGACAGAGTTTGTGCTTATGGCGTCGGTGCCTTCAGGCCGAGCACCTTGCCGACGGTGTCGTTCCATTCTTTGGCGCACTCGACACCGCAGCGCTTGGCCCAGCCCGCCAGCACCGCGCCCTCGACCAGCTTCCTGTGCGTCTCCGCCTCCTCGGGCTTCACCGCCACGATGGTCGACTTCGCGAGCTTGCCCATGGTGCAAGGCTGCTTGCCGGTGTTGCAGTTGTCGGCTTCGGCGTTCGTCGTCTTGATCGTCGACCACATTTTGTCCTCGTAGGCCTTGATCTGCTCGAGCAGGAAGGCTTGCGTCTTCGCGTCTAGCCGGTTCCAGCTCGCAAGATTGACCGCCAGCACGTTGATGCTCCAGCCGAGCGACATCGGATAGATCGATTTCGTCACCTCGTTCCAGCCGGCGGTATTGCCCGAAAGGCTGCCGGTCACCGCACAGTCCACCACGCCGTTGTTGAGCGCTGGCACGACCTCGGCGAATGCCATCGAGACCGCGGTCGCGCCGAGGCCGCCGAGGAAATCGCGCATCGTGTTGTTGAACACGCGGATCTTCTTGCCCTTGAAGCCTTCAAGCCCGCTGATCACGTCGCGGCACCAGAAGACCTGCGGCGTGTTGCCGCCGAAGGCCAAGAATTTCGCGCCCCAGTTCTTCTGCATCTGCCGGTCGATCACGTCGCGATAGGCATTGCAGGCGGCGCGTGCCTTGTCGGGATCGAGCGTCAGCCCGGCGAGGTCGCAGGCCTCGAAGCGCGGGTCGTCGCCGGCCATCTTGGAAATGTCCAGCCCGGCGAAATCCATCACGCCGAGCTTCAACAGCCGCAGCATCGTCTTGTCGTCGATGCCCATCTGGTCGAGCGGCGTCACGTCGGCCGTGATAGCGCCCTTCGAGGCCTCGGGAATGGTTTTGCGCCAGAACGGGAGTTCGTCGACGATCGAGACCGGTGTCGGACTGTTCAGGCCGATGACCTTGAACTGGTTCTTCGGCAAGTCCTGAGCGAAAGCGACCTGCGCCGCCGCGCTGGCGGCAATAGCACCCGCCAGCAAGAAGCTAGTCCAGAAACGCCGCGTCATTTGCGATCTCCCCCACGTCTACTGATGTCCGCGATCACCCGCCGCTGAATTGAGTGTGTCACCAGCGGCGGACGCTTGGCAATGGAAAGGCAAGAACGATGCCTATCTACTCGCCTGCCGCTCGGCGCTTGGTAACGCGTCCAATCCTGATGGCAACGTCAGTATATTCGGCAACGAGTTGCGCTATCCGTCGGCAACGGCTCACGCTTTAATCAGCTTGGGGCAATTCCCAAGCTCGTAAGCAGCTTGCGCGGCATTCAATGTCGGCGCTGTACCGCTTGATCTTGTGTTGCTTACAGTCCAAGGCGTCATCCGGCATCATATCGGCGATCACTGGACCGACGCGGTGTTTTGACCAGAAGTCGAGAATGGCAGATCAAGGTTCGGGATGACGCGCTTGTCTTGCGAGGCGTGATCATCAGGAGAATGGCCTGTCGGCGGCTGCGGCGATTGCCCTGGATCGGACGGCGCGAGTACCGAGCGTAGCCCCTCGGTAACGCGAGCTTTGTCATTGCGGCCGAATTGCCGGACCGGGGCGTCGCCGGTCAGGTTTGGCGCGAAGGCCTTGAGTTTCTCGGCGTAACGGCGAGCTTCCTCGTCCGTTTAGCGGTGCGACAAAGATTCAAGCGCAATGGAACATTCAATCTGGCGCAAGGCGATCCTTGCCAGGCCTGGGCATGTTCAGGCGACCTTGCTGTCGCCCTTGATCGTCAACTTGTAGCGCTGCAGCGCGACCGCCTTGTCGCCGCAGTCGATCAGGTTTTCCATGATGGTCGACAGCAGATGAAACTGCTCCTTCGTCAGGCAGGCGAATTCGACGTCATTGATTTCCCGTTGATAGGGCGCCAGCCGGCGCAGCAGCTCCTTGCCCTTTTCGGTAATGGCCAGCGAAATCCGGCGACGATCGATGCTGTCTTGTGTCTTCTGGACCAGCCCTAGCGTCTGCAGTTTACTCGTCACCGTCGTCACGAAGGCCCCGCTCATGTGCAGGTGATCGGCAACGGTCTTGACGTTGACGTCTCCCTCCAGCCCGAGATGGCCGATCGAAATCAAGGTCGTATACTCGATGCCGGCAAGGCCGACGTGGCGGGCGTGACCGTCGCGCACGGCCTCGTGCCGCGCCATGAATGCAAACATGTTATGGACGAGGCAGCGAAAATCCCTGTCGGTGCCGCCGGACATGAGCTCAGGACGGGACACCGTCAATGGAATTGACCCTTTCGGAACCTTCGGGGCATCGGTCCGCCGTGAACCGTGCGCACGCTCGGATTTCGTTTTGGCTCGCGACAAGGTCGCCCTCCGGTGGCTGTGCCTGCTTGTTGGCCCGGTCTCGATACGCCTGAGTCGGTGCGCGGTTCAAATCGGTAGCAAATCCGGATGCGCCGCGCATACTCAGCTGCCGGGGCGAATAAAGACTTTGTAACATAGCTATGTATCAATGTATATTGCCGTTCCTGCCGAGCGATCTGAATTGGAAGCCAGGAAAGTAACAACGATGCCGGTCAACAAAGAGCACAAGGAATTCCACGCCGTCGACATGAGCACCGGCTGGGAAACCCCACCGGGCTACCCGGCCGGAATTGAGCAGAAGATCCTGTCGGGTGCGCTGGACGAGACCAGCAAGCGCGGCAGCCGCTCGCGCTTGCTGCGGTTTGCGCCCGGTGTTTTCACGACGGCGCCGTTCGTTCACGACTATTGGGAAGAAGTTTATCTGGCCGCCGGCGATCTGACGGTCGGGAACGACGAAAAAGGCGAGGGCGGAGAATCCTTCCGGCCGAACACCTATGCGTCGCGGCCTCCCGGCGCATTTCATGGGCCGTTCAAGTCCAACAACGGTTGCCTGCTGTTCGAGATTCACTACTTCGACCCGGTTTGATGCCGGATGCGCGCGGCGCCTTCAGTGCGCCGCCGCTGCGAAATCCTGCATCACGTTCGAGCGAACGACGCGCGCGCGGCGCGTTGTTGCCGGCGTGTTGCGACTGCGGCCGACAAAGCGCGGCACACCCGCGGCGATGACGCCTCCGATCGCCGCGATATCGCCGTGCTTGATCGCCGTGAGCGCGGTCGTTTGCGTGCCGCCATCCGGAGCATCGAGAAGGACGATATCCGCGGCCGATCCGGATTTCAGGAAACCGCTGTTCAGTTTGTAGACTCTCGCATTGTTGCCGGTCGCCGCGCAGATGAATTGCTCCGGCGACATGTCGGTCAGGCTCGCGAGGTGCGCGATCGTATAGAGCATTCCGAGCGGCATGATGCCGCTTCCGGTCGGTGTGTCGGTCGCAATGATGAGCCGGTCGAACGCGCCAAGCTGCATTGCCAGCCGCCCACACAGGAGCGTGGTGCGCAGGTTTCCGGCAGTGCAAACCTGCAGCGCCATCACGCTCTCGCGGATGACGCGCTCGAAATCCGCATCCGGCATCGCGGTCGGACCGCCATTGATGTGGAATGAGACATCGGGATGCATCTTCAGCAGATGATCGCCCGTGATGGCGCCGGAGCCGGGGATCGACGAGCCGCCGGTGTGGCAGGTGGTGATCAGGCCGGCCGCCTTGGCATCCGCCACCATTGGCACATAGTCATAGGCGGTCTTCACGGCGCCGAAGCCGGCCTTCGCAAGCTTGACGCCCTTGGCGGCGAGCTCGACGAAATCCGATTTCTGCAAGCCCGGCTCGAGAATGACCGAGCCTGCGACGACGCGCATCCCGCCGGGACGATAGTCCGCAAAGCATCGTTGCGCCGCGACCGCGAGTGCCTTGACGCCTTCGACATCGCGCGGCCGGCCCGGGACGTGAACCTCGGAGGCGGAAATTGCCGTCGTCACACCGCCATGCAGATAGCTTTCGAGGTAGCCGACGGTGCGCTGTCGCGGCGTATAATCGCCGAAGGTGATGTGAACATGGGAGTCGATCAGGCCCGGGATCGCGGTCATTCCGCCCGCATCGATGACCACATCCGCGGCTTCAACTGACTTCGCGGAGGCGGTGCCGGTACTCGCGATCGTTTCACCGTCGGTGATGATCGTATCGCCACGGGTCAGCGGATCGCGCCAATCACCCGAGACGATCGCGCCGAGATTGGTGATGGCGATCTTCATGTCGGCAATACCCACATCTAGTGCCTAGGCGACAAGAGTTCGTCCTCGAGCGTGTAGGACGACAGCAGGTTCTCCACAATTGCGGTCGCCGAATCCCAGTCGTAGGTCCGGAAGCTGTGACCGGCGGTCACGAAACGCGCGCCGGCGTAAAACATCTCATATTGGGTGTGGCGGGAACCGAATTCCGAACCGATGGCGTCCCACGCGGCCTTGAGGAATTTCACCTTGTCTTCCGGTCCGGTCGAGGCCGCGCGCTGGGTGGTATGGATGATCTTCTTCAGCATCGGATCCTTGAAATCGTCGATCGAGGAAGGCAGCATGATCAGCGCTCCGCCGGAGAGGTCGCGGATCGCGTTGATGAATTGCGGGTAGAGGTCCTGGGTCAGGACCTGCGCCGCATACATGAACTGC
>WNGK01014924.1_pt1 | contig 14743 bp, 19 predicted proteins | sample 5400601 | NCBI WGS metagenome assembly WNGK01 (sample SAMN13153376, study PRJNA577476) | soil metagenome | isolation source: 60 cm soil or saprolite under Garry oak tree replicate 1 | place: USA:California | collected 2016-06-15 | reverse complement strand
TTCAATTCTCACCACAATAGTTCGTTTCCCACGTTGCTCGGGAGCTAACAGAAGAGGTCCCTTTGTGTCTAAAATGGACCAAGAGAGCTTTTTTATGAAGAATGTGTTCAATCGCCGCTGGCTTCTCTGTCTTGTGATTACAGCCGCCACTGCGGCGAGCTATGCCCAGTGGGCCAACCCGGCCGACGACGTTCCTTCTTACCATCCGAGCGCCCCCCTGAAGGTGAGCATGCTGCCGCCGATTCTTGCCGGCTCCCAGCTGACCGGCAGCAGTTTCCTATATCCGTGGCAGCAGCACGTTTATCAGCAGGCCGCCAAGATCGGCAACGTCCTCTACCAGCTGCCCTGCAATTGCCGGTGCGACCGGGCGCTTGGCCACACCAGTCTGCGCAGCTGCTTTGAGGGCATGCACGGGACGGAATGCTCCACCTGCGCCAAGGAAGGCTTTTACGCCTACACCCAGACCAAGCTGGGCAAGACCCCGGCGCAGATTCGAGCTGCCGTTGCTCGGCACGAGTACGAGTCGATCGATCTGGAAAAGCAGTAGTCCACCCAGATTCGAAAAAGCCCGCCAGCCTCGAAGAAACGCAAGCTCTCAGCGAGGTAGGCCTTCTCATGCGCCGGGGCAGGGAAGTCGACAGCCGGCCTGGAGCGGACCGATTGATGGCTGGTAGCTCTTTTCAGATTCAGCGGTTCAAGCCAATCCAATACAGGAAAGTGACCGCCCCGAATCCGGCTGCCATCTCCGACACCTTCGGTCCCGGATTGCCGTAGAACTCCATGCCGTTGACCGCACAGGTGGCCAGAAGCCGGGAACCAGTTGCTGCACGACCGGGCCCTTGAAGTGTGCCTCGACTGCCTTAGCATCCACGTAAGTCTCGACCAAACGGAAGCAACTTCCGTCATTGCCCGCGAACCATTCGTATCCGAGCGTACCGGTCTCCGCCTGGCTGCCCGCGGTCATGTCCTTCGCAATTGCCTTGAACGCCTCCACTTGCCCATCGTTCACTGTCAGGCTCAGCGTCAGCCGAACTACTTGCTCAACCATCTCTTACCTCTTTCAGACCTGTCGTGGACAGGCACCTTGCCACCCTAACACCCCGCTTCCGACTGAAAGCTGGAAATGGCGTAAAATAGAGCCAGCAGCACGAGCCAGTTGGCCGGCTCGCACCCGTCCGCGCTGTTCGGTCATCGGAGAACAGCCGGCATAATGTGGGGGCGTCACGGTTTCGACGGGATCGATTGCGGCTTAGGAGGCATGTCGGGGTGTGGGCACCCGTAATCGCCTGCAAAACAAAAGTTGCCAACGACAATCTGGCACTTGCTGCTTAATTAACTAAGCAGCCGTCCCTCGCGGCTTTGCCTATGGGCTGTGAATCGGACGTCATTCAGTAGGCTGGTGGCTGCGGCTCGGTCCGTGTCGTAGCCATAAGATCATCGGACTAGCTTCAGGCGCATCTTGTCCGTTCTGAGCGTCTGAGGCGAAAACATGCGGAACCGGACTGAGCATGGATACTCCTGGCTGACAGCGATTTCGGACGCGGGTTCGACTCCCGCCGCCTCCACCAACTCTAAGCTGCTTATTTTCAGCAGCTTAGGAAATCAGACTGAAGATTTCGGTCGAAACTGTACATGTTGTACATGTACTGTACAGTCGCGCTCCAGAGTTTGCCCCAATTTGGCGATTCGAGCAGAATTTCGCTGAAGTCGGGGTGCTCATGCTTTCCGTCTATACCCGCCACCATCCAGACTGTAAGAACGCCAGCAACAAGACCTGGCGCCGTTGCAGTTGCCCCAAGTGGATATGGGGATCGCTCAACGGCAAGTTCATTCGCCAGAGCGCCAAGACCCATCGCTGGGAGGAGGCAGAGGAGCTTCACCAGCAGCTTGCAGAAGGACTGGTGTCCCCAAGCCGTTCGGGCACGGAGTCGGCCCCGGCTGGCGCCGCTCCCCCAGTCCGATCGCGGCATCCCCAGTCGGAGGACCCAAATCAAGCCCGATCGAAGTAGGCCAGAGTCACAGTGGAAGCTGCCGGTCGAGGCTTATCTGACCGATGCGGGCAGCCGCGTGTCGCGCCGGCCACCCATCACACAGAGAATACGGAGAAAACTCTCGATCCTCCTGTGGCAATCCTTGAGCATGCCAATCGGATCATCGAAACCGCTGTCGGGCTTTACACCAATCTAGATCGCCATGGCTTTTCCTCACCGTTTTTTCCCGTTTCTTTGATTGTTGTCCATCTCAGGCGCCCTGGAGGACATGAAGTGTTGTTGCTGTTTTCATTTGCGGTGCTGGTTGCACATAGCCCTTCGGAACATAGGAGCAGCACGGCTCTTCTGCGTGCGGATTACCGGTCAGAGCATGTGCGCGCGCTCGCGATCCACCACAGATTCTTTGAATTCGCAGGACCCGCACTTTCCCTCAAGCTTCGATATATCTCGCAAATCGCGGAACAAAGGTGAGTCGCGATAGATGGCCGCCAACCGGTGCTCGCGGATATTGCCAGCTGAGAGGGGAAGAAAGCCGCTCGGGAAGACCTCCCCTTTGTGGGAGATGAAGACGAATCCCTTCCCGTCGTTGAGGCCTCGCGGCGCGCGCCCGATCTCGTCGACGGACCTCTCATGCACGCCACCGGTACCTACTCCCGACTTTCGCTCGGCGACACGTTCCTGCAAGACGAAGCGCCTGTAATGCTGCGCCTCGGTCGTCTTGATATCGAAGCTCGCGGTCCTGGATAGACTGTAGATCTTCGCAAAGACTGATTCAAACTCTTCCGCACTCAATAAATCGTTCAGCTTCCCACGTCCCGTGGGAACAAGGAAGAAGACACTCCAAAGCGTTATTCTTAGTTTTTCCATCAACGCGACAATGTCATCAATCTCAGCGATATTCCTCCGGCTGAACGTGGTGTTGATCTGCACGGGCAGGCCAATCTCATTTGCCCAGCGGACCGCATCGAGCGTTCGTGCGAAGGACCCGCTCATCCCACGGAATGCGTCATGGGTCACTGCGCTTGCGCCATCCATGCTCACAGCTAACCTGGCAAGGCCGGCCTCTTTGAGCCTCGGAACGATTTCCTTCGTCAGCAAAGGCGTAGCGCTGGGCGTCAATGAAACTCTGACTTCCACCGAGCGGGCATGACCGATCAACTCGAAAAGGTCAGGCCGTTTAATTGGGTCGCCTCCCGTCAACACGAAAACTGGAACCTTCAAGGCGGCGATCTGGTCGATCAGCTGTTTGCCTTCATCGGTGCTGAGTTCCATGGGGTGCCGATCGGGTTGCGCCGAAGCGCGGCAATGGACGCAGGCAAGGTCGCATGCCTGGGTCACTTCCCAGATGGCGATGAATGGCCGTTCGTTAAAGTCGATCGTGTTGATTTGGGGGTTCATGAACTGATAAGACAGCGGTACTCCTGTTGGACGCTGTGACCAAAGTCCCAGGCTGCTAGAATTCCCCAGTGACGGCTGAACGCACTGATCTTGCCACCGCCCTTGGGAAAACCGCACTTTTGTCGAGCCTGACACCGACAGAGTTGAAAATGCTCGCTACGCGGACAGTTCGCAAGCTATTCAGTGCAGGAGAGTTGCTCTTCTCTGAAGGCGAACCTTGCAACGGCCTGCACATCATTGCACAAGGCAAGGTTCGCATCTTTAAGACGTCTGTGAGCGGCCGCGAGCAGGTTCTAGCTGTGAATGTTCCCGGCGAATCTGTCGCGGAATTGCCTGTCTTCGATGGTGGCCCATTTCCAGCTTCCGCTGTCGCGATCGACGATGCGGAAATTGCGTTCATTTCGCGGCGCGATTTTCAGGCGTACTGCATGGAGCATCCAGAGGTAGCACTCAAAGTCCTTCAGGTGGTGGGCGCTCGGCTGCGGCGCCTGGTAGGGATCATTGAGGAACTTTCATTTACCACGATCCGTCAACGCTTGATCTCGGCATTGCTCAAGCTCGCGGAGAGTGAAGGAAAGAAGACCGCACGCGGAATCGAGTTCCAACTTCCAGCAACCCATCAGGAACTTGCCAGCCAGCTTGGGACTGTGCGCGAGTTGGTTTCCCGCAACCTCATGCGCCTTCAGGCTGAAGGACTCCTGGACGTGGACGCGCGAGAGATTGTCGTAAAGAATCTGGACGGTTTGAAGGCTATTCTGGAGACGACGTCATAGGCCTTTCCGGCTCCGAGTGACATAAGTTACTGCTCTGCTCTTCATTGATCGTTACGGTTGCAGGTGGAGAGTGCATATGTCTACCTCAACCCAGTCCATCCGCGAAATCGTAACGAAGCAGCCATCCGCAGCCAAAATCCTTCATCGATTCGATATCGACCTGTGCTTGAAAGCCGATTTATCGCTCGAAGGAGCGTGCCAGGAACTGCAGCTTTCTGTCGATCAAGTCCTCGAAAAACTCTCCGATGCGGAAGTGCAGGAACGTGGTGGCGGGGCTTTGGACCCCGAAACTCTGTCCCTCGGGCGCCTAGTTCAACACATCGTTCGCGTTCATCACCATTGTGTTCGTCAAGAGCTTCCAAGACTGGTCGAGATGGCTTCCAAGGTCGCGGCGAAGCGCAGTGATCGTGCGCCTGAACTGGGAAAGATCGCCGAGCTGATTGAGAAACTTCATGGCGAAATGTATGCGCATATTCAGAAGGAAGAACAAGTTCTGTTTCCGTTCATTTCGCAAATGGATCAGGAATCGATCGTCGCTTATCCGCCCGCGCACGCCTGTTTCCGCTCGGTTGCCCACCCGATCTTCATGATGGAACAAGAACACGAGTCCGCCGACCACACTGTGTCCGAGCTGATCCGCCTGACAAATCACTTTGAGCCGCCCTCATGGGCGTGCGCTACGCATATCGCGCTCTTTTCTGGGCTCCGCGAATTCGAGGCTGACCTCAGACAGCACGTCCATCTCGAGAACGACGTTCTGTTTCCCCGTGTCATTCAACTGGAAGCAGAACTCAAGGCGAGGAGTTAGTTATGGCTACGCTTCCGTTATTCGATCAATCTGCCTACATCGCCGCAGTCAGTGAGAATGCGGCAATCATGGCTCGCGAACGGCAGAAGAGCCTGATGCTCCGCGCATGGATATTGAGCGGACTCTTCTTCATGGCTTTGCCTGGGACTTTGTTGGGATTTTCGAACCTGATGGCGATTAGTGCGCATCACGGTCTCGGCACATTGCCGGCGGCATGGATGGAAGGACACGGACACGCACAGATGTTTGGCTGGATCGGCAGTTTTATTCTTGGCATTGGATTCTATTCACAGCCCACGCATGGACGATCCGCAATTCGCGTTCCTTTGTCGTCCTATCTCTTGTGGACATCCGGTGTCGCACTTAGGTGGTTCGCAAACATTTATGGTTGGCATTGGCGCGCGCTCCTTCCTGTTTCTGCTGGATTTGAGCTTGTCGCGGTGATTCTGTTTCTCTTCGCAGCCTCCCACCACAAGCTGCCGGCATCAACTCAAGGACATAGCGCGAAGGCTCCCGTGGAGCTATGGATGGTTTCTGTCCTGATCGGGACAGCGGGGCTCGCTTCCGCTGTGATTTTCAATTTTGTCGAGTGTGTTCGATTGGGCATGCAAGGCGGCCTAAGGTCATTTCCCCACTCGCTCGATCAAAAATACCTCGTATTACTTGGCTGGGGCTTTGTCGTTCCAGTGGTCTTGGGATTTTCCGCGCGATGGTTGCCGGCCTTTCTTGCGATCTCGAAGCCCAATGCTCGTTGGTTTCGGGCAGCGTTATGCTCGGACATAGCGGGCGTTCTCTTCGGCGTTGCCGGCCAGCCCAAGCCGGCAACGATCCTCTTCGCCGTTAGCGCGGTTGCAATCGGACTTGCGCTGCGCCTCGCCGAGCGGCCCCATGGACGCGCCAAAACTCATGACATTCATCCAAGTTTTCCGACGTTCATCCGTTTAACTTATGTGTGGCTGATCGTGGCTGGATCGATGAGTGTCTGGGCTGCATTCGCCGATGGGCACGGTGGTATTTGGGGCGCCTCGCGTCACGCGCTCACGGTCGGATTCGCAGCAACGATGGTGTTCGCAATTGGGCCGCGCATTCTGCCACACTTCACCGGCATTCGAAGCATTTTCAGCATGCGCCGCCCCATGATTGTCAGCCTGCTATGTCTTCAGACGGGATGCCTGCTGCGCGTTTCCTCTGAACCTCTCGCATATGAAGGCCTGGCCTCGTTCGCATGGAAGGTGCTGCCTGTCTCGGGCATGCTGGAACTGTCTGGAGTACTGATCTTCGCGACGAACTTGGCACTTACATTTCTGATCGGACGCTCAGCCTTCGCAATGAACAACGTGAACTGCCGAGTTGCGATCTAGTCGTATGCAGCCTCACACGCGGTAAACCAACCGCGTTAGATTCTCGTGGATGGCTCCCCTCCCGGGTGTATCCAGTCGTATATTGCTCCGAGCCACGACCGGCCGGAAGCGGTCTCCTGAAGATGAGGGAGCCCACATGCCGCTCAGCGCCAAGCCCACAAGGTTGCGAAACAACAATGGGGCCATCGGCGGAGCGCTATTGACTAGCCTGTCGAACAGGCTGTGACCCGGTTCAACAGGATTTGCCTGTACGTGAAACCAGAATCCCAGTAGGCCGACCAAGGCCTGCGTCAACAGGACCGCCGGCGAACCTGCACAAACAAGTGAATACATAACGGTGGATGCACTGAAGCCGGGTAGGCGAGTCGATTTCTCGCCCCCTTGTGACTAAAGTCCCTGCGAAGCCGAGCGAGCAACGCTACGGTGGTTCTAGCGCAGCACAGAGTGCGCGGTTCATCGAGGAGAAATCATGTCCTATAAGCGTTATTGGGTAGCACTGGCCATCGTCATCATTGGATCTTTCGCCGTTCTCGGAGGAGTCGGCAGGAAGATGATCAGCAGATGTGTACACTGACGGGCAGCTTCTCTTCACTGGAAGTTCCATCACCGATGGGCAAGGAGTATGGCAGTCAATCGGCGGACAGGAAATCGGTACAGTCTGGGGGCACGGAGCCTACGTCGCACCCGATTGGAGCGCGGATTGGCTGCACCGGGAATCGGAGATCCTGCTGAACATCTGGGCTGTCAGAGCCGGGGCGGAGAATTTCGCTGCTCTCGGGCCCGACCAACAGGCTATCTTCAAGGCTCGTCTGATTCGTGAGATGCGGACGAACACCTATGACGCTTCGCGCAATCGGGTAACTTTAAGCGTCGATCGCGCCGCAGCATTTGAGCAGCTTCGGGCCTACTACACCGGCGTCTTTGCCTCTGGCCGGTCAGAGTACGCCATCCCGAGCGGTGCATTGACCAACGTTGCAAAGCAGCATCAACTTGCCGCGTTCTTTTGGTGGACATCGTGGGCTTGCAGCACGGAACGTCCGGGATCTGAGACAACTTACACAAACAATTGGCCGCATGAGCCCCTGATCGCCAATGTGCCAACATCTGGCACCGTCCTCTGGAGTGTTCTCAGTTTCGTTGGCCTCCTCGCGGGAATCGGCGGACTTGTCTGGTGGTATGCGTCGCAGGAGAAGGAACTCGTCCATGGGCCTTATCCGGAAAAGGATCCATTCCTTGCGTTCAAGCCGACTCCATCACAACGCGCGACTCTGAAATATTTCTTTGTCGTGGTAATTCTTTGGGGCGTGCAGATTCTGATGGGCGTGCTGACAGCTCACTACGGAGTTGAGGGACACGGATTCTTTGGGTTCCCGTTGGCTAAGTATCTCCCATACGCAGTCACTCGCACCTGGCACCTGCAGATCGCCATCTTCTGGATTGCCACCTCATGGCTTGCAACTGGCCTCTACGTTGGACCGGCTGTCAGTGGTCACGAACCAAAGTATCAGCGGCTCGGCGTGAACGCACTTTTCGGTGCACTGATCCTCGTTGTTGGCGGATCGCTCGCCGGCGAGTGGATGGGCATCCAGCAGCGTCTTGGCAACATGTGGTTCTGGTTCGGCAGTCAGGGTTATGAATATGTCGACCTCGGGCGCTTCTGGCAAATCCTGCTATTCGTGGGCCTGGTGCTATGGCTTGTCTTGATGGTTGCAGCTCTCAAACCAGCACTGGTTCGCAAGAGCGAAGATCGGGCGCTGCTAACGCTTTTTCTCATCTCCAGCATTGCCATTCCGCTGTTCTACTCGGCCGGCCTGATGTACGGTCAGCGGAGTCACCTCGTCACGGCGGAATACTGGCGCTGGTGGGTAGTTCACCTTTGGGTTGAAGGCTTCTTCGAGGTATTCGCGACTGTGGTGATCGGCTTCCTTTTCACGAGGCTCAGGTTGATCGAAATTCGGACGGCAACCAGGGCTGCTCTCTTTTCCACAATCATCTTTCTCTCCGGCGGAATCATCGGAACGTTCCATCATCTTTACTTCGCCGGTGCGACACCAGCGGTGATTGGCCTGGGTGCGATCTTCAGCGCCTTTGAAGTTGTGCCGCTGACTCTGATTGGCTATGAAGCTTGGGAGAACATTCGCCTCGCGCAGCCCACAAAGAAGTCGCCGTGGATTGCCAACTACAAGTGGCCGATCTTCTTCTTCGTTGCAGTCGCATTCTGGAATCTGGTGGGAGCGGGTCTCTTCGGCTTCCTCATCAATCCGCCCATCTCGCTCTATTATGTGCAGGGCCTCAACCTGACCCCAGTCCACGGCCACACTGCACTGTTCGGCGTATACGGAATGCTCGGCCTCGGTCTCACGCTGTTCTGTCTGCGCGCGCTGAACCCTGGCCGGAAGTGGAAGGAGACTCCATTGAAACTCTCCTTCTGGTCTCTTAACCTGGGCTTGATCTTCATGGTCATTCTCAGCATGCTGCCTGTCGGACTGCTGCAGGCCCTGGCTTCCATTGAGCACGGCACCTGGTATGCGCGTTCCGCGGAGTTCATGCAGTCTTCCTCGATGCAAACCTTGCGCTGGATGCGCGTCCCCGGGGACATCCTGTTCACCATCGGCGCGGCGCTTTTCGCATGGTTTGTTCTCGGGTTGCTGACCGGGCATTCCTATGACAGCGCGCAATTCGCTGACCGCACTACGTCACGCGTTACAAAAGAAGAGCACCCCGCCGAACTGGCTGCACTTTGAACCAGTTGCAATCAATATGCGGCAGCTTTGATTGGGTATCCCCTTCAAAGCTGCCGCATGCAAGCGCATCAGAACAATTTAGAAGCACGAAGGGGTCGTAGATGGATTACGCATTCTTTGAAAATCTGCAACAGGAAGTCGAACTGCCGGAAAAGGGAATCCTGAGTCGTGTGTTGCACAAGGACAGCCACGTCAACGTCACATTGTTTGGCTTCTCAGCCGGCGATGAGCTCTCCGCACACTCGGCTCCTACCCCAGCAATTCTCTACTTCCTGGAGGGACACGCCGATGTGCAATTGGGTGAGAATACGGTCAATGCTCAGGCAGGCTCATTTGTCTACAAGCGACCCATGTTGTCTCACGCTATCTCGGCAAAGACCGCAGTTCGCATGTTGCTGGTTCAGACGAAGAGCGAATCGTAGTGACGTGTAATGGTTTTCGTTTCTATTCAATCTGAAAGGATCTAGTCCGCTCCAACTCCCGCGCGACCGCTCGCCTCCGACCGACCAGCAATTCGTGCGCGCTGATACTCCCGCAAACCATCCCGGTCTCTCGGTCAACCACGGGCATGCTCATCACGCGGTGGTTGCCATTTCTTCGGCGACTGCGCGGCAGGTCTCATCGGCATATGCGAGCACTTCGGGCAATTCGTCAGGGCCAGTACCCGCTTCTCGATCTCCGACTGGTACCGATAGCGCCGTCATCACCTCCGCGACACTGACCAGTTCAAGCGGGTCGACGCCATACTCACGCGACAGATGGTATCCGCGGCGACTGAGTTTTTCAGTCAGAATCGATCGCGGCATCACCAGAGTGGTCACCAGATAGGACACAGTGCACGCAAGCGCGAGCGGCAGCAGCGCCGGCAGAGCGTGGGTTAATTCCATAGAGAAAAGAATCGCCGTCAGCGGCACGCCCAGCGCGCCTGAGAGCATCGCTCCCATTCCCATCAAGGCCCACAATGCCTGCGTTTCGATCGGTAGATTCGTCAGGCGGGCACTGATTCTCCGAGTGCCGCACCAATCATCAGCAAGGGTGCAAGCACGCCGCCTGACGTTCCCGAACTCAGCGAAAACGCCCACATCAACGATTTGCCGGCCAGCAAACCAATCAGCAGTCCTACGGGAGCATTCCCACGCAGCAGCTCAGCAATATTGTTGTAACCAACCCCTAACCCGCGCGGGAAGAAGAACCCTCCGACACCAATGCCAATACCGCCAATTGCCGGCCACCACATCCAGTGCACGTGCAGGCGTCCGCAAATGCGCTCAAATCCATCCTCGAATCCATACATCAGGCGGCTCAGACGGCCGATGCAAATCCGACCAGAACACCCAGCGGGGCTGCCACCAGAAGTGCAGCTGTCAGAGAGATCGCCGAGTGCAACTCCACCGGGAAGATCGGCCCCGCCCCGAGCCACTCAATTCGCAGAGCCCCAGCCCCTAAACTAGCCACCGCCACTGGTACCAGCGAGCGTGGGCGCCACTCGAAGAGAAGCAGCTCCACTGCAAGCAGTATGGCCGCAATCGGAGATGCAAAGGTTGCTGACATGCCGGCAGCTGCACCCGCCACAAGCAGCGTCGTCCGTTCGGCATCGGTAAGGTGTAGCCATTGGGCGACCAGCGAGCCGAACGCTCCGCCCGTCATGATGATTGGCCCTTCGGCACCGAAAGGTCCGCCAGAGCCGATCGCAATGGCCGCGGAAAGGGGCTTTAGAATAGCCACCTTCGGGTCGACACGTGCGCCCCGCAGCAGAATCGCCTCAATAGCCTCGGGAATTCCGTGCCCTCGAATCTTGTCAGAGCCATAATGCGCCATCAGGCCTACGAGAAGGCCACCGATTACGGGAACCGCGTCATGATCCATGGCGAAAATGGCGATCCAGCAGGTCCAACCGGAGCCAGGCTCAGCCGGTGATAGTAGAAGCCGTTCGTTGCCAGGGCTATCGCCCGCAAAAGCAGAACCGCCAGAGCCGCTGCGCCTGAGCCAATCAAGAGCGCCATGCCTGTAAGCAACCACACTCGATGATCCACGGTAAAATCCCGCAATGCAGAAGGCCGAGATTTCATCGAGCCTCCGTGCGGACGCTCGAGTGCGCATGGACGTTGATGTTCTCCAATGACAGAGCCAGGCGCGGTGCCAATACTTTCAGTTCGCGAGCGTGGTCGCCAGCCAATCGTCCTAAGACGAGCCTGCCCTTGCGCGTTATTCGCAGAATTGCACGTCGCCTGTCTTCTGCGTCCGCCGTCCGCGTCAGTAGACCTTCGCGCTCGGACCGATCCACAAGCTCAACTGTACTGTTGTGCTTCAATCCAAGCCGTTCGGCCGCGTAGGCAATCGTCACGGCAATTGTCTCTGGAGCGCCCGCGACCTGCAATAGAAGTTGGTGTTGCTGTGGCTGCAATCCCGCTCGCAGTGCCGCGCGTTCGCTGAAGTGCAGAAAGCGCCGCACTTCATATCGAAATTGCGCCAGAGTTTTGAGCAACGAATCAGATTTGGTCTCAGACAATCGAGTATTCACATATACATCGTAACACGATGTATATGAGTCGATGATCTTGAAACAAAGTCAAGCATGAGCAAAACATTGACGCTCACGAGCAATGCGAAGCACGGTAGGCCAGTTCCGTAGCTTCCCGAGATATCCTTGAGCGCTCGAAGTGCTGAGGATAGAAAGAAGCCACCTAGGCCGCCCGCCGCGCCAACAATGCGGTGAGCAATTCGATGTCCGCAGAAAAGCGCTGCGGGGCAATTTGGAAGATCGCGCCGTTCCCCATCCCCAGCAGTCCCATTACGAGAAGCAACATGGGCACGGCCAAAACAATCGGCGGAAGGCTGCTGATAGTCATCAAGTATAAAGCGATTCCGGTCCACGCTGGTTTTTCCCAGCCCAGCTCCGCCCCATGTATTGCCACTTCAGCAGACATCAGCCTTCTCGTTAGCGGCTCTTAGATCGTTAATAAAAAAGGGTACCTGTCGTCGTGTCCGGCACCTATGTCAAAACATTTGACAAATAGTAGGTGGTTAATATGTTATGCGATATTTGTCATGTCTCTGCAAATTGAATACACGTAACAAAACAGGTTGATCAGCAGCAAGTCCGAAATCCCTTACTCGACGGAATCTTGGCAAGCACGAAGATGGCGCGAGCGACCGCAAGTTGCCCCTAATGACGCCATCTGCACCAAGGAGGAATACGCATGTCGAGGAGAAGGTGGAGCACTTGTGTGATGGCACTAATCGGAGCTGCAGCAGTTAGCGTAACTGCTCAGTCGTTCAGGGTTCAGTGTCCAACCACCACAATCACGCATCCGGGGAGCGTCAACGATGTTGAACCGGCCTACAGCGGTGCGAGTTACACGGGTACCAGCGGATATCCGGCCGCGCCCTCGACTGTGAACGGTGCGATCAAGTGCCAGCAGATTTCGGGCGGCGACGGATACGCGACCATGGGCGACGGTACGCAGACTTACATGTTTTCATTCGGACCGCTCTCAGGGCTGTCTGCCATCGCAGCCGGAAAACCGGGAACCCAGCCTCCCACAGAGTTCAACACCCTCTACACGGGGGGGACTCCGCTGGTGCCGGGTGATCCCGCCACGACGGACGGATCGACGCCGGACCTGACGAAGTTTACCTTCAACGGCGCTGTAGGACTGGCTGTTGACACCGATGCGATGGGGGCGGGAACGTGCACCGGGTCCGCCTGCATCGATGGACACGTGGATCCGCGTCCCATCATGGACGTCGGCGTGATGAACGGGAATATCCCGGCTCCGCTGATGGCGATTGACGAGGACGATGAGTTCTTCCTGACGCTCTCGAACGTGGGCATGATCATGCGGCCCGATCTGTTTGAGCAGCACACGGTCCACTTCCACGGATATCCGAATGCGTCGGCGTTCTACGATGGCGTTCCGGACGCGTCAGTGGCGATTAACATCGGTGGCAGCTTCACTTACTACTACCTGGCTCCCGATGCCGGAACTTATTTCTGGCATTGCCACATTACGCCTCCTGAGCACCTGCAGATGGGCATGGTGGGCCAGATCTATGTGCGGCCACGGCAAGACCGTGTACCGAACGGTAACAGCCTTTACGCTGCGTTGCAGACGCAACAGATGGATCTGCGCACCGCGTGCAATCCGAATGCCGACATTCTGTGCACCAATCCGCTTCCGAGCAGCGGAGACACCGGGGCAACCGGCGGATATTTGAATGGTGTGCCCACCAAGATGTACGCCTACAACGATGGCGATGGTTCAACTCAGTACGACGTCGAGTATCCGCTTCAGATCCACGGATTCGATCCTAACTTTCACTTTGTCGGCATGACCTTCAACCCCGAAGGCTTTGCAGATATGAAAGACAAGTACTTCCTCCTGAACGGGCGGAGCTATCCCGACACCATCCACAGCGGCCCGATGCAGACCCAGTCGGCTGATGGTGCGAGCCATTTCTCCCAGCCGCTGCCTTCGATCATCACGATGACGGCTGGACAGAAAGCATTGCTTCGTATCTCGGACCTGGATGTCACGGAGTACCAGACGTTGGCGTCCCTCGGGATCCCGATGAAGGTGATCGGATATAACGCCAAGCTTCTGCGCGACCAGGAAGGGAACAACATGTACTACACCACCAACTCCATCACCCTGGCCGGCGGTGAGTCGCTTGATGTGATTCTCGACAGCACAGGTGTTCCGCCTGGCACGTATTACCTCTACACCCCAAATCTTGACCACCTGTCGAACGACGCCGAGAACTTCGGCGGCTTGATGACAGAAGTGCGCGTGAATTAGGAGAGCAGCAATGAGGCCGATGAACATGAAAAACGCATTGTTGAAGGTACGACTGGTTCTGACGGCTATGGTGGCAGTGGCTTCGCTTGCCGCGACAGCTCACGCTGCAGCTCCTGGCATTACTGGACCAACGTTCAATCTGACTGCACACACCGCTTACCTGACTCAGCCGGACGGGCAAGCGATCTATTCCTGGGGCTACGGTTGCAGCGCAGCGCCCACCGGCTGGGCGCCCACTGCCATTGCACCGCCGGCCGCCGGCTGTCCGAACATGCAGGTTCCCGGACCGACGCTGATCGTAAACGAGGGTGACACCGTCACGGTGAACCTCACCAACAACCTGCCAGCTTCGGCAGGGAACACATCCATTCTGTTTCCCGGCTTCACGATGCTTGCGCCTGTGGGCGGAACGCCTGGCCTTCTAACTCAAGAGGCAGCACCCGGCACTACGGTGACTTATTCCTTCCTGGCCTCTTCACCCGGAACACGCTCCTACTACAGCGGCACTCAGAGCGACTTGCAAATCGAGATGGGGATGTACGGAGCCATCATCGTGTTGCCGAATGCTGTCCCAGGCGCGTGCACGGCCGGCACCTTTGTGTCGAATCAGTCCGCTCGAAACTACTGGGGCGAGAAGAATTTTCGTCTAGCGGACGCAGCCTACGACAGTCCCAAGACCTGCTATGACCGGGAATATCTGTTTCAGTTTTCTGAGATCGATCCGAACATTCACTTGCAGGCGGAGAGCCAGGTGACTGCGTGCTCCGCAGCCAACGCGCCGTCACCTTGCACGCTCCAGGTTCCGACCGAGCCCTATCATCCAGCCTATTTCTTGATCAACGGGCGCTCGATGCCGGACGACATGGATC
>WNGK01004581.1_pt1 | contig 14744 bp, 11 predicted proteins | sample 5400601 | NCBI WGS metagenome assembly WNGK01 (sample SAMN13153376, study PRJNA577476) | soil metagenome | isolation source: 60 cm soil or saprolite under Garry oak tree replicate 1 | place: USA:California | collected 2016-06-15 | reverse complement strand
GCCGCTCGCCGATGTGCCTCGAAGTCCGGTACGAGCTCGCCCACTCCGCGCTGCGCTTGTCTCTCGTGCATGAACGTGTCAGTCCCCAAAGCCGCATAGAACGGCGCTTTCCAGGTATAGCTGTCGACTCTTTTGGCGTGTATGTCATAGACGAACGGACTCTCAGTGCCGAGCACCACAACTGTGCCGGCGGGAGTGCGTTCCCGGCTCGCTCCCAGAACATCCAGGCGGTCGGACCACCTTTCGACGAACGCAGGGCCGAAGTAGTTCCACCAGTACACGTCGGGCAGCTCGCGCTGCAGATCTTCGGCGACGCGACCAGCCCTCAGGATGCCGCCCAAGATCGGACCGGCGTTACGTTCGAGCTGCTGCTGCCTCTGGTCGAGGATCTCGCTCTGGGCGCAGTAACCGTAAAACGCGCCCGCCGCATCGGCGACGCGCGTCAGATAGCCCGATAGCTTTGCGAGCCGGTCGGCCGAGTCGAACCACCGCGGATCGGAAATGGCGGCGTTGAGGGTGTGCGGCATGTCACGAAGCAGCCTCCCGTCATCCGCCAGGTAGATGTCGAGCCTGATGTGCGGCGTCTCGCGCCGGGCGAGAAACCATATCTCGGGCTGGTGGGGATCCTGCCGTCCGGCCGATTCGGTCAGCAGTTCGGCGACACTGCTCTTGAGCCGCCGCGCGGGCGGATCGCTCCGGCCCATGTGGGTGAACTTGAAGTCAGGCTCGCTGTCAAGGGCTTCGCCAAGTGCTTGAAGACGGCCTGGGTCCCGTAGGGGAGCCAGGCTCAGAATCTGCCAGACGAGCTCTGACCGCTCGTTCAAATCATCACGGGAAACACTTCACCCATTTCAGCATTCCGTTCCTGGCGAACGGTTCAAGGGCTTGCGGCAAACGGGCAAGACTCTGCCGAGTGATCAAGATGACACGCCCGGACCTGAGCATGTCCAGGAGCTGCGCGACAGAACGCGTATCGATCCTCGCCGCATTTTTCGCTTCCAGGAAGATGTCGACGAGCCGCGGTATCCGAAGGGTCCGGTCGGGGATCCGTCCTCCACCAGGAATTGGGGCATGCACGTCACCCAATCCGCCGGTGGCCTTGCCCAACCAGTCTTCACCCAGGGCGCCGATCTGGTTCGAGGTGAGCCCATCGATTGCGAACTCGAGCACGCCCAGGATCGTCAGGATGTTGAGGAGTATGCAAGCAGGTGGTCGGTACTGCTAGTGCCGACCGATCTGACCTGATAGATAGGATTTGCGCGCAGTCATACGCCGCCGAGTTGTACGCGTCGTAGATCTTGCCTCGCACCAGGCCCTTAGAGACAATCCTCAAGCTCGTGTCGCCGTTCTGGTAAAAGCCTTCTACTACGTTCGGGACGGTGCCTGGACGTTCTGGCAGAATGCGCCGGTTTCTACAGCGCGCTGACCGTAATTGGCACACTCGTGGCCCGGAGCGCGGTGTTCGCCGTGTCCGCGACGGTGATGGTCTGATTGCCCACAGTGACCAGAGTGACGGAGAAGGTATGGGTCCCCGCATCAGCGCTGGTGAAGGTGTAGTCGGCGGGTAGGTCGCCCAGCGTCTGGGCGACGATGTCGGTGGAGGTGAAATGGACGGTGCCACGGTAGCCGGTGGCCACGTTCCCGAACTGGTCGCGCAGGGTCACGGTGACGTTGAAGGCCTGGGTCGCCTTCGCCTCCGACGGGGTGTTGAGGATGAGCGTGGCGGCAGGGCCGGCGGTCACCGTCACGCCCACCGTCGCAGCCATCGTTGGGTCGGCGAGGTCCACTACGTTTACCGTCTGGTTGCCCGCCGCCTTCAGGGTGACTGAGAACTGGTGCACCCCGCCGTCCGCACCGGTGAACGAGTAGTCCGCCGGCAGCACGGCTTGGCCGTCGCTGCTGCTGAAGTGGACGGTCCCCCGATAGGTGGCCACCGGGTTGCCCTGGGAGTTGGCGGCCGTGACCCTGACGGTGAAGGACTGCCCGGCGGTCGCGCTCGCCGGAGCCGACATCGTCAGTTTCTGAACGATCGGCGCGCCGTTCAGGAAGGCGTTCAGGACGTTCGCGGTCGTCTGCTGGATCCGTGGGTCGGCGAGCGTGTAGTTGAAGTCATCCAGGCCCCAGTTCCACGAAATGGAACCGGCCGCGAAGACCCACGCCCCACTCGGAGCCTGATAGATCGACGAGTTGGCATAGTCGGGCACGCCGCCGCTGCTGGTGTACGGCGAGTGGGAGAGGAGTGTGTAGCTCGTGTTCGGCGGCGGCGGATAGTTCGACATCAGGCGATCCATCTCGTACCCGACGATGCCAGGCACCGAAGCGCCATCCTGGAAACCCGTGCCTGCGTAGACCCAGTTCGAGCTGTTGGTCACCACGTAGCCCACGTTGTTGCCGTAATCGACCATGTTCGTGAACTGAACGCCGACCAGGGTCTGTTCGGGCTCATTCACCGGCGGGTCGCGAAAAGCCACTGTGGTGGTCGGCCCCTGCACCGGGTCGATGGCTGCGTCCTTGTAGCAAACCATGACCCGATTCGGGGTGCCGGCGGCGGAGGACTCGAACCGTACCTGCCAGAAGGCGGTGTCGGCGCCGAAGAACGCCAGGTTGGTGCCCGCGTCCCGAGCCGACCTGGCCGCGTTGAACATCTCCATCGACCAGTACTCGTCATGACCGCTGGAGATGAAAGCCTTGCTGTTCAGCAGCGCGGCGCCGTCGGCGTGCGTGTCGACGTCGGTCGAGTAGGTGACGTCGTAGCCGTTGCGCTCGAGCCAGCGGACCAGGTAGACCTCCCAGTCGAGGAACAAGGCCGCGCCATTCGCGGTGTATGGGCGGTCGAACGACACCTTGACCGCTCGCTGGTCTCCCGCGACCGTGTTGGCTCCGTAGCTGTTGTACTCATACAAGCTCTTTCCGGTGACGCCGTCGTCCGGATAGTTGTTGTAGGCCTCGCCCGTCGTGACGCTCTCCTGGTAGAGGATGGCCGCCGGGCGCCCGTCCTTGACCACGAAGATCACGTAGTTCTGGTAGCCGTGCGCATTGGTCAGCAGGCCGAGGTAGACCCCGCTGGTCCAGTCACCCGGAACGCCGAGGGTGTAGCTCGCTGTCCACGCGCAGGCGATCATGCCTGTGGTCGGATCCGTCGGGCAGGATGGCTGGGTCACTCCGTCGAGCGGCCCGACGTGGAGACGAAGGCGAGCGCCGAGGCCTCCATACCAACCGATGCGAAAGAAGTCGATCGTGTATGTCTGCGCGGGGTTGGTGGTGACGTAGAAGGTGATGCTCTGGTTCTGATTGACGCTGGTCGTCGACGCGTAGCCCTTGATCTGCCCGGTCGCGTCGCTGGAAACAAGAGACCCGAGCTGCCAGGAGGCGTCGCCGGGCTGCTGGTTCTCCGTGACGATCGTATTGCCGGCCGCTCGCGCCGGTCGCACCAGGCTCGGAATCGCCGCGCCGAACACGGACAGGACGAGCAGGGCGGAGACCAGAAACGAGACACATCGGACTCGGATGGCCGCAGTCCCGGTCGAACGCGGGCCAGCCATGCCGACTAGAGCAGGCTGACCGCGATCGGCGGGCTGGTGGCGTTCAGGGTGCTGTTCGCCATGTCCGCGACCGTGATGGTCTGATTGCCCACCGTGGCCAGGGTGACGGAGAAGGTGTGGGTCCCCGCATCAGCGCTGGTGAAGGTGTAGTCGGCGGGTAGGTCGCCCAGCGTCTGGGCGACGAGGTCGGTGGAGGTGAAGTGGACGCTGCCACGGTAGCCGGTGGCCACGTTCCCGAACTGGTCGCGCAGGGTCACGGTGACGTTGAAGGCCTGGGCCGCCTTCGCGCTCGCGGGAGCGGTGAGGCTGAGCGTGGCGGCAGGGCCGGCCGTGACCGTCACGGTCACGGTGGCGCTGAGGCCGGCATTGACCGTATCGAGGACGTTTACCGTCTGGTTGCCCGCCGTCTTCAGGGCGACCGAGAACTGGTGCACCCCGGCGTCCGCGCTGGTGAAGGTGTAGTCCGCCGGCAGCACGGCCTGGCCGTCGCTGCTGCTGAAGTGGACGGTCCCCCTATAGGTTGAGACCGGGTTGCCCTGGGAGTTGGCGGCCGTGACCCTCACGGTCAAGGCCTGCCCGGCGGTCGCGCTCGACGGCGCTGACATGGTGAGTTTCTGGACGATCGGCGCGCCGTTCAAGAAGGCGTTCAGAACGTTCGCGGTCGTCTGCTGGATCCTTGGGTCGGCGCTCTGATCCCCGGGAAAGATGTTTTCCAGCCCCCGACTCCACGAGATCGTGCCCGCGGCGAAGACCCATGCCCCGCTCGGAGCCTGGTAGATAGACGAATTGGCGTAGTCGGACAGCCCGCCGGTGTTCACGAACGGCGAGTGGGAAAGAAGCGTCTGGTTGGTTGTGCTCGGCCCCGCGTAGTTCGACATCAGGCGGTCCATCTCGTAGCCGACGACGCCAGGCACAGAATCGCCATCCTGGAGGCCGGTGCCGGCGTAGACCCAGCTCGAGCTGTTGGTCACAACGTAGGGCACCGTGCCCCCAAAGGCGATCGACGAGGTGAACTGAGCGCCCTCGAGTGTTTGCTCGGGTCGATTGACCGGCGGATCACGGAATTCGACGGTGGTCGTCGGCCCCTGTACGGGATCGATGGCGGCGTCCTTGTAGCAGACGATGACCCGATTGGCCGAGCCCGCCGCCGAAGCCTCGAATCTGATCTGCCAGGTGGCGGCGTCCGCTGTGAAGAAACCGAGGTTCACGCCCGCGTCGCGTGCGGCCGCGGCCGCGTTGAACATCTCGTTCGACCAGTACTCGTCGTGGGCCACCGACAGGAATCCTTTGCTGTTCAGGAGCGCTCCGCCGTTGGCGTGCGTGTCCACATCGGTCGTGTACGTGACGTCATAGCCGTTGCGCTCGAGCCAGCGGACGTAATAGACCTCCCAGTAGAAGAACTGTCCGGAGCCGTTCGCCGTGTAGGGGCGGTCGAACGACACCTTGACGGCGCGTGGGTCTCCACCGATGGTGTTGGCCCCGTAGCTGTTGTACGGGTAGAGGCTCTTGCCGGTGACGCCGTCATTCGGGTAGTCGTTGTAGGCCTCGTACGTCGTGACCGCCTCCTGGTACAGGAGAGGCGCCGCGCGGCCGTCCTTGACCACGAAGAGCACGTAGTTCTGGTACCCCTGCGCGTTGGTGAGCAGCGCGACATAAGTCCCGGTCGTCCAATCGCCGGGAACGGTCAGGGTGTAGCTCGTAGTCCAGTCACATGCGATCAGTCCCGTGCTGGGGTCGGTCGGGCACGGTGCTTGCGTCGTGCCGTCGAGCGGGCCGACGTGAAGGCGAAAGCGGCCCCCCAGTCCGCCGTACCAGCCGATGCGATAGAAGTCGATCGTGTACGTCTGCGCAGGGTTGGTCGTGATGAAGAGCGCGATGTTCTGGTTCTGATTGACGCTGGTCGCCGAGGCGTAGCCCTTGATCTGTCCGGTGACGTCATCGGACTGCTGCGAGCCGATCAGCCACGCGCCCGTACCAGGCTGCTGGTTCTCCGTGACGATCGGGTTGGTGGCAGCCAGCGCCGGCTTCACGGCACTCGGGGCGGCCGGGCCGAACAGGATGAGCGCGAGCAACATCGCGATCAGGAATCTGACGCCGCCGGCTCTCATCCTTCCGTTCATGAGCGCATGCCGCCTCGACATCGGCATGTCGCCATCTCGGCACGGGACATTGATTCGACTTTATGTCTGCGGACCGGCGGCTGAAAATGAGCCAGGTTGCCAATTGGCGCCCACAGTCCCGGAGGCGAGCGGGACAAACACCCCATCGCGCCCTTCCAGTCATCGAGGTAGCGTCAAGACAGTGCTCACAGGTGTCCGGCCCGAGCCTGCTCGCGTCACCCCGAACAGGCATGTGGCGTTCGTCGATCTTCGTGCGCAGACGCGGGCGCTGCACCCGGCACTGATCGATGCGATCGAGACGGTGTTGAGCCGCGGGGACTTCGTTCTGGGCGATGACCTGGAGCGCTTCGAGTCCGAGTTCGCGGCCTTCTGCGGGACCGGCCATGCCGTTGGCGTCGATTCCGGGCTCTCGGCGCTCGAGCTCGCACTGCGCGCGGCAGAGATCGGACCAGGGGACGAGGTCATCACCCAGGCAAACACCTTCATCGCCACCGTCGCGGCGATCCTTGCGGTGGGGGCGCGACCCGTCCTGAGCGATTGCGACGAGCAGGGCGGAATGGATCCTGCGGCCGTCGAGGCCTGCATCTCGCCGCGCACGCGGGCTGTCGTCCCAGTCCATCTCTTCGGCCGCATCGGAGAGATCGAGGCGATCCTGGCGCTGGCCGCGACACACGGTCTCGCGGTGATCGAGGACGCCTGTCAGGCGCACGGGGCCGTGTGGCTTGGCAAACGGGCGGGCAGCTTCGGACTTGCCGGCGCGTTCAGCTTCTATCCCTCCAAGAACCTCGGCGCCTTCGGCGATGGTGGAATGCTGGTCACGAACTCCCCGGCGCTCGCGGACAAGGTGCGACTCCTGCGGTCCTACGGCCAGCGGGTCAAGTACGTGCATGAGACGACTCCGATGAACCATCGCCTGGATACGCTGCAAGCCGCGATTCTTCGGGTCAAGCTTCCGCGTCTCGACAGCTGGAACAACCGCCGGCGCAGGCTCGCGGCCTCGTACCTGAAGCGCCTTGGCGGCCTCCCGATCGGACTCCCCCCGGCCGAAGAGGATGAACGCCACGTCTATCACCTGTTCGTCATCGACCTGGATCACCGCGACGAGCTCCGCGCCGCCCTGGCATCGGACGGCATCGAGACCGGCATTCACTACCCCATCCCGCTTCACCGTCAGCCGGCTCTGGCGGCGCTCGGCTATCGCGCGGGCGCTTTCCCCAGCACTGAACGCCTGGCAGAACGCAGCCTCTCCCTGCCCATGTACCCCGAGCTCCCGGTGAACCACGTGGAGCACGTCGCCACCTCGATCCGCCGCTGGGTTGAAGGTTGGGCTTGAGGCTTCAGCCGCAGGAGGCGGTGCCGGCAGCGTCGAGGTCGTAGATTCGAATGACCTCTCTGCCTTGACTTGCTCGAAGAATCTGCTCGCGTTTCAGGAGCACGGCGTCGTAGCCCACATGCAGACTGTCGGCGTCCTCCAGGAACTGCAGGCGTGACCAATCGGCCGGGTCGTTGAATTCTGCAGCGGGCCGACCGCACCCGAGCAGCTGCGCGAAGATCGGGCTCGCGCTCATCAGAAGGGCATGGGCGTCCACGACCACCCAGCGCGCGGCGTCATGGCGCAGGTTTTCGATGGTCGAGTCGCCGACCGGCGTCACGATCCTGTGCTCGGGATCGAGCCCGGCGACGACGTCCCATCTCTGTTCGGTGTAGGCGACGTATACCGGGCCACGAGTTGTCACGATCGGACCTGGGTGTGCGGCGAGCCACCGGCCGGCTTGCGCCGTGCCGCTCGCTTCTCGCGCGAAGCTGCTTTCCGTCCAGCCGGTCGCGAGACATGCCCCACAGAGCGTGAGGGCGACGGCCCACTGCAGCGCGGGGCTCCTCAGCAGCGTTACGCCCCGGGCGATGACCAGCGCGGCGAACGGGACGCAGGCGACGATCGCCCGCGGCGCCTTGTCGTGAGCTGCGCTGAAGAAAAGGAGGGTGCCGACCATGGTCCCGATCGCGATCGCGGCCAGGGGATCGAGTCTCCTCCAGCTCCACATGCAGGCGACCAAACCGCCGCCTGCGAGAAGGAGTGTCGGCCCTCCGAACTCCCACATTGTGCGGAGGTAGAAATCTGGGAAGGCGAAGGGAAGGGCCGATCCGGCACCGGAGCGAATGAACTGTCGGCTCAGCAGAGCGGGCAGATGCGGGAGTCCGACGGCAGCCGCCGCGCCAAGCAGCAGGTAGGTCCCCACGATGGCCACGGTCGGAACCAGGCACAGGAGTCCCAACCGTCCGATCGGCACCCTCGGCGGCAGGTCATGACGCCGGTACCACCATGCCAGCCAGCCGAGCACCAGGACGATCGGCAGCAGGGTGGCCAGGAGGCGGTAGTTCAAGCTCAGGGTCGCCACGATCGTGACGACGGTCAGGATGGCGAGCGTTCTTGAGGGTCGGGCATCCCACCAGCGGTCCAGAAGCAAGAGCACCAGCGCCAGGCCGGCCAGGCAGGCGGCGTCGGAGACGACCCGATGTCCGTAGACGATGCTCAGCGGCACCGCCGCTGCGAAGACACCGGCGACGGCGGCCGCGGGAGCGCCCCAGCGTCTCTGGGCCAGCGCCGCCAGCGCCGCCACCATGACGAGCCCGGCCAGGGCGCTGAACCAGGTCAGGTTCTCAGGCGCTACGCCGGCCGCCATCAGAGCCCCGAGGACGAGGTCGTATCCGATCTTCCAGTCAAGACCGAAGAGGAACACGTGCCCGTGCTCGTGAAGCGGGATCCACTGCTGCGGGTGAGTCAGGACCGCCACCAGGAAGCGGCCGTTCGAGATCGACCAGCCTTCGTCGTACGCCACCGGCCCTCCACCCGGCAGCCCCCACGCGCGCACGGCGACGGCCGACAGGAGAAGCGTTCCGACGGCAATCATCTTTGCCAGCTGCGAGCTGGGCACCGCACGAACGTCCATGCTCGCGGTCCGAACCCGCCCCGCCGGTACGGATGAGGCGGCCACTGGGGTTCTCACTATCGCGGGATAGGCGGGCCCTGTTTGAGCGCCGGCCAGCCGCCGTTGAGAATATCGACGCGGCTGTAGACGGCCAGACGCGTGCCGACGATGTGGAAGACCGGTCGATCCACGAGCGGCGAGAGCTCGTTTACGACCCTGTAGATTCCCGGGTAGTAGAGGTAATCGTCCCAGACGATCGTGCCTCGATCGGACAACATCCTGAAGGCCGCGTCGGTGTCCGACCTGACGTAGTCCATGCTGTGGCTTCCGTCGATGAAGACGAGATCGATCTTGCCGTGGAATGGCGAGAAATCGAACGTCGCCGAATCCCCGAAGAGTTGTGTGATCCTGCCGGCTTCAGGGGTGCCGCGGAACCGCGCGCCGCGGTCCCACACGACGAAGTACTCGGGGTCCGTGACCTCGTATTTGAGGTGATCGACGGCGTCAAGGGTGGGCAGATCGAGCGTGAAGACGTGGGCATCGGGATTGTTGTGAGCCAGAAGCCAGGTGGTCTGTCCGAGGTACGTCCCGATTTCAAATACGTTCCGGCACTCGAGGAGCTTGCACAGGGCGCCGAGAACCAGACGGCAGTGGCGGGTGACGTCTCCCTCGACCAGGGTGGTATCCATCCGGAGATCCGCGAGATCGACGTTCAGGACGCCTGGCGCGAGAAAGCGTTGGAGCTCCAGCCAGACGTGCCCGAGCAGGCGGTACCTCGATCCGTGCCCGCCCGTGATCAAAGTCCGGGCCAGACCGGCTGAGATCGACCCGATCAGGTGACGGTTGTCCCACAGCCGGGGTCCAACCCGCTGGCCGTTGAGCCTGCGCGCAAGGCGGCCGGGAGTAAGGCGCAAGAGATCGTCCGCCTTGCGGGATTGGTGGTCGCCGTGCGCCGCACGCAGCACTACGACTGACGTTAGGTCTGCGCCCGGTTGAGCCTCAAGGGGACAATCGCCTTCAGGCCGGGACTGAGCTGTCCGCCCGTGCCGCGTTGCCCATTTCGGCGCTCTGTGATCAGCCCTAGCGTCGTGAGCGAAGGCAATTTTTCGTCACCCCTGTCTTACCGCATCGTCCACATGAACCCATATCCGGTCGTGGTCATCGGCGCCGGGCCATACGGCCTTTCCGTGGCTGCCCACCTGAGAGCGGCGGGCGTTCCCACTCTCGTCTTCGGCCAGCCCATGGCCTTCTGGCAGCGCATGCCGCGCGGAATGAACCTCCGCTCGGCCTGGAGCGCCACGAGCCTCTCAGCTCCTGGCGGAGCCTATAGCCTGGACAGCTACCGGGCCACCGTGGGAGCTCCGCGACAGCTTCCAATTCCGCTGCCATTCTTCATCGACTATGGCCTCTGGTTTCAGCAGCACGCCGTCCCGGACATCGATCCCACGCACGTCCAGCTGCTGAGCGCCGAAGACGGTGGGTTCCACGTCGAGCTCACCGACGGGCGAAGCGTTCGCGCGTCGCGTGCGGTGGTCGCCATTGGCATCGACACCTTCGAGCACGTTCCGGAGTTCGCCCGCTGCCTTCCCGCATCCCTCGCGTCGCACACGCGCGAACACCGAGATTTCAGTCGATTCAGCGGAGCCAGCGTTGCGGTGGTCGGCGGGGGCCAGAGCGCAATCGAGTCGGCGGCGCTGTTGAACGAGGCCGGCGCGCGGGTCGAGCTCATTGCGCGAGCGGGCCTGCGATGGCTCAAGCTCCACGACTATCGCGGTCCGGGACGGCGGATCCTGTACGCGCCAAGTGACGTGGGGCCTCCTGGCCTGAACTGGCTGCTGCATTTCCCGCTCGCCTTCCGCCTTCTTCCGGACAACATGAGAAGCGCCATCACGAGGCGGGCTGTACGGCCGGCGGGTGCGCGCTGGCTCATCCAGCGGGTGGTCGGGCACGTCCGCCTGACCACCCACACCTCGGTGATGGAAGCGATTCCGGACGCGCGTGGCGTCTATCTCGATCTCAGCGACGGCACGACGCGCCTGGTGGATCACGTGGTCCTTGGAACCGGCTACAGGCCCGCCGTGGAGAAGGTGCCCTTCATCGCTTCCTCGCTGCGGGATCGGATCCGCCAGCGGGGTGGGTTCCCCGTTCTCAACCGGTGGTTGGCATCGTCCGTTCCGGGCCTTCACTTCGTCGGCGCTCTGGCGGACGGCAGCTACGGCCCGATCTGCCGGTTTGTCTCCGGCGCGGACGTGGCCGCCCGCCAGATCGCCGCCTACGCCGCTCGAGAGCCGGCCGCGTGAACCGCGCCGACGGCGTCGGTGCCGTCGTCGTTGGAGGTGACTACCAGGGTCTCGGGATCGTCCGCAGCCTCGGGCGACGCGGCCTGCCGGTGTGCGTGATCGACGACGAGCGCTCGATCTCGCCGCATTCCCGATACACGACCCACGCCGTGCGAGTGCCCAGCCTTCGCGACCAAGACCGATCGGTGGACGTGATACTCGAGGTCGGCAGCAGGCTCCGTCTCGACGGCTGGGTTCTGTTCCCCACAAGGGAGGAGACGGTCGCTGCGTTTTCCCGGCATCGGGATCGCCTCCGCGAACGATTTCGGGTGCCGACCTGCGGGTGGGATGCCGTGCGGTGGGCGTGGGACAAGCGCAACACCTACAGGCTGGCCCAGCAGCTGGGCATTCCCGTCCCGCGGACGTGGTATCCGAAGTCGGTAGCCGACCTCCGGGACATCGACGCGGAGCCTCCATTCGCGATCAAGCCAGCGATCAAGGAACACTTCCTCTACGCCACGAAGGCGAAGGCATGGAAAGCCCGCACCCGAACCGAGCTGGTGGAGCTTTTTCGCCGCGCTGCTTCCGTCGCCGGGCTCGGTGAGGTGATGGTCCAGGAATTCATTCCTGGTGATGGTTCGCAGCAGTTCGCCTGCTGCGTCTTCTTCAAACACGGCACCGCCGTCGGCCAGATGGTGGTGCGTAGGCTGCGCCAGCACCCTCCTGATTTCGGACGCGCCAGCACCTACGTTGAGACGACGGACGTGCCGCTGCTGGAGAGCCTTTCTCACAGGCTGCTCCGGGCGGTGGACTACTACGGTCTTGCCGAGCTGGAGTACAAGCTCGACCCGCGAGATGGCGAGTACAAGCTGCTCGATTTCAATGCCCGGACCTGGGGGTATCACTCGCTTGGAGGCCGGGCGGGCGTGGATTTCCCATATCTGCTCTTCGCCGACCAGATCGGTCGCGCCCCCGATCCGTGTCGCGCGCGGGCCGGCGTCCGCTGGGTCCGCATCCTGACCGACCTGCCCACAGCACTGTCGACGCTCGCTGGTGGCAAGCTGGCGTGGCGGTCCTATGTGAACTCGCTCCGGATCGCGCACACCGAAGCCGTGTTCAGTCGGGACGATCCCATGCCGGGGCTGGCCGAGATCGCCTTGCTTCCATATCTATGGGTGAAGCGGGGCTTCTAAGGCGCGGCAGAAAAGCCCTCGACGGATCTTCGGCGCCCATGCGGCCGATCTGCGGGTTCGCCGCTTCGCGGGTCTCCTGCGCTGCTCGCTCACGCAGTTCTCCAATGCGCTCGCTCCGCGGCTCGTCGCTTCACCCGCATCTCGGCCACCTGGATCACCGAATCCCTCGGCGAGGGTTTTCGGCCGCGCCTTAGGCTTCCGGCTTGCGGGCGACACCATAAAGAAAGCAGCCAAACAGGGATGGCGCCGTTGTCTCCAGCACTCGATAGAGACTCGATGTCCGCAGGTCTCGGCCGGCTCGCAGACGCCGTCCCATCCATGGAAGATCACCGAGCACGCTCCCCGAGTGCCCGCCGACCCGAATCGACTGGAACCCGCACCAGGTGAGAAGCCGGCGCAGGGCCCCGGCGTTGAAGAAACGGATGTGTGGATCGGCCCACGGCCGCTCGACGGCCAGGCTGTATCCGAACGGGTTCCAGCGGCCGAGGAGCGCGAGGTCCAGCCGCCTTCTCCAGTAGGCGACGTTGGGCGTGGTGACGATCAGGGTCCCTCCGGGATTCAGGACGCGCAGGATCTCCAGAATGGTGCGGTCGGGCAAGAAGACGTGCTCGATCACTTCGAGGCACAGGACGACATCGAAGGAGTTGTCTGCGAACGGAAGGTGGTCAGACCCGGTGATCAGCCGAGCGTCAAGAGCCCGACCGCGAGCCGCCGCAACAGCACGTGGCGAGATGTCGACGCCGACGTACACGCCGCCGCTTCCGGTCACCACAGTCCCGGCCCTGCCGTCGCCGCAGCCCACGTCGAGGCAGCGAGCGCCCGGATATACGTGTTGCCGGAGCAGGATCTCGACACGGCGCGGGGCGCGTTGGTCGGGCCGTTCGAAGGGCCGCCAGTGAACGTCGTAATAGTTGTCGTAGTACTGGCGGAGCTCCGCGGCGGGTTCTTCGGCCGCGGGCTCAGACGCCATCCGGGCGCGCCTCCGCTCTGATCCCCAAACCGATTTCTCGAGTCAACCCGCCCACCCTGTAGAAGCGGCGGACGAGTCGAGCCGCGAACACCTGCGCCGGCCGCACTTTGACCAGATCGGCCCACTCAAGCCCCGTCGTGAGCAGGCGGCCGAGCCGGTCCATCGCGCCCGAGCTCCAGCGCCAGCCCCTCGCCACGCACCAGTCGAACGGTCCGCGGAGTGTCCCGCCGGAAAACGCCTCCAGTGCAAGGCCGTGCTTGCGCGCCACGCGGACAACGGCGCGGCCTTCACTGAAGGCATGCTGCCCGTAGCGACTGGGGCTGACCGCGTGCATGTGGTAGGCAAGTGCTCGCGGCTCGAAGACGAACGGGATGCCGAGAGCGGCGACGCGCACTCCCAGGTCGGTGTCCTCGCCGCCATACGCCCGGAAGGTTTCGTCCCAGCCACCGACCGCGAGCCAGGTCTCACGGCGGATGGAGAAGTTGCCGCCCCACAAGTGCCAGGAGGCCGCGCCGTTGGCGACGAGCGCCGACATGGAGGCGCGCCGAGACCGCTCATACACGAGCGAGGCTCCGCAGCGGCCATGGCCTGGGGCGAGCGGATAGTCTCCTTGCACCAGCACCGGACCAAGTCGCGCATGCGCCTCGAGGTGGGCGGCGACCAGATGTGGCGACGCCAGCTGATCATCTCCCAGAACGATCAGGACGTCGTAGCGCGCGCGACGGCCCGCGGCGTTGGCGGCCACCACCGCGCCGCCGTTCTGCTGATAGAGCCATCGCAGTTTGTAGGCCGGCTGCATACCAGCCAGCGCGGCGTCGGTCCCGTCGGTCGACCCGTCCACCGCCACGATCACCTCATAGCGTTCCGGTGGCACGGACTGATGCTCCAGGCTGGCCAGCGTCTCGAGAAGCACCGCACGACGGTTGTAGGTCGGAATGGTGATCGACGCTCGAAGGTCGGCCGTCAGTAGGCTCCGCGACAGCTGATGACGATGAAGATCGTCTTCAGCAGGATCAGGGCGTCCAGCCCAAGCGATTGTCTTGAGATGTAGTCGCGATCGGCGGCCATCCATCCTTCGACGGTGCAGTCCGAGCGGCCCCTGACGACCCACAGGCAGGTAAGGCCTGGCTTGGCGTTGAGCCGGATCAGGTCATCCGGCCTGAAATGCTCGACATGGTCGGGGATGCACGGCCGCGGGCCGACCAGGCTCATCTCGCCGCTGAGCACGTTGAGCAGCTGGGGGAGCTCGTCCATGCTGGTGCGCCGCAACATGCGACCCACCCGGGTGACCCTTGGATCCTGGCGGAGCTTGTAGACGGGGCCTTCGACTTCGCCGCGCCTGCGCATCTCCGCGAGCCGGGTCTCGGCGTCGATCTGCATTGTCCGGAACTTGAAACAGCGGAAGTGCTTGCCGTTGAATCCGACGCGCTCCTGCACGAAGAGAACTGGACCAGGGGAATCCAGCTTGATGGCGACGGCGATCACGACCCACAGCGGGATGATGGCAACCAGCGCGGGGACGGTCACCAGGACGTCCATGACGCGCTTGGCCGTCGCATAGGAAAGCCACTGACGGCGGGTCGTTCCGACCCGCGCCTCCACCGCGGTGAGCATTGGCCTGCCTCGAGGCTAGCCCGTGCCGCCATCCCCGATAAATGGGAAACAGCCGAATGCCGGATGGGCGCGAGCCCGAAGCATCGCCGCCATGTCCCA
>WNGK01011034.1_pt1 | contig 14746 bp, 12 predicted proteins | sample 5400601 | NCBI WGS metagenome assembly WNGK01 (sample SAMN13153376, study PRJNA577476) | soil metagenome | isolation source: 60 cm soil or saprolite under Garry oak tree replicate 1 | place: USA:California | collected 2016-06-15 | reverse complement strand
GGGTTGTCGCGGTTACGTCATCGAAACAATATTCGGATTTGGACGATGTAATTGCCGCCAAGCGCGGCGAATATTCACTTGTGGTGGTGCTGGACGGCGTGGAAGACCCGCACAATCTCGGCGCAGTCCTACGCACAGCCGACGCAGCCGCCGCCGATGGAGTTGTGATTCCCGAGCGGCGCGCGGCCGGAATTACCGGGACCGTTGCCAAATCGTCCGCAGGAGCCAGCGAGCACCTGCCGGTCGCGAAGGTCACTAACATCGCGCGAACGCTCGAAGACCTCAAGGCTAAGGGACTCTGGATCGTGGGACTTGATGAGCGCGGGAAGCAGCGCCATGACGAAGTGGACTACCAAATGGATTGCGCCGTAGTGCTCGGCGCCGAAGGCAAAGGTCTGCACGACCTGGTCGCTAAAAAATGCGACTTCCTGGTTTCGATTCCCATGCTTGGGAAGGTTTCCTCACTCAACGTTTCCGTGGCGGCTGGGGTCGTCCTTTATGAAATCGTGCGGCAGAGGCGCTCGAAATCGCAATGAAGCTTTTCCTCTGTGCTCTCTGTGTCCTCTGTGGTTTAACGGTTCAAGCAGTCGCATTTGACCGCGAAGCCTTCACATTCACGAAGTACGACTTGAACGCGAGAATCGAGCCAGAGCAACAGCGGATCGGAGTCCGCGGAAAGGTTGTAATCCGGAACGATTCTGATACCCCGCAAAAAAATCTCTCGTTACAGATTTCTTCGACGCTGAACTGGAGTTCGATTCAGATTGAGGGAAAGCCGGTCCAGTTCCTTTCACAGATGTACACCTCGGACATCGACCATACCGGAGCATTAACCGAAGCGATCGTGACACTCCCGAAGCCGATTGCGCCGAAGCAGACAATCGAGCTTGAAATCGGCTATGAAGGTGTGATCCCGCAGGATGCGACGAGGCTCATGCGAATTGGCGTTCCCGCTGATGCGGCCAAGCACTCTGACTGGGACCAGATCGGTTCTTCGTTTACGGCGGTGCGCGGAATCGGGTACGTGGCTTGGTATCCCATAGCAACCGAGGCGGCGCGTCTCTCTGAAGGGAGCAGCGTGTTTGAAGCTGTGGGCAGGTGGAAGCAGCGGGAAGCGCAGGCAGAGATGAAAACCGGGATGAGCTATTCGCGAAGCGGGGCCGAAGCTACCCCGCAAATCCTGTGCAACGGGAAGCAGACCGATCGTGGCACGATAGAGGCAGGCGCAGGGCAGATAGGGACTATCGATTGTTCATTTGTCCACGTTGGGCAGGCAGTGCCCACCTTTACCATCGGCAATTACTTCGATCTCGATGGCAAAACAATTTCCATTCATTATCGGTCCGACCACGGATCCCGAGCCGACGACTACTCACTTGCTGCCGAACAAATTGCCCCATTTGTGAACAAGTGGTTCGGAGATCATCATGACGAGCCGGAGCTCAAGGCCGAAGTTGTGGAACTCATGGATTCCGATGCCGCGCCGTTTGAGAGCGGGAACATGTTGCTGATGCCGCTCAATGAGAAAGACACCGGGCTTCTGCTCTCAGCCATTCAACAGTTGACGCACATTGCCTTTTCGTCGCCGCACGCCTGGATTTATCAGGGACTCGCCAGCTATGCGCAGGCTAGATACGTGCAGGAGGGGGAAGGCCGGGATGCGGCGATTGCTTATCTGCAGCACCACAGGGACGCGCTGCTCCAAGCCGAAAAACAAAGCTCGGGTGACGACAGGAATAATGCGGCGGCCCATTCGCTCATCAATTCACCGGATGAGTTTTACGTCCAGACAAAGTCAATGAATGTGTGGTGGATGCTTCGGGATATGGTGGGCGAAGACGCGCTTACAGCGGCGCTGCACAATTACAAAGCAGCGGATGACAAAGACGCGTCATACATGGAGAAGCTGATTGAGGCCCAGGCGCATCGCGATCTGGAGTGGTTCTTCGATGACTGGGCATATCGCGATCATGGCTTGCCGGATTTTCATATCATTTCCGTTTACCCGCGACAATTATTGAACGGCGGCTACATGGTCACGGTCACGGTTGAAAACCTCGGCGAGGCTGCGGCCGAAGTTCCGGTCACCTTGCACATGCAAAAAGGAGATGCTTCAGAGCGGCTGGTAGTACCTGGACAATCGCGGGCTTCGGTCCGAATTCAAGCAGCATCTCTGCCTCGTGAAATTACGGTGAATGACGGCAGTGTCCCTGAGAACGATGTCAGTAATAATACGTATCATCTAGAGTCGATGCCGCAGCCGTAAGGTTTTTCTGCGACCGATTGGTAATCTAGCGGAGGGACGCTTGACCTACATCCAATTCCTTGGCGCAGCTGGAACCGTTACAGGATCGAAGCATTTGATCAACACGTCTGGCGATTCCGCCGGCAAGACTGGAATGCAAGTCCTGGTCGACTGCGGACTTTTTCAGGGACAGAAAGAGTGGCGTGAGCGCAATTGGCAAAACCTCCCTATTTCAGCGCGAGACATCGAATGTCTGATTCTGACGCACGCTCATCTTGACCATTGTGGCTGGATTCCGCGATTGGTGAAGCAGGGCTTTCGCGGGCCGATCTATGCCACTTCAGCAACCATCGATTTGTGCGGCATTATTTTGCCGGATTCCGGCCACCTGCAGGAAGAGGACGCAGAGTTTCATAACCGTCACAAGATCTCGCGTCATGACCCCGCCCTGCCCCTTTATACATTTGAAGAAGCGCAGGCGTGCCTGCAATATTTCAAGCCTGTCGAATTTGGCGAGACGAAACAACTGTCTTCTGAGCTGTCGTTCCGTTTTGTTCACGCCGCGCACATTCTGGGATCGTCGATGGCTGAGACTACACTCACCCGGTCCGGCGGACATCCCACGCGCATGCTCTTCACCGGCGACATTGGTCGCGTTCACGATCAGAATGTGGCTCCCGGCAAAGTGCTGTACTGCGGGCCCCAGGCAGGCGAGACTGCGGACGTTTTAGTCATGGAATCGACGTACGGAAACAGGCGTCATCCGACAGATGATCCGAGGCCTGAGCTGGCCGACTTGATTGGGAAGACCGTTGAACGTGGTGGCAGCGTGGTTGTGCCCGCGTTCGCAGTGGAACGCACTCAGAAATTCATTTTCATGCTGAAGGAACTAATGGAATCCGGTCAAGCTCCACGCATGCCGGTTTATTGTGATAGCCCGATGGCGATCAAAGCCGTCGAAATTTTCCTGAAGCACACCGAGGAGTACAGCGACGCCACCAAACAACTCGTGACCAAGTATGGTTCGCCACTGCTTTGGCAAGGTTTCACGTTCGCACAAACCGCGGAGGAATCGAGAAAGATCAATGAGTTCAAATCTCCGTGCATCATTATCTCCTCGAGTGGAATGGTGACGGGCGGGCGCATTCAGCACCATCTCGCACAGCGGCTGCCGGATCCGAAGAACACGATCGTCTTCATCGGTTTCCAGGCGCCCGGCACGCGAGGTTTTACCATCAAGAGTGGCGCGCCGGAAGTGAAAATGCTTGGCGAGATGGTGCCTATTCGCGCACAGGTCGCAGCGCTGGAACAGTTCAGCGACCACGCTGATACTCCGGAATTGCTCGAGTGGCTGCATACGTTTCCGAGTAAGCCCGCAGTGACCTACTTAGTGCACGGCGAGCCGAGGGCCTCATCGCAGCTGCGCGATACCATGACAAAAGAACTCGGCTGGAACGTTCAGATTGCGCAATGGATGCAGAAGGTGGAGGTGAGTTAATTCAACCACATCTGTGAAACCGGCGGCTGAAGTCAAAAACCTAGGGCCACAGAAAAAATGGGATGGTTTTCTCTTGGGCCCTGCGTCTCTGTGGTGAATTTAGCTCTGCCGTTTTTTCAGCACTTCGATTGCCTTGTCGAGCTGCTCGTCACGCTCTGGAGCGGCCTTCTTCTCGATTTCAGCCGGCGTCGCGTTCTCATCCTCATCCGGAACTGGCGTATCCTCATTGACATCTGCGGCCAGCACGTTGGGAGTCACAGCAGTATCTTGAATGGCCTTCCCCTGAGGTGAGTAATACTTCGCAATCGAAAGAATTAGGGCGCCACCATCGGGCAGTTCGATCAACTTTTGCACAGAGCCATCGCCGAAGGTCTTATCTCCAACTACATCTCCGCGCGCGTTTTCAAGGACGGCCGCGGCCACGATTTCGGCTGGTCCCGCCGTGCCTTTGTTCACCAGTACAACTAAGGGCAACGAAGTAATGGCCTTCGAAGCGTCAGCATTGAACGCCTCGCGGGGATACTTCTGCCCTTGCAAATACGTAATGGTGCCGTGGTTCAGGAAGAGGTTAGCAGTGGCGACACCCTCCGCTTCGTCCCCCTCGGCGCAATCGCGCAGGTCAAGGATCAGCTTCTTGGCGCCGGACTTCTGAACGCCCTTTATCTTGTTGGCGAGTTCCTGCGATTTCCCTTTGGTCAGAGCATCGACCCGAATCTGCGCGATGCCGTCATCGAGCATCTTGTCTTTGACCGGCGGAATGCTAACGATATCTCGGGTGACCACTACCTTCTGCGGCTCTGAGCGTCGCGCGCGCACAACCGAAAGGTTCAGGTTCGAACCCGGTTCACCCGAAAGCAGGCTATGAATCTGCGCCAGCGACATCTCGCGAGTGCTCTTGCCTTCGATTGCTTCCAGAATATCGGTGGCTTGAAGGCCGGCTTTGTCGGCGGGGCCACCCGGGATCACCGAAACTACAGATGCGTAGCCAAATCGCTTCGAAACAGCGGCGCCAATGTCGCCCTTCGCATTGCTCTTGTGCGCCTTGTAATCTTTGTACTGATCTGCATTCAAATAGCTGGAATTCGAATCAAGCGACTCCAGCAAACCGTGCAATGCGCCGTCGGTCACGACCGGAAGATTCGGCTCCTCAACGTACTCGCTCCGTACCCGCGAGAGAACTTCGCTATAAACTTCCATCTGGCGATAGGCGCCATCGTTCGAGGCGCGAACGCCGCTGATTCCTCCGGCAAGCGCAAAAAGCAGAATTCCCGCCGAAGCTACAAGAATGGCTGTTTTAATTTTTGTGGACATCTGACTCCCAATTGGAAGGGCGCAATTAGCAGCACCCAGAAACTCTCCATCAAATTATAGCTGGTTTGATGCGAATCTCAGGAACTTCGGTGCATGGGAATCGCTGGTGGTAATTCGGAGGTAATCGGCGGCATCCGCTGCTCCGCCACCCCAATTTGGTGTAAGATGTCGGACTTTGAGGTTGCGCATATGTCTAAATGGATCATCCTCTTAGGTGTTCTTGCCTTCGCTTCTCTGACTCACGCCCAGACTGACGAATGGAAACAGCTCTTTGATGGCAAAGACCTGACTGGCTGGAAACACGTCGGCCCAGGTTCCATGACCGTTGAGGATGGCCTGATCCACACTCACGGCGGCATGGGCCTGCTCTACTGGGCGGGTGGCAAGCTCGGCGATTGCGCGATTCGCGTGGTCTTCAAGATGCGCGATCACAACAGTAATTCCGGCGTATTTATCCGAATCCCTATTGAGCCCCGCGAGGAATGGATGCCGGTCCACTATGGCTATGAAGTTCAGATCGATAATCAGCCAGAAGACGCAGGCGAGGACGAATATCATGCCACCGGAACTCTGTATTCGTTGACCAAACCGCTCGCGCGCCCCGGCAAACCAGGTCCTGAATGGAACACCATGGAAATCACGCTGGATGGTCCGCGCACTATCGTGGTTCTGAACGGGGTGAAAGTCACGGATTACACCGAGGGCGCTCCCGTTCCCGAGAAAAAATTCAACTTCGAACCGCAACGCGGGACGCGTCCCAATGACGGCTACATCGGACTGCAAAACCACAGCGACAACGACATTGTCTTCTTCAAAGAAGTTGCCGTGAAGATGCTTAAAAAGTGAGCTGATCGCTTTTCCTCTGTGGAACTCTGTGTCCTCTGTGGTTAATGGGGTTTTGAAACCACAGAGGGCACAGAGGCTCACAGAGGAACGAACGGAGGCTTGCATGAGAACGAATCTTTCTCCCCGGAATTGTCTTGGCCTGACAGCCGCCGCTGGCACCACTCTCGCGGCAAAAACAATCCTCCTGGATCCCGACCCGCTGTGGGCCATGCCCCAGGCACAGTTGCTCCCCGGGACGAGGCTTCGAAAACACTCAAGAGCTAACGCTGCGGAGTAACGGCGGAGGGATCGGGAAGTACGGGGCTCTGGCTGCGGGTCTGTGGCGCGCGCCTGTCAATTCCGGTGATCTGATAGTTACCGTAGTCAATCGTGAGGGTTGCCATTCCGCCCATGCGAATGTGGCTTGTCGACGTACTATTTGCAATCAGCCAGAAGTCGCCAACTTTCGTCCAGTTGGATTCAATATCAGTGTCCTTAATCCAGAATGAAGGCAACTTCGCCGGCTGGCCTTCCATTTTGACCACCGCAAAGTCGTTCGCATCAATCCAGATTTTCCCGTGATAGAGGAATTTGTTGTCCTTGCGAGGCTTCACCGCCAGCACGTAAGCAGGACTTCCCCCCGGCACATGGTCGATTCCCACAATCTCGAATTGATAGTTATCGGGACTCAATTCCACCTGCTTACGATTTCGAAACGCTTCCTTCTCACTGTCCAGCAACTTCAACAGGACACGATTGAGCAGCAGCTTCGAACCACTCTGTGAGATGACGGAGAAATTCCGCTGGTCAGGCGCGGTATAAGTCGCAAGCACTTGCATTGAGGCATCGCGGACGCCGAGCAATCCGTGATATTGCAAATGATAAGAGCGGGTGTCCTGAAACCCGCGTATCTCGGCGGAGCGGTGTGCATTTGCCGCCATAAGCTTGTCGACGATGACATTGGCCGGAAGAAGCGGTGGATCCTTGCTGCGCGCCGCCGCTGCGCTCAGGTCTTTATTCAGCAAATACTCGGAGATTTCCTTCGTCGATGTGTCCTTGCGGCCATCCCTGAAAGAACTTTGCGCGGACAGATGGGGGCAGGCCAGCACCAAAATGCAGACTGAAACGGCGGAGTAGTTTACTGCCGCCCGGGCTTTGCCGTGCTCACAGAGGAGAAAGTTCATCTTCTCTCTCCCTGCTTTCTTCTCCAGGGGCCTGCTCCCGCGCGAAGCGCCGTTCCAGATATTTCCGGGCAAGGTCCTTCCCTCCGATCCCGAAGGCCAAGGCCAAGCCCAGCATGAGCGAGCCGAAGGTGAGAGCAAAAGCAACGATCACAGTGCGCGAGCCGATGCTGAGTTCCTCGAACGCCATCGAAACCACGAACAGAATGATCATGGCGCGCACTGCCCAACTGATGAGCCGTGGCGAAGGGACATCAGCGTTGACACCTCGGAGCAGCACAGCGCGTGAAAAGAAGCTGGCAGCCAGCAATCCGAAGAACAAAATGAAAAGAGCCGCAAAAAGCCTGGGCAGGAACCCAAAAAAATTGGAAATGTGCTGCTCAAGCCCGACAATTCCCAGCGTATTGATTCCCACCAAAATGAAGCCGAGCCATGCTATCCAGAACACGAACCGGCTCAGCAGTTCGGTCGAAGAGGGCAAAGCAGCGCCACGCAACAACTGCGTCGCTCCAGCGTGTTCCGACAATTTGTCGAACCGCGTAATCCGCAAGACGCTCCGCAGAAGCGATTTCAGGACGAACGCGATGATCCAGCCGATTACGACAATAATCAGCATCTCCAGAAATCGCGGCAGGAAGCGCGCGAACCCTATCAACATCTCGTGCATGGCCCTCGCGAGCTCTTGAATCATGATTTGCCACATAAGGACCTCATTTCTTGGCGTTCCACAATTCCAGCAGATACGGCTTTTGCTGCTCGAATGCGTGACAAACTGCTTCGATGTTGCTCTCGACTTGCTCGGCCGACGCTTCCCGGTTCTCCGTCAGGAACGTGAAAGCGCGGCCCCGGAAAAGTGGGACCAATGCCTGGACAATGTGGTCCTGCCCAATTACGGTCTTGTGATACGCGGCTGCGAATTCGTACACCGTACGCGCCCAAAGCTCCGCCGGATATTCAAACCCGTCTTCGGACAACCCCGCAAGTCTCTTCAGTTCGCCATGCGTTCCCGGCGACAGAATGGATAAGAACACCGGCTCGAGCTCCGTGATCCCGAATTTGAACATGTCATACAAGCGCTTACGATTCAGCCGCGAGGGCTCAAGGCTGATAGTGGGCTCGCAGCCGAGGCACGGCGCCTGCAGTGGCTCGCGTGGCGAAGTCCACGCCGTCGAGAATGAATCCAACGAGCAAAACATGGTTCCGGCACTTTCCCGCATTGCCTTTACTAGATCGAATGGCGCATCTTCCGGGCGCGTCTTGGGTCCCAGAAACGATTGCGCCACTTTGAATCCCCCCACCGCCGCCGACAAAGTCAACCAGAGTTCGGTCCCTGTGCGCCCCTGTTCCTGATTCCAGATGTCTTGGGAGAGAAAGTGGCTGCCCAGAGTACCAGAAAATGCGAAATCAGCCGGATACGGTTCCCGGACGGAACAGCCATAAACCGCCCGCGCCATTGGATAGATCAGATTCCGGATCAGCAATCCATCAAATTTATGGCGCCGGTAAACTGGCAATATGAAATCTCTCCCGTCGCGAAACAGCGGCCGCAACAGCCGCTCGATCCATTCCGGCTCTAAAGTCGTTGACTCCGGCGAAACCACCGCGCATGCCCGCGCCTGAAGCAGATCGGCCGCCGCCAGAATTGTATGCAGAGCAATTCCATTCGCGGGGCCTCCAGCGTAGTGCGTGCTGATGCTATGCAATGTGCGCAGCGCGTGCACGTTGGTCGTAACGCTCAGGTCGCTGATCGAGGCCGCGCGGACAAGGTCCTGTGTGCCATCGCGAGAACCACCGTCAGCGTTGATGATCACCACTCGCTCGCGCGGGAAATACTTCAGCAGCCCTGCACGAATGGCCTGCACAACTTGTCCCACGGTCCGAGCGTCGTTGTGAGTGGGCACTCCAACCACAATGTCCACTTCGCCAACGCTAATCAGCTCGCGGATGAAATCATCCGAAAGTATGCTTCCTTCGGGCAAAAACAGCTCCTAGCAAACATTGTTATGGAGCGACGGGCGTCTCGCCAGTCTAGGCGCACGGCGAGACGCCCGTACCTCCCGGGCAGCTAGACTCTTCTCAGCCGGAACCAATAGAACTGATACGGCCCCAGCGTCAGCAAGTAGGGTAACTCGCCAATACGTGGAAAGATATTCCTGCCAAACAGCTCAACCAGATTGAGATCCAGCTCCACGGCCTGCGCCTTGCTGGACAGATTATTTACTGCCAGAATCGTCTCATTTCCCAACTTCCGCATATAGGCCAGAACTCGGTGGTTAGCAGGATAGAGAAATTCGATTGATCCCCGTCCAAACACCGGGCTCGACTTCCTGACCCGAATCAACCGCTTCATCCAGGAGAGCAACGAGTGGTCAAATCGCCTTTGGGACTGAACGTTGATGGCCTGAAATCCATAGACCGGATTCAGCAGAAGAGGCGCATACAAGCTCTCCGGATCAGCTGGCGAAAACCCACCGTTCCAGCCGCCGTCCCACTGCATAGGGGTGCGTACACCGTTCCGGTCCCCCAGGTTTACATTGTCTCCCATGCCGATTTCGTCGCCGTAATAGACGATAGGCGTGCCGGGCAGAGACATCAGCATTCCATTCATCAACTCGATCTTCCGGCGGTCGTTATCGAGCAAGGGCGCCAGGCGGCGACGAATTCCCAGGTTCAAGCGCATGGCTTTTTCCTTGGCATACTCGTCGTACATGTAATCGCGCTCCATGTCGGTGACCATCTCCAACGTGAGCTCGTCATGGTTGCGAAGAAAGAGGCACCACTGACAAACGTCAGGGATCTCAGGCGTCTGCTTCAGGATTTCGGTAATCGGTTTGCGGTCTTCCAGTTTCACCCCCATGAACATGCGCGGCATCAGGGGAAAGTGAAAGGCCATATGAAACTCATCGCCGGTTGAAAAGTACGCGCGCAAGTCAGTCGGCCACTGGTTGGCCTCGGCCAGCAACATCCGCCCTGGAAACTCCTGATCCAAGCGTGCGCGCAATTCTTTAATGACGCCGTGGGTCTCAGGAATATTTTCGCAATTCGTTCCTTCACGCTCGACCAGATACGGGACCGCGTCCAGCCGGAACCCATCCACTCCCATTTCCAGCCAGAACTTCATTACGTTCCACATCTCTTCGCGAACTTGCGGATTGTCGTAATTCAGGTCCGGCTGATGGCTGAAAAAACGATGCCAATAGTATTGCTTCGAAACCGGGTCCCAACCCCAGTTGGAAAGCTCCGTATCCAGGAAAATGATGCGCGTGCCCTTGTACTTGGTATCAGTGTCGCTCCACACGTACCAGTCGCGCCGGGGATTGTCCCGCGAGCTGCGCGATTCCTGAAACCACGGATGCTGGTCCGAAGTATGGTTGAGCACCATCTCGATGATGACTCGAATTCCCCGCTGGTGCGCAGCCTGAAGAAATGCTTTGAAATCGTCCAGAGTACCATATGTCGGATTTACCGAGCGGTAGTCAGAAATGTCGTAGCCATCATCGCGCAGAGGCGAAGGAAAGAACGGCATCAGCCAGATTGCATTGACGCCTAGGTCCTGAAGATAGTCGAGCTTCAGCGCCAGCCCACGGAAGTCCCCGTTGCCGTCGCCGCTGCTGTCGAAAAAGGCGCGGACGTGGACCTGATAGATGACCGCGTCCTTGTACCAAAGCCCGCTCTGTGGTGACAACTCTCTTTCCCCGAATCTAGTTTTGAGTCTAAGTTTTCCGCTGTCTTGTGGTGGCGAATCTCATTTGGATGCAGACTTTGCTCTCTTGCAGCGGCCTCAGATTACTCTAAGCCACCCGCCTGAGGAAAATGTCGCTGAGTGTGTGGCGCGGGCGCCTCGCCCGCGAACTGCCGGTGCCCTCCGTAGCTGTGTTCTACCCCACAGCTGTGTCCCGCTCTACACGTTGTGTCAAGCAGTGGACGCAAATGCTAGATATCGCGATCACAACATTTTTGTTTTCAACCACATGCCCTCTGGTCCCGCTCTTGCCACTCTCTACCGCAAGGAGGCAATCATATGCAGCTGGTAATCACATTCATGGCGGTCGTCGCAGGACTCGTCTTTTCCGTGGCCGTCGCTCTCGTAGTCGAAGAACTCATTTTCGGACAAGTCTTTCGCTTGTTCTTCACGCCTCAACCGGGGTCCCCAACGCGCCCGGTCTTGGCGGGTTGGAGTGGCCAACCGGTGCGGGTCAAAGCCGGAAATCAACGCTAGGAGGACGTATGATCTTTCTCAGATACTTACTGTTGTGGGGTGGAGCGGGAATGATCGCTTCCGCAATTGGCATTCTCGCTCGCGATCTCTATCTGGTAGCCAAGCATAAGCAACAGGCGGCAACTGCCGAGGCCGGACATCCCAGCCCCCCAGCGCCTCTCATTCACTGGCGCAGCGCGATTGCGCTCGCACTACTCGCCTGGGGACCAATCCTTCTGGCTTTCGGCATTGTGGTCATGCCCAGCGGAATGGGCGGCGTCCGCATCAGCCAGACCAGCGGCACGCTTCCCGGAACGCTCTACCCCGGCGCACATTTTTTGACGCCGCTCGCCGAAAGCATTGGCCTCTTCGACACTCGCGACCAGCTATTCACCGCCGGCGCGGTTGAAGACGGCAAAGTCGCGGGTGGTAAACGCGCTCCGGGCGGCGAGCTGTTGAACGTTCAGGCTAAAGAGGGCTTGAGTCTGGGCTTGGCAATCACGGTGCGCTATCGCCTCGATCCCAAGCACCTCGACTACATCCAAGCCAACCTTCCCCAGCCCATTGAAAAAGAAATCGTCCCCGCCGTGGTCGCGAGCGCCTGGCGCGAACTTGTTCCGAACTACACCGTGCGCGAGGTGTTCGCCACGCGCCGGGAGGAAATTCGGAAGAAGTCAGCCGACGTAATTACTCAGAAGCTCGCAGCAGACGGAATCGTCGTGAAAGAAGTCATGCTGCGCGATATCCAGCTTCCGCCGGAATACGCCAAAGGTCTCGAAGACTTGCTCCTAAAGGAACAAGAGGACGATCAAATGGCGGTGCAAACTGACATTCAGCAGAAGCAGGTGCGGATTGCGGAGCTGCAAGCCGAAGCCACCAAAGCCCAGCAGGTGAAGCAAGCCGAAGGCCAAGCCCAGGTGCTGGTGCTTCAGGCTAAGGCCGAATCTGATGCCATGCAGTACACGCTGCCGAAGCAAAAGCAAATCGAGCAGACAAAGCTCGAAGCCGAAGCCCACAAAGAAACCGTCGTGCAGAATGCCGAAGCAACCGCACAAGCCACGGTGAAAAACGCCGAAGCCATGGCCCAAGCCAAGGTCATCGACAGCAAAGCAGAGATGGAACGCCGCAAGCTGCTGGCCGAAGCTGAGGCTGACCGGATTCGTGTCACCGCCGTAGCAGATGCCGAGCGCATGAAAAACGAGGGCGCGATCCTGAAACAAAATCCGCTACTCATCAACAAAATCATCGCGGACAAGCTGTCAGATAAGTTGCAGATTATGATGGTCCCCTCCGACGGCAAATTCTTCTTCGCTAATGACGTCCTAAAAAGCATGAACATGGCGAAGCGGGGCAGTGAAGCGGACCAGGCGGAAGGTGAGAAGTAGTTCAGTGGTTAGTGGTTAGTGGGTGGGGGCCCGTGGTTAGTGGCAGCGAATACTGGTTTTCTAGCCACTGACCACTAGCACCACTAGCCACTGACCACTCAGGTTCTTCCATGAAACGACTCAAACCCACTCCGGTTTATAATGCGCCAAACCCCGAAATGCTTCCGTCCTCACGCGTGCTTTGGGCATTGTGCCTTCTATTCCTGCGGATCTCCTCGCAAGCAGCTTTCGCCTCCGACTGGCAAAGGCCCGAGTCGCAACTTGCGCAAAAGATAGCCGCCGTCACCGGCCCAGGTGTAATCGCGTTAAACGTGACTAATCGCTCCTCAATCAGCTTGCCAGAGGTGGAAGAAATTCGCCGCGCGCTTACCAGCACCCTCGCCTCGTCCGGTGTCCGCGTCTGGTCGCCAGAGCAGGCGGCGGTAACCGTGCAACTCACGTTATCTGAAAATCACCAGGACTACGTTTGGGTCGCGGAAATCACGCAGGGCACGAATGAGCCGGTGATAGCGATGGTTTCCACTCCGCGTCCGGCTTCGGCGGCAAGCGGGCAAAACGCGCCACCGCTGACTCTGCGCACGAGCCATCTTCTTTCGAATCCCGATCCGATTCTCGACTTCGCCATACTCGAAGGCAATCCGCGAATTATGCTGGTGCTCGGTGAGAATCAAGTCACGAATTATCAGTTTAAGGACGGACGCTGGATCGCAGGGCAGTCCATGGCAATCGGTCCCGGCCCGCTGCCGCGCAACCTTCGCGGCAGAATCCTGCTTCGCAAAGACCACCTGTTCGACGCGTATCTGCCCGGCCTTTTTTGCCGATCCAACAGCACCGCTCCGCTTACACTGAATTGCTCGCGCAGCGATGATCCCTGGCCATTGCAGACCCAGGATCTCGGCGTATCTGGCTTCTTCGCTCCGGCGAGGAATTTCTTCACCGGCGCGTTGGTCCCGGGTGTCGACCGCCAGAAGTCGGCGCCGGCGTTTTACGCTGCCGCCGCAATCCCCCGCGAGAAGTACACGCTTTGGGTTTTTGCCGGGGTCGATGGACAGCTGCACTTGCTCGACGGCATTAATCAACAAAATGTCATGAACATTCACTGGGGCAGCGACATCGCAGGAGTCCACGCCACCTGCCGCCAGGGATGGCAAGTTCTCGCGACTTCGCCTGAAGGTGGACCGGAAGATTCAATCCAGGCGTTCGAGTTCCCAGACCGCGTACCAGTAGCGGTGAGTCCGAAGCTGTCACTCAACGGACCCGTCACGGCGATGTGGGCCGCACAGGACGGCCACAGCGCAGCCGCGGCCTATCACGACACGCAGACAGGAAACTATGAAGCGGTGCAGCTTAATCTTGCTTGCGGCCAGTAGCCTGCTCTGTGTCGACAAGCTGCATGCCGCCACGCGCCCGCACTATGGCGGGACGCTGCGGATTGCCATGAGAGAAGCCCCGCAGACCCTCGATTCAGCTGATGCCGGAGGTGTGTCTGCTGGTTTATCCCAGCATGTTTTCGAGACCCTAGTCGCTCTCGATGCAAACGACCGGCCCCAACCTCTGCTCGCCAGCTCTTGGGAAGCCGAAGCTGGCAACCAGCGCTGGCGCTTTGTCCTGCGCGCCGGTGTCAATTTCCATGATGGGACTCCTCTTGATGCGAACATCGTGGCGGCGGCGTTGCGGGCGAGCAATCCAGAGTGGAAGGTTTTTCCCGTGGATAACGCGGTGATGATCCAAACCCAATTCGCGGACCCAGAGCTCCCGTCCGAACTGGCGCTGGCGCGCAATAGCATGGTCCGCCACGCCGATGGCAAGCTCAGCGGCACTGGGCCTTTTGTCATTGCCCAATGGATTCCAGGAAAGCACCTGACGCTCTCCGCCAATGACCAATACTGGGCTGGGAGGCCGTTCCTGGACGCAATAGAGGTTGAGTTTTCTAAAAACGATCGCGAACAAATGATGCTGCTCGATCTTGCCAAGGCTGACGCCGTCGAAGTCGCGCCGGAGAATATTCGCCGGGCACAATCCGAGGGCCGCGCGTTAGTGACTTCGCACCCCGAAGAACTGATGGCTTTGGTATTTGCCACTGACTCCAGCGCGGATGATGAG
>WNGK01004576.1_pt1 | contig 14747 bp, 11 predicted proteins | sample 5400601 | NCBI WGS metagenome assembly WNGK01 (sample SAMN13153376, study PRJNA577476) | soil metagenome | isolation source: 60 cm soil or saprolite under Garry oak tree replicate 1 | place: USA:California | collected 2016-06-15 | reverse complement strand
CAGCGGAGCTCGCTGAGCAACAGCAGGTGCTGGCCGCCGCCTTGGAGTCTCTTCCCCCCGGCGACCGGCTCGCCGTGCGGCTCTATGTGGTCGACGAAATGCCCGCCGAACAGGTGGCCCGCGTCCTCGGATACCCTAACGCCAAGACGGTCTATAACCGCGTGTATCGGGCCCTCGCGGCGGTCCGCGCACGCCTCGAGCAAGCAGGGATCAAAGGGGGAGACCTGTGAATCGTACAGGAGCAATCCCGAGCCTTCCGTCCGTATCACACGGCCGATGCGAAGGGCCATGCTTCGGAGGAGGCGCGTGACCCACCCTGTCCCTGAGTCCCTGGTTCCCTACGCCCTGGGCGAAGGTAACCCGGCCACCGCGCGGCACGTCGAGGGCTGCGCTACCTGTCGCGCGGAGGTTGCGCGGCTCAGGGAGGGAGCCGACTCGCTGCGGGCAGCGGTGGCGCTTGAGCGCCGCACCGAGACCTCAGGGTGCCTCGATGAGCTCACCATCGCCGATTTCGTCATGGGACGTCTCGGTCGGGAGATACGAGGGCCTGCCGTGGCCCATCTATCGACCTGCGCCCACTGCCGGGGCGTGGTCCGGGCAACGGGTCGCCTGCTCGCCGACACGGCACTCGGCCCGGAGTTCTCCGGGGCGGTACCGGCGCCCGCCGGGCGCCGATGGCTCCGCTGGTCGTTGCCGCTCGGGCTCGCCGCGGCGGCAGCACTCGTGTTGCTGCTGGTGCCGCGCGGGGGTGACGACGGCTCGACGCCCAGCCTGAGGGATACGACGCTGACGACCGGTGGCGCACCTATTCCGCTCGCCCCACGCGCGTCTGTGGCTCGGGTCCACCGGTTCGTCTGGTCCAGTGTGCCGCGAGCTGCGCGGTACCGCCTGAGGCTGTACGACGCAGAAGGCGCCGTCCTCTGGACGTTAGAAACTTCAGATACCGCCCTGGCGCTGCCGGGCTCCGTCAAGCTCGTTCCTCTGGGCAGGTACTTCTGGAAGGTCGAGGCGCAAACTGAATGGCGGCGTTGGACCGCCTCCGATCTCGTGGAGTTCACTGCCGGGGGGCCCTCGCGATGATCTCCCTCCTCACAGCGTTTTCCACCCTCTCGCTGGTGGTACAGAACCCTGAGACGGACTCCATGCGCGCGCTCGCGCGAGATGGACCCGACTCGGCGCTTGTCGAGCGGGTGCGGCAACGGAACGATGAAGCGCGCAAGTTGCTAAGCCAGCTCCGGACCGCCGCCGGAGGCAACGAGGACAGCGCGCAGGTCATCCTCCCCGTAGCGGAGCGGCTCGCCAGCGCTTATGCCGTGGCCTGGCAGGACTCGTTCTTCGTGCGTTGGATCGCGCGTTTCCGGTCCCTGTCACTCCGCGACCGCCAGGCGACCATCGTCGCAGACAGCATCCGGAGCGCGGCAAATGGTGCGGTACGAACAGTTGGAGCTCTGGTTGCCTTGCGGTCGTGGCGCGAGAGCCTGCGACTCTTCGAGGCCCTCGCCGATACCGCTGGTATCGCGTCCGCCCTTACGTCCATGGGAGCGGGGTTTCATTTCGCCCAGCAATACGACAGTGCCGAGCTCTATCTCACCGTAGCCCAAGGCTACGCGGAGCGGATCAGCGACTACCGAAGGCTGGGGAACATCCTGGGCTTACGGGGGCTGGTGAGTTGGAAGCGAGGCGACTTGCAGCGCGCGAGCGAGCTCTATGCCCGCGCTAAGCCGTTCCGGGAGCGAAGCGGAGATGTCCTCGGCTTGGCTGCCGATCAGACTAATCTAGGCATCGTCACCATGACGTTGGGTGATCTGGCGGGGGCGCGCCGCGCCTTCGAGGCAGCACTGGCAGTGGTGCGGAGCATAGGTGACGCGGGTGGCATCGCGCTCGTCCTCAATAATCTGGGGGCCATCGCGGAGCGAGAGGGTGACTACGCCGAGGCTACGGCGCGATTGCGTGAGGTGCTTTCGGTCCGTCGCGAGCAGGGCAACCGGATGTACGAGGCGCAAACGCTCGTGAATCTTGGAAGGCTGGCCCTCCGTCGCGGAGATTCTCCCGGGGCCGTGACGACTCTCTCGGAAGCCGCCGGGATCATGCGACGCATCGGACCGGGTCCCGACATCAACGAAATCGACATCCATGTCGAGCTTGCGGAGGCGCGCGCTCTCATGGGGGACCTGCAACGCGCGCGGACAGAGCTGGAACGTGCGGAGGCGCTCGCGAGCCGTCCGGGCAAGCCTCAAGGCGGAGCATCGCTGGCCGAGCTCGCGCGGGCACGAGGGGATCTCGCTTTGAAGTTTAATCAGTTGACCGAGGCCGAGCGGCAGTACGCGCGCGCCCAGCGGCTGGCGCGGCCCGAGACGATGGAGGACCAAACCTCGAGGATTCTTGCGAGGCAAGGAATGGCGGAAGTGCTGTTGCAACGGGAGAGTTATCCTCGAGCTCAAGCGATCCTCGAGCAGCTCTTGCCAATGCCGGGCCTTGATCCCCACAACAGGGCCAATATCCGATTGGAAATCGGCCTGGCCGCTTGGCGCCGCGGGAACGCCGCGCTCGCGCGCCGGGCGTTCGGTGATGCAATTGACACGCTGCACTCCCTTGGCGCTCCTGCGGACGAGGCTAAAGCAATGGCCATGCTCGGCGATCTCGAGTTGAAGGCGGGACGCGCGCTCGCAGCGGAATCGCTTTACCGACGCGGCCTAGCACGCCTCGGCACCCGAGCAGGCGCCAGCACGTGGCACCTGCACGCAGGGTTAGGGGGAGCCCTCAGGAGTCGTGGTGCACTCGCGGAGGCTGCGGGCGAGTTGCGGAAGGGTATTGAGCAGATCGAGTGGACCTCCGGAGGCCTACCGCTCCCGGAGCGTCGAGCCGCCTTTCTTGAGGACAAGTGGGACGTCTACGTCGAACTCGCGTTTGTCGAGCGGGAGCGCGGGCGGACGGAAGCCGCGTTCGAGACGAGCGAGCGGTTGCGGGAGCGACAGATGCTCGACCTCTTGGCGCGGGGGCGCGTTGCAACGGGCGAGGTAGCACCGGCGCTGGCAAGCCGTGAGCAGGACCTCCGCCGGCGGCTGGCGGAGTTGACGCAACAGCTTGAGACTCCGCTTGACAGCGCGCCGGGTCTCCGTGACCCAGCGCGCGCAGCCGCGGCCACAGGCGCGACGGACGCAGCGTTGGACAGCGCCCACGAAGCGTACAGCGCGCTCTTACTCGAGATGCGCGAGGCGAATCCGACGTACGCAGCTCTTCTACACGGCGAGGTCGCGCCCACGCGGCAGGTGATGAGCGCGCTCACAACGGATGAGGCCCTGCTCGAGTACCTGGTAGGTGACTCGACCACCGTCCTCTTCGTTGTCACGCGAGACACGGTGGCAGCGTTCGACCTCAAGATCAGTCACAACACACTCGCGGCGCAGGTGGACTTTGCGCGCTCGACGCTCGCAAGCGCGAAAGGAGGCGCCGTCCGCGGGGCCTGGCGGCCGTCGCTCCGTCGGCTGTACCGGCAGCTGGTCGCACCGGTCGAGGCGAGCGGCCTGCTCGCGGGTAAGCAGCGGCTACTCATCGCGCCGCACGCCGAGCTGCACTACCTCCCTTTCGCCGCACTCGTGCGGCCGGGACCGCCGGAGCAGGTCCTGGTAGAGCGCTATGTCCTGGAGTACGTGCCCTCGGCGTCGGTGTGGTTGCGGTTGCGTGCACGACCCGGACCGCCGGCGCGGGCCGGTGTGCTCGCCTTGGCTCCCCGCGTCGCGGCGCTGCCGGGATCGCGCGCCGAGGTTGCCGCCATTGGGCGCATCTTCGGGACGCAGGCGCGCGTGCTGGTCGGGCCTCAGGCCACGGAGAGCGCGTTCCGAATGTTTGCGCCGGATCAGGGCATCGTTCACCTTGCGACCTTTGGCGTCCTCAACAAGCGGAACCCGCTCTTCTCCTTCGTCGAGCTCGGCCCCGGAGAGAATCAGGATGGGCGGCTGGAGGTCCACGAGGTGTTCGGGCTCACCCTCAATGCGCGCCTGCTGGTGTTGAGCGCCTGCCAAACTGGGCTCGCAGCGGGCGCCCTCGCGGACGTGCCGCCGGGCGACGACTGGGTAGGGTTGGTCAACGGGTTTCTCTATGCCGGGGTGTCCAACGTCATGGCGACGCTCTGGCCGGTTGCCGATGTCGCCACCGCGCGGCTCATGGAGCGGTTCTACACGGAGCTCGCGGCCGGACGATCGGAGGCGGAGGCGCTCGCTCTGGCCCAACGGGCGGCCGTGCGCAACTCCACGACAGCGCATCCGTTCTTCTGGGCCGGCTTCACGCTCGTTCGGGGGCGATAGTCCCCGAGTAGGCTTGACCGCGAAGAGCGCGTATACCTGGGGCCTTAGCCTCGCGGCTCGAATTCCTCCCCCCGGACTCTCCCCTTCGGTCGCCTGCTGAAAGTCTACGCTGAGCAACCGGCCCGCTGCCGTCCGTAGCACGGGGGAGTGGTTCACCGCCGAAGGTCGACCACTCTACAGAGCCGTCCCCACTACGGAGGGTGTATGACCTTGCGCCGCTTTAGCTTCGCGTATCCGGTCCTCTTGCTCTCCGTCCTCTTCAGCGGCTGTGATCACAAGCAGCCGATGGCGCCCCGTATCGAGGCGGCCACTGGCGGCCAGCCTGGGCCCACAGTCCAGGCGCCGTCGAGCACTAGCGCCGTGGCCGTATCGTGGAATCAGATCAACGTCGGTTGGCAGGACAACTCGTCCAACGAGACCGGCTTCGAGGTGCACCGCTCCACGACCGGACCAAGCGGCGCGTTCGCGCTGCTGGCCACGACGGGGGCCAACGCCACGAGCTACGGCAACAGCGGGCTCTCCGGCTCGACGCAGTACTGCTACGAGGTGCGGGCGTTCCGGACGACCGGCGGTAAGACGACTTACTCGGCGTTCTCGAGCGCTGCCTGCGCGACGACACCCGCCGCGCCCGTCCCTCCGGCGCCCTCCGCTGCGAACGCGGTGCCACGCCTCGGCTACGCGTTCGACATCACTTGGACCGACAATTCGTCGAACGAGACCGGATTCCGGGTGGAGCGCGCCGCCGCGAGCACCGGACCCTGGACTAGCGCCGGCACGACGAGCGCGAACGTGACGTCCCTCGTGGACTACCTCGTGAATTACCCGTACCCCGGCGACGACAGGCCGGCCTGCTACCGCGTGTTTGCCGGGAACTCGTTCGGCGACTCCGGCCCGTCCAACGTCGACTGCACCGCCATGCCGGCCACTCCGACGCACCTCGCGGCAAGCCCGGTTGGTGGCACCGGCGTGGACCTGACGTGGACCGACAACTCCGGGGTCGAGGATGGCTTCACCGTGTGGCGCGCCGGTGGCGGGGCCGACTGGAGCGTGGTCGCGACGCTGCCGGCCAACACCACCGTCTATCACGACGCCGGGCTGATGCCCGACAACACGTACTGGTATGTCGTGTACGCGACGAAGGATGGCGGATCGTCCGGCAGCTCGGAGTCCGTCCAGGTGGTGCTCGCCACGACACCGCCCGTCGCTGCCTCCGACCTGGGCGTGCAACCGACGTCGAGCAGCAGCGTGTACGGCTTGTGGCTCGACCAGTCCACCAACGAGTCGGGGTTCCGTGTCGAACGCTCGATTAATGGTGGCGCGAGCTGGATGACGGCCGCGACCACCGGGCCCGACGAGTACTACTTCGACGAGGCGGGATTGTCGGCCGAGCAGCAGGCGTGCTATCGCGTGTTCGCGTTCAACAGCCTCGGCGACTCGCCACCTTCGAACACGGCCTGCACCACCCCGCCCGCGGGCCCGACGGACCTGACTGTGGCTGCTGTCGACGCCATAACCTTCGACCTCACCTGGACGGACAACTCCGCCGTGGAGGACGGCTACGAGGTGTGGGAGGACGATGGCTGCTGCTCCCAGTACTTGATCGCGTCGCTCGGGCCCAACACGACGACCTTCCGGTACCAGGAAAGCGCCTATTACTACGCGTACTTCATCGTGGCTGTGAAGGACGGTGGTTACTCCGATCCCTCCAACTTCGCTTATCCGCCTGCGCAGCAAGGCTCCACCATCGCGCGAGTGGGGGCGTCACGGCCAGCGTCCGATCCGAGGGTGAACCTCACGCCCTCTCTCAAGCGTGCTGCGGCGTTGCGAGCAAGGGTGGCGGCTCCTGCTCGACGTCCCCCCGGCTCCGCCACGCCGCCTCACAGCTCGACGTCGCGCGTGCCGGCTACTCGGTCGCCGACGCGGACGGGAGGGAAGCCATGAACCGCCACGCGACGCAGCTCATCGCACTGGGCGCCGCCCTGGCGCTCCAAGCCTGCCAAGAGCAACGCGAGCCAACCGAGCCCGCTCGCCGCCGCGCGCTCGCCGCGAGCGTGACGTCCACCGAGCCGGCGGGCCGCTACCTCGTGATCTTCACGGCCGAGCGTGTGCCGGCTGACTTCGGGGAGCGAGCGGCGCGGCTGGGCGGCGGCGTCGAGACCGCGCTCGACAGCATCGGCGTGGCCGCGGTGACCGGGCTCTCAGAAGCTGCGGCGGCTGAGTTAGCCGCGTCCGCGGACGTCCGCGCCGTGGAGCCCGACGTGGCCACGGCCCCGCGGAATGAGGACGTCGAGGCCGACGGCGCCGCTGCCGAGGAGGCAGTGAGTGAACCCCTCGCGCCCGCCGATGCAACCGCGTCGCCGACGACGGCGCAATTTTACGCGCGGCAGTGGAACCTGCGGGCCGTGTTCGCCCCGGAGGCGTGGGCCGCCGGCCACCTCGGCTCGCGCGATGTCAAGGTCGCGATCCTGGACACGGGCATCGACTACGCCAACCCCGATCTGACCGGGCTCGTCGATCTCGAGCGGTCGATATCCCTCGTGCCGGAGGACGTGACGAGGCACTATCCGGGCCGGCTCCCGTTCAGTGACCTGTTCTGGCACGGGACCGCGGTTGCGTCCGTCGTGGCGAGCAATGCGAAGGTCCTGGCGGGCGTGAACCGGTACGTGATGCTCGTCGCCGTGAAGATCGCCGACTCAACGGGTCTTCGCACCACCGCGAGCCTGCTCCTCAACGGGATCGTGTACGCCACGGACCAGGGCGCGGATGTCATCAACATCAGCAACGGCCTCGAGTTCGACAAGAGTGCCCATCCGGGAATTGTGGCGGCCTTCGAGCGAGCGGTGAACTACGCCTTCCGGAAGGGCGCCCTGCTCGTGAGCGTCCCCTTCAATGACGGCGCCAACCTCGATCACAACGGCGATCTCGTGCGGCTGCCGTGTGAGGCCGCCAATGCGATCTGCGTTGCCGCCACTGGGCCGACCGGAGCGAGCGGCGTTATTGGGCCCTGGGTGAACGTGGATGCGCCAGCGCCATACGCGGCTTATGGGCGTTCGGCGATCAGCGTCGCCGCGCCCGGCGGCGCGGGGGAGGTGGGTCAATTTCGGAGAATGTGGGTGCGCTGCACGACGACACCGACGGCGACCACCGCAGCCCCAGCATGCCTCGCCCGTCAAGCAGTCGCGCAGCCCGTCGGTAACAGCTTCGCGGCCGCGCACGTTTCCGGGCTCGCGGCGCTGCTCGTCGCGCAATTGGGTCACGGCAACCCCGCGCTGATCCGGGCCCGGATTCTCCAGTCAGCGGACGACCTCGGTGAGCCCGGGACTGATCCGTACTATGGCAAGGGGCGCATCAACGTCGCGCGGGCGCTGGGGGTCGTGCAGTAGGCAGGCTGAGCAAGACCGTCTTCGAACCGAGGATAGGAGCGATCATGAACACCCAGCAAATGCCACAGCGCTTCCTGCCCTTCATGGGCGTCTTGCTGCTCGCGGCCTGTACGGCGCCCGACGGCAGCCGCCCGGCGGTCTCCGTTTCCGTCGTTCCGACGACCGCGAGCCTCCTCACCAGTGGCAGCCAGGACTTCACGGCCACGGTGACGAACGACCCGACCAATCGCGGCGTCACCTGGAGCATCACGGGATGCAGCGGCGGGCCAGGCGTCTGCGGGAGCTTGAGCAATGTCACGACCACGACGGCAACCTACACCGCCCCAGCCACGGTGCCGCCCGGCACGCTCGGCGTCACAGCCACCTCAGTCAGCGACAACAGCAAGTCGGTCATGGCCAGGGTGGCGATTACCGCGGTCGCCGCGGGCGGCCAGATCGCCTTCTACAGCCCTTGGGATAACGGAGGGGTCGGAGACATCTACGTCATGAACGCGGACGGCTCAGGCCAGGTGAACCTCACCAACAACCCGGCGGAAGACGACGGCCCCGTCTGGTCGGCTGACGGCACGAAGATCCTCTTCCATACCAACCGCGACGGGAACCCGGAGGTCTACGTGATGAACGCCGACGGCTCGGGCCAGGTGAACCTCACCAACAACCCGGCGTTGGACTACCCGGCGGGATGGTCGCCAGACGGCTCGAAGGTGCTCTTCGAGACCAACCGCGATGGGAACTATGAGATCTACGTCATGAACGCGGACGGCTCAGGCCAGGTGAACCTCACCAACAACCCGGCCAGCGACGCCGACCCGGCGTGGTCGCCCGACGGCTCGAAGATCGCATTTAACAGCTCCCGTGACGGCAACGTGGAAGTCTACGTGATGAACGCCGACGGCTCGGGCCTCCGCAATCTCACTAACAACCCAGCCGGGGACCTGCGGCCAGCATGGTCGCCCGACGGCTCGAAGATCGCCTTCCTCAGGAACTTGGATATCTACGTGATGAACGCCGACGGCTCGGGCCAGGTGAACCTCACGAACAACCCGGCGACGGACGACCAGCCCGCGTGGTCGCCCGACGGCTCGAAGATCGCGTTCACGAGGTCCCCCGACGGGGCAAGTTTTTCGATCTACGTGATGCAGGTCGATGGGTCGAGCATCACTCGGCTCACCACCACCACGCAGGACGACGGGGCCGCTTGGTCGCCCGACGGAACGAAGATTGCGTTCTCTAGTTTCAGCGGGGGAATCTACGGCCAGTGGCAAATCTACGTGATGAACGCGGACGGGTCGGGCGTCACCCAGCTCACGAGCACGAGCACGCGAAGCAACCGGGACCCCGTCTGGAGGCCGCGGTAGGCATGAACACCCCGTGGACGGCGTCCCCACGTGGCGGCCACGATAGGTCAGAGTCGGAAGGAGATAGGGTCTATGAACTCACGGCCGTCGTCGCCGGGCGGCGCCACAGCTGCGGCGTGACTTCGGCAGGCGCGGCCTACTGCTGGGGCGAGAACGTGTACGGCCACCTAGGCGACGGCACGACCACCCAGCGCCTCGTTCCCACGCTGGTCGCATTCCCCCTGAGGCCACGCAATGCTGGTCGTGCGGTCGTGTTGGCTGCAGTCGTCGGGCGAGACTCCCACGCTGCCGTGATGAGCGCGCGCCCGCGAGCCCGCTGCACACTGGCCGGGTGTTCATACTGGCGCCGGCGAGAAAACCAGAGGCCAGCCTCTCGGGACGGCCTCGCGCCTAGCCCCTGAAGGAACTAGGGGGGGTAAGTCACTGAACCTGGGCCGGACCGCTTGGACGGTCAATCCTCCCTCCGTGCGTTCCGTGGGCGAGCGCCGCCCTGAGCGGAGCGAGACCCTAAATGGCGCGCACCAGCCCGCGCCCACCATTGCCGATCTCGCCACCCGCTCCTCACCACATGGCGTATCATATCCAAACGGATATATTCTCCTATGGCGCTCAAGCCGCTCCGCTGGCTGGGGAACGCCCGTGCCGTCGTGCGCACCTTTCCTCCCAACGCCCGTCGGGACGCCGGGTACCAGCTGTATCGCGTGCAGGCCGGCCACCAGCCCAGCGACTGGAAGCCGATGACGAGCGTCGGCACCGGCGTGCGGGAGATCCGGATCCACGCGGACGGCGAGTATCGCGTGCTCTACCTGGCGACACGGCCCGAAGCGGTCTACGTGCTGCACGCTTTCGCGAAGAAGCGCCAGGGCACGCCCAAACTGGATGTGGACCTAGCGCGGGCCCGGCTCAAGGAGCTACTCCGGCGACGCGCCCGGGAATAGGAGGGAACGATGGCGATCAAGATCACGAAGGGCTCGCCCAACATCTTCCGCGACCTGGGGTTTTCCCCCGTGGAGGCCGAGCACCTCCGCGTCCGGGCCGAGCTCATGCTGGCGCTCGAGCGACTCATTGCGCGCCGCCGGCTCACCCAAGGCCGGGCGGCGAAGCTCTTGGGCGTGAGCCAACCTCGCGTGAACGATCTCGTGCGGGGGCGCTTCCATCGCTTCAGCATCGACGCCCTGGTCGACATGCTCGCCCGGGCGGGCGTGCGAGTGCGCTTCACGACTGAGCGGGGAGCGCGCGTGGCCTGACGGCGCGGCCCGCTCGCTGCGCTGATGGCTGGCTCCTGCACCAGAGCACTTGCTGATTTCGCTTGTGCAAGGAAGTGGCAAGATATCGGTGCACGTGCCGGTGCACGTGCACAACGATATCTCGCCAGACCCCCATTCGCGCCCGCGCGGGCGCTCAAGGGGATGAGGCCCCTCGACCCGAACTCTCGAACCTCGCAAGGTTGACGCGCCGTTGATCCCAACACTCTCACCGAGGACACGCTTTCCCCAATTCGGGACTACTTATAAGTAGGAGGCCCTGTGTTCGCCTCCGCGGCGAGAACGCTTAGCCGCGATTGAAGGTAGGTGTCTGTAGGAGGCCACGATGAGTGCCATCCTGCTCCCCCGCCCCAGCACTCCCGCGAGGGCCACATGATCGAGCGTCGCGCCGCAGCCAACCTGAGTCGCTTCCGCCCCGACAGCGCGCGCGACACGCTGCCCGTCCCGTGGGCCTCAGCCGACGCCGCGGAGATCGAGCCGTTGATGACGGCGGCGGACGTCGGGCATGTCCTCCAACTGCCGAGAAAGCGAGTCTACGAGGTCGTTGGCCATCTGGCGATACAGATCACTCCCCATACCTTGCGCTGGCGTCACGCGGACATCCAGGCGTTAATTGATGAGCGGAGGAGGGGTAAGTGAGCGTTTACAAGCGGCCAGAAAGCAGCCGGTACGTGATCGAGATCCGGTGGCAAGGCCTGCCACGCTTGAAGCTCTCAACCGGCTCTTCCAGCAAGAAGCTCGCTGAGGCGATGCAGCGGACCCTGCACGGGCTAAAGGATGCGGGGCGGTTGGATGTGCTACGCCTCCTCGCGGAGGGAAAACTTCGCCTCGCCGACGTCCACGAAGACTACGTGCGGAACCCAGCGGCGCTGCAGCACCGTCTCGCGGCAGTTGCCAGTCCGACTCTCGGGCCGCTACTCGACCAATGGTTTGTGTGGCTCGACGATCCTGCGACCCTGAGCTCAAAAACCAGACGGGCTTACGCTCCCATGACAACTCAGCGGTACAAAGTGAGTTGGGCACGGGTGGTCGCGCTGCTTCCTCGGGGCCGCGCAGCCACGCTTGCTGATATGACGAAGGGCTTCCTCGCCGACTTCCGGGCGCAGCGTCGTCGCGACGGCGCGGGCGGCGCCACTATCAATCGAGACCTATGCGCTTTGGGCGCGTTCCTCACGTGGTGCGAGCAGGAGCGGGAGATCGGTGTGCACCGGCCTGTCCTACCCCGCGAGCGCGAATCCGCCGGCCGGGAGCGCTGGCTCGACGCGGCGGAGGTGAGCCAGCTGGAAGCCGCCCTTCCTCGCTCGTGGTGGCCACTATTCGCGACCCTGGTGTACACGGGACTGCGCGTCGGCGAGGCGCAGGGGCTGTGCTGGAGCGACATCCGCCTGTCGGATCACGTGATCACGGTGCGTGACCGAGGGCGTCGGCTCAAGACGTCGGCGAGCGCGCGCGTGGTACCCATCCCAGTGCCGCTGGCCCGCCTGTTAGCCGAACATCGAACGCGCTACCCAGCCGGACCTGCGGATCCCGTGTTTCCTCACCCGTTCGGCTCTTATCAGCTGGCGCAACGCGTCTTCCAGCGCGCCTGCCGCGGAGCCGGCCTGCACGACGTCCGGATCCACGACCTCAGGCATACCTTCGGCGTGCATTGCGCGCAGGCAGGGATTCCGATCGTCCGCATCCAGCGGCTGCTTGGGCATTCGACTCCCGTGATGGCATTGCGCTACATGACGCACGCGCCGGAGAATTATTTCGCGGCGGACGCCGCGCGAGTGGCTGCGAGTCTGTCCGGCGCTGCCGATCGAGAGGCCGGTGCGCAGGCGGAGCTCGCGCGGCAGGGGTTCAAGCAGGGCTGATCGGCACGGGTGTGCCACCAATTTTGCCACCAGTCAAGCCGCCACGGGCGGCAGCGACTCCGGCAGGGGGTTGCACAAGCCGTTGCGACTCGCGAGGTTCTCGTTTCGTTGGAGAGGTGGCCGAGTGGCTGAAGGCGGCGGTTTGCTAAACCGTTATAGGGGCTAATACCCCTATCGGGGGTTCGAATCCCCCCCTCTCCGTACCCCCCATGACCGTTCGCGTACGCTTCGCTCCGTCCCCGACGGGTTATCTCCACGTCGGAGGCGCCCGCACCGCGCTCTTCAACTGGCTGTACGCCCGCCACGAGGGCGGCAAGTTCCTGCTGCGCATCGAAGACACCGACAAGGCACGCTCGACCGACGAGCATACGCAGGTGATCCTCGACGGACTCTCCTGGCTGGGCCTCGACTGGGACGAGGAGCTCGTGTTCCAGGGCGCGCGCGTGAAGCGCCACCAGGAAATCGCCGACCGCCTCCTCGCCGAAGGCAAGGCGTACATGGACGAGGGCGCGATCCGGTTCCGCGTCCCGCCCGGGGAGATCGCCTGGGAGGACGCGGTGCACGGCCGAATCTCGTTCCAGGGCGCCGACATCAAGGACTTCATCATCCTGCGCTCGGACCGCACGCCGATCTACAACCTGGCCGTGGTCGTGGACGATCTCGACATGCGGATCACGCACGTGCTGCGCGGCGACGACCACATCTCGAACACGCCCAAGCAAATCGCGCTGTACCAGGCGCTCGACGCGCGGCTGCCGGTGTTCGGCCACGTGCCGATGATCAACGGACCCGACGGCAAGAAGCTCTCCAAGCGCCACGGCGCCACGGCCGTGGGCGACTATCAGCACATGGGCATCCTCCCCGCCGCGATGCGCAACTTCCTGGCCCTGCTCGGCTGGAGTCCCGGGGGCGACCGCGAGATCATGACGCAGGACGAGATGATCCAGCTGTTTTCCTTCGCCGGGATCCAGCAAAAAGCCGCGATCTTCGACATGACGAAGCTCGAGTGGATGAACGGGCAGTACCTCTCGATGACGCACGCCGAGGATCTCTACCCGCTGGTGGCACCGCAGCTCGAGAAGCTCGGTGTCAACGGCAACCGGGAGGCGGTGCTCAAGGCGATCGCCGCGGTGAAGACCCGCTCGCGCACCACGCTCGATGTCGCGCGCCAGGTGGCCGCGCGGCTCGACGCGAAGCACGTCGTCTTCGACGACAAGGCGAAGAAGGAGGTCTCGAAGGATCCGGCGGCCTACAAGGCGTCGCTCGAGGCCAGCCTCGCGGCTCTCACAGACACGGATTGGACGCCGGAGCAGCTCGAGCGACGGCTGCGCGCACTTGCGGAGGAGAAGGGTGTGGCCGCGGGGAAGATCTTCCAGCCGATCCGCATCGCGCTGACGGGCGGTACCGTGTCGGAGCCGGTGAACGAGCTGCTATATGTGGTAGGGAAAGAAGCAGCGGTGAAACGACTGGAAGACGCCATCAGACGCTACGACGCTACGTTGTAAGTCGTTCGGGCCCTCGTACGACGTGACGTCGTAGCGTCGTGCAACGCTTAAGGAACGACTCTCACAGTATCCCCTTTCGCTTCCGTCGTATCGCCCCGCGCCCGGCGCGCGGCGTCCCGCTCCGCCTGCTTCCGCGCCCGCAGGTCGCGCACGTACTGCTTGAAGAGCCGCAGGGTCTCGGTGCGCCGGGCCGCTTGCATCAAGTCCTCCCGCATCTCGTCCAGCTGGCGTGCCCGCCGTTGCTCGTCGTAGTTCCCCTGCGGCAGGCTGATCGGCAGGAGCGCGAGGGCGGCCGTGGGAATCTTGATCCCCGCCACGTGGATGAACTGCGAGTCGATGCCGAACACCTTCCCGGCCACGTCCGTGGTCCAGACGGGGCGCTGCCGGGATCGCTGATCCTGATCGATGACGACGTTGAGCGAGTCGACCATGGCGCGGAGCCGATGCACCACCGTCGTGTCGCGGCTCTCCTGCGGCTCGTACAGCACGTCGGCGACTTCGGACGGCAGCGCGGGGCGCGGCGACACCCACAGCCGACCATCGCCCACCTGGGGCGGGCTCACGATATGGGGGCCCTCCGCCCGGGGGCTCGCGGCGAGCGTCGAGTCGGGCCTGCCGACCGGGGCCGGGATGGGCCGCGTCGTGTCGGGCGCGCCGGCGCTCGGCACCGGACGTCCCAACCCGCCGCTCGGTCCCCTGCCCCGCCGCGTGCCGCCGAACGGCGGCAGCTCGGGCGGCTGCGGACGTGACGGCGGGATGATCGTGATCAGCCCCTGCGGCCGGTCGATCCGCCACGAGCCGCTGAACGCCAGGACGATGATCGTCACGTGCACCACGGCGCTGACGACCCAGGTGAGCCGCCGGAACTCGCGCGAGGGCCTCCGGACCTCAAACAGCGGCGAGCACCTTTCCCAACCGCTCGGCCGCCTCGACCAGCCGCGGTGTGTCGACCGCGAGCGCGATGCGGAAAAACCCTTCCCCGCCCGCCCCGAATCCGCTCCCGGCGAGCGTCACCACTCCCACCTCCGTGAGCGCGCGGCGCGCGAACGCCGCGGAGGCCACGCCCTCGGGGAGCG
>WNGK01012492.1_pt1 | contig 14748 bp, 15 predicted proteins | sample 5400601 | NCBI WGS metagenome assembly WNGK01 (sample SAMN13153376, study PRJNA577476) | soil metagenome | isolation source: 60 cm soil or saprolite under Garry oak tree replicate 1 | place: USA:California | collected 2016-06-15 | reverse complement strand
GAACTCGGCCGGCACGACCGGGTAGATGTACGCGCCGATCTGCGAGCTTCGCAGGAACTCGACGATGTTGCCGCTGCGATCGAGGACTTCCTGGAGGTTACGCGCGCTCACGGTTACCTGCCTTCCGCGCGACTGGACCTGGGCCGGTGTTTACCATTTTGCCAACAATCGAAGACGCGGACACGACCTGCCCGAAGGACACCACGGCGAGCTCGCGGAACAAGCCTGGGCTACCAGGCACACCCGCCAGTCCTCGGGCCTAGCGGCCCCCGGGCCGCGGCAGGGTCGCGCGATTATCAAGAGCTCTTTCGCATCACTGGCTGCATGGCAGCCCAGGCTATGGTCTGGCGGCAAGCTAACCATGCTGCATATTTATGCATCGCCTCGCTTGGGGCGATGTCCGATTCTGCCGCTGGTAGCTCCTAATTGCTGGTGGCGCGGACTGCGGTGTCGATGATTTCCTCAAGCCGCTGGCTGTGGGCACCGCGCCAGTACACCTGGCCGCAGTTCTCGCAGCGGGAGAACGCCTGGTAGCTGCGCCGGGTGCCGGGGCGCAGCAGCGGGTCAACCGATCCCTTCGCAGCGGGGGACAAGTGCCCGTTGCACGCCGGGCACCGGGTCCAGGGCGCGAGGGGCGGCACGAACCGGTCCAGCACATCCCGGAACTGGTCATCTGGGCGTGCCCCCCGCACGTAGGCGCCCAGCCGCAGCTTCCGGCGGCACAGCAGGCCGCGGTCTTGGGTGAGCAGCACCCGCCGGCTCGCATTCGCCTGCTCGACCAGGGCATCATCGTCGGCGTCATTGGCATAGGCGGTGTCCACGCCGACCAGCCGCAGCCGGCGCGCCAGCGTTCCCAGGTGCACATCGAGGACAAAACGCGCCGGCTCCAGGTGCTGCGGGCGCCGCACGGGGTCGACGCCCACGACATCTCCGCTGCCGGGCCGGTATCCGGGCAGGGCCGGGTCGCCGTCGACCAGCAGGCGGCCGGCTTCGGTCAGCGGCACGCCCAATGACTCCACCAGGTGACCCAGCGACGAGGTCCCGTCCACGGCCACCCGCACCGGGCCGCCGCGGCGACCTGGCCGCAGGAACAGCCTCAGCTCAGCGGCGATGACCACAAGCGCCTGCGCCTGATTCATCTCCTCGGCATGCCCGGCGAACAAGGACCCTCACACGCAACCCGGACGGCAAGGCAGTGACAACGGACGGCGGGCCCGCCGCCGGTCCAGGACGGCGGATCACCTGGGCACCGGCCGGCGGCCAAGCCGCAGACCGCACCTCGTCTGCGGGTCCGGGTTGACCGAGACGCTCATCTTGCCCGCTTTCACCGGCACTGTGTGGCGATCATCGGGCATTGCCGGTGAGCAGGTCGCTAGCCGGCATCCGTGATAGACCAGATCCGTGCAGCGGTGGCAGCTACCGGGGATCTGGCGATGAGATGGCTGCGGCGGATCAGCGGCATCGTCTGGATATTCAGCTGTCCGGGAACTCACGAGGATTGTCCTGACTGGCGATCCACCCGAGCAGCCAGTCGTGCAGCGGCTTGCGCGGCGGCGGCGGCCCGGCCGGCTCAGGCTGGCCGGTCAGCTGCCGGACCCGGGCGCGGTCGATGTTGCCGCCAAAGTGGTAGAGCGACACAGCCATGTCGAGGGGATGCCGGGCTGTGACGATGTAGGTGGCGCGGGGGTCGAGGGGAATCCCGTCCAGCGGCGTATGGGTCTTGATGAACCGCCGGTGCTGTTGTGCGCCGAGCCGGGCATACACCTCCTCGCGCGGTGCGGTCAGGTGATCCAGCCATGGCGAGAGCTGCGCGAGCGGGGCCGGGAGTTGTGGTGTCTGGAAGATCAGCAGCGCGCAGATCATCTGCACCCACGTGGTCCCGGTCTTGGACCGGGTGCAGATCACGATGTCGCCGTCCCGGAACGGGAAGCCGAGCCACCGGGCGCTGTCCTCTTCGGGTGTTTGATAGCGCAAGGGGGTGCTGGCCATCTGGCGAGCGTAGTAGAGATCCGGCGGGCACCGTCGCGTGAGCAGGGCCTGCAACCACATCCATCAGCTCATCAAACCCGCCCGGCCAGCGCGCCCTCGATGCCGACCAGGGCGACGGTCCCGAATCCGCCTAGCCGGCCCAGCAGGCCGGCGTATCCGGCCGCGGTGACCGGGAACTCCTTCACGCCGAGCAGCCCCCCGATGGGATCCAGCGCGGCGGCGACATGCACCTCGGCGTGAGTGTCCACGCCGCCGGTGATGGCACGTCTGTCTTCTACGATGGTCACAGCCATCCCTTTCCTGAGGTTGAGGGATGGCACGCACCCGCTGGCCGCCGGACCTGGGAACCCCGGCCTCTTGCACAGGACGGGCAGATCGGGACGGCACCGCTGGTGGGTGCCACAAAAACCTGGGACCCGGCCGACGAATCGTTAGCAGGACAGCCCGCAAGGGCGTCAGCCGATTCGGAGGTCAGGCCGGGACCCAGGCCTCAGACCCTACGCCCGCACCAGGTCAAAACCCCGCAAGCCGGGCCGCGGTCCGAGGACTATCTACATCCTCCCTGCTGACTCGGCACGGCTGATTTCTGGGCGCTCGGCGTCGATGGTCCCGTGCATATTGCCTCGTTCTGCGTGGGGATGGCGCGGACCTGTCATCCTGATCGTGGCAAGGCAGGCCGTCTGCGGCGGGTCTTGCCAGGGCCGTCGGCGATCATGGCGGTGGTCCATCCATCTGGTGCATGCCGAACGGTGTGCCGGCCAGTGGCTGGCTCTGTGCTATGGGTGCGGATGTTGCGACTTAGATCATGCGTCGCAGCGCAGTTTCCACGGCGTCGATCAGCGGATCACCTTCGGTACGCGGGTGCCGTGCGAGACCGAGCTCGACGTCCGGCAGGGTGGGCAGGGCGTCCGCGTCGTGGCAGGCCATGGCCGGTTCGAGGTTAACGGGCATAAGCGCCGCCACGCCGAGCCCGGTCCGCAGCCCGGCGAGCACACCGGCGAGGCTGTTGCTCTCGAACGCTACCCGCCAGCGCCGATCGGCGCGTTCTAGCGCCTCCAGCACCGACGTCCGCCAGGTGCACGTGCCGGAGAACGCCACCACGGGCAATGGATCGGCGGCTATGTCGACGCCCTGGCCGACCGCCCACACCAGCGGGCGGCGTACCGTCCAGCGCGGTGGCCCCGGAAGGTACCGGACTTCGTCGAGCACGAGCTGGACGCGGCCCGTGTCGTAGGCCTCCCGCATCGCGGCGTCGGGAAGAATGAGCACCTCCAGCGTCGCGCCGGGGTGCAGCCGGGCAAGGTCGGCGAGGGCCTGCGGAAGCTGGGAAGCGGCGAGGTCTTCGAGCAACCCGACGCCGCAGTGACCGGTAAGCGCGCGCCCGGTTTCGGTGAGCGCCTGTGCGGAGAGCGCGAGAATCCGCTCGGCGTACGGCAGGAGCTCCTCACCCGCCCGGGTCAGCGAGACGCCAGACGGCGACCGGTACAGCAGCGGACGGCCGACGGCGCTCTCGAGCTTGCGCAACTGCTGGCTGAGTGCGGGCTGGGTATGGCCGAGCGCCGTCGCGGCGCGGCTGATGCTGCCCGACCGCACGGCGGTGACGAACGACCGCAGCAACGCGATCTCAAGATCCCTGGCCATAAGAATTCATTATGCCAGCTCCAACAGATTGACGACTTCCTATGGCCTGATGAATGACCTAACGTCATGCGGGTGACCAGGTACCGGCAGGTGCTCGCCGTGCCAGGGATGACACCACTGCTGGGCATTTCGCTGCTCGCCCGTGCCGCGATCACGGCTGACGTGATGGCGCTGACGATGTATGTGGTGCTGGGCCTTGACATGAGCTACGCGGCAGCGGGTGGCGTCGCGGCGGGTTTGACCGCTGGGATGGCGCTGGGCGGGCAACTGCTTGGCCGCATGATCGACCGGCGGGGCCCGCGTATCGTACTGCTGGTCACTGTCGTACTGCAGGTCGTGTTCTGGCTGAGCGTGCCGATACTGCCGTACGGGATTCTGCTGGGCGCCGCCTTCGCGGCGGGTCTGCTGATGGTGCCGGCCCAGCTGGTGGCCAGGCAGGCGATCGCCGCGATGACGACAGCGGGACAGCGCCAGGCCGCGTTCGCGCTGGAATCGGTGCAGGGCGAGCTGTCGTACGTGGTGGGCCCGCCGATCGTGATCCTCTGCGCGGCGAAGGTGTCCCCTGCTGTGGTGGCCTGGGGCGTCGGCGCGGCGATCGTGGCGGGTGGAGCGGGGATCGCCTGGCTCAACCCGCCGCTGCGTGCCGAGGGCGAGGTGAATGCCGGCACGGCCGGCCGCCCCCTTCGCCGGGATTGGCTGGGCCCGGGCATGATCGCCATGCTGGTGATGGCATTCGGCGCCACGATGCTGCTCAGCGGTACCGACCTGGCCATCGTCGCCACCCTCAAAGAAGCCGGCCAGGTGTCCTGGGCTGCCGTGGTCGTGGCAGTGTACGGCGTTGCCTCCATCGTCGGCGGGCTGGTGTACGGCGCGCGCTCCCGGCCGCTGCCCACGTGGCTGCTGCTCGGTCTGCTCGGGCTGGCGACCATTCCCGCCGGGTTGGCGCACGATTGGCGCTGGTTGTGCGTGGCCGGTGTCGGCGCAGGGCTGTTCGCCGCGCCGACTCTTTCCACGGTGGCCGACGCGGTGAGCCGGCTCGCGCCCGCCAGCGTCCGTGGCGAAGCGACAGGCCTGCAATCCTCGGCGCTGAGCGCGGGCTTCGCGCTCGGATCCCCGATCGTGGGGGGAGCGATCGACCTGTCTGTGCCGGCGGGAGGCTTCGCGGCGGCCGGGCTGGCAGGCCTCGTCGCCGCGTTGACGGGATACCTGCTCTCTCGCCGTCCGCCATCCGCCGCTACGCCATCCTCACCGTCCAGCGATCTCAGCCTCGCCGGGGCACCGTACCTCGACCAAGAATCCTGCCAGGGGTCCTGAACATCCCAGCTGAACATGCGGGCTCCCTAACCTGGTCATGGCCTGTGACCTGCGACGTCACACAACCGGCTGGTGGTTGGCATGCTGCCCGCCCGCACTCGCTGATCGGTCCCCCCTCTGCCGCGACAGCGACGGTCGTCCAGGGCAGCCCGCTGAATCTGGCCCATCTGCGTCTGGAGACGCGCAGAAAGGCCATTACCGATCGGCATCGGAAACCAGCTCGCTTGAGGCAAGAGCCGAGCAGATCGGCGGGTCCGCGCGCGGTTATCCACTCGGCGTTGGTCGCCTGGCAGCCTCGGCTGCGGGCTCACCGCATGGTCAGCCAACCTGAATATTTATACATCGCCGCTATGAGGGCGCTCGTCCGGTTCTGCCGCCTATCGGGCGCCAGTTCCAGCATGGTGTAGCCGTGCCGCGGCCGGGTGCTGCCTCGACAAGAACCTGGACCAGCGACCTATAGAGGCCTCCGGCAGATCAGTCGCGCCCATCACGGGACCGAAGGTCGACCGGCAGTGGGACATCTACTCGGGCTACTTCAGGGATCCCGACGGCCATCTGTGTGAGGTCATCTGGAATTCGGAGATGCCTCCGGCGTCGTAGCGCGACGAGCGCGTCTCAACGCGTGCGGGTCTTCGAAGTGTTCAGCGCCACGGCCTGGACGATGAGTGTCCGCAACGCCGCCTCGTTCACGCGGTCATCCTCGCGGAAGTCGACAGCGCGCACGGTGGCGCTGTCGAGCCGCGTGTTGAACACGTGTTTCGGGTCCTTCAACAGCGCGCCCTTCGGGAACGTCAGCCGCACCGCGCTCTTGAGCGCCTCACCGATGCAAATGTTGCCGTCGCGCGACCACACCGGCACACCCATCGGCCGGGACGGCTTCTTCCACTTCACCTCCTCAACGATGGAGGCGTCCGCGCTGAGGATCACGGCACGCAGTCGTGCGAGCGTCGTGCTCCGCCAATCGCCGGGTGCCTCGATAATGGCGTCGATGGCGCGCGATACCACCGGATCTTGGTGTGGACTGCTGGTGCGCGGAGTCATCCTCGGCTCGCTACCGGCACCGGGCCGAAGGGCTCACTCATCGCATATGCCAGGCCGCTCACCAAGGAACGACCAGCTTGCCGCTCTTCGAAAGCTCGGGGTCGGTGCACGCGGCGAGGTTGAAGCAACATGGCCGGCGCTTCCCGCTCTGCATCTTGGAGATGCTGACTTCGACCCGTCGCCGACGCGTATCGGGGTTGCGGGTCGCGTTGACCCATCGGACCCATTCCCAGCGCGCCATCGGCGTGATGTCCTTCCACAGCTCCTGGATCTTCTTCGGCGCGGCAGCGAGGGCCGTCTGAAGATCCTGCGGGACCTGCGGCTCCGGCCAGTTGTCGAGCGGCACGAGCTCAACCGCCGTGGTATCCCCAGCGCGGATGGCGGCGGCCCGCTGCTGCTTCGCATCCATTCGCATCCAGTGGCCGAACTCGCCGTCCGGTTCGACGACAGTCTGGAACGCGTGGCCATTGACGGTTGCCTGCACCGCCACCTGGCCACGGGACGGCAGCTGCTTGCTCGCCTTGTCCGGCAGCCGCGCGATGGCCGAGCCGTCGATGGTATACAGGGTCGCCTCGAAGCGGACTGCGGAGGCGGACTTGACGGGGCTCACAGGCGCCATCTTGCCGCTCCTCCGCCCAGGATCTCAAGGCAGGCCATCCCGGCCTACTCAGCACGGGCCGTGTATGCGCCGTCGGATCATCTCCTGCCCCCGTCAAGGGCGGCCAGTGCTGCGAGTGGAAGTGGGAGCCCAATGACCGGCAGGAAGAGCGCCGCCACGGGCCCCCGGGCGGAAATCGGCATGACTGCGATGGTCGCAACGACCCAGGCCAGAACTGAGACGACGCCACCGAGCCACAGCCGCCGGCTGAGGGCAACGAAGTAGCCGAGCGCCAGGTGCGGGAGGAGGACCGCCTGACATCTTGTGCCCGCAAAGTGCTCGTTACGGGCGTGTTGGTGCTGGGTGGGCCCCGATCCAATCGCGGATCACCCCCGCGATGACACGTCGGGTGATGGATTGAAGGTCATTCACGGCACCACTCAGATCCTGACGAATCGCGTTGCCGTGGATGAGTGTTCCGGGTTCACCGGTTAAGTCACACTCTTTCCGGGCTGGCGTGGGCAGCTGCGCACTGCGCACCAGAATGGCTGATATGGGTGCCGTATGTGACGCTTGCACCTGACAGTCCTCGAGCGCCTATTCGGCGATCACGTCGTCCATGTTCTCAGGAACGTGAGCACGCACCGTGACAGCCGCCGGTTGATCGTTGGTCAGTCGTTGGCCTGTGCCGGGATAAGCAGCCACCGCGCGAAGCAGTTGTCCTCATCGAGCCTGGTGTACCAGCGGACCTTGAGCTTGTACTCGGTGTGCCGAACTGAGATCAGAAGGCCAGGGTCCACCTCGCGCGAGGGCGGACCGTGACCGGGCGGCACCGGCCCGGGCCGGGCATTGACGAATGGTCCCGAGTAGGGTCCCGTTCCGTCGATTGCGGCGCTGAAGATGGCGAGTTCGCCGCTGCCCACCTTCAGCGCGTCGCCGTCCTGGTCGTCAGTGTCCGGGTAGCCGAGTGCCTTGGCCAGGACGTCCGGGTAGTCGGGGCCTGAGGCCTGCACGATCGCCACGAGACCTGTGTCCGTTGCAAAGACCTCGATCCAGCTGTCGTCTCGGACGACCCCATCTGCGCCCACGAGGACTGCCTGCCCGACGCCGACGGGGACGCTGGTGTCCTGCCAGCTGAGCGGTATGACTTGGTCGTAGTCGTCGTTGCTGTAGCCGTGCCAGGCGTGGCGAAGTGCCGCGTCGGCAGCGAGAAACGGATCGCCGTTGGTCCAGAGCCGACCAACGTGTACCCACCGGTCGCGCATTGATCCAGTATCACGCTAGCCTCCCAGCTGCAATGTTCCGTGAGGGGTTCGCTATGTGACATGGAGGGGGCCGCCTGGTTGGAGCCGGAGCGTTGCTGACCACCGCAAGATGCGGAACAACGCCCGATCAGGCTCGCACCGCTCATGGCGTTATTACGCCAGGAGCCACCTCGCGGCCAGCTCCAGCATGTCTGCATGGCTGCGTGCGCCGTGATCGGCGGCCATGAAGTGGTGGCCGATCATCAGTGAGAAGGCGAGCACGCTGCGGGCCTCGGCCTCGTCCTCGTCACGGCAGATCGTGCCGAACAGCAGGCGCAGGTAGTCCATGCGCCGGTTGTCGACGCGTCGCAGGCGCTCGGCGACCGTCTGGTCACGCCGGGACCAGTCGCGGACGGCCAGGTCGATCGGCAGCAGCTCGCTGGAGAAGGTGAGCGCCCCCGCCAGCCGCACCTTGGCCCTGACATCGCCGCCATGGCGCTCGACGCGCTCGAGCACCTCATCGGTACTCATCCGCTCCCAGGAGTCGAGCATCTCCTCCAGCAGCGCGTTCCGGTCGGCGAAATGCCCGTAGAAGCCGCCTTTGGTCACGCCGAGCACCTGCGCCAGGGCCTCGACCCGGACGGCGTCCGGGCCGCCGGCCGCAAGGGCCAGCAAGCCCTCCTCGATCCACCTGCTGCGGGGCGTCCGGGTGATGGCGGCCATGGCCTCTCACTATCACGTCCTGGCAGCAAGCCCTCCTCGATCCACCTGCTGCGGGGCGTCCGGGTGATGGCGGCCATGGCCTCTCACTATCACGTCCTGGAGTTGACAGCACCGCTGGCGGTGCTACATTTCATATATACGGTACCGTATAGATGGAGGTTCGCACATGCGGCTCCCAAACAGCGCGCACACCTCCCGGACCTGGCGCATCCACGAGCTCACCAGGGACTTCCGGCTCGAGGACGTGTGGGCACTGCCGACGCCGGGCGGCCCGGACGACTTCCCCCGGCTGGTGCAGTGGTGGGCCTCGCGCGGCGACCCGTCGCAAGCCTCCGCCTCCTGCGCCGTCCGCACGCTCTGGGCGATCCGCTGGAAGGCCGGGGAGCTGCTCGGCTGGGACGGCCCGGACGCCGGCCCCAGCTCGGAGCGGCCGACGCTACGCGAGCGGTTGCCGGCGGATCTGCGCGAGGCCCCACCCGGCCCGGACTTCGCCGCCCTCCCCTTCACCTCGCTGTACCTGACCGGAGACGAGTGGGCCGCGGAGATCGTCAACCGGACCGTTCACGGGATCATGCACCTCGGCTGGGTTCCAGACGGGACCGGCGGCTACCGCGGCCAGATGGCCGTCCTCGTCAAGCCCAACGGGCTGCTCGGGACCGGCTACATGGCCGCGATCAGGCCGTTCCGGCACCTGATCGTGTACCCGCCGATGCTGCGGGAGATCGGGCGGGGCTGGCGGGCGCTCCCCGGCGATCCGGCGCCGGCGCACGCGTAGCTCAGATGGTCTATCCCAAGATCCCGGACCGGATCCGGTGCCACGGGACAGAACAGGGCGCCGGCGCCGGCCATGAACCGGGGACACCGCCATCGGCCTTCTGCGACGCACGCGATTTACCTATCACCGCGCCAAGTACTTCAGTTAAGAAGGAGGTCGACGTGGACCGCGGGTACAGACAGCCATCCGGACGACCCGAACGTGGAGGCGGTGGGCCCAGTGCGCCAGGTCACACTGCCGCTGGCCGCGCGAGCGCTCAGCACGCTCTCCCGCGTCGACTACGAGGACGCCTTCCTCGCCGGAACCGGCCCGGCTCCAGACCGCACGGGCGAGCAATGGGCCCGGGCGATCCTTGAGGACGCTCCGATGAGCACGCGAAACGCGCTCTCGAAGGGGTGGTCTGCGCTCGGCCTGCGGCTCAGTTCGACTCAGTCTGACCGGTTTGTGCTCGGCTGGGAGGTCCGGCGCAGCACCCCGGACGTCGCGCTCCTTGGTGCCAGCGGCCGCCTGGGGTTGTCGGGCGAATTGCTCTTCGAATGCCAGCAGCGCACGCTGCTCTTCGCCACCTTCGTACAACTGGAGAACCGCATCACGCGCGCAGTGTGGGCCGGAATCGCGCCCCGGCACCGGCAGGTCGTGCGGGACCTCCTCGAGCAGGCCAACTGCCCGGAACGGCGCCCGCGCCAGCCATGAACCGGGACACTGCCATCGGCCTTCTCGACTGACTGCACAAGGCGCAGCACGAGTTCTACGCGGGCGGCTTCAGCAGCTCCTCGCCCCGGACATCACATGGACCATCCCTGGCGACAATCGCATCGCCGGGACCTACCGCGGTCTGCCGCTGGGCGGCCGGGAGCCGGGCATGCGCACGCCACCGCTATAGCAGACACGACCGCCAGCTGGACACATAAGGTCAATGTGAGCTGGCGCTGACCCCTTCGTGCGGAGGCGGCCTGGCGATGCCGAAGCCGCCTATGAGGAGCCCGGCCGGTGAGTGCGGTTATCGCGGCTGCTGGCGCCTGCCGTCCGGCCCATCGGGCCGCTTTGCCCGGCGGCAGGCCGCCTGTTCCCTTCGGGGAGCTAGGCGGTCTGGAGCGGCGTTCGATGCTCCGTTGCCGCGAGCACTGGCAGGGACTGATGCGGGTGTCTGGCGCGGCATGATTGGGCACCCAGTGTTGGCGGTGTCGGTGTGCCTGGAGCTAGCGGTGGATCTCGACTACGCCGGAGCTGCCGTCGACGGTGACGACCTGCCCGTTGCGCAGGCGTGTGGTGGAGTCGCCGGTGGCGACCACGGCGGGGATGCCGTATTCGCGGGCGACCAGGGAGGCGTGTGCGGCAAGAGTGCCCCCGTCGGTGATTACCGCGGCGGCCTTTGCGAACAATGGGGTCCAGGCGGGGGCGGTGGCGCGGGCGACCAGGACCTCGCCTGGCTGGAAGCTGGCGAAGTCGCCCGGGTCGAGGATGACCCGGACCGGGCCGGTGGCCCGCCCCGGGCTGGCCGGATCGCCCACCAGGGCTCCCTGCGCAGCCGGTGCCCCGGTGCGTGCGGCCTCGATCGCCTTGATGTAGGTCCTGCGGGCGAGGGCCGGGGCCTTGCCCAGCTGAAGTGGGGCGATCAGGCGCCGCTGCCGCTCCCACTGGTCCCGGCGCCCCCTGACGGTCTCCGGCGACGGGAGCGACGCGCCGCTGAGTGCGGATTCCAGCTCGGCATGGGTCAGGAAGAAGACGTCTTCGATCCGGCCGGTGGCGCGGCGCCGGGCGAGTTCGGCACCGAGCTGCAGCGCGCAGCGGCGCAGGACCGGCCAGCCTAGGCTGAACTGCCGGGTTTGCTGCTCCCGGACCACGGCGTAGGTCTGGGCGATCGACAGCAGCCGATCGAACCGCCGCTGAAGCCGCCGCCGGCCGGCGAGCGCGGCCCGGCACGCCGACTCGGCCGCTTCACGCCTGGCCGCCAGCTCACGGTGGCGATGCAGGATCTCCGCCCCGGGGCCGGGGGTGCCCAGTTCCCCGGCCGTCGGCCAGTACCAGTCGATGCTGTGCAGGGCGTGCGGCGGCAGATCCGGCTCGGCGCCGGCCAGCCCGGACACCAGTACCTGCGGGCTCGCCCCGAGACCCGGCACGTGTGCGCGGCAGAACCGGCCGAGGGCGGCCTCGATCTTCCACTGGGAGCCGGCCAGCGTGGCCACCGACCACGAGTACTCGCCCGCCACCTCGCCCACCCGCTCGATCAGACCGGCCAGCTCGGCAGCTGGCGCGGCTGCGGCCGCTGCCTGCGCCGCCGCGACGATCGCGCGGTAGCGGGGCAGCAGCTCCTCCCGCCAGTGCCGCGTCATCCGGGCCAGCTCCCCGGGCATCCGCTCGGGGTGCAGCAAGAGCAGCACCACCCGTGGGGCAGCCAGCATGGCCCTCGGATGCCGCAGCACCTGCAGCGCGGGTGAGCCGTCCACGCGGGGCGGCGGCGTGGTGTAGTACCAGCCGTTGACCACCGCGCCTGCGGGCCGCATCGGGATCCCTGATTCGGCCTGCATGGCCCGCGCGACCCCCTGTTCCAGCAGCGGCAGCAGCCAGCCGGCGAACAGCGGTGTCAGCGGCTCGGGCAGCCATTCGCCGAGGCGGAAGTTGCGCAGCCACCATCCGCTGCCGGGCGGGCGCCAGGTCGGCGGCTCGGGCAGGGCGGTCATCGGCCGGGCCTGGAGCAGGAACACCCGGCCGCCGGCGATCGCCCATTCCACGTCCTGCGGCGCGCCGAAGAGCGCCTCCGCGCGGAGGGCGAGCCGCGCGACCTGCCGGGCCTGCCCGGCGTCGATGGCGTCCTCGGCCGAGCGCCGGCATCTGGCCCGCCCGGCGCTCACCACCCACTCATCCCCAACCGCCTCGCCCCCGACCAGCCGTTCCCCCAGCCCCCGCACCGCGGTGATCACCACCTCGCCGTGATTCCCGGTGATCGGATCCGCGGTGAAGGCCACGCCCGCGGCCCGCGCCTCGACCATCACCTGCACCAGGACGGCCATCGCTCCGGTCTCCGCCTGGCCTGCCCCCTTCGCCCGCCCCTCCCGGTACGCGGCCACCCGGCCGGCCGTCCCGGATTGCCAGACCTGCCGCGCCGCGGCCGCGACATCGGCCGGGGCGACGTTCAGCACGGACTCATACATCCCCGCATACGATGCGCCCGGCAGGTCCTCGGCTGGAGCGGACGAGCGCACCGCGTACCTATCTCCGCCAAGCCTGCGGGCGGCCGCCGCCACCGCGGGCTCGGCCACCCCCCACGCCTGGAACGCCTCGGGCATGACCACGAACCCCACGGGGACCGGCTGCCCGGCCGCCGCCAGCCGGGCCAGATTGAACGCCTTCGACCCGACCCGCTCCGGCCCCATCCCCCCAGCCACGGCCAGGTCCACAACCTGGTCCGGCCCCATTCCCCGAGCCACGGCCAGGTCCGCGGCTTGACTCGGCCTGCCCAGCTCACCGTGTGCTGCCATGATCGTCACCTCCGCGCCGCCCCGTCAGGCGCCCAACACAGGCCGCCTGGCGGCACGCCCTTTTATGACTGACTAGTCACCCACTATACTAGGCGTCATGTCAAGGGTCACAGCCGATACCAAGCAGGCGACGCGGACGAGGCTGCTCGCGGCCGCGGCGCAAGAATTCGCCCGGGCCGGGCTCGAGCGCGCCAACGTCGATGCGATCTCGCTCGCCGCGGGCTATGCCAAGGGAACGATCTACAACTACTTCGCCTCCAAGGAGGAGCTCTTCCTCGCCGTCGTCCAGGACGCCTCGGCGCAGGCAGCCGCCGCCAGCCCGGCGCCCGCGGACGCTGCGGCCAGGGCGCGCCTCGCGGCTGTCCTTGCCGGGTTCTGTGCCTGGGCCCGCGAGCATGACGCCCTCGCCCGGGTGCTCGTGCGGGAATGCCTCATGGGAACCCCAGGGCTGTACCCCCGGGTGATCCTGGCGGAGGCGCCCCTTGTCGGCGAGCTGGAAACAATCCTGCGGGACGCGGCGCGCCGCGGAGAGCTCCGCGACGACGTCCCGGCGGAGGTTCTCGCCCTCGCCATCGCCGGGCTTGCCGACCTCGCAATGGTTGAGCACTGGGCCTCCGATGGTGCCCGCCCGGCCCTGGAGGAGATCCCCGAGATGGTGCTCACCCTGCTGCTGGGCACCCGATCCCCGGCAGGTGACCCGTGACCCGCCCGACCCGGGCGCTCGCGGCCGTGCTCCTGGCCCTGCTCGCCGCCCAGTTCCTGCTCGGGATGATCACCAACCTCTACGCCCCGATCCCCCCCGGCCCTGCCGGGGGGATCGGAAACCTCGACGCGCGGCTCGGCGCGGCCGCCCGCTGGGCGCTCCTGCACGGCCCGCCCGAGCTCAAGATCCACGTCGCCGCGGGCCTCGCCATCGGTGCCGGCGCCATTTCCCTGGCGGTGCTCTCACTCCGCGCCCGGCAGCGACCGTGGCGCCTATTCGCCCTGCTCGGCCTTTTCACGTCGGTACCCGCCGGCCTCGCCGGCGCGCATTCCTCGCCTACTACCAAGACGACCTGTACTCCCTGCTGATGTCGATCGGCTTCCTCGGCGCCCTCTTCTCCTACGGGACCGGCCCGTACCTCACCCGCTGAACGAAAACAGGGCAACCCGCCACCGCGAGCAGCGCCCCACGCCCGGCTTGCTGATCCCGGCAGCCGGGGGAACAGGCCGCTCGCCGGGGCAACGCCCGACACGTGATCAAGCTGCCGGCGCGGCGGCCAAACAGCACCCTCGTCTACTCCGCATACACTCCAGGCCTGCACCGAACAGTATTTCTGTTGTACCGGGAGGTCAGTCACTGATCCCGGTGCATCTTCGGCTGCCCGGGAATCGCCGCGGGACTGTGATCACGAACTTGGCATTCTTAGCTCATGAGCACCTTCGTATTCAGGCTCAAGGCGCCCCGTCCGACGTTCGCGCTGGACATGAGCGACGAGGAGCGCGAGATCATGGCGCGTCATGCCGAGTACTGGCGACCCTGGGTCGAGTCGGGCCAAATGGTGATCTTCGGTCCGGTGCTTGACGGTAGCGGCTCGTGGGGTCTTGGCGTCGTGGAGGCTGACGATGAGGAGGAATTGCGGGCCTTCGCCGCGGACGATCCGGTCGTTACGACGGGCACGGGCACGATTGAAGTCGGGAAGATGCTAGGCGGCTTTGTCCGGCCACGGCCGGGCCGCTAGCGGCCAGGAGCCAGCTGGGCCAGCGCGACAGATCCGCCCGATCGGCACGCCCGCCAATCTGTCCGGGTCCGGCTCCGGAGCCGCTCAATAAGATGACATGCATCGGGTCGGACTGAGCTGAGGTCGCGGCCCGGTTGGCGGGAGACCTCCCCAGCTCAGACGCGCGTCACGATGGACCGCGTAGGCATGTCACATGGGGGCCGCGTGCGCCCCTGCGGAGCTT
>WNGK01004574.1_pt1 | contig 14751 bp, 8 predicted proteins | sample 5400601 | NCBI WGS metagenome assembly WNGK01 (sample SAMN13153376, study PRJNA577476) | soil metagenome | isolation source: 60 cm soil or saprolite under Garry oak tree replicate 1 | place: USA:California | collected 2016-06-15 | reverse complement strand
GCTTTGCTTGCGTTGAATGAGCTGAACTTTAGTTAGGTAACCCATAATGAAAAACACTAGTCATATAACTAGATACACGCAACAAAAAAATAAGCCCCGCGTAACTTTATCTAGTAAAAGCCAAACTCCAGCCCTCTCCCCAAGGGAGAGGGCGGGGTGAGGAGCAGAGCAAGACTGTGAATAGCCTGGGGACAAGCTTCGAATAACCTGTGAGGAAGTTCCAACAACTCGGAATTGATCCCCTGGAACAATTCCCGTCTGCTTACCCGCGATGGCGCATAGCTTTTGCCTGCATCGCAATTCCACCGGGCTTGCGAGCGAAAACCATTCGCGTCGCGTTCGTTCGATCGAACCGCGCCCGGTGAACGGAAGGACATTATGACGGCTGTTGAAGTACGATGGAAACAATCGAAGGCGATTATCGCCAACGCCTGCCTGATGTTGCGGCACACGCGAGAGGCGGCCTTCGCCTTCACCTGGGGTCTGTCCGAGCCGACGAGCGCCGATTGTTACGTGCTGCTGCGCGATGCCACGCAGATGTTTTGCGCGGCGGTGAGTGAACATTACGGCGAGCCGGCGGTCCATCGGTGGTCGCCCGTGTTGCCCGAATTGCTCCTCACCTACCCGGAAAAGTGCGACGAGACATTGGCGCTGGTCGAGCGAAAGGATTTCCACGAACTGTCCCACTTCCAGTACACCGCGGCCTGACCTTCAAGGCGGTGGTGTGGAACAAAGCTATTCCCCCCGATCACCGGCGGCAATCACGCCCGAGGCCGCCAGCGGGAACATCTCAGCGGCCCAATCCCAGCGAGCGACTTGGCGCCCCTGCGCCGCTCCATCCCGTCAGGACTCGCTTCGACTCGACCCCCTTTCGCGCCGGGAGAAATCTGCTAGGCTGGCGGCGCCATGATTGACCCGATCGATTCCGAAACGGCCCGCGCGTCCGTGGATTTGAAGAAATCGGGACGGAAACGGGTGGCGCGGGCCGAAGGAAGCAAAGTGGACCGGTTGCCGCCGCATTCGCTGGAGGCCGAGCAAGGGGTGCTGGGCTGCGTGCTGCTCGCGCCGGCGGAATGCCTCGGCGAATGCATCGAGAAGTTCAAATCGGGCGCGGAGGTTTTTTACGACCTCCGGCACCGGACGATTTACGAGGCCTTGGTCGAAATGTTCGACCACAAGGAGCCGATCGATGCGATCACCCTCCAGCAACGGCTCAAGGACCGGCAGCAGCTCGAACCGGTCGGCGGGCTGGCCTATCTGTCTGCCTTGCCCGATACGGTGCCCACCGCGGCCAACCTCGGCTATTATCTGGAGATCGTGCGGGAAAAATTCATTTTGCGGAAAATGATCCAGGCCTGCACCGACGTCGTGGGCCGGGTCTATGACCACGAAGGGGAGGTCGATGCGCTGCTCGATGAAGTCGAGCGCGATATTCTGCGCATCAGCGAGGCGCGTGTCGAAGCCACCACCAACACCATCAAGGACCTGGTGCGCAAGGCCATCACCACGATCGAGGATTATCACCAGCGCCAGGGGGTGTTGACCGGCATCGGGACGGGCTTCGCCGATCTGGACAAGATGACCAGCGGCTTGCACGAAGGCGAGATGATCGTGATCGCCGCGCGACCCTCGATGGGCAAGACCTCCCTGGCGATGAACATCGCCGACTGGGTCGCGGTGGACCAGCGGTTGCCCGTCGGCGTGTTCAGCCTGGAGATGACCGCCGAAGCCCTGGTGCTGCGGATGCTCTGTTCGCGCTCGCGCGTCAATCTGCGCAACATCACCAGCGGCTTCCTGGCGAATCAGGATTTTCCCAAGCTCACCGGCGCGGCGGGCAAACTGGCCAACGCCCCGTTGTTCATCGACGACTCGGCGGGGCTGTCGATCCTGCAGTTGCGGGCCAAGGCGCGGCGCATGGCCCAACAATACGGCATCAAGCTTTTCGTGGTTGACTACCTCCAACTGCTCCACTCTACTGCGCGCCGAGCAGAAAACCGGCAGCAGGAAATTGCGGATATTTCCAATGGCATCAAGGCCCTGGCCAAGGAGCTGAAGGTTCCAGTGATCGTCTTGAGCCAGTTGAACCGCGAGTTGGAGAAGGACAAAAACCGCAAGCCGCGCCTGTCGGATTTGCGCGAGTCCGGCGCGATCGAACAGGACGCTGATTTGGTGGCCTTGCTTTACAAACCGACCGGTGGCGATGACGACGACGGCGGCGGCCCGGAACAGGATGCGGAGCCGGTCAACCTGTTGATCGCCAAGCAGCGGAATGGTCCCACCGGGGACGTGAATTTAACATTTTTGAAATCTTATACGCGGTTTGAAAGCGCGGCCAAAATCAGCGGTGACGACCTGCCGACCGGCGCTTAGCCGGCGGCGGTTCCTCCTGCGCGGCTGGATTTTGGCAATGGTTTCCCTGGCCATCGCTCCCACGCTCCGGGCGCAATTGCAGGTGCCCGTGCTCAAAATCGTCATCACCAACATCGGCCCGCCGGCCGCCAGCGAGTCGCTCATCCGCGCCAACATCCGCGTCAAGGAAGGCGATTCCTACAACCGCGCCAGCGTGGATGATGACGTGCGCAATCTTTACGCCACCGGCTACTTCTACGACATCCGCGTGCAGGAAGACCGCACCGTCAACGGCATCACCTTGATCTATTTCCTGGAGGGCAAGCAGAAGCTGACCGACATCGCCTTCACGGGAAACAAAAAGTTCAGCAGCGCGAAACTGAGGAAAAAGCTCACTTCCAAAATCGGCGAGCCGCTGGACGAACGGAAGCTCTTCACCGATGCGCAGGAAATCAAAAGGATGTACCAGAAATCCGGCTACCCGCAGACCGAAGTGAAATACGTGCCCGCCCGGGATGAAAAAGTGGGGCGCGCCACCGTGGTTTTTGAAATCAAGGAGGCGCCCAAAGTGAAGATTGAGGACGTCTGGTTCGAAGGGGCCCGGGCCTTTTCCCAAGCCAAACTGCGCAAGCAGATCAAGACCCACCGCCATTGGATGTTCTCCTGGCTCACCAGCTCGGGCGTCCTCAAGGACGAACAACTCGAGGAGGACAAGGACAAACTCGCCGAGTTCTACCGGGAGGCGGGCTACATCGACTTCGAGTTGAAGGACCTCAAGTTCGTTTATTACACCCCGCGCAAGCTGGTGCTGCACTTTGTCATTTCCGAAGGGCAGCGATATCGGGTCGGGTCGGTTGAGTTCAAGGGGGTGTCGCTTTTCTCCACCAACGAACTCAGCCGAAAATTGAAGATGAACGTAGGCGAAATCTTCACCCCCAAAGGCCTCACCAAGGACCTCGAAACGCTTCAGGATACCTATGGGGCCAAGGGCTACATCGACACCCGCGTGATCCCGCGCAAGAATCCCAACACCCAGACCGGCGCCATGGACCTGGTCTATGAAATCGAGGAAAACGACAAATCGTACATCGAAAAAATCGAAATCAAGGGCAACGTCAAGACCAAGGACCGCGTCATCCGCCGCGAACTGTCCGTGGCGCCCGGCGAAATCTTCGACATGGTGAAAGTCAAGCGGAGCAAACTGCGCCTCGAAGGGACCCAACTCTTCAAGCCGGGCTCGGTCCAGGCCCAGCCGGAGCCGACCGACGTGCCCGACCGCAAAAACCTCGTGGTCTCGGTCGAGGAAGGCGACACCGGCCACGTCTCCTTCGGCGCCGGCTTCAGCTCCGTCGATAGCATCGTCGGTTTCGTCGAATACAAGGAGGGCAACTTCGATTTGATTAATCCCCCCTGGTTCCGCGGCGGCGGCCAAAAACTAAGGCTGCGCGCCTCGGTGGGCACCTTGCGCCGGGAATACACCCTCTCCTTCGCCGAGCCGTGGTTCCTGGGCAAAAAACTCGAATTCGATTTCGAGCTTTACCACCGTGAACTCAATTTCGTCAGCTTGAACAGCCTCTACGACGAACGGCGCACCGGTGGCTCAGTGTTCCTGCGCCGCGCGTTGGGGAGCGACTTCTTCATCGGCGGCGTCGGCTACACGCTGGAGGACGTTGGCATCCGACTTAATTCCGGCCTGCACGGACCCTTATTGGGGCAGGCCCCTGGCCGTGACCAGCTCCCCACCGTGATTCCCGCCAACGTCTCGCAGGATATTTTAGCGGAACAGGGCGACCGGCTGGTTTCGAAGATCGACGCCGTGCTCTCCTACGACACGCGCAACAGCACCGGCCTGCCCACCGCCGGCCAGCGGACCGAGACGCGGGTGGAAGTGGCGGGCGGGCCGCTCGGCGGGGATCGGAATTTCTATAAATTGGAACTGGGTTCGGCGTGGTACTTCAAAGGATTCTTCCCCGGTCACGTGCTGGAGCTTGGCGCGCGCGCCGCCTCCGCCAACAGCTTCGGTAGCACCACGAACGTGCCGTTCTTTGACCGGTATTTCCTGGGTGGAGTTGAAACCCTGCGCGGCTATCGTTACCGTGAAGTCGGCCCGCGGAGCCTGGGCGAACCGATCGGGGGCGACACCTCGTGGTTTGCCTCGGCCGAATACAGCGTGCCGATCATCGAACGGCTCCGGTTCGCGGCCTTTTACGACATCGGCATGGTCTATTACAATCCGTTCAGCTTCAGCCACAGTTATTTTGGCACCGGTTCCTACAATGACAACTGGGGCATCGGCTTGCGGCTGCTGATCCCGCAGCTTGGCCCGCTGCGGCTCGATTACGGCATTCCCATCCACAGCGATCCCTTCAATCGAAGTCATGGCCGGTTTCAGTTCACCGCTGGCTTCGAGCGGCCGTTTTGACAATATGAGGAAAAGTCCCCAACAAATCTCGCCAAGTGGGAACACCCGAGTGGCCGCTGCCATCCTCCCCGGTTCCATTTCTCCTTCACTCCGCTACCCAAACCTGCAACCGATATGCATCCCGTTATGAAAACGTATAAAGCCCTTGCCGGCTTCGCCCTGTCCGCCCTGGTCACCTTCTCCGCCGCTGCCCAAAGCAAGCTCGGCCTGATCGATCTGCAAAAGGTGCTCGCAGGCTACTACAAGACCAAGGCGGCCGAGACCGTCCTCAACGACCGCGCCTCGTCGCTGGATAAAGAAAAAAGGGCCATGCTCGAACAATACCAAAAGATCACCGACGAGTATAAAAAGGCCCTCGATGACGCCAACGATCAGGCCGTTTCCTCTGACGAGCGCGAAAAACGCAAGAAAACCGCCGAAGGCAAGCTCCTCGACATTAAGGCGCTCGAACAAAGCGTCAACGACTTCGATCGGACCGCCCGCTCCAGCCTCGAGGAGCAAAGGCGCCGGATGTTCGAAAACATCTTCGGCGAGATTCGCAAGGTAATCGACGCAAAGGCCAAGAACGGCGGCTTCAACCTGGTCGTGGACACCGCGGCCGAGAGCATTAATAAGACTCCGATTGTCCTCTATACCAACGGGGAGAATGACCTCACCGCCGACGTCCTCAAGCAACTCAACGCCACCGCGCCGCCGGAAACATCGAAGCCGGGTGAGAAGAAGGAAGACAAAAAGTAAAAACCGGCGGCCAGCTCCCGCCCTATGCCTTCACCTGACCCAACCCCTTCGAGAACGGCGCCGGCGCCGTGCCCGCCCGCCCGCTGGCTCAAGCCCGGGTTCTTTGCGTTGGGCGGCGCGCCGGCCTCGCTTTGCGGTCTGGCTTGCTGCCTCCTCCCCCGCCTGATTGCCCCAGCCGCGGTGCCACCAGCGGTTTCGCCGCCGTCAATCCAAACGAGCGCGGTTTACGGAAAACTCCCCCTCCAATTTGAGGCCAACCGGGGCCAAACGGATCAGCGGATCAAATTCCTGGCCCGCGGTCGCGGTTGCGCGTTTTACCTTGGAACTGCGGAAGCGGTGATCCTCTTGGGCCAACCGCCCCCTTCCGGTGCGCCGAATTCGGCGGACGTCAAAGCAAGTCGAGCCGGCCGCAGGCTCGCGCCGGCCAAGCTCCTCCGCATGGAACTGGCCGGAGCCGATCCCGGCGCCCGTGTCGCCGGACTCGAGCCGTTGCCGGGCCAGGTTAACTATTTCATCGGCAATGACCCGGCCCGGTGGCATCCGGACATCCCCACCTTTGCCAAGGTGCGGTGTGCGGAGATTTATCCCGGCGTCACTCTCATCTATTACGGGAGCGATCAACAGTTGGAATATGACTTCGTCGTCGCTCCCGGCGCTGACCCTGATGCCATCGCCTTCCGCGTCGAAGGGGTCGATCAACTGCAAATTGACGCCCGCGGCGATTTGTGCTTGCGCCTCGGAACGGATCTAATCCGGCATCATAAGCCGCTCATCTATCAAATGGTTGATGGCGCTCGCACGGAGATCGAGGGCGGCTATCGGCTGAAAGACGAGCGCACCGCCGGCTTCCGTTTGGGTCGCTACGATCCCAGCATACCACTGGTGATCGATCCGGTATTGAGTTACTCCACTTACCTGGGCGGCAATAGTGGGGAGACCATTTGGGACATGGCCGTCGATGCCAGCGGCAGCGCCTACGTCGCCGGTGAAACAATGTCCGCGCTGACCAATCTTGTCACCCCTGGCGCGTTGCAAACGAACTTCGCCGGTGGCACCAGCGTCGATGGCGATGCGTTCGTGGCGAAGTTCAACCCCACTGGCTCGGCTTTGGTCTATCTGACCTACCTGGGCGGCAAGACGGATGACTCCGCCCAGGCTATCGCGCTGGATGGCCAGGGCAACGCTTATCTGACTGGCTTCACCGATTCGACCAACTTCCCAACTACGCCGGGCGCTTTTCAATCCCAAATTAGCGGCGTCCCCGAAGTTAATTTCCCGATTCATCCGGTCGATGCGTTCGTCGCGAAGCTCAATCCCACCGGCTCGACGCTGATCTATTCCACCTACCTGGGGGGCTCCGGCGCCGATGGTGGCATCGGCATCGCCGTGGACAGCCTGGGCAACGCCTACGTGGTTGGCCGCACCGAATCGACCAATTTCCCCGTGCGCAATGCGCTGCAAACCACCAACGCCGGGGCCGCGGACGCCTTCGTCACCAAGCTAGACGCGTCTGGCTCCGTGCTTCTTTACTCGACTTACCTGGGTGGCACCAACCTCGACTATGGGGAAGGCATCGCGGTGGACCCGCTGTTCAACGCCTACATCACCGGCGTGACTCGATCCACGAATTTTCCCACCGCCAACCCCTTTCAACCCCGACTGGGGAGTATTGGGGCCTCCGATGCTTTCGTGGCGAAACTCGATCCGACCGGCACAAACTTGCTCTACTCGACCTATCTCGGCGGCGGCGGCGACGATTTTGGCTATCGCATCGCGCTGGACGCGGCCTGCAACGCGTATGTCACAGGTTCGACGATACCGATCAATTTTCCGACCACGCCGGATGGCTACAACCAGGGCGGAGTCTTTAAGAGCCTCAGCGCCGGCGCAAGCTGGGCCCCCAGCAACCGCGGGCTGCTCCACAACGTCGTCCGATCCTTGGCCATCGATCCCCTCACGACCTCGACCCTCTACGCCGGCACTGGGTATGGCGTGGCCAAGAGCATCGACGCGGGGGCCACTTGGAGCAATAGCAGCGCGGGACTCCTTTTCTTGGACATCCGAGCCCTCGCCATCGATCCCAGCGCGCCGACCACCCTATATGCGGGCAGCTTTGGAGGCGTTCTTACCAGCACCAACGGCGCGCAAACCTGGTTCACCAACACGACCGGTCTGGGCTTCGTCACTGTCAACACCCTCTTGCTGGCAACTTCCTCCACGCTTTATGCCGGTACTCCCAATGGCCTGTTCAAAACCACCAACGCCGCCGCCAGTTGGACCCCCATCAATGCTGGCCTGGGGAACTTCCACGTGCATGCTTTGGCCAAAGACCCAACCACGGCCGCGACGCTTTACGCCGGCACGGACCTCGGGGTGTTCAAATCCACGAACAGCGGCGCGTCCTGGAATTCGAGCAGCACCGGTTTGACCAACCTCATCGCCGTGAGCCTCGCCATTGACCCGTCCGCGCCGGCCACTCTTTACGCCGGGACGGCCGACGGAGTTTTCAAAACTCTCAATGGCGCGACCAATTGGAGCGCCGCGAAAGCAGGCTTGGGATCGAGCAACATCATCCATGCGCTGGCCGTTGATCCCTCCGCGTCCGCCACGCTTTATGCCGCCACTTCCTACGGCCTCTTCAAGAGCGGCGACGCCGGCGGCTCCTGGGCGCCAATCAACAGCGGATTGACCGCCACGAACATCGGGATTGTGGCGATTGACCCGGCGGTCCCCGCCACAATCTACGCCGGCGTTCTCGGTACCACCAGCTACGGCGGCGCCGACGTGTTCGTGACCAAGTTGCTTCCCGACGGCTCCGCTATCGGCTATTCGCTCTTTTTCGGTGGCAACGGCAAGGACGAAGGCTGGAGCATCGCCGTTGACTCGTCCGGCAACGCTTATGTGGCGGGGGCTACGACGTCCACCAATTTCCCCGTCGCCCAGCCGCCGTCGGCGCGGCAGGGAACCAACTCCGGCGGGTCGGATGCCTTCATCGCTCAAATCGACGCGACCGGTTCCGCGCTCGTCTATTCGTTCTATCTCGGCGGCCAAGCCAATGATTTCGGTTACGGCATTGCCGTGGACACCGCGGGTAACGCCTATGTCGCCGGCCAGACCTTATCGACAAACTTTCCCACTCGTGGGCCGATCCAATCAGCTTTCGCGGGCGGCGCGGGCGATTCGTTCATCCTGAAGGTTCTCACTCCGCCATCGCTCGCAGTCGCGATTATCGGGAATACCATCGTCGTTAGCTGGCCCGCTCCGTCGCCGGAGTTTGTGCTCGAAATGAGTGCCACCGTCGGGCCGACAGCCATTTGGACGCCAGTCCTGGCGCCGCCTGTCGTCGCCGGCGGCCGGAACACCGTCACCCTTCCGGTTTCCGCGGCCCCCCAGTACTTCCGGCTGCGGGGTTTGTGAGCGCCGCCCCTTGTCCCTGAAATCAATTGGCTTGGAACGTCTGCCTCGCGCGTCCGATTAGTTCAAGTAACCATCTGCGTTCTGCTTGTCTTTTCTCGGCGTTGCTGCTATACGAGATAGCGTGACCACCATTCCTGGCGGCTGTTTTGTGTACTGAATCCAGCTTGATCCAAAGAATCATGAAACCTATGAAAACCAAACTCACCCTCAAATTTCTCGGTTTCTGCCTTCTACCTTCGGCCCTCTGCGTTTCCGCCTTCGCCCAAGGCACGGCGTTCACCTATCAGGGCCGGCTCACCGATGGCGGAAGTCCCGCCAATGGCAGCTACGACCTGCGCTTCATTCTCTACACCGCCGATCCGGGCGGCAATCAGGCCGGGCCGATTCTCACCAACGCCGCAACGGCCGTGAGTGGCGGCATCTTCACTGTCGCGCTGGATTTCGGCGCGAACATTCTCACCAACACGGCCCGCTTTCTGGAAACCGCCGTGCGCACCAACGGCGGCGGCGTGTTCGCGGTTCTCAGCCCGCGCCAGAAACTCACGCCCGCGCCGTATGCGGTCTTTGCGGAGAACGTGGGCATCGGCGGATTGGCTGCGGGCGCGTACGGCAACGCGGTGACGTTCAATAACGCGGCCAACAGTTTCAGCGGCAGCTTCAGTGGGAATGGCGCTGGCGTGACGAGCTTGAATGCAAACAATCTGGCGAGCGGAACGGTTCCCGATGCGAGGCTGTCCGCGAACATTGCCCGCGCCAATCAGGTCTGGCAAATCGGTGGCAACGCCGGAACTTCGAGCGACTTCATCGGCACGACGGACAATCAGCCATTCGATGTGCGCGTGAACAATGTCCGCGTGATGCGTTACCGGCTGAACACGGAGCCGGGTGGATTTTACACCAATGCTCCAAATGTCATCGGCGGTTCTTCAATCAACACCACGGTTACGACCGATGTGGTTGGAGCGACGATTGCCGGCGGCGGCGGAGTTTATATTGATGGCAGTGAATTCGCTAACAAAGTGACCGCCAGATTCGGCACGGTCAGTGGCGGCGTCGGCAACACCGCCAGCGGCCCAGCCGCGACGGTGGGCGGCGGCTTCAAGAACACCGCCAGCGGCGGTCAAGCGACGGTGGGCGGCGGCACGGCCAACACCGCCAGCGGTTTTTTAGCGACCGTGGGCGGCGGCAATCAGAACACCGCTAGCGGCGACTATTCCTTTGCCGCAGGCGCTAATGCCCATGCGGCTCACGCCGGCTCATTTGTTTGGGGCGATAACAGCTTCGTAAATTTCTCCTCCACCACCGCCAATCAATTCAGAGTGCGGGCAACCGGCGGCGCTACATTTGCCACGGCGATTGACGGCTCTGGCGGCGTCACCGCCGGAGTGCACGTCCTTTCCGGCGATACCGCCTGGAGCAGCATTTCCGACAAGAACGCCAAGAAAAATTTCCGGCCTGTGAACGGCGAAGCTGTTTTGGAAAAACTCGCCGCCATGCCGTTGCAATCCTGGAACTACAAATGGGAAGCGGACACCAACACGCCGCACCTCGGCCCGATGGCGCAGGATTTCAAAGCCGCGTTCTATCCCGGCCGCGACGACAAAAGCATCAGCACCCTGGAGTTCGACGGCGTCGAACTGGCGGCGATTCAGGGGTTGAATCAGAAGCTCAACGAAAAGGATGCGGAGATTGAAACGTTGAAAGAAAAAGCCGCGAGAATGGATTCACTTGAAAAACGGCTGGCTGAATTGGAACACGCGGTGCAATCACTCGCCGAAAAGAAATGAGGCGCTTAAGAGAGAATAATTTCTTCTCCGTGGTTTGTTGATTCCCGCCATCCGCTTCGCGCAGCCCTGCTCGATCGACTCGTGCAAAGCCTCGGGCGGCCTTGTTAGTCTCCCTTGAAGGCAAGTCAGAATCAGTCCGCGTGCGAGAATTTCTGAATGTCCTTGGTCAGATTCAACAACGATTCCACCTGCGACTTGACCGTTTCGAGGCATTGCCGCTGCTTGGGGGTGACCTCGGTGCCGAGCAGTTGTTCGGTCAGGCTGAGGAGCCCGCTCAGGTTCGAGCGCAGTTCATGGCCGACCTTCGAAAGGTACTCGCTCTGGCCCCGATAGCCGGTCTCCGCCAGGTGCCGGGCCTTGACCAGGTTCTTCTCCGCGCGGTGGCTCTCCAGCAGTGTCTGTTTGAGCCGGAACAATTCCCGCCGCATTTCCAGTTGCGCCATCACCTGGCGGCTCAAAGCTCGCAGCGCCTGCGTCTGCTCGCGCGTCAGCACGCGCGGCACCCGATCGATGACACACAAGGTGCCGAGCGCATGGTGGTCCGGCGTGACCAGCGGCGCGCCGGCGTAGAAACGGATCGAGGGGCTGGACGTGACCAGCGGATTCACGGCAAAACGTTTGTCCGCGGCGGCGTCACGGACCACGAACAAATTGCGCTGCATGATCGCGTGCGCGCAAAAAGCCACGTCGCGCGATGTTTCCGACCGGCTCACCCCCACCTTCGATTTGAACCACTGGCGGTTGGAATCAATCAGCGTGATCAGCGCGATGGGCGTCTGGCAAATGTGCGCGGCCAGGGCCGTGATGTCGTCGAACTCCACCTCGGGCGGCGTGTCGAGCACCTGGTAACTCAACAGGTCGGCCAATCGCTCCGGTTCATCCTTGGGAATCGGCACCTGGAAGTGAGTGGCCGGGGACCACTCGACCTTGACCCGCCGTTGGCGGGCTGGCGGCGCGGAACGTCGCGTGGCGCGAGGAGGTTTGATGCCTTTCATAGTTCAAAGTCCCGGCGCATGATTCCAAAACCGCGGCGGCTGGCAAGCCCCGCGTTCGCAAATAAAAGCCATTTGCCCACAACGGAGAGGCAGCCCAGGCGCGGCAAATCACAAGAAACGGTTGGCCGCGGCCGCCAGGTTGTCGTAACTATTGACGCAGCGGCCCAGGTTGCAAGCGTGCCGCGGTCAGTCTATCTATCAAATATGCAATTAGATCGATTTACCATCAAAGCCCAGGAAGCCGTGCAGGCCGCGCAGGCCCTGGCGCAAAAATTCTCGCACCAGGAAATCGACGGCGAACATTTGATGCTCGCTTTGTTGGAACAGACCGAGGGTTTGATTCAGCCATTGCTGCAAAGACTCGGCGCCCCGCCCGCCCGGCTCGCCGCCGACCTCGAAAAGGAACTCAACCGCCGCGCCAAGGTTCAAGGCGCCAGTTCCGCGGACACCTTCCTCAGCTCGCACCTTAAAAAGGCCCTGGACGCGGCCCAGGCCGAAGCGAGCAAGCTCAAGGATGATTTCGTCAGCACCGAACATCTCCTGCTCGGCCTGCTGGAACAGGGCGGGCCGGCGCTCAAAAAAGCTTTCCAGACGCACGGCCTGAAGCGCGACCCGGTGCTCCAAGCCCTCGCTGAACTGCGTGGCAACCAGCGCGTCACCGACCCGAACCCCGAGGACAAGTTTCAGGCGTTGGAGAAATACGGCCGCGACCTCACCACCCTCGCCCGCGCCGGAAAGATCGATCCGGTGATTGGCCGCGACGACGAAATCCGCCGTGTGATGCAGGTCCTGAGCCGCCGCACCAAAAACAATCCCGTCCTCATCGGCGAGCCGGGTGTCGGCAAGACCGCCATCGCCGAAGGGCTTGCCCGGCGCATCGTCAGCGGCGACGTGCCGGAGTCGCTCAAGAACAAAAAGCTCGTGGCCATGGACCTCAGCGCGATGGTGGCCGGGGCCAAATACCGGGGTGAATTTGAAGAGCGCTTAAAGGCCTTCTTGAAGGAAATCACCGCCAGCGAAGGGCGCATCATCCTCTTCATCGATGAACTCCATACCCTGGTCGGCGCGGGCAAGGCGGAAGGGTCGGCGGACGCCGCCAACATGCTCAAGCCCCAGCTCGCCCGCGGTGAACTGCGCTGCATCGGCGCGACCACCCTCGACGAATACCGCAAACATATTGAGAAGGATCCGGCGCTCGAGCGCCGTTTCCAACCCGTCTATGTCGAAGAGCCTTCGGTCGAAGCCACCGTCGCCATCCTGCGCGGCTTGAAGGAGCGCTACGAAGTGCATCACGGCGTTCGCATCCAGGATGCCGCCCTCGTGGCCGCCGCCACCCTTTCGCACCGTTATATCGCCGACCGCTTTCTCCCCGACAAAGCCGTGGACCTGATGGACGAAGCGGCGTCGCGGCTGCGCATGGAACTGGACTCGTTGCCCACCGAGATCGACCAGTTGGACCGCCAAATCATGCAATTGGAAATCGAGCAAAACGCCTTGAAAAAGGAGAAGGACGAGGCCTCGCGCGAGCGCCTCGCCAGGCTCGAAAAAAACCTGGCCGATTTGAAGGAGACCTCCGCCCAGCTCAAGGCCCAGTGGCAAAATGAAAAAGCCGCGATCAACGCCATCAGCCTCATCAACGGACAGCTCGAAGAAGCCAAGCTGGAATTGGAAAAAGCCCAACGCGCCAACGATTTGAACCGGGCCGCTCAAATCCAATACGGCCGCATTCCCGAGTTGCAAAAAAAACTCGCCGCCGCGGAAAAATCACAACACGACCTGCCCGCTGGCAAGCGGCTGCTCAACCAGGAAGTGACCGAGGAGGACATCGCCCAGGTCGTCGCGTCGTGGACGGGCATACCCGTCACGCGGATGCTCGAAGGCGAACGCCAAAAACTGGTGAAAATGGAGGCGCGTTTGCAACAACGCGTCGTGGGCCAAGCCGAAGCGATCACCGCCGTTGCCAACGCCGTCCGCCGCGCCCGGAGCGGTTTGCAGGACCCCAATCGCCCCATCGGCTCGTTTATTTTCCTCGGCCCCACCGGCGTCGGCAAAACGGAGCTGGCCCGCGCGCTGGCGGAGTTCCTCTTCGACGACGAAAACGCGATGGTGCGCATCGACATGAGCGAATACATGGAGAAACACACCGTTGCGCGGCTGATCGGCGCGCCCCCGGGCTACGTCGGCTACGAGGAAGGCGGCCAGCTCAGCGAAGCCGTGCGCCGGCGTCCCTACTGCGTCGTTTTGTTCGACGAAATCGAGAAGGCCCACCACGACGTCTTCAACGTGCTCCTCCAGGTGCTCGACGACGGCCGGCTCACCGACGGCCAGGGCCGGACCGTCGATTTCAAGAACGCCGTGGTGATCATGACCAGCAACCTCGGCTCGCCGATCATCCAGGAATATTTCAACGAAGGCAACGTCTCGGCCAAAGAGCACGCGCAAATGGAAGCGCGCGTCCGCATGGAATTGAAAGGCCACTTCCGGCCCGAGTTCCTCAATCGCGTCGATGACATCATCATTTTCCACAGCCTGAGTGAGGAGCAGTTGGCCACGATCGTGGACATTCAACTCCAGCGCCTGGAAAAGCGCCTGGCGCAGCAACAGTTGACTCTGTCCGTTGATAAAGCCGCGAAAAAACTCCTCGCCAAGGAAGGCTACGATCCGCAATTCGGCGCCCGCCCGCTCAAGCGCGCCATCCAGGAGCAAATCCTCGATCCGCTCGCGATGAAATTGCTCAGCGGCGAGTTCAAGCCCGGCGACCAGATCAAGGCCACGGCGCACGACGGCCAATTGGTGTTCCAGAAGAAGTAGCGAAATCGGTTGCTCGCGTGTCTTAGAGCGTGTTTTAAGAATCGCCCGGTCAGGGGACCGGGCCTACAGGGCTTCAGGATTGTGGCCATTTCACGATCGGGTCGGGTGCCGGGGATTGCGCCCCGGCACCCTCCCACACCACCGGACGTGCGGTTTTCCGCATCCGGCGGTTGGACCGTCCAGAGTGCTTCCTTCTCGGACACGCAGACTCTTGACCTCAGAACACTCCGGC